>Ga0182737_1000980_pt1 | contig 31702 bp, 27 predicted proteins | sample eDN5th30CBELigOP_FD_128878 | JGI IMG/M metagenome (GOLD analysis project Ga0182737, IMG submission 128878) | Enriched Organic Plus compost microbial communities from Emeryville, California, USA - eDNA 5th pass 30_C BE-Lig OP (version 2) (version 2) ... | reverse complement strand
CGCGCGGCCCGGGCCAGCGTACCAGCCCCAGGGACAGGGCCGTGCCGATCAGGATCACGGCCGCGCCCATCAGGATGCGCGGGGTCAGCACTTCGTCCAGGAACCACACGCCCCACAGCACGCCGAACACCGGCACCAGGAAGGTGACGCTGACCGCCGCGGTGGGCCCCACGCTGGCGATCAGCCTGAAGAAGATGATGTAAGCCGTGCCCGTGCATACCAGCGCCAGCGCCACGGTGGCGCCCCACGCCTGCCACGAGACCGGCTCGGCCGGCCAGGTGGCGATGGCCAGGGGCGCCAGCACCAGCGCCGCGGCGATCATGCTGCCGGTGGCGTTGCTCAGCGCGTCGACGTCGCCCAGGAAGCGCTTGGTCCAGTTGGCGGCGATGCCGTAGAACAGGGGCGCGGACACGGCGGCCAGCACGGCCGGGCCGTCGCCGCCCGCGCCGAAATCGAGCTTGTCCCACACCAGCACCACGATGCCCAGCACCGCCACCGCCAGGCCCAGCGCGCGCATCCAGGGCAGCCGGTCTTTCAGCCACAGCCAGCCGATGACCGCGCCCCATACCGGCGTGACGGCGTTGGCCACCGACATGAAGCCCGCGCCCAGCGATTGCGCGGCATAGGCGTACAGCAGGAACGGAATGGCCGAATTCAGCGCGCCCACCACCAGGATGGCCTTCCAGCGCCGGGCGATCAGCGGCAGCTTGCCGCGCAGCGCCGCCAAGGGCAGCAGCGTCAACGCGGCCAGGCCCACGCGCAGTTCCATCAGCGGGCCTGGGCCGAACTCGGGCACGGCGACGCGCATGAACAGGAACGAGCCGCCCCACACCGCCGCCAGCAGCAGCAAGTCCAGCAAGTCGCGACGGCGCATGGTCCAGGGTTCCGGTCAGTGCTTGCGCCGGTCCGTGGCGCGGGTCAGGACGTTCTTCATCTTGACGCGGTGCGACAAGTAGGCGCAGCCCAGGGCCAGCGCCGCGCAGATCACCAGGCCGATGCGCACGCCGTCCAGTACCGAACTGCGCGCGATCGCGATGCCCACCAGGGCCGTGCCGGCCGCGCTGCCGATGGCCCGCGTGGTCTGCACCAGGGCCGAGGCCACGCCCAGGTCGCGCCGCTCGCTGAGCATCTGCATGAACAGCGTCAGGTTGGGCAGCAGGAACCCCAGCGCGCAGCCGTTGACGAAGAACGCCGCCAGGATCCAGGCCGTGGAGGTGTCGGGCCCGAACGCCAGCACCATCAGCGAGCCGGCGACCAGCATACAGCTGCCGAACACCATCAGGCGCTGCGGCTCGCTCTGCTTGGGAAACAGCTGGCCGTTGACGATGCTGCCGACCGGGATGGCGGCCACCAGCGGCGTCAGCAGCAGCCCTGCCTGGCTGGGGGTGTAGCCCATCTCGGCCTGCAGCAGCAGGGGACTGTAGAAGATCAGGATGAACATCACCGCGCCCACCGCCAGCCCGGCCAGGTTGAGCAATTGCGGTTCGCGCCGGGCAATGACCCGCAGGGGGAAAATGGGCGAGGCCACGCGCCGCTCGTAGGGCAGCAGCAGGGCGATGGCGGCCACCCCGGCCAGCGCCAGGGCCAGGGCCAGCAGGGGATGGGCGTGGGTGCCGGGCGCAAAAGCCAGTTCCATGGCGGCCAGCGGCGCACTGACGGCGATGACCAGCAGCAGGCTGCCCAGCCAGTCGACCCGCTGCCCGCCCTGTCCGGCATGCAGCGGCCGGATGCGCGGGAAATAGCGCGCCAGCAGGAACAGCGCCGCCACCGCCGCGATGGGCGAGATGAAAAACGCGGCGCGCCAGCCCAGCGCCTGGGTGGCCGCGCCGCCCAGTAGCGGGCCCACCCCGCTGGCCATGGCGAAGGCGGCCGATACCAGCGCCAGCCAGCGCACGCGTTCCTTGGCGTCGGGGAACAGGTCGGCGGGGGCGGCGAAGGCAGTGGCGATCATCATGCCGCCGCCAATGCCCTGCAGCGTGCGGAAGGCGATGAGCTGCTCCATGGACTGCGCCAGGCCACAGGCTATGGACCCCAGCGCGATGACCGCCACCGACAGCAGCATCAGCGGCTTGCGGCCGAACAGGTCGCCCAGGCGGCCGAAGATCAGGATGGACGCCGCCGTGGCCAGCAGGTAGCCGGTGCCGACCCAGGCGTACAGGGCCATGCCGTTCAGGGCCGCGGCTACCCGCGGCAGCGTGGTGCTGACAATGGTGGAATCGAAGGCGGCCAGCACGACCGTGGCCGACACGCCGGCCATGGCCATCAGCAGGTCGCGCCGGGAACGGGGAGTGTCGGTGGGGGTCTCGGTCGCGGGCGGGGCGGGCGTCGTCATGGCGCCAAGGATATCACTAGGGATTTCACCTATTTGTAAAACGCGTGATACCCCAGGATGACCAGCACCACGGCCACCACGGCCAGCCATGACCAGCGCGACGAGGCCAGGCCGTGCTCGGGCGCTTCGGGCTCGGGCGGCGGGGCGGTGCGCGGCAGCGCGGCCATGTAGTCGATGAAGGCGGCGAAGAACTTCTCGACCAGTTTGCCGCCCGCTTTCATCAGCACCGGCTCGCCTACCTTGCCCAGCGTCCCGCCGGCCATGGCGGCTACCGTATAGGCCAGGCGGGTGCCCTGGTCCTTGGGCGACAGGGTGATCTGGGCGGTGCCGATGGCCAGGCAGGCGGTCTGGCTTTTGCCTTCGAAGGCCAGGGAACAGGAATGCGGCGGATTGAGCTCGGAAAGCAGAACTTCGCCTTCGTAACCGGCTTCTACACCGCCCACGTTGGCGTGCAGGGAAAGGGCGTATTCGGTAGGGGTACGTCGTTCCACTTTGACACACCCGGGTAGGCACTTTTGCAGCACCGTGGGGTCCATCAAGGCGTCCCAGGTCTGGTGCTGAGTGGCAGGAATCCATTGAGCATCGGCTATGCGCATGGCTGTCTCCTTTTTGGTGCCGTTGACTCATTGTGGCCCCGATAGGCGCAGTTGTCACGCTTGCGGGGCAAACGCGTCAACCGACGTAGCTGCGCAACATGTTGCGGTGAATGATGTGATGTATCTCAATTAAACATTTGGATACGGCTAAAATTGCGCCCAAAACCATACATAACAACGGCTCGCATCGGCGCGGCCTGCGCACGGAGTCTTTTAGGTGTTTCTACGTATAAGTTGGGCCGCTATCCTGCCGCTCTTGATCGCGGTGTCTCCGCCGCTGCTGATGACGGTATCCAGCGCGGCGAGCGTCATTTTCTACACGCTGATGGTGGCCTGTATCGTCGGCCTGGCCGGCATGGCGTGCGCGCCGTCCTGGCGCATGCCGGGTTTCTGGGACACCTGGAAGCCGCTGGGGGTGGGCATGGCGCTGGTGCTGCTGTCCGTGCTGTCCAGCCAGCTGTATCACGGGCAGTTCAGCGGCGCCGGGCTCGAGCGGGCCATCCGCGCGGCCGCCATGCTGCCGATGACCTGGCTGCTGCTGTATTCGCGCCCCGGCACGTTGCGCCATATCCAGTGGGGGCTGATGGCCGGCGCGCTGACGGCCGCCTGGCTGCTGTTCTTCCCGCAGTCCGTGGTGGGCGGGTCGCGGCCCAATACGGCCGCCTACACGCCTTATAACGCCGTCACCTTCGGCAACCTGACGCTGCTGTTCGCCATCCTGGTGTGGCTGTCGATCGGCTGGCGGCTGACGCGCTGGACGCGCACGGAAGCCGCGTTGAAGCTGGTGGTGGGGGCGCTGGCCTTCGCGGGCTTCGTGTCGTCCGAGACGCGCTCGGGCTGGCTGGCCATCCCGGTGTTCCTGCTGATCGGCGTCTGTGCCTACAACCGCGTGCCCTGGTCGCGCCGCCTGGCCGCGGTGGGCGTGGCGGTGGCATTGGGCTGTGGGGTGATCGCCGCCAACGATGCGCTGAACGACCGCGTCGAGGCCGGCGTGAAGCAGTGGCAGGAATGCCAGGTGCACGGGCTGACCAACACGTCGGTGTGCATCCGCCTGCAGCTGGCCCGCGCGGCGTTGGAAATGTGGAAGACCAGCCCGGCGTTCGGGGTCGGCGAGGCCGGTTTCGAGCCCACGCTGGCCGGCCTGCAAAAGCGCGGGGTGGTGTCGGCGGCCGTGGCCAAGACCTACGGCGAGACTCACAACGATATGTTGTACGTGCTGGCGCTGTACGGCTCGGTCGGCCTGCTGTGCGGCCTGCTGGTCATCTACCTGCTGCCGGCCTGGTATTTTGCGCGCCGCCTGGGCCACAGCGACCGCGCCATCCGCACGGCCGCCGCCATGGGGCTGAGCATCTGCCTGGGGTTCGCCATTTTCGGCCTGACCGAACTGATGTTCCGCGGCATGCGCACCGTATCGTTCTACGCCATCTGGGTCAGCGTGATGCTGGCCCTGACCTACCCGCGCCGCAATGGCGAGGCCGCACCCGCCGCGGATGCCTGAGCGCCGGGCGGCGATGTCAGGCCAGGCTGCGTCGCAGCGCCTCGTCCGGCGGCACGGGCGGCGTCCAGCCCAGCATGGCGCGGGCGCGGGCCCAGTCCACCAGCAGGGGGCGGGTCAGGCTGTCCATTTCGCGCCGCAGGCCCGCCAGCCGCGCCGCGCCGCGCAGCCACGCCGGCGGCACCGGGAACAGCCGCGCCGGCCGGCCCAGTTCGCGCCCCATGGCGCGCAGCAATTGGGGCACGGCGTAATCCGAGCCGTCCGCCGCCACGTATACCCCGTGGCCCGCCGGATGCGCCGCGCAGCCCAGCAGGAAATCGGCCAGGTTGTCCACGTAGACGAACGAGCGGCAGGCGCGCGCCGCGCCGAAGGGCAGCGGGACGCCGGTTTGCAGCAATTTGCGCAGGCGCGTGAAATTGCCGGGGCAGGCCGGGCCGTACACCATGGGCGGGCGCACGATGGCCAGCGCCTGCGGCGTGGCCGCGTACAGCGCCTGCAGCGCCTGTTCGCCGCGAACCTTGGAGCGCGTGTAGGGCGTGTCGGGGGCCAGCGGCGAGGCCTCGGTGACCGCCCCCGCGGCGTAGTTGCCGTGCACGCCGATCGAGCTGACATGCACGAAGCGCCGCACGCCGGCCTGGCGCGCCTGTTCGGCCAGCCGCAGGGGCAGCTGGTGATTGGCCTCGTCGAAGGCGTCGTGGCCGTCGCCGGTATCGGTGGTGTGGGCGCGGCCGGCCAGGTTGAGCAGGGCGTCGGCCTGGCGGAAATCGTCGGGCACGGGGGCCCCGTAGGGCAGTTCCACGACGCCGGCCGGCGCGTTGCCGGGCTGGCGGGCATACACCGCCACCGCATGGCCCTGTTCGCGCGCCCGCTGCAGCAGCGCCCGGCCGATATAGCCGCTGGCGCCCGTCATGATCAATTTCACTGGCTCTCCTTGGTGCCGGCCGTGCCGGGGCCGGCGCACTGTACAACATACAATATAGTGCGGCGCGACGGCGTCATCGCCCGCTCGTTGCGCCTGGCGGCATGCCGCCGTGGCGCGGGGCCTTTTTCTTCTTGATATCCATGTCCGTTCTCGTCGTGATTCCCGCTCGTGGCGGGTCGAAAGGCATCCCCCGCAAAAGCATCCGGCCGGTAGCGGGCAAGCCCATGATCAGCTACGCCATTCGCGCGGCGCTGGCTGCGCGCGGCGTCGACCGTGTCGTGGTGTCCACCGACGACGACGAGATCGCCCTGCTGTCGCAACGCTTCGGCGCCGAGGCCCTGCTGCGCGAGGCCAGCCTGGCCGCCGACCAGGTCACGCTGGACCCGGTCGTGGTGCGCGCGGCCGAGCAGGCCGAGGCCCGCTATCACGAACGCTACGACATCGTGGTGACCATCCAGCCGACGTCGCCGCTGGTGCAGGCCGGCGACATCGAGCGCGCGCTGGCGCTGTTCGCCGCGCATCCGCAGGCCGACAGCGTGCTGTCGGTGGTCGACGATCGCCACTTGCGCTGGACGATCCGCGACGGGCAGCCCGCGCCCGACTATATCGCGCGCGTCAACCGCCAGCAGCTGCCGCCCAGCTTCCGCGAAACCGGCGCCATCATTGCCTGTCGCCGGCCGCAGCTGCAAACTGGCACGCGCATCGGCAAGCACATCCAGCTGCTCGAAATGCCGGCCGATCGCAGTTTCGACATCGACAGCGTGGCCGACTTGTTCCTGTGCGAAAGCCTGCTGGGCCGCAAGAAGATCGTGTTCGCGGTGGTGGGCTATCCCCGGGTGGGGCTGGGCCATGCCTATCGCGCCGCGATGCTGGCCCACGAAATGGTGCGCCACGAACTGCATTTCGTCTGCGATGCCGATAGCGCGCTGGCGGCCGAACACCTGCGCCAGTTCAACTACCCGGTTACCCAGGCGCCCGCGGGCGGCCTGCTGGACACCATCGCCGGCCTGAAGCCGGACCTGGTCATCAACGACATCCTGGACACCGATGCCGCCTACGTGCAGGCGCTGCGGGCGCTGGGCTGCAAGGTCGTCAATTTCGAAGACCTGGGCAGCGGGCACGAACACGCCGACCTGGTGTTCAACGCGCTGTACCCGGGCCGTTCGCCGCTGCCGCAAGTTCGCTGCGGCGCCGAATACTTCTGCCTGCGCGACGAATTCCTGTACGCGCCGGAATCGCCGGTGCGCGACACGGTGGCCGCCGTGATGGTCACGTTCGGCGGCGTCGACGAAGGCAACCTGACCGCGCGCGTGCTCGAACTGATCGCACCGCTTTGCCAGGCCCGCGGCATTGCCCTCGATGTGGTGGTGGGCCCCGGCTATGCCCATCATGCCGAGCTGGACGCGGCGCGTGCCCGGCATGCCGGCGCCGGCATCGCCGTCACGCATTCCACGCGCCGCATCTCCGACCACATGGCGCGCGCCGACCTGGCGATCACCTCGGGCGGGCGCACGGTGCTGGAACTGGCTTCGCTGGGGGTGCCCACGCTGGTCATCTGCCAGAACCGGCGCGAAACCACCCATACGTTCGCCAGCGAGCGCAACGGCGTGATGAATCTCGGTTTTCACGGCGAACTGGACGACGGCCGCATCGTCGAAGCCTTCGCCACCCTGCTGGACAACCCGGCGCTGCGCCGCGATATGCGCGCGCGGGCCCACGCGCTGGACCTCAGCCAGGGCAAGGCGCGCGTCATCGGCCAGATCCTGGCCTTGCTGGATTAGGAATTCCCCATGTCCCGACCCTACTTCTCGATCAAGGGCCGCGCCATTCGCGACGGCCTGGACCCCTACATCATCGCCGAGATCGGCGTGAATCACGGCGGCGACATGGCGCTGGCGCAGCGCCTGGTGCGCGAGGCCAAGGAAGGCGGCGCCCATGCCGTCAAGTTCCAGTCGTACAAGGCCGAGACGATCGCCTCGCGGCACAGCCCGGCCTACTGGGACACCACCCAGGAAGCCACGCCCAGCCAGTACCAGCTGTTCAAGAAATACGACCGCTTCGGCGCCGCGGAATACCAGGCGCTGGCGGATTTCTGCGACACGGTGGGCATCGACTTTTCCTCGACGCCGTTCGACTTGGGCGCGGTCGATTTCCTGGCGCCGCTGGTGCCGTTCTTCAAGATCGCCTCGGCCGACATCACCAACGTGCCGCTGTTGCGCAAGGTGGCGCGCGCCGGCAAGCCCGTGATCCTGTCCACCGGCGCCTCGACGTTGCCGGAAGTGGCGTTCGCCGTCGAAACGCTGGGGGCGGCGGGGGCCGGCGACATCGCGCTGCTGCACTGCGTGCTGAACTATCCGACGCCGCGCGAGAACGCCCAGCTCAACGGCATCGGCTTGCTGCGCCGGGCCTTTCCGCAACTGGCGATCGGCTATTCCGACCACGTCGTGCCCGACGAGACCATCAGCGCGCTCGAAGCCGCCACGCTGCTGGGCGCTTGCATCCTGGAAAAGCACTTCACGCACGACAAGACCCTGCCGGGCAACGACCACTACCACGCGATGGATCGCCACGACCTGGCGCGCTTCAACCAGAAGCTGGCCGTGTACCGCGAACTGGTGGGCGACGGCCGCAGCCTGGGCGCCGAGGCGCCCGCGCGCCTGCATGCCCGGCGCAGCATCGTGGCGGCGCGCGATATCAAGGCCGGCGAAACGCTGGCCGAAGACATGCTGATCGCCAAGCGCCCGGGGCATGGCATCAGCCCGGTGCACTGGGACGACGTCGTGGGCCGCCAGGCCACCCGGGACATCGCCGAAGATGCCCTGCTGGACTGGAACATGATCGGCCAGGCCGCCGCTTCGTGATCATGGCCACGGACCGCTACATCCTGCTGACCGGCGGCCGCAACAACGCCGGCGACTTCCTGATCAAGCATCGCGCGCTGGCGTTGCTGCGGGCGCTGCGTCCCGACCGCGAACTGGTCGACCGCAACGCCTGGGAGCCTTTCGCCGAACACGAGCTCGACGACATCAATACGGCCAAGGCCATCTTGCTGGTGGGCGGTCCGTCGTTCCAGCCGGGCATGTACCCCGGCATCTACGCGCTGACGCCGCAACTGGACCGGCTGCGCGTGCCCATTATCGCGATGGGTGTCGGCTGGAAGTCGGCATCGGGCGAATGGCAGGATACGCACCACTATCCGCTGTCGGCGCAGACGCGCCAACTGCTCGATCGCATTCGCGACAGCGGCTGCTTGTCCAGCGTGCGCGACTACCACACGCTCAATGCCGCGGCGGCGGCGGGCTACGGCAATTTCCTGATGACGGGGTGCCCTGCCTACTACAGCCTGCCGCACCTGAACGTGCCCATGGCGATCAACCCGGCGCCGCGCAAGGTGGCGTTCTCGATGGGCGTGGCGATGGCGGTCTCGCCCGGCATGGCGGCCCAGACGCGCGAGGTGATCACCGCCCTGGCCGAACGCTACGGGCGCGAGGTGCTGGAAGTGACGTTCCACCACGCGCTGTCGGACCAGTTCGTCTCGGCGTACGGGAAGGCCTCGCCATTGTTCCATGCGCAGAAACGGATGGCGGCGTGGCTGGACGAACAAGGCATCCGCTACGCGGATATCTCTGGCAGCGCCGACAAGCTCATCGCCTATTACGAAGGTTGCGACCTGCACGTGGGCTTCCGGGTGCATGCGCACATTTTCATGAGCAGCACGTCGCGCCCGTCCATCCTGCTCAGCGAAGACGGCCGCGGCAAGGCGGCCCGGCTGGTCGCCGGCGGCGTGGTGCTGGATGCCTACCTGGGCCATCGCCGTTCGACGCGCGACCGCATCCTGCGCAAGCTGCGCCTGTCGCAGGCGGGGTCGTACATCCCCGCATCCGGCCTGGCGCGGGACATCGTGCGCGTGTGCGACTACGAGCTGCAGCAAGGGGTGCGCCTGGGCAGCGTGCGCACCAACATCGACCGGCATTATCCGGTGATGCAGCGTTTCGTGGCGCAATTGCCTTGATGCCGGCCCGATACCGCATTGCGCCAGCCTGCCGGCCCGCGTCCCGTGCGGCGCGGGCCGCCGTTCGCCCATGAGCAGCCTGCTGGCCAAGGCGGGGTCGTATGTGTTTAGCAGCGGCCTGAACAGCGCCATCCCGTTCTTGCTGATGCCGGTGTTCACGCGCTACCTGAGCCCGGACGACATGGGCCACGTAGCCATGTACACCAGCGTGCTGAACCTGTTCGGCATCGCTATCGGCCTGTACCTGCCGGGCTCGACCAGTGTGCGCTATTTCAAGAAAGAAGGCATCGCGCTGCCCGCCTACATGGGCACCGGCCTGCTGCTGGTGCTGTGCTCGGCCGCGATCGTCAGCCTGCTGGCCGTGGTGTTCGCGCCCGTGCTGCGCCACTATACCGGCCTGTCGGTGGGGTGGCTGCTGCTTGGAGTGTTGTCGGCTACCTGGCAGGTCGTCATCCAGCTGCAACTGAAGCTGATGCAGATGCGCGGCCTGGCCCTGCGCTATGCGGTTATCCAGAACCTGCATACCCTGTTGATCATGGCCGGTTCGGTGGCGCTGGTGGTGGTGTTCACCATGGGCTGGCCCGGCAGGGTATTCGGGCAACTGGGCGCCACGGCGGTGCTGGCCATCGCGCTGCTGGGCCTGATGCTGGGGCGCGGCGTGGTGCGCCTTGCCTGGAATCGCGATTATGCGAAAGATATCCTTGCCTTTGGGCTGCCGCTGATCCCCCACGGCATCGGCAGCGTGGCGGTAGTGCTGATCAGCCGGGCGGTGTTGAACACCATGGCCGGCATGCACGAGGTGGGCCTGTATTCGGTGGCCGCCCAGCTGGCCATGGTGATTTCGCTGGTGGCCACCGCCGTCAACCAGGCGTATTCGCCCTGGCTGTTTCGCCGGCTGGCCGCGCCCACCGACGCGCTGCGCCGCAAGCTGGTGCAGGCCACCTACCTGTACTTTATCGTGGCATTGCTGGGGGCGGGCGTGGTGACCGTGGCCAGCCCCTGGTTCGTGGGCTTCTACCTGGGCGAGCGCTTCGCCGGGGCATCGTCATTCCTGGCCTGGCTGGCCTTCGGGGCCGCCTTCAACGGCATGTACTACATGGTGACGAACTATCTGTTCTTTCATCGCAAGACCGGCCGGCTGGCCAGCCTGACCCTGACGCTGGGCGTGCTCAGCGTGTTTACGTCGATCTTCCTCATCCGCCTGAACGGCGCGGTCGGCGCGGCGCAGGCGGTGTTCTTGTCGAACCTGGCGCTGTTCGTCTGCACCTGGATCATGGCGGCCCGCGTGGAGCGCATGCCCTGGTTCTCGTTCTGGCGGCCGGCGCGCCCGTCCCGGGAGCCCTGATGGAAGTCCCGCGCAGCGTGCAACGCGTGATGGCCTTCGACGAGCAGGCCGCCATCGACGAGTTCGTGCTCTCGCCATGGCGCGTCCCCATGTGGAGCGTGGTGCGCTCGTACATCGCGGGCGCGTTGTACGACACCTTCGAGGGCACCAACTTCCAGAAAAAAGGCGGCGCGCGCACGCAGCCCGGCGCGCGCTATTTGTACCAGACCTGGGCGCAGCGCAACGGCGCCACGCCGGCACGCCAGCCGATCGACCTGGTGTTCATCGCCACCGGCGGGGGCAATGTGTTCCGGGCCGACGAGGGCCGGCATTTCAACTGGATTACCGACTACTGCGCCCAGGCCATCGACACGCCGTCGCAGGTGGTGGAATTGAGCAAGCGCTGGGCCTATGCGCGCCCGCGCGCCCATCCCGACGTATCGACGCAGCACGACTGGATCGCCCTGCGCGCCCAGCTGGCGGCCCGCCGGCGCCGCCTGGACGCTGGCGAACAGCAAGCCATCGATCGCTACCTGGAGTTACTGCGCGGCGCCTTCGGCGATGCCCTGCAACCCGCTCATTTCCAGTACATGCGGCGCGCCCTGCAAGTCAGCGCCGCCAGCGCGGCGGCCTGGCACGGCGGCTACCAGCGCTTTTTCGAACGGCGGCGGCCGAGGCTGCTGCAGATCAACGCCGCCAGCTACGGCGGCCTGTGGGCCTATGTAGTGCGCTGGGCTCGCGCGGCCGGCATCCCGGTGGCCGAGTTCCAGCACGGCTACATCGGCCGCGACCACTACGCCTACAACTATGCCCCCGCGCTGGCCGCGTCCCGCTACGCGCAGGGGCTGCCCGACTACCTGCTGACGTTCGGCCAGTATTGGGCCGATTCGGTCCGCACCCCCAGCCGGACGGTGGTGATCGGCAGCCCGCGCATGAGCGACCAGGCGCGCGCCGCGTCGCCGGCGGCCGGCGTGCCGTACGTGCTGCTGGCCTCCACGGGCGTGGGCCCCGAGTTCTACCTGGCCGTGGTGCAGGGCTTGTTGCGCGTATTGCCGGCCGGCTTCCAGGTGCGGTTCCGGCCGCACCCTGGCGAACGGCAGGTGGCGGCCGTCAATTACGCGGCCTTGCTGGCCGACGACCGCGTCGTGATCGATGCCGAGCCCGATGTCTATCGCAGCATCGCCGGTGCCGCCCTGGTGGTCGGCGACATCACGACCCTGATGTTCGAGGCCATCGGCCTGGGCGTGCCGACGCGCGTTATCGACTGCGACATTGCGCGGCGGCGCATGCCGACCTCGATCTTCCGGTTCCTGGATATGGCGGAAGTGCCCGCGCTGCTGGCGCCGCACGGGCGGAAAGGGGAACACGACCATGACTTGCGCGCCCATGTCTGGGCGCCCGACTGGCGCGATCGCTACCGCGATTTCGTCGGGCAGTTCATATAGCGGCCGCTTCCAATTACTAGAGTGATCCCACCATGGCTATCAAAGCGCTGCACCTCGTGCGCAACAACTTCGTCTCGGATTCCCGCATCCTGAAAGAGACCCGTTCGCTGGTCGAGTCGGGCGTGGTGGGCGAGCTCGAAGTCGTGGCGCTGGGCGACGGCCAATTGCCGGAACACGAAACATTGGGGCCCGGCCGCTCGGTGTGGCGCGTGCCGCTGGCCACGCGGGCGCGCCTGCCGAAAGACCTGGCGAGCCAGACGGTGAAGTATGCCGAGTGGGCGGCACGCATCGTCAAGCGGCATGCGGGACGGCGCTGGGACGTGATCCACTGCCACGACCTGTCGCCCCTGCCCATCGCCGTGGCTTTGCAGAAGCGTACCGGCGCCCGCCTGGTCTACGATGCGCACGAACTCGAGACCGAGATGATGGGGCTGACCGGCGTGCGCCAGCGCCTGGCGCGCCAGGTCGAGCGCCGCCTGATGCCGCGCGTGGACGCGCTGATCACCGTCAGCCCGTCTATCGTGCAGTGGTATGGCGCGCATTATCCGGGCCTGGACGTCACCCTCGTGCGCAATATCCCGAACCGCCCGCCGGCATCGGCCGCGCCCTACCCGTGGCGGCACGAACTGGGCGTGCCCGACGGCGCGCGCCTGTTCATCTACGTGGGCAACCTGGCGCGGGGGCGCGGCATCCCGTTCTTGCTGCAGGTGTTCCAGCGGCCCGATTGCCGGCACCATCTGTTGTTCATGGGCAGTGGCGCGCTGGCGCGCGAGGTCGAGGCCGCGCGCGCCGTGTGCCCGCGCATCCATCTGCAGCCGCCCGTGCCGCTGCACGAGGTCGTGCCGCGCGTGGCGGGAGCCGATATCGGGCTTTCGCTGGTCGAGGATGCTTGCCTGAGCTATCGGTATTCCCTGCCCAACAAGCTGTTCGAATGCCTGCAGGGCGGCGTGCCGGTCATGGTGAACGACCTGCCCGACCAGGGGGCCATCGTGCGCGATACCGGCGCCGGCTGGATCGCCACGCAGTCGTTGCCGGCTTTCGCGGCCGTGCTGGATGGCATCGACGAAGCCGACTTCCAGCGCAAGCGCGCCGCCGCGCGCCAGGCCGCCGAGACGCTGGACTGGAGCCACGAAGCCCGGCAGCTGATCGGCGTCTACCGCCGCCTGCTGCCTTCGGCCTAGGGCCTAGGGCCGGCGCAGCTGGCGGTACAGGTCGAGCAGGGTGCGTTCTTCGTTGGCCCAGTTGTAGCGGGCCTGCACCGCCTGGCGCCCCGCCTCGCCCTGGCGGCGCAGCCGCGCGGGGTCGTCCAGCATGCGGGCCAGGGTCCGCGCCACGGCGGCCGGATCCAGCGGGTCGACGCAGGCGCCGGCATCGGCGTCGTCGATGATCTGCCGCCACAGCGGGAAGTCGGACGCCAGCACGGGAATGCCGGCCGACATGTACTCGAACATCTTGATCGGCAGCGAATCCAGGTAATTGCGCGCCGGGTGCAGCAGCACCACGCCCAGCCGCGAGCGCGCCAGCACGTCGCGCACCCCCGCCCGGTCGACCACGCCCAGGTACTGCACATATTGCCATTCGGGCATGGCGCGCAGCTCGGCCTCCAGGCCGGGAGTCTGGAAGGGGCCGGCCAGCAGCAGCCGGGCGTTGGCGGCCGGCAGGGCCTGGATGATTTCCTTGACGCCGCGGATGTCGCTGATGCCGCCCACATAGCAGATGCTGCGGTCGTGCGCGCCGGCGTCCGGCGCCGGGCCGTCGGTATCGGGCCGGGCCACGGCCAGTTCGCCGGCCATCGGATAGTTGTTCACATTGACCGCGCGCGCGCCGGCCGCCGCGAAGCGCGCGGCGATGTGCGGCGTGGACGCGACCACCGCCGCGAAGCGGCGGGCCGCGAAGTTTTCCAGCGCCTCGAACAGGCGCGCCACCAGCTTGTGCGAGCCGCGCGGCAGCCAGCGCTTGCTGAGTATCTGGCGCGGTACGTCTTCGTGGGCGTCGTAGACCACCGTGACGCCTTGCCAGTGCAGCGCCAGCGCGGCGGGGATGATTTCGGGATCGTGGAAATGCACCAGCCGCTCGCCGTTGCGGCGCGCGGCCGCCCACAGCGCCCAGGGCTTGAACAGGATGCGGCGCAGGCGGCCCGGGCTCTTGCCCACGTCGTGGAAGCGCACGCCGTCGCGGGTATTCGGCCCCTTGCCGTCGGCCACGTACAAGTGCACCGCGTAGCCGTGGCGGGCCAGGCTGGCGCATTCTTTCAGGAAGATGCGAACATCGTGGCGGGCGTGCACACTGGACAGATGCGCCACCCGCGCGGGCGAGGCGGGGTCAGTGCTTGGCGGCTGCATACTCGGGTACCAGGACGCGCAGTTGCTGCAGCACGCCCTCCAGGTCGTCGGCCATCAGGGCCTGCCGCAAGCGTTCCAGGCCGGCTTCCAGGTCGGAGAACGGCAGGCAGCGCTCGCGTGCTTTCATGATGCGGGGATGTTCGGTGGTTTGCGAATCGTCGCCGATCAGCAGTTCTTCGTACAGCTTTTCGCCCGGACGCAGGCCGGTGACGCGGATCTCGATGTCGCCGGAAGGGTTGGTCTCGTCGCGCACGGTCAGGCCATACAGGTGCACCATGCGCTTGGCCAGGTCCTGGATGCGCACGGCCTCGCCCATGTCCAGCAGGAACACCGACCCCGATTCGCCCATCGAGCCCGCCTGCAGCACCAGCTGCGCGGCTTCGGGAATGGTCATGAAATAGCGCGTGATGTCGGGGTGGGTCAGGGTGATCGGCCCGCCCGCCATGATCTGCTTGTGGAACAGCGGCACCACGCTGCCCGAGCTGCCCAGCACGTTGCCGAAGCGCACCATCGAAAAGCGCGTGGTGGGGTCCGTCTGCGCGTAGCCCTGCAGGACCTGTTCGGCCAGCCGCTTGGTGGCGCCCATTACATTGGTGGGGCGCACCGCCTTGTCGGTGGACACCAGCACGAAATCGGACACGCCGGCCTGGATGGCGGCGCGCGCCATGGCGCGCGTGCCGAAGGTGTTGGTCAGGATGCCCTCGGCCACGTTGTGCTCGACGATGGGCACGTGCTTGTAGGCCGCGGCGTGATACACGGTCTGGACGCCGTGGCGGCGCAGCTGCAGCAGGCAGTGTTCGTAGTCGCGCACCGAGCCCAGCACGCCCAGGATCTCGGTATCGACGCCGGCTGTATTGCGCAGCGCGGCCAGTTCCTGTTCGATGGCGTACAGCGCAGGCTCGGAGATCTCGAACAGCACCATGCGGCGCGGCTTCAGTTCCAGGATCTGCCGGCACAATTCCGAGCCGATCGAACCGCCCGCGCCGGTGATCATGATGGCGCGTCCGGTTACGCAGCGCCCCAGCAGTTCGGGGATGGGCGGGATGGGGTCGCGGCCGAGCAGGTCCTCGACCTGGATGTCGCGCAGGCGCGGGCCGCGGCGCGGGTCGACCAGTTCGCGCAGGCTGGATACGGTACGGATGCGCAGGCGAAACGGCTCGGCCATGTCGACCACCTGGCGGATGCGGGTGCGCGAGGCCGACGGCATGGCGATCAGCAACTGCTTGGCCTGGTGCTTGTTGACCAGCCGCGCCAGGTGCGAAGGCGGGTAGATGCGCAGGCCCGACATGAACAGGCGGTGCTTGCGCGGATCGTCGTCGATCATGGCGACGGGCAGGTAGTGCGGGCTGGCGCGCAGCGCGGCGGCCAGTTGCGAGCCCAGCCCGCCGCCGCCGTAGATGATGACAGGGGTCTGCATGCCGGTAGCGGCCGACCGCGTGCCCGGGAACAGCAGGCGGCGCGCGATGATGCGCACACCCAGCAGCAGCGTCAGCGCCAGCAGCGGATAGATGATCAGCACCGCGCGCGACAGGCCCAGCGACAGGCGCAGGAAGGTGTCCACGGCGGTGATCGTCAGCACCGACACGATGACGCCACAGGCGACGCCGATCAGCACCCGCTCGTTCATGTAGCGCAGGATGTAGAAATAGACGCCGAAGATCGCCAGCGCCGCCACGCCGCTGGCACAGGCGATCAACGACAGGATGGCGTAGTAGTGGTTGACGTACAGCACTTCGAAGCGCGCCCACAACGCCAGGTAGAACGATGCCAGCAGCAGCACGGCATCGAGCAGGGCCGCCAATACCTGCTTGCACGGCCGCGGCAGATTGACGAGGAATTGCCGCAAGGCAATGGGCATGAACATTCGAAGCGGGACCTGGGGTCGAAAGGATGGCGAATTTTACCGGGATCGCCCGGGAAGTTCCGCGTCGCGGGGCGGGCCGTCGGCCGGCGCCGCATGCAAGGGGGGCCGGTTCGCGGCCGGTTGGCGCCGCCGCCACGGGGCCGGGCGGGGCAATTGGGCCAGCAGGGCGCCCAGCAGGAACCAGAAAGGCTGGAAATAGACCATCGAACTGGGCGCTATTCCGGCGATTCCGATCACCAGCAGGCAGGTGCGGCCCAGCCAGTCCAGCTTCCAGAACAGCCACAGCAGGAACAATGGCCAGGCGATGCCCAGGTAGAACAGCATCTCGAGCCAGAAGAAATGCGGCGATCCCCATGGCACCAGGCCTTCGTGCGTGGGCCACATGACATTCAGCTGGCCCGCGCCCATGCCCGCCAGCCATTGCCACCAAGGCATGTTGCGGGCCTGTTGCGCCATGTCCATGAGCAGGATCTTGCGGGACCCGGTGGACTGGTCGCCCTTGGATGCGACCAATTCCCATTCTCCGTCGTTGATCGAGATCTGGGGCAGGTCGCGCGTGCTGGTGCCGTCGTATTCCTGCCACAACAGGCCGGCCGCGCTGATGGCGGCCCAGGCCAGCGCCATGGCCGCCTTGCGCCGCCAGGACCCCTGCATGAAACACAGCAGGTAGGCCGCGCCCAGCACCGCCATGGCCAGCATGTCGGCGCGCCGGTTCAGCACCAGGCAGTACAGCCACGCAACCGCGAACAGCGCGCTCGACAGGCGCCGCTTCACGACCAGCCACAGCAGGTTGGCCACCACCAGCGCCGTGGCCATGTTGTTGATGTTGTCCCACGGCCCGCCGGTCAGCGGGAACCGCGCGCGGAAGCGTTCGGAATGGGTCAGGATGTCGAACCACGGCACCAGCGCCATCAGCAACCACAGGCCCACCAGCCAGGGCAGCCAGCGCAGGTAGGGGCTGCCCTGGCGCGTCAGTTGCTCGCCCAGCAGCGCATAGCTCAGGCTGATGGCCAGGATCACCGCATACTGCGCATAGCGCGGCAGGTGGTCGGCCCAGGCGAACTGCATGCCCACCAGCAGCATGGCGGCCACGGCGGCGGGCAGCACCCGGCTTTGCAGCAAGCCGCGCCGTGTCGGCGCGTCCACGCAGAAGGCCAGCGCGATCAGCGCCAGGCCCCAGTGAAACGGCCGCAGCGGCGGGGGCAGGTAGATGGACGAGCCCAGGAACATCAGCACGCTGGCGGCCGCCAGCAGGCGCCCGCCCAGCGGCGCCGGCCCCTCAGGAGAAAGTCGAGCAGATGGCATAGAAAATCGCGGGAGCAGCGATGCCGACGGCCACCAGCCGGCCCAGCAGCATGCGCTGCACGGCGGCATAGACCCGGCCGGGCGCGTGGCTGTCGACAATGCGCGCGATGCGCGGCTCCAGTATGAAAGTCAGCAGTACCGTGGCGGCACCGTTGATGATGCCGGACAACTGGGAAATCGTGCTGCGGTAATCATGGAACACCAGTGCGAAGTAATACGACAGCAGCACGCCCAGCGCATAGCAAAGGAATACCGCCGCCGCCAGCGGCGCGATGCTGGCCGGCGCGTGGTGCCGCCCTGCGTCGAGCTCGCCGTGCAGCTCGGCCGGCGTGACGCGCGGGCGGTCTTCGTGGCGGGTGATGAAGTTGGTCAGCAGCGCGATCCAGTAGCGGCGCAGGCCGAACGCCAGCAGCGACAGCACGGCCGCGCCGAACAGCGCGGCCAGGCCCATGTACAGGTAATGCGCGCGCGGCAGGCTGCGGTCGATCAGGAAGCCCAGCATGGGCATCAGCGCCAGGTAGAAGAACCGCGTGACGGTGGTGGTGGCGTTCTGGATCGCATAGCCCGTGACCGGCTTGCCCGCCAGGCTGCCCGCCACGCGGGCGTAGTAGCTCAGGAATTCGAGCAGGTGAATGGCGGAGAAGCTGGCGACCACCAGCAGCATCAGCAGGGTCATGGCGTATCGGGACGCGTGCCGGAATCCGCCAAGCATAGCGTTTTTCGATAGGCCGCCAGCATCACGTCCAGGCTGTGGTCCCACGTGTAATGCTGCAGCACATGCTCGCGGCCGCGCGCGCTCATCTGCGCGCGCAGCTCGGGGTTGAGCACCAGGTCGACGATGCGCGCCGCCGCGAAACCCGGATCGTCCACCGGCACGATGAAGCCCGATTCGTTGTCGGCCACCACTTCGGCCGGGCCGTCCGCGTCGGACACCACCACCGGCACGCCACAGGAAGACGCTTCCAGGATGGCCACGCCGAAACTGTCCTGGCGGCTCAGCGCCACGTAGACGTCCAGGTGGGCCAGCGCCTCGGGCACCTTGGTGTGCGGGATGAAGCCGACGAACACCACGCGCTCGTCCAGGTTCAGCTCGCGCGCCAGCTTCTTCAGCTGCTGCTTCTGGCTGCCCTTGCCGTAGATGCGCAATTCCAGCCGGCGCGCCACGTCCGGATGCGAGCGGTCCAGTTGCGACACGACAATCTGGAAAGCGCGCAGCAGCGTATCAATGCCGTACTGGTGTTCCAGCGCCTTGATCGCCCCGATGACGATCGGGGCGTCGGGCGCCGGTTCGGCGCGCGTACAGGGAAAGAATTGCGTGTGGTCGATGCCGAAGGGCGTGATGGCGATGGGCGCCGGCTGGATGGCTTCGATGCGGCGCGCCATGGCGTGGCTGGTCGAGCCCACCAGCGTGGCGAAGCGCAGGTTGTCGGCCACCACGCGGCGGTGCAGCCGGCTCTTGTGGGGGAATTGGTAGATATCGCTGCCCCAGGCCGACAGCAGCGTGGGCGAAAAGCCGGCCAGCCGCGCCAGCAGGCCATAGCCGCTGGCGTAGTGGGCGTTGAGCAGCTCGGGCTGGATCTCGGCCAGCAAGCGGCGCACGCGCTTGGCCGCCAACGCGTAGCCCAGCGGCGCACGGCAGCGCAGCCTGTGCAGATGCACCTGCGGCGACAGCTCGCGCCCGGGGGCATGCAGCGTCAGGACATGGACTTCGATACCACGTTCGGCCAGGCCATTGGCCCAGCGAATGGTATGGATGCTGTTGGCGGCGCCCAGGAGCGCGACGCGGCTGGGATGGCGAGAAGAGACGTTATCGGGGGAAATGCACACTGCGTTGTAAGCCTGCCTGAATAGCGGGTGTGGCTTGCAATGTACGGGTTTCAATCAGAATACATGCAACATAAGTGATTCCAGGCTGGGCAAAATGTGTCCGGATAGCGGGGCCGGGCCCGCGCCGGGTGCCCTCCGTGAAGAATGTCACACGGGGTTATTACAAAGTAGGATCAGCTTACCTGGCGTTTACCGGTCTTTTGTGGCGTATCCGCAATACCGAGATAGCGCCGCGCCAGCTGCGGGTAGCCATGTTCTGACACAACATAACCGTGCCCGCGCTGTCCCATCGCTGCCAGCTCGTTGTCAGGCAGGGCCGCGAAGGCCTGCAGTGCCTGCGCGACCGATCCGGCATCGCCGGGCCGCGCGCTGAAGCCGCAATCGTGGTCGGCCACCGGGTTGTTGCCGGCTTCCACCGCGAACAGCACCGGCAGGCGCGCCAGCATGTAGTCGAACAGCTTGTTGGGGCTGACGCCGAAGCGGAACAGGGGTTCGGGCTTGAGCGAGATATAGCCGATGTCGGCCGCGCCCAGCAGCGCCGGCACTTCGCGCTTGGCGATCTGGTCGTGCAGCGCCACGCAGTCGTCCAGGCCCTGTTGCCGGACCAGGTCGCGCAGTTGCTGCGCGCGCTCGCCGCGGCCCACGATCAGCGCCGCGATGCGGGAATCTTGCCGGGCGCGCAGGATCGCCATGGCCTGCACCAGCGATTCGACATGGTTGGGTACGCCCAGCGCACCCGCGTACACCACCACGCGCCGGCCCTGGGCCTTCCAGCGTTGCGCCTGCTGCATGGGCGCGTTCGAGACATCGGCCGCGGGGCGGCCGGCGGTGTCTACGCCGTTGGGAATGTAGTGCCAGCGATCCGACGGCAGGCCCTTGTCCTGCATGTATTCGGCGGTTTTAGGCAGCAGCGACACGACCGCGTCCGCATGGGTGTAGGCATAGCGTTCCAGCCAGGCCGTCGCGCGCACCAGGGGGTGCGTGGGCCGCACGCCGGCCAGTTCCACCAGGCTTAGCGGCCACAGGTCGCGCACTTCGAAGACCGAGTGCGCGCCGTAGCGGCGCGCCACCCGGTGCGTGGCCGGGAAGGCGTACGGATGCGGCGACGAGCCGATGACGATGTCCGGCTTGCCGTAGCGGCGTTCCAGGCTGCCGCAGTGGCGCAGTAACTGCGCGGCCAGCGCGCCCATATTGGCCAGCCGGCCCAGGCCGTTGCCCTGGTAGGCGGGCGTGCGCAGGAATTCGTACGGCACGCCCTCGATGTCGTGGGCGCCGCGATAGTGGCCTGGCGTGTCCTGCAGGTGATGGAAGTCCGCGGTGATCACCACCACCCGCGCGCCGGCCTGCTGCCAGGCATGGCCCAGTTCGTACGGCCGGCTGTAGCGGCCGACGCCGGGGCCGCCGGCGTAGGGATGGACATACCAGAGCGTGGGGGTCGTCATGCGTGTGTTCGGCCTTGCGAAAGACGTGAGGGCCGCGCTAGCGGCCGGGCGGGGCGGGCGCATCCTCGCGGCCCGCGCCCAGCCGGATGGCCAGCAGCGCCGGCACGACGGCCGCCACGACGAAGGCCAGGCCGGTGCGCCGGTCGGGCTGCTGGCCGGCCCACAGGAACCACGCGCCCAGCGGCACCAGCGTCACGGCGAAGTAGCCGGCGCTGACCGGCAGGTGCCGCCCGGCGCGGCGCGCCAGGCGCTGGTAGGCGTGCGAGCGATGCGCCTCGCTGGGGCGCTGGCGGCGCAGCACGCGGGTGATCAGCGTCACCGTGGCATCGCACAGGAACAGGCTGAGCGGAATCAGCCACAGCAGCGGCGAAGTGCCGGTGGCGTCGGCCTGGTGCAACACCAGGGCGCCCGCGATGAAGCCGCAGAAGCCGCTGCCGGCGTCGCCCATGAAGATGCGGGCCGGCGGAAAGTTGTACAGCAGGAAGCCGGCGGCGGCGGCCGCGAACAGCAGCGCCGGCACGCCGGCCGCGCCGGGGGCCAGCGCCGCCCACAGCACGCTGGCGGCCAGGGCCTGCCCGGCCGCGATGCCGTCGATGCCGTCCATGAAGTTGTACAGGTTGGTCAGCCACACCAGCCCCAGCAGGTACAGCACGGCCACCACCGGCGCGGGCAGGGCATGCCCGGCAATGCCGAGCGTGGGCAGGGGCCACAGTACCCACAGCAGCGCCACGGCCGCGGCCGCATGCACGGCCAGGCGGGTGCGCGCGCTGAGCGAACGCGCATCGTCGACATAGCCCACGATGGCAATGGGCAGGCCGCAGCACAGCAGCGCCACGGTGCGCGATTCGAGCAGGCCGGCCGCCCAGGCGGCGGCCGTGCCGGCATAGAACGCCGCCACCAGCGCCACGCCGCCGCCCCGCGCGGTGGGGCGCGTGTGCGAGCTGCGGTGGTTGGGCGTATCCACGATATTGCGCCGGTGCGCCCAGGCGATCATCTTCCAGGTGCCGAACGCCGACAGCGCGAACACGATGCACAGCAGGATGGCCAGGGTGATGGGATGCGACATCGGTTGTCCAGGGCAGAAAGCCGCGCCGGCCTGGTCGAGGCCCGGCGCGGTGGGATCAGGCCGGCTGCGCCAGCGTGGCGGCGATGCGCACGGCGGCGTCGCCGGTGCCGTACGGCGTGATGCGGCGCGGCTGCGCCTGCAATGCCTGGGCCACGGCGGTTTCCAGGGCGGCTTTCGAGCGGGCGTCGGCCAGGCGGTTCCAGCCGGCATCCACCAGTTCGGTCCATTCGGTTTCGTCGCGCAGGGTCACGCAGGGTACCTGGTGGAAGAAGGCCTCTTTCTGCACGCCGCCCGAGTCCGTGGCGATCAGCATGGCGTACTTTTCCAGCTGCACCATGTCCAGGTAGCCCACCGGGTCGGTCAGGCGCAGGGCGTCGCGGGCCCGCGCCATCATGCCGTGCTGTTCCAGGATGCCGCGGGTGCGCGGATGCAGCGGCCACACGACCGGGTACCGGGCCGCGACGCTGCACAGGGCGTCGACGATGGCGCCCAGGCGCTGGGGGTCGTCGGTGTTCTCGGCGCGGTGGATGGTGGCCAGCACATAGCCGCCCGGCGCCAGTGCCAGGCGCTGCAGCGCGCCGCCTTCCTCGGACACGCGCGCGCCGTGGTGCAGGGCCACGTCGTACATGACGTCGCCCACCTGCGCGATGCGTTCGGCCGCCGCGCCTTCGCCGCGCAGGTGGCGCGTGGCGGCCTCGGTGGGGGTGAACAGCCAGCGCGAGATGCGGTCGGTGAGAATGCGGTTGATCTCTTCGGGCATGCGCATGTTGAACGACCGCAGGCCGGCCTCGACGTGCGCCACCGGAATGTGCAGCTTGACCGCGGCCAGCGCGCCGGCCAGGGTCGAGTTGGTGTCGCCGTACACCATCACCACGTCGGGCTGTTCGCGTTGCAGCACTTGTTCCACCGCGATCAGCATGCGGCCGGTCATGTCGCCGTGGCTGCCGCCATGGATGCCCAGCGTGTAGGCCGGCTTGGCCATGCCCAGTTCGTCGAAGAAGACGTCCGACATGTTGGCGTCGAAATGCTGGCCGGTGTGCACCACGACTTCGGCCAGCCCGGCATGGGCGGCGATGGCCGCCGATACCACGCTGGCCTTGATGAACTGCGGGCGGGCGCCCAGGACGGTCAGGATCTTCTTCGGCATGTACGGGCTGGGGTCAGGCAAGGGCGGCGCGCAGGGCCGCGACGATGTGGTCCTGGGTGGCGGGGTCCAGGTCGGCATGCATGGGCAGGCTCATGACCCGGCCGGCCAGCAGGTCGGACACCGGCGTGGCGTGGGCGCCTTCCGCGTACCGCGCGTAGGCCGGCTGCGCGTGGATGGGCCGCGGATAGTGCACGGCGGTGGGAATGCCGGCTTCTTTCAGCCTGGCCTGCACGGCCTCGCGATCGGGCACCATGACCGTGTATTGCGCCCAGACGCTGTCGCGGTCGGGCCGCACCGTGACGGTGCCGGCGCCGGCCGGCAGGTCGGCCAGCAGGCGGCTGTAGCGCGCGCCGATCTCGATGCGCTGCGCGATTTCCCATTCGAAGCGTTCCAGCTTGCCCAGCACCACGGCGCATTGCAGCGTGTCCATGCGGCCGCCCACGCCGATGCGGGTGTGGTAGTAGCGGGCCGACTGGCCGTGCACGCGGATTTCGCGGCAGGCCTGGGCGATGGCGTCGTCGTCGGTGAAGATGGCGCCGCCGTCGCCGTAGCAGCCCAGCGGCTTGCTGGGAAAGAAGCTGGTGCAGCCGATGGTGGACAGGTGGCAGCTTTTCCTGCCCTTGTACGTGGCGCCGAAGCTCTGGGCGGCGTCCTCGATGACGGGGATGCCGTGGCGCGCGGCGATGGCGTTGACCTCGTCCATGTCGCCGCACTGGCCGTACAGCGACACCGGCATGATGGCCTTGGTGCGCGGGGTGATCCGGGCTTCGATCTGCGTGGTGTCGATGTTGCAGGTGTCGGGCTGCACGTCCACGAACACCGGCTTGGCGCCCAGCAGCACGATGACCTCGGCGGTGGCCACGAAGGTGAACGAGGTGGTGATGATCTCGTCGCCGGGCCCGACGCCCAGCGCCATCAGCGACATCAGCAGGGCCTCGGTGCCCGATGCCACCGTGATGCAGTGGCGCGCGCCCGTGTGGGCGCACAGGGCCGCTTCCAGTTCCTTGACTTCCGGGCCCATGATGTACTGGCCGTGGTCCAGCACGGCCTGGATGCGCGCGTTGATCGGGTCGCGCAGCGCCTGGTATTGTTTTTTCAGGTCGATGAATTGCATGGAAACCTCAGGCCAGTCGGCACACGCCGTTCGTCAGGATGTAGCGTTCGCCCGTATGGGGGCAGGTGGTTTCGCCGTCGCCGGCCAGGGGCAGGTCCAGTTGTTCGCCGTGGCGGCTCATCCAGCCGATCTGGCGGGCCGGCACGCCGACCACCAGGGCGAAGTCGGGCACGTCTTTATTGACCACCGCGCCGGCGCCCACGAAGGCATAGCGGCCGATGGTGGCGCCGCACACGATGGTGCTGTTGGCGCCCAGCGTGGCGCCCTGGCGCACGATGGTGTCGCGGTACTCGCTCTTGCGTTCGATGGCCGCGCGCGGGTTATACACGTTGGTGAACACCATGCTGGGCCCGCAGAACACGTCGTCTTCCAGGAAGACGTTGTCGTACACCGACACGTTGTTCTGGATTTTCACGCGGTTGCCGATGCGCACGCGGTTGCCCACGTACACGTTCTGGCCCAGCGAGCAGTGCTCGCCGATCTCGGCGCCGCCGCTGACGTGCACCCAGTGCCAGATGCGGGAATGGGCGCCGATGCGGGCGCCTTCGTCGACGATGGCGGTGGGATGGATGGTGGGCATGTTCAGTCCAGCGGCAACGGGATGCGCACGCCGTCGCGCGCCGAACGGTAGATGGCGGTCAGCAGCGCCAGCGACTGCAGGCCTTCGCGCCCGTCGGTGTCGGGCTGGGCTTCGCCGCGCAGCGTGCTGATGACGTTGTCGTAGTACAGCGGGTGGCCGAAGCCATAGACGGACGTGGTTTCGTAGCTGGCGTCGCGGATCTTGTCGTCGTCGGGGTGCGGTTCGGCGAATTTCCATTCGTCGATGCGGTTGACCGCCACGCCGCCCACGCGCACCGTGCCTTTCTCGCCCAGGATGGTGATGGAGCCTTCCAGGTTCTGCGGGTAGGTCAGCATGGTGACGTTGATCGACCCCATGGCGCCGTGGCGCCAGCGCAGCGCCGCCACGCCGGTGTCTTCGGCCTCGATGCGGCGCGCCAGGGTGCCGGTGTAGGCGTACACGCTTTCCACCGGGCCGATCAGCCAGTCGAGCAGGTCGACATAGTGGCTGGCCTGGTTCATGAAGGCGCCGCCGTCCCATTCCCACTTGCCGCGCCAGCGGGCGGCGTCGTAATACTCTTGCGGGCGGGTCCAGAAGACATTGACGGTGACCATATACAGGCGGCCGAAGCGGTTCTGCTCGATCGCCTTCTTCACCAGCTGCAGCGTGGCGTTGCGGCGGTTCTGCTTGACCACGAACAGGTGCACGCCGGCCTCGTCACAGGCCTTGACCATGCGCTTGCCGTCTTCCCAGCGGGTGGCCATGGGTTTTTCGCTGACCACGTGGCGGCCGGACTGGGCCACCTCGATGGCCTGCCAGGGGTGCAGCCCCGACGGCGTGGCCAGCACCACCGCATCGGCGGTGCTTTCGGCCAGCAGTTCGCCCAGCGAGGCGAAGGGTTTCGCGCCCGTGGCCTGGTGGGCGGCTTGCAGGGCGGCGGGGTCGGTGTCGCAGATTTCTACCAGTTCGGCCCGGTCCTGGTGCTTTTCGATGGCGCCGATATGGTTCTTGGAAATGCGGCCACAGCCCACCAGGGCGAAGCGAACCTTGCGGTCGCCAATAGGGGTAGACGTCATAAGTCTTGGGTTTGTTGTAAATTGCCGGGATTCTGTATTGTGGCCCGCCCCGGATCGGGTCAAACGTAACAGTAATCATAACGCGAAGGCCTGTAGGGTCTTTTGCACGAATACACCCGAAGGTTCCCACTAGTAATTGATGGCAACCCGCATTCTCATCGTCCGTACCTCCTCGCTCGGCGATCTGGTGCACATGCTGCCGGCCATTTCCGACATCGCGCGCCACGTACCCGGCGCCGTCATCGACTGGGTGGCGGAAGAGGCGTTCGCCGAAATCCCCGGCTGGCATCCGGCCGTGCACGAGGTCATCAAGGTGGCCCACCGGCGCTGGCGCAAGGCCTGGTGGTCGGCCCCCGTGAAGGCCGAGCGGCGGGCGCTGGCCGAGCGCCTGCGCGCCGTGCAGTACGACGTCGTGCTGGATATGCAGGCGCTGCTGAAATCGGCCTGGCTGGTGCGGCAGACGCGCGGCGTGCGCCACGGGCTGGACTGGCGTTCGGCCCGCGAACCGCTGGCGTCGCTGTTCTACCAGGTGCGCCACCGGGTCGAGTTCTGGCAGCCGGCCGTGATCCGCCAGCGCCAGCTGGCCGCGCTGGCGTTTGGTTACACCTATGGCGGGCCGCCCGACTTCGGCCTGCAGGCGTTCGCGCAAGAAGCCCAGGCGCAGGCCCGTGCCTGCGCCGCGGCCCCGGAAGAGTGCGCCCGTCCGCATCATCACCTGAATACCGACCGCGGCTATGCGGTGATCATGCCGTCGGCCAGCCGCGACGACAAACTCTGGCCCGAGGACGACTGGCGCGCCGTGTTCGCCCGGGTGCGCCAGGCCGGCTGCACCCTGCGGCTGCTGGCCGGCAACGCCCAGGAAGCCGAACGCGCCCAGGCGCTGGTGGCCGGCATGGACGGCGTGGAAGTGCTGCCGCGCATGGACCTGACCGCGATTGCCCGCCAGCTGGCCGGGGCGCGCATCATGGTCGGGCTCGACAGCGGCCTGACGCACTTGTCGGCCGCGCTGGGCCGGCCCACCGTGGGCATCTACCGGGCGTCCACGCCGGTGCGCACGCCCCTGATCGGCTCCAATTTCACCGCCAGCCTGGGCGACCGCGGCGCGCCGCCCTCGCGCGGGGCGGTACTGGCCTCGGTCGACCAGGCCCTGGCGGCCAGCTGACATGCGGCGGCCCGCCACGCCGGTGTCGCCGTGCCGCAAGGCGGCAGGCTGACATGCGGCGCGGCGCCTACACCCTGGCCTTGCGCGCGGCCGCCCCGCTGGTGTGGCTGTGGATGGCGCGGCGCGCCCGGCGCGCGGGCGGCGACTGGGGCATTTTCTCGGCGGCGCGTTTCGGCCGGCCCGATCCGGCCGAGCCCGCGCCGTTCGCCCGGCCGCCCGTCTGGGTGCACGCCGTCAGCCTGGGCGAGACGCGCGCCGCGCAGCCGCTGGTACAGGCCTTGTTGCAGCGCGATCTGCCGGTATTGCTGACCCACACCACCGCGACGGGCCGGGCCGAAGGCGCCCGGCTGTTTCCCGAGGCCATCGCCGCCGGGCAGTTGCGCCAGACCTGGCTGCCCTACGATTTCCCCGGAGCGGTGCGCGGCTTCCTGGCGCGCCATACGCCGCGCTGCGGGCTGCTGATCGAGCGCGAGGTATGGCCCAACCTGCTGGCGCGGGCGCGCCGGCAAGGCGTGCGCATGGCGCTGGTCAGTGCCCGGTTCTCGGCCTCGTCGCTGCGCCAGGCGGAGTGGCTGGGCGAGGCCCTGCGCCAGGCGCTGGGCGGGCTGGATGCCGTGCTGGCACAGACCCCGGAAGATGCCCGGCGGCTGGAACAGGCGGGCGCGCGCCGGGTGCGGGTCACCGGCAACCTGAAATTCGACCTGGCGCTGCCGGCGCAGCAGGTGCAGGCCGGGCGGGCCTGGCGCCGGGCGCTGGGGCGGCCGGTCGTGGCGGTGGCCAGCACGCGCGAAGGCGAGGACGCCTGGTTCGCGCAGGCCATGCGCGCGCGCGCCGGCGCGGGGCGCCCGGTGCTGTATCTGCTGATCCCCCGGCATCCGCAGCGCTTCGACGAGGCGGCCGCGCAGTTGCGCGGCGCCGGCCTGTCGTGCGCACGGCGCTCGCAGGCGGCCGCGCATGCCGAGGCGCTGCCGCCGGTGGGCAGCGAGATCGATGTGGTGCTGGGCGACACGCTGGGCGAGATGGCGTTCTATTACGCCGCCGCCGACGTGGCCGTCGTGGCCGGCAGCTTCGCGCCGCTGGGCGGCCAGAACCTGATCGAGGCCTGCGCGGCCGGCGTGCCCGTGGTGGTGGGGCCGCACACCTTCAATTTCCAGCAGGCGGCCGAGGACGCCATCGCCGCCGGCGCCGTGTTGCGCGCCGCCGACGCCCAGGCCGCGGTCGATGCCGCGCTGGCCCTGCTGGACGACCCGGACCGTCGCCAGGCCATGGGCCGCGCCGCGCGCGACTGGTCCGCCACCCACGCCGGCGCCACCGAGCGGACCTTGCAGGCGCTGGCAGGCTGGCTGTAGGCCGCCGGCCCGGCTTTCGCCTACGGCCGGATCTTCACCTTGTCGGCGTTCAGTTCTTGGCTGAAAGCGGCGCTGTCGCGGCCGGCGTCGGCGGGGCGGGCGCCCAGCCAGCCTTGTCCCAGGGCGTAGACCCACAGGTTGGCCAGCACGATCAGCACGAAAAGCACACGCATGGCAGCACGCTCAGAGAGTTTGCGGGTCGGGCTGGGCGGCGAGCAGGGCCAGGCCGTCCAGCACGGGGCGGTCCAGGTAGGCCGGCGCCGCGGGCTTGCCCGTCGCGCCGCCGGCCTGGGCCAGCAGGCGCTCGGTTTCTTGTTGTACCTCGGGCCAGCCGCCGCCGGCCACGTAGATGTCCGCCGGGCGGCCATATCGCTGGCTGGCGGCCAGCCATTGCCGCACCACGGCGCCCGCCTGCGCGGCGGCGATGCCGGAGGCAATGGCCTGGTGCGTGTCGACCGGGAAGTCGGTCACCGGCCCGTCGGCCAGCGGCAGGTTGGCGGTGCCGCGCGCCAGCGAGCTGCGCATCAGCGCCGGGCCCGGCAGGATCAGGCCGCCGACGAACACGCCGTCCGAGCCCACGGTATCGATCGTGGTGGCCGTGCCGAACGAGGCCAGCACGAACGGCGGGTGCGCCCGTGGCAGCCGGCTGCGCACGCCCAGCAGCGCCACCAGGCGGTCGGCGCCCAGTTGGGCGGGCTGGGTGTAGCGGTTTTCCAGCCCCAGCAAGTGCTGGCGCGAGGTAATCCAGTGCACCGGGCAGCCATGGCGGGCCAGGGCGGCCCGGATGCCCGCGTCGCGTTCGGCGCCCGCCACGTTGACGCCCAGCGCCAGGGTCGGCTTGACGGCCAGGGTGCCCAGCCAGTCGCCCAGCGCATCGGGGTCCAGGTTGTCGAAGGCCACGGCGGCCGGTTCGCGCGCGGCCTGCGGGTGGGCCGCGTCCAGCCAGCCGACTTTCAGGCGGCTGTTGCCCGAGTCGATCAGCAGGATCATGCGTGCTCCCGCGAAGCAGGGGCCGGCCCGGCCGCCTGCGGGCGCACCGAGATCTCGCCCACCGACACCGGCACCAGGCCCTGCGGCGCGCGCACTATCAGGCGGCCCTGGTCGTCCAGGCCCTGGGCGGCGCCGCTGAACAGCACGGCGCCCTGGTCGATGACGTTGACGGTGCGGCCGGCCAGCGCATCGACGGCGTCGAAGCGCGCGCGAAACGGCGCGAAGCCGCCCGCTTCCAGGTCGTGCACGGCCTGGCGCCAGGCCGTGGCCGCCGCGCAGACGATATCGGCCGCGCTGACGGGCCGGCAGCCGGCCTGTTCGACCACGCAGGTCCAGTCGGCGACGGCGCGGTCCAGGTGGCGCGACAGGGTGTCGGCATCGCGCAGGTTCACGCCCATGCCGATGACGACGGTGTAGCCACCCGGCACTGCCGGGTCGCGCGTCGATTCCACCAGCACGCCGGCCAGCTTGGCGTCGTGCCACTGCACGTCGTTGGGCCATTTGACGCACAGCCCGCCCGCGCCGCCGGCCAGGCCGCGCAGGGCTTCGCAGGCCGCCAGGCCGGCCAGCGGCGACAGGGCCGGCAGCCGGTTGGCGGGCATGCGCACGGGAAAGGCGCACGAGAACATCAGGGCGGCGCCCACGCGGTTCTGCCAGGCGCGCCCGGCGCGGCCGCGCCCGGTCTGCTGCAGGTGCGTGCCCAGCAGCCACGAGCCCGCGCCGCCGCGCGCGCGCGCCAGCAGGTCGGCGTTGGTGGACCCGGTGCTGGCCGTCCAGGCAATATCCTGAAAACCGTCCAGCCGCGCGGACAGCTCGCGCGCCAGCGCCTCGGGCGCGGGCAGGTCGGTGTGGCGGGCATCGATAAGCATGGCGGCGATTGTAGGGCACCGCGCCGCGGCGGGTCACGGGCGGGGTTGGTAACATGGCAGCCGTCATTTCCTTTTCCTTGCCCGTTCATGCCCGCACGTACCGAAACCCAGGTTTTCACCGGCCAGGCCGGCCGTATCGATTGCGCCGTCGACTGGCCCGACGGCCCGGCGCGCGGCTGGGCGCTGGTGCTGCATCCCCATTCGCTGCAAGGCGGCGCGCGCGACAACAAGGTGGTCACCACCGTCGCGCGGGCCTGCGGCCAGCACGGCCTGGTGGCGGTGCGCCCCGACTTCCGCGGCGTGGGCCAGTCCGAAGGCGAGTTCGACAAGGCCCGCGGCGAAACCCAGGACATGCTGGCGCTGGTGGAGCAGGTGCGCGAGCGCTATCCCGACCTGGCCGGCGCCCCGTGGGTGCTGGCCGGGTTCTCGTTCGGCACGGCCGTGGCCGCGCAGACGTATGCCGGCCTGGCCGACGCCGGCGACGACCGGCTGCCGGCGGCGCTGATGCTGATGGGCGCCGCGGTGCAGCGCTTCCAGGAACGCGAGATCCAGGTGCCGGCCGACACGCTGATGGTGCACGGCGAGCGCGACGACGTGGTGCCGCTGTCCGAGACGCTGGACTGGGCCCGCCCGCGCGACGTGCCGGTGGTGGTGGTGCCCGGCGCCTCGCATTTCTTCCACGGCAAGCTGCTGGTGCTGCGCGCGCTGGTGCAGGCGCGGCTGAAAGTAGCGCTGGACTAGTACCCATGCGTTGCATCGCGTTACCGGCCCGGGGCGGCCCGGAACGTTATCGTCCCCGCGCAGTCTCATCCCCCTGCCTATAATGATGCAGCTTTTTGCCCGCGCGGGCGGCCCTTGATCGTGGATAGCTTCTTGCCGATGAAAAAAAATCGTTCCCTTCCGTCTTCTGTTGCGTTCCCTCGTCGCGTGCTCGCCGGCGCCGTGTTGTCGGCGATGATGGCGGCGTCCCTGCCCGCGTGGGCGCAGCAGCAGCCGGCGGCGCCGGCCGCCGCCGCCGCGCCCGCCGCGGCGGCCACCACGCCGGTTGCGGAACTGTCGGCCGTGCCGGCCCCCACCATCGCCGCGCGCGCCTGGGTCACCATCGACGTCAACAGCGGCCAGGTGCTGGCGTCGGCCAACCCCGACATGCCGATCGAGCCCGCTTCGCTGACGAAGATCATGACGGCCTACGTCGTGTTCAACGCGCTGAAGGAAAAGCGCATCACGCTCGAGCAGCAGGTGCCGGTGTCCGAGCAGGCCTGGCGCACCGGCGGTTCGCGCATGTTCATCGAGCCGCGCAAGCCCGTCACGGTGGACGAGCTCATCCAGGGCATGATCGTTCAGTCTGGCAACGACGCCTCGGTGGCGCTGGCCGAAGCGGTGGGCGGCAGCGAATCGGCTTTCGCCGCCCTGATGAACCAGGAAGCCCAGCGGCTGGGCATGGCCCACACGCATTTCATGAAT
>Ga0182737_1000979_pt1 | contig 31702 bp, 26 predicted proteins | sample eDN5th30CBELigOP_FD_128878 | JGI IMG/M metagenome (GOLD analysis project Ga0182737, IMG submission 128878) | Enriched Organic Plus compost microbial communities from Emeryville, California, USA - eDNA 5th pass 30_C BE-Lig OP (version 2) (version 2) ... | reverse complement strand
GTATTCCAGCTTGAGGCCTTCTTCCTTGAAGAAGCCCAGCGTGTCGCCGAAGGGAATGGCCGCCTCGACGGCCGACCAGGCCGGCGGATAGGCGATCTTGACCGAGGTCTGTGCCGCGGCGGGGCCCGCGGCCAGCGCGGCCGCCAGCAGGGTTGCTGCAAGAAGGATCTTGTTCGTCTGTTTCATGTTGCGCACCATCCTGGAAAAGGAAGCGGTAGATAAGGGACAGCCAAAGGAAGCCGGCGGGCCGGCGCGGGGCCCGCCTCAGCAGGCCGAAGTCAGCGCCACCGTGCCGCGCGGGGTTTCCAGCGACACGCGCAGGTAGGGCCGGTCGGCGCGCAGCAGCGGCAGCTCCACGCCCAGCGCCCGCCACAGCGCCTGGACGCGGTCGGCGTCCGGGTGCCCGGCCTCGCAGGACAGGATGCGGCAGGCCGGCTGCAGCCGGGCGGCCGGATGCGGGGTGTCGAGCCAGTCGATGAACAGCGGCGCGAACACGCCCAGCGGGTTGGGATCGGCCGGCACCATGAGCTTCCAGCGCAGCGTCTCGCCGGTGGCCGTGACGCGCTGCAATTCCCGTGCCGGCGCATCGATGCCGGCCTGGGCGTAGGCGCGCTGCAGCGTGGGGAAGTCATCGCTGCGGGCCAGCGCGATGAAGCGGTGTATCTGCGGCCGCGCCATGGCCTCGAAGGCGCTGCGCATGGGGCTTTGCGCCGGCAGGGCCGGATCGGGCGCGATCAGTTCCAGGTAGGTGGCGGTATCGGTGCCGACCAGGTGGTTGCGCGTGCCCAGGTCGGGGTGGCTGCCCCCGGGCTGGGTGGCGATGCCGGTCAGCTCGCCGAAATGCGCGGCCAGCCGGTCCATGTCGCTGCCCGCGTACATGAAGTGGTCTATGCCTTTCATGCCCTGCTTCCCCTTGTTGTCGTGGCCGCCCGGCGGGGCGGATGGACTGCGCCGGCGCCCTGCCGCGCCGGCCGGCCTGCTGCGGCGTACTTGCAGGACAGGACACTAGGCTGCAGCGGCCAGGCGGTTGACGTGCGTGGCCACGCGCTCGGCGTCGATGCCGTAGACGTGGATGGACAACGCCGGGCCCTGCCCCGCGTTGCCCAGGCGGTGGATCTGCTCGTAGCCGGCATGGCCGCAGCCGGTCTGGCCGGCCGTGCGGCCGACGGTCTCGGCCAGCTCGGCCTCGCCGCGCTGCGGGTTCCAGCGGTAGCGGTCTTCACGCAGCGCTCCTTCGGCCACCCGGTAGGCGCACCAAGTGTAGTGCGCGTGCACCGGCGTGCGCTGGCCCGGCAGCCAGACCAGCGCCACCACCGAGAAACGCCCGAGCGGATCGGCATAGAGCAGGTGCCGGGCATAGCCGGCCGGGTTGCCGGCCCGTTGCGCGGGCGGCACCAGCGAGGCCAGCGCGGCATGGCGGCACAGCGCCCGCTCCACGGCCGCGGGCAAGTCCGCGGGCGCGCCCCGGCACGCCTGCTCGATGTCGCCCGCGAGCGCCGCCAGCATGGGCGCGGCCCGCCCGGATTCCTTGATGCACTGCATGATACGGCCACCACCGCAAGAGATAACGATGGAGCCATCCTACGCAAGAATCCCGGAAAAGTAGTTTCTTTCTCGCCATATCGTGGCAGTATATACAAAATTATTTTCTACGAATCCCGATATTGTTGGAATGAATTTTCATATGACTCAAGGTAATGAATGATGCACCGGGATGTGCACCGCAACAGGGCAGCCGGGGCGACGGCAGCCCTGCCACGACCGGAGCCAGGGGAGCGCGCATGGACAAGAAGGACCTGAGGATCCTGGAGCTGCTGCAGCAGGACGCCTCGACCCCGCTCAACGAGCTGGCGCAGGCCGTCAACCTGTCGCCCACGCCGTGCTGGCGGCGCATCCAGAAGCTGCGCGAGGCGGGGGTGATCCGCCAGCAGGTCGTGCTGTGCGATCCGCGCCGGCTCAACCTGGGCCTGACGGTGTTCGTGACCATACGCACCAGCCAACACAACGAGGCCTGGATGAAGCGCTTCGTCGAAGGCGCCAGCGCCATCCCGGAAATCGTCGAGATCCACCGCATGAGCGGCGACGTGGACTACCTGCTGAAGATCGTGGTGCCGGACGTGGCCCGCTACGACGGCGTCTACAAGCGGCTGATCCGCTCGGTGGAGCTGCTGGACGTGAGCTCGGCCTTCGCCATGGAGACGATCAAGTGCTCCACGGCGATGCCCCTGGACTACGTGGCCCCCGACTGAACGAGAAAAAGCCCGCCGGATGGCGGGCCTGGGACCAGGGCGCAGGCCGGCGCGGCACTGCCGCCCGCCTTGCGGCAGGCTCAGGTCAGCCGGCCGTGGCAGTGCTTGTACTTCTTGCCGCTGCCGCAGGGGCAGGGGTCGTTGCGCCCGACCTTGGCGCCGAAGTTGCGCACGGTGCCCGCCGGCCCGCCGATGGCGGCGGCCGCCGGAGCCGGGGCCGGCTGCCCGCCGCGGTCCTGGCCGGCGGCCTCGGGCGCGGCGCCCAGGGCCTCGTCGTAGTCGGAATGGTGGTACTGCACGTTCTGCACGTGCGGCTGGGCGGCCTGCGCCTCGGCCTGCTCGACCTGCTCGCTGGACTGGATGCGCACCGTCATCAGCACCCGCACCACGTCGTCGCGCACGCGCTCCAGCATGCCGGCGAAGAGCTCGAAGGCCTCGCGCTTGTATTCCTGCTTGGGGTTCTTCTGCGCGTAGCCGCGCAGGTGGATGCCCTGGCGCAGGTGGTCCAGCGCCGACAGGTGCTCGCGCCACTGCGTGTCGATGGCCTGCAGCATGATGCTGCGCTCGAACTGGCCCCACATTTCCTGGCCGACGCGCTCGACCTTGGCCTGGTAGGCCTCGCGCGCGGCCTGCAGCACGCGCTCCAGGATGTCCTCGTCGGTCAGGTCGTCCTGCTTTTCCAGCATCTCGACCAGCGGCAGCTCGACCTGCCAGTCGGACTCCAGCGCGCGCTGCAGCGCCGGCACGTCCCATTGCTCCTCGACCGACTGATCGGGCACGTGGGCGCGCACCAGGTCGCGGAAGGCCGCGTCGCGCAGGTTGGCGACCATCTCGCTCACGTCGCTGGCTTCCAGCACTTCGTTGCGCTGGCTGTAGAGCACCTTGCGCTGGTCGTTGGCGACGTCGTCGTATTCGAGCAGCTGCTTGCGGATGTCGAAGTTGCGGCCCTCGACCTTGCGCTGCGCGGTCTCGATCGAGCGCGTGACCATGCCGGCCTCGATGGGCTCGCCCTCGGGCAGCTTCAGGCGCTCCATGATGGCGCGCACGCGGTCGCCGGCGAAGATGCGCATCAGCGAGTCTTCGAGCGACAGGTAGAAGCGCGAGGAGCCCGGGTCGCCCTGGCGGCCGGCACGCCCGCGCAGCTGGTTGTCGATGCGGCGCGACTCGTGGCGCTCGGTGCCGATGATGCGCAGGCCCCCGGCCTGCTTGACCTGCTGGTTCAGCGCCTGCCATTCGGCGCGCAGCTTGTCGATGCGGGCGGCCTTCTCCTCCTCGGGCAGGGAGGCGTCGGCGCGCACCATGTCGACCTGCTTTTCCAGGTTGCCGCCCAGCACGATGTCGGTGCCCCGGCCGGCCATGTTGGTGGCGATGGTGATGTGGCCCGGCCGGCCCGCCTGGGCGACGATCTCGGCCTCGCGCGCGTGCTGCTTGGCGTTGAGCACCTCGTGCGGCAGCCCGGCCTGCTTGAGCAGGCCGGACAGCAGCTCGGAATTCTCGATGCTGGTGGTGCCCACCAGCACCGGCTGGCCGCGCTGGTGGCAGTCGCGGATGTCTTCCAGGATGGCCTGGTATTTTTCCGGCGTGGTCTTGAAGACCTGGTCGTTCTGGTCCTGGCGGATCATCGGCCGGTTGGTCGGCACGATGACGGTCTCCAGGCCGTAGATTTCCTGGAATTCGTAGGCTTCCGTGTCGGCCGTGCCGGTCATGCCGGCCAGCTTCTCGTACATGCGGAAGTAGTTCTGGAAGGTGATCGAGGCGAGCGTCTGGTTCTCGTTCTGGATCTTCACGCCTTCCTTGGCCTCGACGGCCTGGTGCAGGCCGTCGGACCAGCGCCGGCCCACCATCAGGCGGCCGGTGAATTCGTCGACGATGATGACTTCGCCGTTCTGCACCACGTACTGCTGGTCGCGGTGGAACAGGTTGTGCGCGCGCAGCGCCACCGTCAGGTGGTGCATCAGGGTGATGTGGCGCGGGTCGTAGAGCGATTCGCCTTCCGGCAGCAGGCCCAGGCGGCCCAGGATCTGCTCGGCGTGCTCGTGGCCCGCCTCGGACAGGTAGACCTGCTGGCTCTTCTCGTCCACCCAGAAGTCGCCCTCGGGCTCGGGCTCGTGCGGCTTGGGCTCGCTTTCCATGCGCTTGAGCAGCGGCGGCACCGCATTCATGCGCACGTAGGTCTCGGTGTGGTCCTCGGCCTGGCCGGAGATGATCAGCGGGGTGCGGGCCTCGTCGATCAGGATGGAGTCCACCTCGTCGACGATGGCGTAGACCAGGCTGCGCTGGCGGCGGTCCTCGACCCGGTACTCCATGTTGTCGCGCAGGTAGTCGAAGCCGAACTCGTTGTTGGTGCCGTAGGTGATGTCCGCGGCGTAGGCGGCCTTCTTTTCCTCGTTGGGCTGCTGCGGCACCACCACGCCCACCGTCATGCCCAGGAAGCCGTAGAGCCGGCCCATCCATTCGGCGTCGCGGCGCGCCAGGTAGTCGTTGACGGTGACCACGTGCACGCCGCGGCCCTGCAGGGCGTTCAGGTAGACGGGCAGGGTCGCCATCAGCGTCTTGCCCTCGCCGGTGCGCATTTCGGCGATCTTGCCCTCGTGCAGCGCCATGCCGCCGATGAGCTGGACGTCGAAGTGGCGCATGTGGAATACCCGCTTGCCCGCCTCGCGCACGACGGCGAAGGCCTCCGGCAGGAGCTGGTCCAGGGTGGCGCCTTCCTGCAGGCGCTGGCGCAGTTCCGGCGTCTTGGCGGCCAGCTGCTCGTCGGTCAGCCCGGCGAACTTCGGCTCCAGCGCATTGATCTGCGCCACCTGCCGGCGGTACTGCTTCAGCAGCCGGTCGTTGCGGCTGCCTACGAGTTTCTTGAGCAGAGAAAGCATGCGAGTGTCGGGAGTGCGCGGCGCCGGGCCGCGGGGAAACGATCGAGTTTAACGCACCCGGCGCTCTCCCACCTGCCCCTGCGGCAAGGCCGCCTCCGGCGCGCCCGGCCCGGCGGCCACCGGCGCCCCGGCGGGCGGGCCCGCCAGGAACAGCGTCGGGTCGACCGGCTGGCCCGCCATGCGCACCTCGAAGTGCAGGTGCGGCCCGGTCGAGCGCCCGGACGTGCCCACGGTGGCCACGGGCTGGCCGCGCGCGACCAGGTCGCCGCGCCGCACCAGCAGGGACTGCGCATGGGCGTAGCGGGTCGTCACGCCGTCGCCGTGGTCGATCTCGACGGTATTGCCGTAGCCGGGCAGGCGCCGGGCCTCGGTCACCACCCCGCCGGTGGCGGCGACGATGGGCGTGCCCGGCGGCGCGGCGAAGTCCAGGCCCTCGTGCATGGTGTAGCGGCCGGTGACGGGATTGCGCCGCCAGCCGTAGCTGGAGGTCAGGTAGGGATAGTCGGCCACCGGCGCCGTGGTCGGCAGTCGCGCCTGCTCGGCGCCGCGCCGGGTGAGCGCGGCGTCCAGCATGGACAGGCCGTCGGCCTGCAGGGCCAGGCGATCCAGCAGCAGGTCCAGCCGGCGGCCCAGTTCCTCGGCGGAAAGGGGTTCGGCGCCCGGCAGCCCGGCCTGCCGTTGCGCCGGCAGGGGCCGGCCCGGCCCGGCGCCGTCGGCCTGCGCCGCCACCGCGCCTGGGCCGCCGCTCTCGGCCTGCGGCCCGGTATCGTCCATGGCCGGGGCGGCCGCCCACGGCTGTCCGGCGCCGGCGGCCAGCTCGGGATCGCTGTAGGCCACCCCGGCCAGCTGGGCCACGCGCCGGCCCAGGCCTTCCACCGCGGCCGCGCGCGCCTGCAGGTCGCCCACCTTGGCGGCCAGCACGTTGACGGTCTCGCGCGCGAAGGCGGCGTCGTGCAGGGGCTGCTGCGCCGCGCCGGGCTCGCCCGCGACGCCGGCATGCGCCTCGGGCAGCGCGGCATGGCCGCCGTGGCGCTGCAGCAGCGCGCCGGCGCCTGCGGCCGCCGCCAGGCCGCAGGCCAGCAGCGCGGCCAGGGCGGCGCCGCCCAGTTTCAGGCGGCGGACCTGCCCGTTGCGGGCGTGCATAATGATGATCTTCACGCTTTGCTTCCTATTCGAACCGCACGAACCCCACGAACCGCATGGCCGCGCCGCCCTACCGCCGCAACCGCTCGCTCTCCCCCGGCGACAGGAACGCCCTGGGGTGGCTGGGCCGCGACACGCTGGGCGCCGGCGTGCTCGCCACCGCGCGCCGGTACATGCAGATGCGCCAGGCGATGCAGGCCGTCCTGCCCGCGGCGCTGGGCGCGGCCTGCCAGGTGGCGAAAATGGAAAACGGGCGGGTGACGCTGGCCGTGCCCAACGCAGCGCACGCCGCCAAGCTGCGCCAGCTCGCCCCGCGCATCGCCGAGGCGCTCGCCGCCCGCGGCTGGAACGTTAGCGAAATCGCCGTGCGGGTACAAGCGGGAATGCCAGGGTCGGCCCCCGCCGTGCGACCGCCCCGGGAGACGGTTCCCTTGCAGGACCAGGACTTGCAGGCGTTTGCCGAGCTGCATTCGAGCCTGCGGCCAGGCCGCCTGGCCGACGCCGTGGCCAGGCTGCTGGCGCGCCACGGCAAGCCCTGATGCGTCCCCGATGTCTGCCTGACGGCCCCGGGCCGGCGCCGGCCCTGCGGCGCCGCCGGGCTCAGGCGAGCTTCCACTCCTGGCGGAAGGCCTGCGGCGCTTCGGCCTGGGAGGCGTAGGACACCAGTTCCCAGGCATCCTGGCGCGCGAGCAGGGCGCGCGCCAGCTGGTTGTTGATCGCGTGGCCGGACTTGCAGGCCACGTAGCGGGCCACCAGCGGCTTGCCGATCAGGTACAGGTCGCCGATGGCGTCCAGGATCTTGTGCTTGACGAACTCGTCCTCGTAGCGCAGGCCGTCGCTGTTCAGCACCCGGTATTCGTCCATGACGATGGCGTTGTCCAGGCTGCCACCGCGCGCCAGGCCGGCCGAGCGCAGGGCCTCGACCTCGTTGACGAAGCCGAAGGTGCGGGCGCGGGCGATTTCGCGCACGTAGGAATGGGTGGCGAAGTCGATTTCCGCGAAATTGGCCGTGGAGTCGATGGCCGGGTGGCGGAAGTCGATCGAGAACGCCAGGGCGAAGCCGTCGTGCGGCTCCAGCCGCGCCCACTTGGCGGACGCGCCCTCGCCTTCGCGGACCTCGACCGGCTTGAGCACGCGGATGAAGCGCTTGGGCGCGGCCTGCTCGACGATGCCGGCCGAGCGCAGCAGGTAGACGAAGGTGCCCGCGCTGCCGTCCATGATGGGGACTTCCTCGGCGGTCAGGTCCACGTGCAGGTTGTCTATGCCCAGGCCGGCCAGCGCCGACATCAGGTGCTCGACCGTGGACACGCGCACATTGCCCTGCTGCAGCACCGAGGCCATGCGGGTGTCGCCCACCATGGCGGCCTGGGCCGGCAGGTCGACGACCTCGGGCAGGTCCACGCGGTGGAAGACGATGCCGGTATCGGGGGCGGCCGGGCGCAGGGTGAGTTCCACCCGGCGGCCGGAATGCAAGCCGACGCCCGTGGTGCGTACCAGGTTCTGGATGCTGCGCTGACGAAACATGGGGCTGACCCGCCTCGGACGCCTACGGGCGCCCGCTTGAAAACTGTTCTGAACCGTGTTTTTTGGGACTTCCGGGCCGTGCGGCGTCGCGTCGGGCATATATCGGCCCCCATGACGGTTGGCCTCATTTTGGCCAGCCGATGCCTGCACGTTGTCCGCCAATTGGCCGAAAAACACACTATTGTAACGCCGAAAGCATGGCACGGGCCAGCCGCGGCCCCGCCTGCGCGCCTGGCGCGGGCGGGAAAGGCGCCTCCACCCGGGGCGCGAGCGCCCCGGGATCGAGGGAGTCCGGGCGCCGCTGCGAGCCGGCGCGGCCGCGCGCGGTCCCTCAGTCGGCCTGCTTGCGCAGGAAGGCCGGGATATCGAAGTGGTCCATCCCGGCGGTCTCCAGCGCGCGCACCTGGGCCGAGGCCTGGCTGCGCGGGTTGCGGATGACCGACGGCATGTCCAGGTTGCGATAGTCCGCGTGCATGCCCATGGCGGCGTTGTCCGTGCCGGTGCGCAGCACTTCGGCGGTGCCCTGCACCAGTTGCGGCCGGCTCTGGCTGCGGCCCAGGCCGGTGGCCACCACCGTCACCCGCAGGCTTTCGCCCATGGCCTCGTCGTAGGCGGTGCCGAAGATGACCGTGGCGTCGTCCGCGGCGTAGCTGCGGATGGTGTCCATGATCTCGCGGGTCTCGCGCATCTTCAGCGAGCGGCTGGCGGTGATGTTCACCAGCACGCCGCGCGCGCCGTGCAGGTCGATGCCCTCGAGCAGCGGGCAGGCGATGGCCTGCTCGGCGGCCACGCGGGCGCGGTCGGCGCCGCTGGCGATCGCCGTGCCCATCATGGCCTGGCCCTGCTCGCCCATGATGGTCTTGACGTCCTCGAAGTCGACGTTGACGTTGCCTTCCACGTTGATGATCTCGGCGATCCCGGCGCAGGCGTTGTGCAGCACGTCGTCGGCGGCGCGGAAGCAGTCGTCCTGGGTGGCGTCGTCGTCCATCAGGTCGTACAGGTTCTCGTTGAGCACGACGATCAGCGAATGCACGTGGCGCGACAGCTCGCCGATGCCGTCCTCGGCCATCTTCAGGCGCTTGTTGCCCTCGAAGACGAAGGGCTTGGTGACCACGCCCACGGTCAGGATGCCCAGCTCCTTGGCCACCTCGGCCACGACCGGGCCGGCGCCCGTGCCGGTGCCGCCGCCCATGCCGGCCGTGATGAAGACCATGTTGGCGCCGTTGAGCGCCGACCGGATCTCCTCGCGGGCCGTCTCGGCCGCCGCCCGGCCCTGCTCGGGCTTGGCGCCGGCGCCCAGGCCGGTGCGGCCCAGGCGGATCTGCACCGGGGCGTTGGTCGCCGCCAGCGCCTGCGCGTCGGTGTTGCAGCAGATGAAATCCACCCCCTGCACACCCGAACGGATCATGTGCGCGACGGCGTTGCCGCCCGCGCCGCCCACACCGACCACCTTGATGACGGTGCCCTTGGCGTTGCTGTCCAGCATTTCGAAGTTCATGGCAATGACTCCCTCAAGTCGTACGTAAAGCAATATGGATACGGTTCAAAAATCCCCAACAGCTTTTTCTGAAATCGCATCAAATCCGCCGCCGGATGCGGATCCCGCAACGGATTTGAGGCCACTTCCCGGCGGGCCGCCCCAAGGCGCCCCGCCGGTTTGCCCCGCCCGCGGCCCGCGCCGGGCATATTGCCCCGGTGCGGGCCGCCAGCGCGGCGCAAACACGTCCTCTCATGAACCACGGCTAGTTCATGAACCACTCCTTCATGCGCGCCAGCACCTGCTTGAAGCTGCCGGTCTGCTGCGCCACCTTGCGGCCGCGGATGCGCTGCACGCGCGCCTCGGCCAGCAGCCCCATCACGGTGGAAAAGCGCGGGTTGCGCATCACGTCGGCCAGGCTGCCGTCGTACTCGGGCACGGCCACGCGCACCGGCTTCAGGAACACGTCCTCGGCCAGCTCGACGATGCCCGGCAGCAGCGCCGTGCCGCCGGTCAGCACCACGCCGGAGGCCAGCAGGTCCTCGTAGCCGGAATCGCGCACCACCTGCTGCACCAGCGTGAAGAGCTCCTCGACGCGCGGCTCGATCACCGCGCCCAGCGCCTGGCGCTTGACCTGGCGCGGCCCGCGGTCGCCCAGGCCGGGCACCTCGACGTTCTCGTCGGGACTGGCGAGCACCTGCTTGGCCACGCCGTAGCGCAGCTTGATTTCCTCGGCGTCCGGCGTGGGCGTGCGCAGCATGGCGGCGATGTCGTTGGTGATCTGGTCGCCGGCGATCGGGATCACCGCCGTGTGGCGGATCGCCCCGCCGGTGAAGATCGCCACGTCGGTGGTGCCGCCGCCGATGTCGACCAGCACCACGCCCAGCTCCTTCTCGTCGGAAGTCAGGCAGGCCAGGCTGGAGGCCAGCGGCTGCAGGATCAGGTCCTGCACTTCCAGGCCGCAGCGGCGCACGCACTTGACGATGTTCTGCGCGGCGCTCACCGCGCCGGTGACGATGTGCACGCGCACTTCCAGGCGCAGGCCGCTCATGCCTATGGGCTCGCGGATGTCCTCCTGGCCGTCGACGATGAACTCCTGGGTCAGCACGTGCAGCACCTGCTGGTCGGTCGGGATGTTGACCGCCTTGGCCGTCTCGATCACGCGCGCCACGTCGGTGGCGGTGACCTCCTTGTCCTTGACCGCCACCATGCCGCTGGAATTGAAGCTGCGGATGTGGTTGCCGGCGATGCCGGTGTAGACGTCGCGGATCTTGCAGTCGGCCATCAGCTCGGCTTCCTCCAGCGCGCGCTGGATGGAGTTGACCGTGGATTCGATGTTGACGACCACGCCCTTCCTCATGCCGCGCGACTCGTGCTGGCCCAGGCCGAGCACCTCGAAGCGGCTCTCCGGCAGGATCTCGGCCACGACAGCCACCACCTTGCTGGTGCCGATATCCAGGGCAACGATCAAATCTTTGATGTCACGGGTCATGGCGTCATTGTTTCTTTCTGGTTGGTGGTTCGGGTACGGCGGCCAGCGTCAGCGCGAAGCCGTTGGGGTAGCGCAGGTCGGCGTGGACGATGCTGCGCCCCGGCAGGCGCTGCACCACCTCCGGCCAGGCCTGCACGAAGCGCTGGATGCGCTGGGCGAAGGGCAGCGCGCCCGGCAGGCCGTGCGGGTCGGGCGCATCCGCGCCCGGGTCGCGCCCCAGGTCCAGCGCCACGCCGTTGGACAGGTCGGCCTGCCAGGCATAGCGCGGGCTCAGCTCGATGCGCTGCACGTGCACGCCCAGCGGCGCGAACCAGCGCGCCAGCTCCGCGTAGCGCTGCACCACCAGGCCTTCCGTGCCTTCGGGGCCGACGAACTGCGGGATGTCCGACTCGTTCTCCAGCTCGCCCAGGTTGGCCGTGAAGGCCTCGCCCCAGGTATTGATCATCTGGTTCTCGTTCCACAGCGCCAGCGGCGCATGCTCCTCGATGCTCACGCGCAGCGCATTGGGCCAGACCCGCCGCACCGAAGCGCGGCGCACCCAGGGCACGGACTCGAACAGCCGGCGCGCCTCGTCCAGGTCGACGGTGAAGAAGTTGCCCGTCAGCCGCCCGGCGATGCTGGCGCGCACGCTGGCCGGCGACACGTGGTGCAGCTGGCTGCCGGGGGCGGCCTGCAGCTCCAGCGCCGACAGCGTGAAGACCGGCCGGTGCGCCAGCCACACCACCCCGGCGGCCAGCATGGCCAGCACCGCCAGCACGGCCAGCGTGTTGGCGATCAGGTTGGTCGTACGCGCGTCGTTCCACACGGAAGATTCCAGTCGGGTTCACGGGTTATCCGCAGCGCTGCCGCGCACCTTGCACGAGGCGCCGGCCAGGATGGCCAGGCACAGCTCGGCGTAGCTCATGCCCGCGGCCTTGGCCGCCATGGGCACCAGGGAATGGCCGGTCATGCCGGGCGAAGTGTTCATTTCCAGCAGCCAGGGCCGGCCCTGGGCATCCAGCATCAGGTCGGCCCGGCCCCAGCCTTCGCAGCCCAGCGCGCGGTAGGCGCGCTCGCTGATGTCCTGGACCTCGCGGGCCAGCGCCTCGGGCAGGTCGGCCGGGCACAGGTAGCGCGTGTCGTCCGAGAAATACTTGTGCTCGTAGTCGTAGTTGCCGCCGGGCGCGACGATCTCGATGACCGGCAGCGCGCGCGCCGCGTCGCCGTCGCCCAGCAGGCCCACGGTCAGCTCGCGGCCGGCGACGAACTGCTCGGCCAGCACCTTGCTGTCGTAGCGGGCCGCCTGGGCGTAGGCTTGCTTCATGTCCGAATAGCCCATCACTTTGACGATGCCCAGCGTCGAGCCCTCGTGCGGCGGCTTGACGATGAGCGGCAGGCCCAGGTCGTCGGGCACGCGGCGCAGCTCGGTGTTCGCGTCCAGCACGGCGTAGCGCGGCGTGGGCAGGCCGGCCTCCAGCCAGATGCGCTTGGTCATGATCTTGTCCATGGCCAGCGCCGAGGCCATGGGGCCGCTGCCGGTGTAGGGGATGCCCAGCAGTTCCAGGGCGCCCTGGATGGTGCCGTCCTCGCCGTAGCGGCCGTGCAGGGCGATGAACACCCGCTCGTAGCGCTCGGCAGCCAGCTCCGCCAGGCTGCGCTCGCCCGTGTCGAACAGGTGCGCGTCCACGCCGGCCGAGCGCAGCGCCTCGTGCACGCCCTGGCCGGACATGAGCGAGACCTCGCGTTCCGCGGAACGCCCGCCGTAGAGCACGCCCACCTTGCCGAACTTCCCGCTCATGCCAGTTCCCCCACCCGCCCGGGCACGCGGCTGATGCTGCCCGCGCCCATGACGATCACGACGTCGCCGTCGCGCACGAAATCCAGTATGGCCTGCGGCAGCTCGGCCACGTCCTCGACGAACACCGGCTCGACCCGGCCCGCCACGCGCAGCCCGCGCGAAAGCGCGCGGCCGTCGGCGGCCACCAGCGGCGCCTCGCCGGCGGCGTAGACCTCGGTCAGCAGCACCGCGTCGGCCTGGCCCAGCACGCGCACGAAATCCTCGAAGCAGTCGCGCGTGCGGGTGTAGCGGTGCGGCTGGAAGGCCAGCACCACGCGCCGCTGCGGCCAGGCGCCGCGCGCGGCCGAGAGCGTCGCTTCCATCTCGGCCGGGTGGTGCCCGTAGTCGTCGACCAGGGTGAAGCGCCCCCCGCCCTGCGCGGCGCGCACCGGGAAATCGCCCACCAGGCTGAAGCGCCGGCCCACGCCGTGGAAGGACGCCAGCGCCTGGCCGATGGCCTCGTCGGCCACCCCCAGCTCGGTGCCCACGGCGATCGCCGCCAGGGCGTTGAGCACGTTGTGCCGGCCCGGCAGGTTCAGCTCCACCGACAGCGGCGCGAGCGCCTGGTCGCGGTCGCGGCGCAGCACGTCGAAGCGCATGCGGGTGCCCTCGGCGCGCACATTGACCGCCGACACCTGGGCGTCGCCGTTGAAGCCGTAGGTGGTGATGGGCCGCGACACGAAGGGCATGATCTCGCGCACGTTGGCGTCGTCGGCGCACAGGATGGCGCTGCCGTAGAAAGGCAGGCGCTGCGTGAACTCGATGAAGGCGCTCTTGAGCCGGGCGATGTCGTGGCCGTAGGTGTCCATGTGGTCGGCGTCGATGTTGGTGACGACCGTCATCACGGGCAGCAGGTTCAGGAAGGAGGCGTCGGACTCGTCGGCCTCGACCACGATGTAGTCGCCCTGCCCCAGCCGCGCGTTGGCGCCGGCCGAGTTCAGCCGGCCGCCGATCACGAAGGTCGGGTCCAGGCCGCCGGCGGCCAGCACGCTGGCCACCAGGCTGGTGGTGGTGGTCTTGCCATGGGTGCCAGCCACGGCGATGCCGCGCTTCAGGCGCATCAGCTCGGCCAGCATGACCGCGCGCGGCACCACGGGGATGCGGGCGGCGCGGGCGGCCAGCACTTCCGGGTTGTCGCCGGCCACGGCGGTGGAAGTGACGATGGCGTCGGCCCCGGCCACGTGGGCGCGGTCGTGGCCGACGGCGATGCGCGCGCCCAGGCCGGCCAGGCGGCGCGTGGCGGCCGATTCGGCGATGTCCGAGCCGCTGACCGTGTAGCCCAGGTTGAGCAGCACCTCGGCGATCCCGCTCATGCCCGAGCCGCCTATGCCGACGAAATGGATGTTCTGTATGCGATGCTTCATGATGCCTGCCCCGCCGCCTGTTCGCAGGCGTCGGCGATCCGTTCGGCCGCGTCCGGCACGGCGCGCGCGCGCGCCCGCTCGGCCACGGCCAGCAATTCTTCCCGGCTGCGCGCGGCCAGCCAGCCGGCCAGCCACTGCGCGCCGAACTCCGCCTGCGGCTGCAGCCAGGCGGCGCCCTCGCCGCTCAGGTAGCGCGCGTTGGCGCTCTGGTGGTCGTCCACCGCGTGCGGGAAAGGCACGAACAGCGCCGCCACGCCGGCCGCGGCCACTTCGGCCACGGTCATGGCGCCGGCCCGGCAGACGACCAGGTCGGCCTCGCCCAGCGCGCCGGCCATGTCCTTGATGAAGGCCTCGCAGCGCGCGTCCACGCCGGCCTGGCGGTAGGCCTCGCGCAAGCCCTCCAGGTGCGCCTCGCCCGACTGGTGCACGACGGCCGGGCGCGACGCCGCGGGCAGCAGCGCCAGGGCCTGCGGCAGGGTCTGGTTCAACGCCTGGGCGCCCAGGCTGCCGCCCACCACCAGCAGGCGCAGCCGCCCCTGGCGCGCGCCGTAGCGCTGCGCCGGCGCGGGCAGGGCCTGCACCGCGGCGCGCACCGGGTTGCCCACCGCCGCGCCCTGCTTCAGCGCGCCGGGAAAGCCGCTCAGCACGCGATCGGCCAGGCCGGCCAGCGCCTTGTTGGTCATGCCGGCGATGGCGTTCTGCTCGTGCACGACCAGCGGCACGCCGCGCAGCGCGGCCATCGCCCCGGCCGGGAAGGCGACGTAGCCGCCCATGCCCAGCAGCACCTGCGGGCGCACGCGCGACAGCGCGCGCCAGGCCTGGGCGAAGCCGCGCAGCAGCCGGAACGGCAGCCTGGCCAGCGTGGCCCAGCCCTTGCCGCGCACGCCGTCGAAGCACAGCGGCACCAGCTCCAAGCCGTGCTCGGGCACCAGGCGGCCTTCCATCCTGCCGGGGTGGCCCAGCCACAGCACCCGCCAGCCGCGCGCGCGCAGCACGTCGGCCACGGCCAGGCCGGGCATGATGTGGCCGCCGGTGCCGCCGGCCACGATCAGCGCGGTGCGGGCGGATGCGCCGCTCATACCCGCCCTCCCCGCATCAGCGTCCGGTTCTCCAGGTCCACCCGCGCCAGCAGCGCCAGCGCGCACAGGTTCATGACGATGCCCGAGCCGCCGTAGCTGACCAGCGGCAGGGTCAGGCCCTTGGTGGGCAGCAGGCCCAGGCACACGCCCATGTTGATGAAGGCCTGCACGCCGAACCACAGCGCCACGCCCTGGGCGGCCAGGCCGCTGAAGGTGCGCTCCATGGCGATGGCCTGGCGGCCGATCTCGAAGCCGCGGTGCACCAGGATGGCGAACAGCAGGATCATCAGCATCACCCCGGCGAAGCCCAGCTCCTCGCCGATCACCGCGACGATGAAGTCGGTGTGCGCCTCGGGCAGGTAGTGCAGCTTCTCGATGCTGGCGCCCAGGCCCACGCCGAACCATTCGCCGCGCCCCAGCGCGATCAGCGAGTGCGACAGCTGGTAGGCGCTGCCGTAGGCGTTGTCCGGGTTCCACGGATCCAGGTAGGCGAACAGGCGCGCGCGCCGCCAGGGCGACAGCCAGATCAGCATCAGGAAGGTGCCCACCAGCACGCCGGCCAGCGCCGAGAACAGCTTGCCGTTGATGCCGCCCAGGAACAGGATGCCGATGGCGATGGCCACCACCACCATGAAGGCGCCGAGGTCGGGCTCCAGCAGCAGCAGCGCGCCCACCGCGGCCATGGCGCAGCCCATGGGCAGGAAGCCGCGCGAGAAGTTGTGCATGTGCTCCTGCTTGCGCACCGTGTAGTCGGCCGCGAAGAGCAGCGCCGCCAGCTTCATCAGCTCCGAGGGCTGGAAATTGATCGGCCCCAGCGGCAGCCAGCGGTGCGCGCCGTTGACCTCGCGGCCGATGCCGGGCACCAGCACCAGCACCAGCAGCGCCAGCGCGATCATGAAAAGAGGCATGGCCAGCCGCTGCCAGACGCGCAGCGGCACGGTCAGCACGGCGGCCGCGGCGGCCAGGCCGACCAGCAGGAACAGGCCGTGGCGCACCACGAAGTAATAGCGTCCGTAGTTGGCGTAGCGGGGGCCGTCGGCGAGCGCGATGGACGCCGAATAGACCATGAGCAGGCCGATCAGCAGCAAGGCCGTGCCGGCCACCGCCAGCGGCGCATCGAAGCTGCTCATGCGGGTGCGCCCCGGGCGCACGGCGTTGACGCTGTTGGTGAGTTCGGCGAATAAGCTCATGGTGCCCCCTGGGCGCTACGCGCCGTCCCCCCGAGGGGGATTTCGCGCTTGGGACGGCCCGGCGCGCTCATGCCACCTCCCCCCTCTCCAGCGCCAGCTCCTGCACCGCGGCGGCGAAGGCCTGGCCGCGGTGGACGTAGTTGCGGAACATGTCCATGCTGGCGCAGGCCGGCGACAGGAGCACGGCGTCGCCCGGCTGGGCGAGCGCGTGCGCCTGGCGCACCGCTTCCTCCAGGGACGCGGCCGCCACGCTGGGCACGCCGGCCGGCGCCAGGGCGCGGCCGATCAGCTCGCCGTCCTGGCCGATCAGCACGACCGCGCGGGCATGGCTGGCCACCGGGCCGACCAGGGGACCGAAGTCCTGGCCCTTGCCCAGGCCGCCTGCGATCAGCACCGCCTTGCGGCCCAGCCCTTCCAGCCCGGCCGCCGTGGCGCCCACGTTGGTGCCCTTGCTGTCGTCGATGAAGTCCACGCCCGCCACCGCGCGCACGAACTCCATGCGGTGCGGCTCGCCCTCGTATTCGCGCACCGCGCGCAGCAGCGCGCCCCAGGGCAGCTCCAGGCTGCGCGCCAGCAGCAGCGCCGCCTGGGCGTTGAGCGCGTTGTGCAGGCCGCGTATGCGCAGGGCGTCGACCGGCATCATGCGCACCATGCGCGCCTCGGCGCGCGCCGGCGCCGGGGCGTCCTTGTCCTTGCGCCGCCGGGGCGGCGCGGCGGGCGCCGGCTCGTCGAAATCGGTCGGCTCGCCCGAGGCCAGCCAGGCCACGCCGTGGCTGTGGTCCAGCCCCATGTCGCCCACCCGCGCCGGCGCTTCGCGGCCGAAGCTGCGCACCGAGCGGTCGGCGAGCGTGGCCACCATGCCGGCGACCTGCGGATCGTCGCGGTTGAGCACGCGCACCCGCGCATGCTCCAGGATGCGCGCCTTGGCCGCGGCGTAGGCGGCCATGTCGCCGTGCCAGTCCAGGTGGTCCTGGCTCAGGTTGAGCACCGCGGCCGCGTCCAGCGACAGGCTGGCCGTGGTCGCCAGCTGGAAGCTGGACAGCTCCAGCACCCACACCTGCGGCAGCGCGTCCTGCTCCAGCGCCTCGATCAGCGCAGCCAGCGCGGCCGGCCCGATGTTGCCGGCCGACCGCACGGCCAGCCCGCAGGCCTGCACCAGGTGGCGGGTCAGCGCGGTGACGGTGGTCTTGCCGTTGGTGCCGGTCACGGCCAGCACGCTGGGCGCGTAGCCGCGCTCGGCCGACAGCTGCGCCAGCGCGCGGGCGAACAGCTCGATCTCGCCCACGACCTCGATGCCGCGCTCGCGCGCGGCGGCCACCAAGGCGCCTGCGGGCGGCTGGTCCAGCGCCAGGCCCGGGCTGACCACCACCTGCGACACGCCTTCCAGCAGGTCGGCCGGCAGCGGATCGGCGCCCAGCCGGTATTGCACCTGCGCGCACGCGAGCGCCGCGCGCAGGGCGTCCAGCCCGGCCGGCTCGGCGCGGGTGTCGGCCACGCGCAGCGCGGCGCCCTGGCGGGCGCACCAGCGGGCGGCGGCCGCGCCGGTCTCTCCCAACCCGAGGATCAGGACCAGCGGCGCGGAGGCAGTGGCGTCGGTATCCGTCATCGCAGTTTCAGGGTGGAAAGCCCGACCAGCACCAGCATCATGGTGATGATCCAGAAGCGCACGACGACCTGGGTTTCCTTCCAGCCGCCCACCTCGAAGTGGTGGTGCAGCGGCGCCATGCGCAGGATGCGCCGGCCCTGGCCGTACTTGCGTTTGGTGTATTTGAACCAGGCGACCTGCACCATGACCGAGAGCGTCTCGGCCACGAACACGCCGCCCATGATGAAGAGCACGATCTCCTGGCGCACGATCACGGCGATGGCGCCCAGCGCGCCGCCCAGGGCGAGCGCGCCGACGTCGCCCATGAAGACCTGCGCCGGATAGGCGTTGAACCACAGGAAGGCCAGGCCCGCGCCGCCCAGCGCCGCGCACAGCACCAGCAGCTCGCTCGCGCCGGGGATGTAGGGGAAGAGCAGGTACTTGGAATAGTCCACCCGGCCGACCACGTAGGCGAAGATGCCCAGCGCGCTGCCCACCATCACGGTAGGCATGATGGCCAGCCCGTCCAGGCCGTCGGTCAGGTTGACCGCATTGCTGGTGCCGACGATCACGAACCAGGTCAGCGCCACGAAGCCCAGCACGCCCAGCGGATAGCTGACGCTCTTGAAGAAGGGCACGATCAGGTCGGCGCGCGTGGGCAGCGGCATGGTCATGCCGCTGGCGATCCAGTCGCGGAACAGCGGCCACAGGTCGGCGTTGGCCGGGGCCGACACGGCGAAGGCCAGGTAGACGGCCGCCACCAGGCCGATCAGCGCCTGCCAGAAGAACTTGCGGCGCGCCGGCATGCCTTCCGGGTCGCGGTGCACGACCTTGCGGTAGTCGTCCATCCAGCCGATCAGGCCGAAGCCGAAGGTCACCAGCAGCACCACCCAGACGAAGCGGTTGGTCCAGTCCGCCCACAGGAAGGTGCTGATGGCGATGGCGATCAGGATCAGCGCGCCGCCCATGGTCGGCGTGCCCGTCTTGACCAGGTGGCTTTCCGGCCCGTAGCTGCGCACGGCCTGGCCGATCTTCAGCTCGGTCAGCTTGCGGATGACGCGCGGGCCGGCCACCAGGCCGATCAGCAGCGCGGTGGCGCAGGCCAGCACGGCCCGCATGGTGATGTATTCGAGCACGCCGAAGGCCCGGATGTGCTCGTCGGACAGCCAACGGGCCAATTCAAGCAGCATGGCGGCCTCCCGGCGGATTCTGGTTGTTCTGGATATAGTTATTCACGACGCGCTCCATGCGCATGAACCGGGAACCTTTGACCAGGACGCTGGCCGGCTGCAGCAGCGCCAGCGCCTGGACGATCTCTTCGGGCGAGCCCATGGCCTGCGCGCCCGGCCCGAAGGCCCGGCAGGCGTCCAGGCAGGCCTCGCCCAGGGTGTAGAGCGCTTGCACGCCGCGCTCGCGGGCATAGGCGCCCACCTCGGCATGCATGGCCGGCCCGTTCTCGCCCACCTCGCCCATGTCGCCCAGCACCAGCGCGCGCGGGCCGGGCAATTGCGCCAGCACGTCGATGGCCGCGCGCACCGAGTCGGGGTTGGCGTTGTAGGTGTCGTCGATCAGCAGCGTGCCGTCGGCCAGGCGGCGGCGCTGCATGCGCCCGGCCACCGCCGAAAATCCCGCCAGCGCGTCCAGCGCCGCGGCCAGCGGCGCGCCGGCGGCCACCGCGCAGGCGATCGCGGCCAGGGCGTTGCGCAGGTTGTGCTGGCCGGGCACGGGCAGGCGCAGCTCGCCCGCGCCGACCGGCGTGTGCACGCGGCACACGGTGCCTTCCGGCCCGGCGTGGATGTCCGCGGCATGCACCTCGGCGTCGGGCCGCAGGCCGAAACGCAGGCGCGCGCGCCCGGCCGACAGCTCGTCCCACACGGAAGAATGGGCGTCGTCGGCCGGATACACCGCCACGCCGCCGGCGGGCAGGGCCTGCAGCACGCTGCCGTTCTCGCGCGCCACCGCCTCGACGCTGCGCATGAATTCCTGGTGCTCGCGCTGGGCGTTGTTGACCAGCGCCACCGTGGGCGCGGCCATGGCCGCCAGGGCGGCGATCTCGCCGGGGTGGTTCATGCCCAGCTCGATCACGGCGGCGCGGTGCGCGGGGCGCAGGCGCAGCAGCGTCAGCGGCACGCCGATGTCGTTGTTGAAATTGCCCGCCGTGGCCAGCCGGGCGTCCTCGCCCAGCCAGGCCGCCAGGATGGCGGCGATCATTTCCTTGGTGGTGGTCTTGCCGTTGCTGCCGGTCACGCCGATCAGCGGCAGCGCGTGGCGGGCGCGCCAGGCCGCGGCCAGCGTCGCCAGGGCGGCGCGGGTGTCGCCCAGCACCAGCTGCGGCAGCTCGGCGCCGGCCACCGTCCGGGCGGTCACGGCCGCGCAGGCGCCGGCCTCGCGCGCCTGTTCCAGGTAGTCGTGGCCGTCGAACTTCTCGCCCGACAGCGCCACGAACAGCTGGCCCGGCGCCACGCTGCGCGTATCGGTGGACACGCCCGGCACCTGCGGCAGCAGCAGCGCGGCGCGCGCCCATTCGCGATCGTCGAAGGGAATGCGCCGGCCCTGCGCTTCCTGGTAAGTTTCGTGCCCCTTGCCGGCGACCAGCACCACGTCGGCCGGCTGCGCCGACCAGACCGCCTGCAGGATGGCGCGGGCGCGGTCTTCCTGGACCTGCGCGCCGGCGGGCATGCCTTGCAGGATCTGGCCGATGATGGCGCGCGGGTCCTCGCCGCGCGGGTTGTCGCTGGTCACCACCGCCGCGTCGGCCAGCGCCGCGGCGATGCGGCCCATCTCCGGGCGCTTGCCGGCGTCGCGCTCGCCGCCGCAGCCGAACACGCACAGCAGCCGGCCGGCGCGTGCGCGCGCCAGCGGCCGCAGCGCCTGCAGCGCGCGCTCCAGCGCGTCGGGCGTATGGGCATAGTCGACCAGCACCAGCGGGCCGCGCGCCTGCGCGGCCGAGGCCGGCAGGGCCGGCGCCTCGACGGCCTGCAGCCGGCCTTCGACCGGTTCGCTTTCGCACAGCGCCGCGGCGATGCGCGCAAGCGGCCAGCGCAGCGCATGCAGCACGCCGGCCACCAGCAGCAGGTTGGCGACGTTGTGCCGCCCCACCAGCCGGGTCACGACCTGCGCCTCGCCTTCCGGCACGGCCAGGTTGAAGACCAGGCCGTGCGTGCCGTTGCGTATGCCGCCGGCGCGGATGGCCGCATCCGCCCGGCCTTCCAGGCTGTAGACGAGCGCGGGCGCAGCGGTAGCGGCAAGCAGCCGCCGCCCGGCCTCGTCGTCGCCGTTGACCACGGCCGCCTGCAGGCCGGGCCGCGCGAAGAGCTGCGCCTTGGCCGCTTCGTAGGCCGCCATGCTGCCGTGGTAGTCCAGGTGGTCGCGCGTCAGGTTGGTGAAGCCGGCCACGGCCACGCGCACGCCGTCCAGGCGACCCTGCTCCAGGCCGATGGACGAAGCCTCCATCGCCACGGCCTCCGCACCCGCTTCGCGCAGCTGCGCCAGCAGGCGGTGCACGGACAGCACGTCGGGCGTGGTCAGGCCCGCTTCCAGCAGCGCGCCGCCGGGGCCGAAGGCGCCCAGCGTGCCCACCGTGCCGCAGCGCACGCCGTGCGCATCGAGCGCCGCGGCCAGCCACTGCACGCAGGACGTCTTGCCATTGGTGCCGGTGACGGCGATCACGGTCAGCGCCTGCGAAGGGTTGCCGTACCAGGCGTCGCCCAGCCCGCCCAGCAGGGCGCGCAGCCCCGGAACCGCCAGCAGCGGCACGCCGGGCCCGGCCTCGCCCTGCCAGCCGCCGTCGGCGTCGGCCAGGATGGCGGCGGCGCCGCGCGCGGCCGCGTCGGCCAGGTAGCGGCGCCCGTCGCTGCTGCGCCCGGCGCAGGCCACGAAAACGTCGCCCCGGCGCAGGGCGCGGCTGTCCAGGCACAGGTGCGCATCCGCGCCGGCATGGCCGCGCAGCCAGTCCAGGACCGCGCCGAGGCGCCGGCCGGCGTCGTCCGGGGACAGGTCGGGCGCGCGCACGGACGGGTTCATCGCGTCCCCTCCGGCACGCCGGCCACGATCACCGATTCGTAGGGCGCGTCGGGCTGCACGCCCAGCATGCGCAGGCTGCCCGCCACGATGGAGGAAAACACCGGCGCGGCCACGCGCCCGCCGTAGTAGCCGCCCGCCTTGGGCTCGTCCAGCGAGACGGCCACGACGATGCGCGGGTCCGACACCGGCGCGAAGCCCACGAAGGAGCTGCGGTACAGGCTGGTGCTGTACTTGCCGTCGACGATCTTGCGCGCCGTGCCGCTCTTGCCGGCCACGCGGTAGCCCTGCACCTGCGCGGCCTTGGCGCCGTCGGGTCCGGCCGCCGCCTCGAGCATGGCGCGCACCGCCCGCGCGATCTGCGGCGGATAGACCTTGACGCTGGTGGGCTCGCTGTCGCGCTTGACCAGGGTCATCGACACCATGTCGCCGTTGCGGGCGAAGGCGGTATAGGCGCGCGCCATTTGCATGAGCGAGACCGACAGGCCGTAGCCGTAGGCCATGGTGGCCTTTTCGATGGGCCGCCAGCGGTCCCAGGGCCGCAGCCGGCCGGCCGCCGCGCCGGGAAAGCCCATCTGCGGGGCCTGCCCCAGGCCCAGCTCGGTGAAGCGGTCCCACATCTCGCGCGGCTGCAGCGTCTCGGAAATCAGCGTCATGCCGATGTTGCTGGAGCGGCGCAGCACGCCGGCCACGTCCAGCATGCCGTTGCGGCTGACGTCGGAAATCGTGTTGCCGTGGAACTGGAAGCGGCCGTTGCCGGTGTCGAACTGGGTCGACATGGAGATGCGCCCCAGGTCCAGCGCCAGCGCCGCGGTGAAGGGCTTCATGATCGAGCCCGGCTCGAAGGTGTCGGTCAGGACGCGGTTGCGCAGGCGGTCGCCGCGCAGCGTCTCGCGGCGGTTGGGATCGTAGGTGGGCAGGTTGGCCAGGGCCAGGATCTCGCCCGTGCGCACGTCCAGCACCACCGCCGCGGCGGCGCGCGCGTCGTGCTCGGCCATCGCGTCGTTGAGCGCCTTGTAGACCAGGTACTGCAGGCGGGTGTCGATGGACAGGCGCAGGTCGCGGCCGTCGACCGGCGGGTTGACCGCGCGCACGTCCTCGATCACCTGGCCCAGCCTGTCCTTGATGACGCGGCGGCTGCCCGGCTGGCCGGACAGCAGTTCGTCGAAGGCCAGCTCCACGCCTTCCTGGCCGTGGTCCTCGACGTTGGTGAAGCCCACCAGGTGGGCCGCCACCGACCCTTCCGGGTAATAGCGGCGCGTCTCGGGCTGCAGGTGGATGCCCGGCACGCCCAGCGCGGCCACCTTGTCGGCCACGTCCATCGGCACCTGGCGCTTGATGTAGACGAAGTTCTTGTCCAGGTCGGTCAGGCGCGAGCGGATGTCGGCCGCGTTCATTTCCAGCAGCCGGCCCAGCTCGCGCCACTGCGCGTCGGTCGCCTCGCGGGCGTCGTCCGGAATGGCCCAGACCGAACGCGCCGGCACGCTGGAGGCCAGCACCAGCCCGTTGCGGTCCAGGATCTTGCCGCGCGTGGCCGGCAGCGTCAGCGTGCGCTCGTAGCGGCGCTCGCCCTGCTGCTGCAGGAATTCGGTGGACAGGCCCTGCAGGAAGAGCGCGCGCGCGGCCAGCGCCAGGAAGGCCGCGCCCAGCATCAGCAGCACCAGCCGGGCGCGCCAGGTCGGCACCTGCACGCGCAGGACCGGGTTGTCGAAGAAGGGCACGCGCCTCACGGCCTGCCCCCCGCCGGCGCGGACGGCGCCTGGTTGATGTAGATCGTGCGGTCGGGCACGATGGAAATCATCTTCAGGTCGCCGCGGGCGATCTCGTCGACGCGGGCGTTGCGGGCGTAATCGGCGCGCTCGAGCTGCAGGCGGCGCCAGTCGGTGTCCAGGTCGCGCGCCTGGGCGCGCGCGCGGTCCAGGTCGATGAACAATTGGCGCGCCTGGTGGCGGCTGGTCACCAGAGAAATGGCCGAGAGCATCAGCAGGGCCGCGACGAGCAGGTTCAGGCGCCCCATGCCGCGCTCCTGTGCCGGGACCGGCCGGCCGCGGGCCGCTCCGCGGCCAGCGCTGCGACGAAGGCGGCCGCGCCCGCCGGCGGCAGCGGCTCGGCGGTGCGCTCGGCCACGCGCAGCACCGCCGAGCGCGCGCGCGGGTTGGCCGCGGATTCTTCCGAAGAAGGCAGCACCCGGCCCAGGGAGCGCAGCACGGGCTGGGGCAGTTCGCTTTCGCGCAGGGGCAGGCGCGCCATCGCCGCGGCGGGACGGGCCGCCGCGGCGATGCATTGCTTGACCATGCGGTCTTCCAGCGAATGAAAGCTGATCACAGCCAACCTTCCCCCGGTGTGCAAGAGAGTCAGAGCTGCCGCGAGGGCGCGAGCGAGTTCTTCGAGTTCCTGATTGAGGTGAATCCGTAGAGCCTGAAAGGTGCGTGTGGCCGGATGCTGGCCTTTTTCGCGCGTGCGGACGACGCCTGCCACGAGCTCGGCGAGCTCGGCCGTGGTAGCGAGGGTCCGTGTTGCGCGGCGAGCAGCAATCGCCTTTGCAATCTGAAAAGCAAACCGTTCTTCGCCATAACCTGCTATGACCTCCCGCATCTCATCCACGCCGGCCTCGGCCAGCCATTGCGCCGCCGTCGGGCCGCGCGTCGTGTCCATACGCATGTCGAGCGGGCCTTCGCGCATGAAGGAAAACCCCCGGGCGGCGTCGTCGATCTGGGGCGAGGACACCCCCAGGTCGAGCATCACGCCGTCCACCTGCCCTATCCCGAGTCCGGCCAGGGCTTCCTGCATGCCCGCGAACCCGCCGTGCACCACCGACACCCGCGCGTCGCCGCCGGCCAGCTCGCGCGCCGCGGCCACCGCCAGCGGGTCCTTGTCGAACACCACCAGCCGGCCGGCCGGGGCCAGGCGCGCCAGCAGCGCCCGCGAGTGGCCGCCGCGGCCGAAGGTGCCGTCCACGTAGACGCCCTCGGCGCGCGCGCGCGCCGCCTCGTCCCGTCCGGGCCGCGCGGCGGCGCGCCGCTCGCCGAAGTCCGGCGACAGCAACGCATCCACCGTCGGCGCCAGCAATACGGGCCGATGCTCGTATTCCATGGTCGGCGTCAGAACGAAAACTGGTCCATCGCACTCGCCATGCCCTGGGCGATGTCGTCCGCTTCGCGGCGCGCCAGGGCGGCGGTGTCCCACAACTCGAAGTGCGCTCCCATGCCCAGCAGCATCACGTCGCGGCTCATGCCCGCGGCCGTGCGCAGCTCGGGCGCGACCAGGATGCGGCCCGCGCCGTCGAGCTCCACGTCCTGGGCATTGCCCAGCAGCAGGCGCTGCAGCGCGCGCGCCTGCATGGGAAACAGCGCGATCTGCTCGCGCTTGGCTTCCCATTGGGGACGCGGATAGACCAGCAGGCAGCCGTCCGGGTGGCGGGTCAGGGTGAGCTTGCCGTCGCACTGCTCGGCCAGGGCGTCACGATGCCGGGTCGGGATGGTTACCCGGCCCTTGGCGTCCAGCGTGAGCGCACTGCTGCCTTGAAACACCCGTCTGCCCCACTTAATTGCACAAAAACCTACTTTTTCCCACTCTAAGGGATGGCAGGGGCCGGGTCAAGCGGAAAATGTAATTTTTCCAATCACAACAAGGACTTAGAACACTTTCCGGACTATGCTGGAAAGAATTTCCCCAAATAAATCAGGTGATTGCGAAACACTCTGAAAGTCCAGCATCAACAAGGCCGCGAATCTGCCGCCATGGGCGCGACAAAACCCGCTGCAGCCGGCCGCGAAGGCCGCGCGCAATGCCTGGTTACGTAGAGGTCGGGAAATGCAAAGCAGATCTGTAGGCCGGATTCTGTAGGCCGGGTCGCCCCGGCCGGCAATCATTCATCTGGGCGCGCCATTGCTGGCGCGCTCTTGCCACCTACCCGCATGCTCGGGCGGGCCGCCCTGTCCGGCCGAAGCCGGGCGCATGCCTATTTGGTGTTGCTCCCGATAGAGGTTGCCGCGTTTCACCCTGCGGGACCGCCGGCCGGGAGGCCGGCGCGGCACGGAGATGGCCGTGCCGGTGCATGGCGCGCGGCCATGCCCTTCCCGCAGACTCGTCTCTGTGGCCCTGTTCCTCGGCTTCGCCTGCCCGGCACGGGGCCGGCCAGGATCGCCGGACGGCCGTTAGCCGCTATCGCGCCCTGTGGAGTCCGGACCTTCCTCGACGCGCGAAGCGCCGCGATTGCCCGATCTGCTCTGCATGGGCATTGTAAGCGAAACGCAGGGCCCGGCCGTGGGGCGGACGCGATCCCCGCGGCCCCGCCCACACCCCGGAATACCGGCAGGACTTGCCGCGGCAGGCGCCTGGCAGCGGCGCCTGCGACAATACGCCTTTGCCTTCCCACACCGCCCCGCTTCCATGGCATCTCCCGCCCTCGTCACCCTGTCCGGCGCCCAGCTCGCCTACGGCCACCATCCCCTGCTGGACCGCGCCGACCTGGCCATCCAGGAGAACGAGCGCATCGGCCTGATCGGCCGCAACGGCGCGGGCAAATCCTCGCTGCTGCGCATCCTGGACGGCCGCGTCCAGCCCGACGACGGCGAGGTCGTGCGGCGCAGCGGCCTGCGGGTGGCCACGGTCGAGCAGGAGCCGCTGCTCGACGATGCGCTGACGCTCTACGAGGCGGTGCTGGCCGGCCCCGGCCCCGCGGGCCCCGGCACGGGCGCGGCCCTGGCTGCGGGTGCCGAGGCGGACGCGGCGGCATCCGGCGCGGATGCGGACATGGAGGACTGGCAGCGCCCGGCCCGCGTGCGCGCCCTGATCGACCGCCTGGGCATGGCGCCGGACACGCCGGTGGCCGGCATGTCCGGCGGCATGCGCAAGCGCGTCGCGCTGCTGCGCGCGCTGGCCGCCGAGCCGGACCTGCTGCTGCTGGACGAGCCCACCAACCACCTGGACTTCGACGGCATCGCCTGGCTGGAGGACGTGCTGCGCAGCTGGGCCGGCAGCGCGGTGGTCATCACCCACGACCGGCGCTTCCTGGACGCGGTCGCCACCCGCATCGTCGAGCTCGACCGCGGCCGGCTGCTCAGCTTTCCCGGCAACTTCAGCGCCTGGCAGGAGCGCAAGGCGCAGTGGCTGGAATCCGAAAGGTTGGCCAACGCCCGCCAGGACAAGCTGCTCGCCCAGGAGGAAGTCTGGATCCGCAAGGGCGTGGAAGCCCGGCGCACCCGCAACGAAGGCCGCGTGCGCCGCCTGGAGCAGCTGCGCGTGCAACGCGCCGAGCGGCGCGAGCGGCTGGGCAACGTGTCGCTGTCGATCGCGCAGGGCCAGCGCTCGGGCAAGCTGGTGGCCGAGCTGCAGGACGTGAGCAAGTCCTTCGGCGGCGTGCCGGTGGTCAGCCACTACGGCACCGTCATCATGCGCGGCGACCGCATCGGCATCATCGGCCCCAACGGCGCGGGCAAGACCACGCTGCTCAAGCTCATCCTGGGCGAGCTGGCGCCGGACTCGGGCTCGGTACGCCTGGGCGCCAACCTGGCGGTGGCCTATTTCGACCAGATGCGCGCCGGCCTGGACGAGTCGGCCACGCTGGCCGAGGTCATCAGCCCCGGCAGCGAGTGGGTGGAGATCGGCGACCAGCGCAAGCACGTCATGAGCTACCTGGGCGACTTCCTGTTCCCGCCGGCGCGCGCCGGCTCGCCCGTGTCCAGCCTGTCCGGCGGCGAGCGCGCCCGGCTGCTGCTGGCGCGGTTGTTCGCGCGCCCGGCCAACGTGCTGGTGCTGGACGAGCCCACCAACGACCTGGACATCGAAACGCTGGAGCTGCTCGAAGAGTTGCTGCAGGACTACGCCGGCACGGTGCTGCTGGTCAGCCACGACCGCGCCTTCCTGGACAACGTGGTCACGCAGACCATCGCCAACGAGGGCCAGGGCCGCTGGCGCGACTACCCCGGCGGCTACGGCGACTGGCTGGCGCAGCGCCCGCCGCCGGACGAGCCGCAGGCGCGCTCGGCCGGGCGCGCGCGCAAGCCGGCCACGCCGGCGCGGGCCGCCGAGCCGGCGCCCGCCCGGCCCGCCAAGGCCGGCCGCCTGGCAAGCTGGGAGCAGCGCGAGCTGCAGGAACTGCCCGACGCCATCGCCGCGCTGGAAGAAGAACAGGCCGCGCTGGTCGCCAGGCTGGCCGACCCGGCGCTGTACCGAGACGCCGGCGACGAAGCCGTCGGCATCAACGCCCGCCTGGCTGAAATAGAAGAAGAGCTGGCGCGCCGCTTCGCGCGCTGGGAAGCGCTGGAGGCGCGCAGCCAGTAGGCCGAAGGCCAGGCCGCCAGCGGGAGGCCTGGCCAGCTCGGCGGACATCCCGCGCGCAAGGCCGCGGCCACGGGCCGCGGCCCTCAGGCCGCCACGGTCCAGTCCAGCGTCTCGCCCGCGGCCAGCGGCACGACCGTGCCATTGCCGTAGGGGCGCTCGTCCGGGATGGTGTAGGGCGAGCGCCGCAGCACCAGCTTGCCGGTATTGCGCGGCAGGCCGTAGAAATCCGGGCCGTGGAAACTGGCGAAGCCTTCCAGCGCATCCAGCCGGCCGGCCCGCTCGAAGGCGGTGGCGTAGAGCTCCATGGCGTGCAGCGCGGTATAGCAGCCCGCACAGCCGCAGGCGTGCTCCTTCAGCCCGCGCGGGTGCGGCGCGCTGTCGGTGCCCAGGAAGAATCGCGGGCTGCCGCTGGTGGCGGCCGCCACCAGCGCCTGGCGGTGCACCTCGCGCTTGAGCACGGGCAGGCAATACCAGTGCGGCCGCACCCCGCCCACGAACAGGGCATTGCGGTTGTACAGCAGGTGGTGCGCGGTCAGGGTGGCCGCGATCGGGCCCTCGGCCTGGCCGACGTAGTCGGCGCCTTCCTTGGTGGTCAGGTGCTCGAACACCACCTTCAGCGCCGGAAAGCTGCGCCGCAGCGGGATCATGACGCGGTCGATGAACACCGCCTCGCGGTCGAACAGGTCGATCTGCGGGTCGGTGACCTCGCCGTGCACGAGCAGCGGCATGCCGCAGTCCTGCATGGCTTCCAGCACGCGGGCGCAGCGCCCGAGCAGGTCGGTCACGCCGGCGTCCGAGTTGGTGGTGGCGCCCGCCGGGTAGAGCTTGACCGCGTGCACCTCGCCCGATTCGCGCGCACGCAGGATTTCCTGCGGGTCGGTGTTGTCGGTCAGGTAGAGCGTCATCAGCGGCGTGAAGGCGCCGGGCGCGACGCCGGCCTGCGCCAGCGCGGCCAGGATGCGGTCGCGGTATTGCAGCGCCTGCCCGGTGGTGGTCACCGGCGGCTTCAGGTTGGGCATGACGATGGCGCGCGCGAACTGGCGCGCCGAATCGGCCGCCACGGCGGCCAGCGCCGCGCCGTCGCGCAGGTGCAGGTGCCAGTCGTCGGGGCGGGTAAGGGTCAGCGTGTCGTGCTTGATGTCGTTCTTGATAGCGTCGGTCATGGGGCCGTCATCGGTCGGCAAGCGGCATGCTGCGCTCGGCCAGCGAGCAGAACAGCGCGCTGCCCAGCGGGATCACCGCGTCGTTGAAGTCATAGCTGGAGTTGTGCAGCAGGCAGCCGGCCTCGGCCCCGCCCTGCCCCAGGCGGAAGTAGGCGCCCGGGCGCGCCTGCAGCATGAAGGAAAAGTCTTCCGAGCCCATCGAGGGCGGCAGGTCGCGCACCACCTTGTCGCGCCCCACCAGCTCGGTGGCCAGGTCGGCCACGAACATGGCCTCGTGCGGCGTGTTCAGCGTGGCCGGGTAGATGCGCTCGTATTCGACCTGCGCGGTGGCGCCGAAAGCCGCCGCCACCGAGGCGGCCAGCTCGCGCATGCGCGCCTCGACCATCTCCTGCACGGTCTTGCGGAAGGTGCGCACCGTGCCGACCAGGCGGGCCTCGCGCGGGATCACGCTCATCGCCCCGGGGTGGCCGGCCTGCATCGAGCCGATCGACAAGACCGCCGAGTCCAGCGGATTGACGTTGCGCGAGACGATGCTCTGCAGCGCCGTGATCATGTGCCCGGCCACCAGCACCGGATCGACGGTCTGGTAGGGATGGGCGCCGTGCCCGCCGCGGCCGGTAATGACGATCTCGAAGCGGTCGGCCGCCGCCATCATGGGCCCGGGGTTGATGCCCACGGTGCCGGGCGGCAGGCCCGGCCAGTTGTGCAGGGCGTAGATGGCGTTGCAGGGATAGGTGTCGAACAGGCCGTCGTCCATCATGGCCTTGGCCCCGCCGCGGCCTTCCTCGGCGGGCTGGAAGATCAGCACGGCCGTGCCGTCGAAGTTGCGGGTCTGCGCCAGGTAGCGTGCCGCGCCCAGCAGGATGGCCGTGTGCCCGTCGTGCCCGCAGCCGTGCATCAGCCCGGGCTTGGTCGAGCGGTGCTCGAAACCGTTGTCCTCGGCCATGGGCAGCGCGTCCATGTCGGCGCGCAGGCCTATCATCCTGCCGCTGTCGCAGCGCTTGCCGCGTATCACGCCGACCACCCCGGTTTTGCCTATGCCCCGCTGCACCTCGATGCCCAGGGCTTCCAGGCTGCCGGCGACGATGCCCGAGGTGCGGACTTCCTCGAAACCCAGCTCGGGATGCGCATGCAGGTCGCGGCGCAGCGCCGTCAATTCGTCGTGAAACAGCCGGATGGACTCCAGCGCGGATCTGGGATGCATGGGCCTGGGAGCCGGGTCTAAGAGTAAGCCGATATAGGGAGAATTGTAGTTGCTACAGAGGATAAATGGCTTTGTCTTTAGGGGCGAGACACGTTATGCTGCGCCCGCAGGACTTTTTCGCCCCAAACATCCCAAGAGGAGAGCCGTATGGCCACATCCGCCAAGACTGCGCGCAAACCGAACGCCGCTTTCATGAAGCCGCTGACCCCCAGCGCCGAACTGGCCGCCGTCATTGGCCCGCAGGCCGTACCGCGCACCGAAGTCACCAAGAAGATCTGGGAATACATCAAGAAGAACAACCTGCAGGACGCCAGCAACCGCCGCAACATCAATGCCGACGCCAAGCTGCGTCCGCTGTTCGGCAAGGACCAGGTTTCGATGTTCGAGCTGACCAAGCTGGTCAATGCTCACCTGAAGTAGGCTTCGGCCCGCGCCGGAACGCAGCGCGCCCGCCAGGGCGCACGACCTGCGTCGGCGCTGCGGGACGATGCAGGAACGCCGGCCACAGGCCGGCGTTGTCGTTTTCGCGGCCCTGTCGCACCCCTTTCGTGCGGCACGCGCGAGAACCGCGCCACGGCCGCGGGCTGCTGGAGCGACGGGCCTCGTGGAGCGCCGGAAACCGCGCCCCGCCTCAATCCTGGCCGGCCGGGGCGCGTCCGTCGGCCAGCGCCAGCCAGCCGCGGATCAGCCGGTACACCACCCAGATCACGGTAGCCAGCACGCCCAGCCAGCCGATGGCGATGAGCGTGGCCAGGCCGCTGATCGCCAGCCAGAGCAGGCCCCACCAGAACGTGGCGAGCAGCCAGTCGAAGTGCTTGGCATACAGGGTGCCGGCGGCGTCCGAGCGCTTGACGTAGACCAGCACCACGGCCGCTATCGTCGCCACGCCGATGAAGCCGCCCGTTACCACCCCCAGCGCGAACAGGCCGTATGCCACATGGCACAGGGTACGCAGGCTGGGACCTTGCGAGGGCACCGTATCGGTCATGGCAACTCCGTTTACTTTAGGACAGTGCCAATCTTACCGTACCGGGGATGGCTTGGCAGGGCCGGGAAGGGGGGATGTTGCGCGGCGGTCGCGTTGTGCGCAGAGGTTGGGTTGTCTTTTTGCGGTCGCGCAAAGACAAACCCCCTCATGCTTGGGCATGAGGGGGTTTGGGGGATAGAAGCCTGACGATGACCTACTTTCACAGACGTACGTCCACTATCATCGGCGCTAAGGCGTTTCACTGTCCTGT
>Ga0182737_1000977_pt1 | contig 31769 bp, 28 predicted proteins | sample eDN5th30CBELigOP_FD_128878 | JGI IMG/M metagenome (GOLD analysis project Ga0182737, IMG submission 128878) | Enriched Organic Plus compost microbial communities from Emeryville, California, USA - eDNA 5th pass 30_C BE-Lig OP (version 2) (version 2) ... | reverse complement strand
GTTCGCCACGCTGCGCGAGTTCGTGGCGCAGGGGCTGGCGGTGATCTTCATTTCGCACAAGCTGGACGAGGTGATGGCCGTGTCGCAGCGCGTGGCGGTGCTGCGCCAGGGGCGCCTGGTGGCCGAGCGCGCCACGGCCGGCACCAGCGCGGCCGAGCTGGCCGAACTGATGGTGGGCCGCAAGGTGGTGATGCCGCGCGCCGACGCGGCCGAGCCCGCCGCCCAGGCCTCGCCGGTGGTGCGGCTTGCGCAGGTGTGCGTGAACGCCCCGCGCGGCGGCGTGCCCCTGCTCTGCGGCATCGATCTCACGGTGCACACGCACGAGATCGTGGCGGTGGCCGGCGTGGCCGGCAACGGCCAGCAGGCGCTGGTGTCGCTGCTGACGGGCCTGCGCCAGCCTTCGGAAGGCGCCATCCGGCTCGGTCCGGAATCCGCACCGGCGCCGTCCACGCCCGCCGGCTGGACGGCCGCCGGCGTCGGCCGCGTGCCGGAAGACCGGCACCACGAGGGCGTGATCGGCGACAACCCCGTCTGGGAAAACGCCATCGTCGAAGACCTGGGCGACCGGCGCTTCGCGCGCTGGGGGCTGCTGCGCGCCCGCGCCGGGCGTGAGCATGCGCGCGAGCTGGCGCGGCGCTTCGACGTGCGCGCCGCCTCGCTGGACGTGCGCACGCGCAGCCTGTCGGGCGGCAACATGCAGAAGCTGGTGCTGGGCCGCGCGCTGGCGCGCGAGCCGCGCCTGATCGTGGCCGACCAGCCCACCTGGGGCCTGGACGTGGGCGCGGTGGCCTACGTGCGCGAGCAGCTGCTGGCGGCGCGGGCGCGCGGGGCCGGCATCCTGCTGGTCTCGGAAGACCTGGAAGAGATCTTCGCACTGGCCGACCGCATCGCGGTCCTGTGCGCCGGGCGGCTGGTGGCCGTGCGGCCCGTGGCGCAATGGACGCCGGCCGGCGTGGGCCTGGCCATGACCGGTTCGGCCGCAACGGAAACACCATGATGAGATTCACGCTGGAACGCCGCGCCGACCCGAGCCGGCTGGCCCTGCTCTTGGCGCCGCTGGCGGCGGTGGCCTTCACCCTGCTGGCCTGCATGCTGCTGGTGGCCTGGGCCGGTGCACCGGTCGGTCGCACCTACGCCCTGCTGTTCGAAGGCGCCTTCGGCTCGCGCTTCGCGCTGTCGGAAACACTGACGCGCGCCACGCCGCTGATGCTGACGGGCCTGGCCTGCGCCGTGGCGTTTCGCGCGCGGCTGTACAACATCGGCGCCGAAGGGCAGCTGTACCTGGGTGCGCTGGCCGCGGTGGCGGTGGGCGGCATGCACGGCGGCAGCAGCTTCGAGCTGCCGATGCCCCTTTTGTTCGCCGGCATGATTGCGGCCGCGGCGCTGGCCGGCGCCGTGCTGCTGCTGGTGCCGGCCCTGCTGAAGACCCGCCTCGGCGTGGACGAGGTCGTAACCACGCTGCTGGGCAACTTCGTCGTGTTGCTGTTCGTGTCGATGATGCTGGACGGCCCCATGAAAGACCCCATGGGCATGGGCTGGCCGCAGTCGGTCGCCCTCGACGGCGCACTGGAGCTGGGCAAGCTGCTGGCGCGCACGCGCGCCCACACCGGCTTGCTGTGGGCGGTGGGCCTGGCCGTGGGGCTGTGGCTGGTGCAGCGCTACACCGTGTTCGGCTTCCAGATGCGCTCGGTGGGCGCCAACGCGCAGGCCGCGCGCTTTCTTGGCCTGCCGGTGCAGCGCGTGACGCTGTGCGTGGCGATGCTGTCGGGCGCGCTGGCCGGCCTGGCCGGCGCCATCGAGGTGGCCGGGCGCACCAGCTATGTCACGCTCGACATGTCGCCCGGCTACGGCTATGCCGGCGTGGTGGTGGCCATGCTGGCGGGCCTGCACCCGCTGGGCGTGCTGGCCGCCAGCCTTTTCGTGGCCGGCATGCAGGTCGGCGCCGACAGCATGAGCCGCGCCGTGGCCGTGCCCAACTACATCGCCGATGTCATCGTCGCGGTGGCGCTGCTGGCCATGCTGGTCGCCACCCTGTTCGCGCAGTACCGGCTGCGCCGCAATCCCTAGGGCCGAGAACCGCCATGGAATGGATCGACCTGCTGAGCTCCGCCCCCTTCTGGATCGCCGTGCTGCGCCTGGCCACGCCGCTCATCCTGGGCACGCTGGGCGTGCTGCTGTGCGAGCGCGCCGGCGTGCTGAACCTGGGCATCGAGGGCATCATGGTCGCCGGCGCCTTCGCCGGCTGGCTGGCCGTCTACCTGGGCGCGCCGCTGTGGCTGGGCGTGCTGGCCGCGGCCGCGGCGGGCGCCGTGTTCGGCCTGCTGCACGCGGGGCTTACCGTGTCGCTGGGCCTGTCGCAGCACGTATCCGGCCTGGGCGTGACGCTGCTGGCCACCAGCCTCAGCTACTTCGCCTACCGCGTCACCTTTCCCAGCGTGAACACGCCGCCCACCATCCAGCCCTTCGCCGAGATGAAGTTCCTGGCCGGCGTACCGCTGGTCGGCCCGGTCCTGGCCGGACAGACGCCGATGACGCTGCTGGCGCTGGCCGCGGTGCCGCTGGTGGCCTGGGTGCTGAACCGCACGCCGCTCGGCCTGGCCGTGCGCATGGTGGGCGAGAACCCCGCCGCCGCCGAAGGTCAGGGCCTGCCGGTGGCGCGCCTGCGCACCGGCGCGGTGGTGGCCGGCTCGGCGCTGATGGGGGTGGCCGGCAGCTTCCTGACGCTGGCCGCCTTCAACGCGTTCTTCTTCAATATGGTCAACGGCCGCGGCTGGATCTGCGTGGCGCTGGTGGTGTTCGCCTCGTGGCGGCCCGGCAAGGCGCTGCTGGGCGCACTGATCTTCGCGTGCTTCGACGCGCTGCAGCTGCGGCTGCAGCAGGGCGGCGCCTCGCTGCCGGGCCTGCCCGAACTGCCGTACCAGGCCTACCTGATGCTGCCGTATATTCTTTCCATCCTCGCGCTGGTGGCGGTGGCGCGCCGCGCCGCCTATCCGCAAGCCCTGATGAAGCCCTACCGCAAGGGCGAACGCTGAACCCAGGCACCCATCCCATGTTCGATCTTCTCATCACCCGCTGCATGCTGCCCGACGGCCGCGGCCCCGTGGACATCGGCGTTTCCGCCGGCCGCATCGCCGCCATCGAGCCGGCCCTGGCGGGCCCGGCCGGCCACACCGTCGACGCACAGGGCCAACTGGTCTCGCCCCCCTTCGTCGACGCGCATTTCCACATGGACTCCACGCTGTCCTATGGTCTGCCGCGCGTCAACCAGTCGGGCACGCTGCTCGAGGGCATCGCGCTGTGGGGCGAGCTCAAGCCGCAGCTGACGCAGGAGGCGCTGGTGGAGCGCGCGCTGGCCTATTGCGACTGGGCCGTGGCCCGCGGCCTGCTGGCGATCCGCTCGCACGTGGACGTGTGCGACCCGCGCCTGCTGGCGGTGGAAGCCCTGCTGCACGTGCGCGAGCGCGTGCGGCCCTACCTGGACCTGCAGCTGGTGGCCTTCCCGCAGGACGGCGTGCTGCGCGCCCCCGGCGCCCTGGACAACCTGAAGCGCGCGCTGGACATGGGCGTGGACGTGGTGGGCGGCATCCCGCACTTCGAGCGCACCATGGCCGACGGCGCCGAGTCCGTGCGCATCCTGTGCGAGCTGGCGGCCGAACGCGGCCTGCGCGTGGACATGCATTGCGACGAGTCCGACGACCCGCTGTCGCGCCACATCGAATCGCTGGCGTGCGAAACGCAACGATTGGGTCTGCAGGGCCGCGTCACGGGTTCGCACCTGACGTCCATGCATTCGATGGACAACTACTACGTGTCCAAGCTGATCCCGCTGATCCGCGAGTCGGGCGTGTCGGTCATCGCCAATCCGCTCATCAACATCACGCTGCAGGGCCGCCACGACACCTATCCGAAGCGGCGCGGCATGACGCGCGTGCCCGAGCTGCTGGCCGCCGGCGTGCCGGTGGCCTTCGGCCACGACTGCGTGATGGACCCGTGGTATGGCCTGGGCTCGGGCGACATGCTCGAGGTGGCCCACATGGCCCTGCACGTGGCGCAGATGACGGGGCGCGACGCGATGCGCGCCTGTTTCGACGCGGTGACGGCCACGCCCGCGGCCATCCTGGGCCTGGACGATACCGGCCTGGCGGTGGGCAAGCGCGCCGACCTGGTGCTGCTGCAGGCGCGCGATCCAGTCGAGGCCATCCGCCTGCGCGCCGCACGCCTGAAGGTGTGGCGGGCCGGCAGGCTGGTGGCCGAGACGTCCCCGGCCACGGCGGCGCTGCACCTGGACGGGCGGCCGGGCCAAGTGGACTTCCGCCTGTAGGCGTCAGCCGCCACGCGCCTGGGCGCCCAGCTCCAGCACTTCTTCGGCCGCCGCCACGAAGGCCTCGGCCAACGGCGCATGCGGCGTGCGGGTCGCCCACAGGATGCCGATGCGGCGGATGGGCGCCGGCCCGGGCAGCGGCACGCGCGCCACGCCCAGGCTGTCCAGCCAGTCCGGTGCCCAGTCGGGCACCAGCGATACCCCCAGGCCTTCGCGCACCATGCTGGCGATGGCCATCAGCCCGTCGATCTCCAGCCGCTCGTGCGGGCGGATGCCGTGCTGGCGCAGGTAGCGGTCGGCCAGCCGGCCGCCCCACACCGTGCGGTCGTAGCGGATGAAGGGCTCGTCGGCCATCAGCCCGTGCGCGTCGCGCCCCGCCATGCCGCGCGAGGCCAGTACCACCAGCGGCTCTTCGGCCGTCAGCCGCCAGGCGTAGCCCTTGGGCAGTGCGAATTGCGGCTGCACCATGAAGGCGGCATCCAGGTCGCCACCCAGCACGCGGTGGTAGAGGTGGCTGGACGTGCCCGGCTCGACGAACACGGCCAGCTTGGGATGGCGCCGGTACAGCCGCGCCAGCACCGGCGGCATCACGCCGGTCAGTGCGGACGTGGACACGCCCAGGCGCAGCTCGCCCAGCGGGGCATCGTCGCTTGCGGTGGCGCGCAGGTCGCGCACGTCCCGCAGCACCAGCCGCGCGCGCTCCAGCATCCGCAGCCCCGCCTCGGTGGGCTTGACGTGGCGGCCCACGCGCCGCACCAGGGGCGTGCCCAGATCCTCTTCCAGCGCGCGTAGGCGCGCCGCGATGGTGGCCGGCGTCAGGTCGAGCCGGCGCGCGGCCTCGGCCAGCGAACCGCACTCGACCACCGATACGAAACTCTGCAGAAACCGCGTGTCCACGCGCCGCCCCCCTCCTGGCTGGTGTGCGTCCGCTACGTTGCGCCGCAGCGAGACTCCAACAATTTTATGTTTTGAAAACTGCACAGCGTGCTTTTCATGGCCGCCGGGACGGTCCAGAATCGAATTCCGCGCCGGCGTGCCGCGCGGCGCCCCCTTTTCTTCTTACCGAGTGCCAGCCATGCCCCAGACCCAAGGACTTTCCGGCGTGTTTTCGCCCGTGCTCACGCCGTTCGACGACGCACGCCGCCCCAGCACCGAGCGCTTCGTCAAGCATTGCCGCTGGCTGCGCGCCCAGGACGTGGGCCTGGCCGTCTTCGGCACCAACTCCGAGGCCAACTCGCTGACCGTGGCCGAGAAGCGCCAGCTGCTGGAAGGCCTGTTGTCCGCCGGCATCGAGCCCTCGGCGCTGATGCCCGGCACCGGCGCCTGCGCGCTGCCCGACGCCATCGAGCTTACCCGCAGCGCCGTGCAGGCCGGCTGCGCCGGCGTGCTGGTGCTGCCCCCCTTCTACTACAAGGGCGTCAGCGACGAAGGCCTGTTCCGCTACTTCGCCGGCCTGATCGACGGCGTGGCCGACGACCGCCTGCGTATCTACCTGTACCACATCCCGCCGGTGGCCCAGGTGCCCATCAGCCTGGACCTGATCGACCGCCTGCTCGACCGCTACCCCGGCATCGTCGCGGGCGTGAAGGACAGCTCGGGCGACTGGAACAACACCGCCGCCATGCTGGAACGCCACGCGCCGCGCGGCTTCCAGGTGTTCGCGGGCAGCGAGGTCTTCCTGCTGCGCACGCTGCGCGGCGGTGGCGCCGGCTGCATCACCGCCACCGGCAACGTCAACCCCGGCCCCATCGTCGACCTGTTCCGCCACTGGAAAGACGCCGATGCCGACGCCCGCCAGGCGGCGCTGGACAGCACGCGCGCCATCTTCCAGCGCTATCCCATGATCCCCGCCATGAAGGCCGCCATCGCCTGGCAGTCGGGCGACGCGGGCTGGCGCAACGTGCGTGCGCCGCTGGTCGAACTGACCGGCGAACAGTCCGCCTCGCTGTGCGCGGAGCTGGAGCAGGCGGGTTTCCGCATGCCCGACGCCAAGTCGCTGGCGGCCTGATCGCCGCCGCCGGCCGCGCCCGGATGCCCGCGCGGCATCACGGGTCGTCCGGCAGCGGCCTCGGCCACACAAGAAAACGGCGGGCCTTGCGCCCGCCGTTTTTTGCTTTCGCGGCAACTGCCGCGTAGCCCGCCCGATCAAGCGCGCCGCGAGGCCGCGCCGTTCAGCTGACCACGCCGATGTTCCAGGGCACGAACTCGTGGTCGCCCAGACCCAGCTCCTCGCTCTTGGTGGGGCCGCCCGAGGCCACCCGAAGGATCTCCTGGAAGATCTGCTCGGCCATCTCGGGCATGGTGGCGGTGCCGTCCAGGATCTGGCCGCAGTTCACGTCCATGTCCTCGGTCAGGCGCTCGTACATGGGCGTGTTGGTGGCCAGCTTGATCGACGGCACGGGCTTGGCGCCGAACATCGAGCCGCGCCCGGTGGTGAAGCAGATGATGTTGGCGCCGCCGGCGATCTGCCCGGTGGCCGACACCGGATCGAAGCCCGGGGTGTCCATGAACACGAAGCCTGGCTGGCGCACCGGCTCGGCATAGCGGTACACCTCCATCAGCCCGGTGGTGCCGCCCTTCATGGAAGAGCCCAGCGATTTCTCGAAGATGTTGGCCAGCCCGCCCATCTGGTTGCCCGGGCTGACCTTGCCGTTGATCTGCACGTCGCGGCCGGGCGAGTAGTCGTCCTTCCACCAGCGGATGCGCTGCACCAGCTTCTCGCCCACCTCGCGGCTGCGCGCGCGCGACGTCAGCGTGTGCTCCACGCCGTAGATCTCGGGGGTCTCGGACAGGATGGCGGTGCCGCCGTGGCGCACCAGGATATCCATGGCCGCACCCAGCGCGGGGTTGGCGGTGATGGACGAGAAACCATCCGAACCGCCGCACTGCAGGCCGATCTTCAGGTGGCTGGCCGGCACCGGCTGGCGCACCACGTCGTTGGCCTTGGGCAGCAGCTCGCGCACCGCGGCCACGCCGGCCTCGATGGTCTTGCGCGTGCCGCCGGTTTCCTGCATGACGAAGGTGCGGATGCGCTCGCCGGCCTGCAGGCCCTGGTCCTTCAGCAGCAGGTCGAGCTGGTTGCGCTCGCAACCCAGGCCGACGATCAGCACCGCGGCGAAGTTGGCATGGCAGGCATAGCCGCCGATGGTCCGGCGCAGCAGGTCCATCGGCTCGCCGGACATCTCCATGCCGCAGCCCAGGCCGTGGCTGAGCGCCACCACGCCGTCCACGTTGGGGTACTGCGCCATCACCTCGGGCGTGAAGGCCTCGGCGATGCGGTGCACCACCGTGGCCGAACAGTTCACCGTGGACAGGATGCCCACGTAGTTGCGCGTCCCCACCTGGCCGTTGGCGCGCACGATGCCCATGAAGCGCGCCTGCTCGGCCTCGGGCAGCAGCGGCGTGGGCACGTAGTCGCGCCCGTGCGCGTAGTCGCGGTCGAACTCGCGGAACTCGGTGTTGTGCGAGTGCACGTAGGTGCCCGCCGGAATGTCGGCGGCCGCGAAGCCGATACAGACGTTGTATTTCAGGATGGGCTCGCCGGCGTGCAGGTCGCGCGCGGCGATCTTGTGCCCGGCCGGCACTTGGCTGCGCGACGTGAACCCCTCGCTCGGCACGGGCGTGCCGATGCCCACGGGTACGCGCGCCACCACGATATTGTCGGAGGGATGCAGGCGGATGACGGGGCCGCTGGCCCGCTTGGCGGAAAGGTCGATCATGGTGTCGGTCGGGAGGGCCGCCCCGTGGGGCGGCTGTCTGTGGATGGGCCCGGGAGTGCTTACTCGGGGCGGATGCCGAGGTCCTGGATGGTCTTGGCCCAGCGCGGCACCTGGACCTGGATGAAGGCGGAGAACGTGGCGGGGTCGGTGCCCACGATGGTGAAGCCCTGCTCGGTCAGCTTGGCGCGCGTGTCCTTGTCCTGCAGCGAAGCATGGATGGACTGGTAGATCCGGTCCACCACGGGCTGCGGCGTCTGTGCCGGCGCGAACACCCCGTACCAGGTCAGCACCTCGAAGCCGGGATAGCCGGATTCCGCCATGGTGGGCAGGCTGGCCGCCTGGGGATCGCGCTGCAGCCCGGTAACGGCCAGGCCGCGCAGTTGGCCCGACTTCACGTAGGGCATGGCCACCGGCAGGTTGGCGAACATGAAGGGCACCTGGCCACCCAGCACGTCGGTGATGGCGGGCGCCTCGCCCTTGTACGGCACGTGCGTGACCTTCGTGCCCAGGCGGTTGGCGTAGAGCTCGCCGGCGATGTGCTGCGGGCCGCCCTGGCCCGACGAGGCGAAGGCGGTGCCGTCGTTGCCCGACTGGCGGATCATGGCGTCGAGCTCGGCCACGGTCTTGGCCTGCACCAGCTTGGGATTGACGACGAGCACCAGCGGCATCGACACCATCATCGACACCGGCTTGAAGTCCTGGGCGGGGCTGAACGACAGCGAGGGGTACAGCGAGGGCGCGACCAGCATGGTCGATTGCGAGCCCAGGAACAGCGAGTAGCCGTCGGGCTTGGAGCGGGCCACGTTGTCGGCCGCGATGGTGCCGGTGGCGCCGGGTCGGTTCTCGACCACCACCTGCTGGCCCAGGTCCTGCGAGGCGCGCGCCCCGATCAGGCGCGCCACCACGTCGGCGCCGCCGCCGGGGGCGAATCCGACCACCAGGCGCAGCGGACGTTCGGGAAATTTGGCATCCTGCGCCGTGGCAGGTGCGGCAAGGGCGCCCAGCATCAGCGTGGCGGTACAGGCGGCGGCAAGCCGGCCCAGCGCAGGCCGCAGCAACGTCGTGAACATGAAGTCTCCGGTGTATGAATGGCTTTGGATAGGGCACGCCGGACGACACATGGCCGTCCGGCGTGCCCTTATTCTGGCCATCCGGTAGCACCGGTTCAAGCGTGCTTTGACAGGTTCAGACCATAATTTTTTTATGGTTTGATCCTGCCCTCGCCGCCACCTTGCGCGCTACTTTTTCCCCAGGGCGGCAGTGACGATGATCTCGACCAGCAGCTCCGGCGCGGCCAGCCTGGCCTGGCAGGTGGCGCGCGTGGGCATGGCGTCGGCCGGCGCCCACTCGCCCCACACGGCATTCATGCCGGCGAAGTCGCGGTCGATGTCCTGCAGCCAGATCTGTACCGACAGCAGGCGACGCTTGTCCGTGCCGGCCTGGGCCAGGTAGCCGTCGATCTTGGCCAGCACGTCGCGGGTCTGGGCCTCGATGCCGCCCTGGGCGTTGGAGGTGACGCCGGCCACGTACACGGTGTCCCCGTGCACCACGACGCGGCTGAGCCGCGCGTTGGAATCCATGCGCACGATATCGTTCATGTCTTGCTGCTCCTTGGGTCGTCGAAAAGCGGTAGCTGGCCGGGCGCCGGCGCGCCGGCCGCGGGCGGCGCGAAGCGGCCAATGCTGAAAGGTTCGATGGGCAGGCTGCTGCGGCCCTCGGTGATCAGTTCGCACAGGATGCGGCCGACGATGGGCCCCAGCTCGAAGCCGTGCGCCGAGAAGCCGAAGGCGTGGAAGGCCCGCTCGCGGCGCAGGCTGGGGCCGATGACCGGAATCTCGTCCGGCATGGCGGCCTCGATGCCCGCCCAGCCCCGGTTGACCACCGCGCCCGCCATGTGCGGAAACAGCTCGCAGACCATGCGCGCGCCGTCGGCCAGGGCACGGAAGTCCAGTTCGGTCCACTCGGCATCGCGGTCGACCCAGGCGCGCCGGCCGCCGCCGATCAGCACGGTACCGTTGGCGCGCTGCTTGAACGACAGCGGCCGCCCCGTGCCCAGCACGACCGGATCCAGGAAATGGTCCATGCGCAGCGTCACCAGCATCATGGGGCTGATGGGCAACAGCGGCACCGGCTCGTCCCACTGCGCCGCCAGCCGGTCGGCCCAGGCGCCGGCGCAGTTCACCAGCGTGGGCGCGGTGTACGTGCCGGCGCTGGTCTGCACCACCCACTGCCCGCCCTCGCACCGCGTCTCTTGCACGCGCACGCCCTCCATGAAGCGCGCGCCAAGGCTGGCCGCCTTGCGGCGAAAAGCCAGCGTGGTGCGGTACGGGTCGGCCGCCGCGTCCTCGCGGGCGATCAGGCCGCCGCGTACGGTGGGCACGATGCGCGGGATCATGGCGCGCAGTTCGTCGGCCTCGATCCAGGTTTCGTGCGTGTAGCCCAGCGCCTGCATGGTGGCCAGCCGGTCGCGCAGCGCGGCTTCGTCGGCCTCGTTCTCGGCCACCCGCACCTGGCCGTGCTGCTCGAAGCCGCAGTCGTCGTCGACGAGCGAGGCTATGCGGTACCAGAGTTCGCGCGAGGCCAGCGCCAATGGCACCTCGGCCACGTGGCGCGACAGCGTGCGCACGCCGCCGGCATTGACCCCCGACGCGTGGCGGCCCACGTAGTTCTTCTCGATCACCAGCGCCTGCACGCCGGCGCGCGCCAGGTGCAGCGCGGCAGAGCTGCCGTGCAGCCCCCCGCCCACGATGATGACCTCGGCGCTACGCGGGCCTGGGCTCATGCCGGCGTCACTTCTTCAGCCGCACCACGGCCTGGCGCGATTCGTCGGTCTGCGGCAGCGCCGCCAGCTCGCCCAGGGTGAGCGGCTTGGTGGGAAAGCGCAGCCGGTAATAGCCCACCTCGCTGACCGGCACCCCGCGCTCCTCGGCGATCAGCTCGCTGACCGTGAGGCCACAGAAGCGGCCCTGGCACGGGCCCATGCCGCAGCGCAGGAAGGCCTTCATCTGGTTGGGGCCCGAACAGCCCAGCGCCACGGTCTCTCGCACCTGCTGCGCGGTGACCTCCTCGCAGCGGCACACGATGGTGTCGCCGACGGGGCGGCGATAGGCGTCGGGCGCCTTGTACAGCGTATCGAAGAAGGCCCGGCCGCGCACCGCGCGCGCCAGCGCCTGGCGGTGCGGCCCGGCGTCGCGGTCGCGCCGCGCGGTGTCGATGCGGCCCAGCACGCGGGCGGCATGCAGCGCGGCCAGCCGGCCGCGGTGCTCGGCCGCCAGCGCGCCCGCGATACCGGCACCATCGCCGGCGATGCCGATGCCCGCCACCGTGGTAGCGCCCCAGTCGTCCACGCGCGGCTGCCAGCAGTCCAGGGCCTCGTTCCAGTCGTGCTCGGCGCCCACGGCGCGCGACAGGTTGACGTTGGGCACCACGCCCTGGTGCAGCAGCAGTTGCTCGGCGGCCATCGTGCGCGTCTTGCCACCGGCGTCGTAGCTCACGGACTCCAGCCGCTGCGCGCCGTTGGCCCGCAGGTTGCGTACCCCTTTGACGATGGGCACGGCCGCCTTCACCGCGCGCATCAGCTTCAGGCCCTTGCCCAGGTAGGGCGAGCGCAGGAAGTCGAAAGCGTGCGGCAGCGCCTGCGCCATGCGGCCCGGCGGGGTGGTTTCCAGCAGCGCGTCGATCTTCGCGCCGGCGTTCAGGTACTGCCAGGCGACCAGGTACAAGAGCGGCCCGCAACCGGCCAGCACGGTGCGGTCGGACGGCACCAGTCCCGCGGACTTCAGCAGGATCTGCGCCGCGCCCGCGGTGATGACGCCGGGCAGCGTCCAGCCCGGGATGGGAAAGGGTCGTTCCTGAGCGCCGGTGGCCAGCAGCAGATGGCGCGCGCGCAGCATGCGCGCCTGGCCGTCCACCGAATAGGCCACCTCGAAGCCCGCGTCGGGCGACTCGGCCGTCATGCGCGACACGGCCCATACGGTGGCGCCCGGCTCGTAGCGCGCGCCGCTGGCGCGGAAGGGCTCGACCAGCGACGCGCCGTGCCAGTAGTCCTCGCCCAGGATGCGCCGGTCGGTGACGGGAGTCGTGGTGATGGCGCGATAGATCTGTCCGCCGGGCGCCGGCTGCTCGTCCAGCAGCAGCGTGTCCACGCCCAGGCCGGCAGCCGTGGTAGCCGCCGCCAGGCCCGCCGGCCCGGCGCCGATCACCAGCAGGTCGCACTGCGTCGTCGTCATGGCCGCACCTCGCGCGCGCCGCGCTGGCGCTCGATGCGCATGCCCTCGCGCACCAGGGTCATGCAGCCCTGGCGGTTGGGAACGCCGTCGATGGTGACCAGGCAGTCGTAGCAGACGCCCATCATGCAGTACGGGCCGCGCGGCACTTCGTTGACGACGGTGTCGCGGCAATCGGCATGGCCACTGGCGAACAACGCCGCCGCCACGCTATCGCCTTCGCGGCAGCGCACTTCGCCGCCGTCGACGGTCACGCGCACCGGCGCGCGGCCGGCCTGGCCGGCGGCCTCGTCAAGCCTCTTGAACATGAAACCTCCGGGTGGAAAACGGTGCCATGTCATCGTCCAGCGCGCCGGCGGCGATCATGGGGGCGAGCTTCAATGCATGGGCCGCGGCCAGCGTCACGCCGCTGTGGCAGGTGGCCACGAAGGCGCCGGGACAGGACTGCGACTGCTCGTAGATGGGAAAGCCGTCCTTGGACATGACGCGCAGCGCCGCCCACGACCGCACCACGCGCACCTCGCGCAGCGCCGGCAGGGTGCGCACCGCGCGGTCGGCCAGTGTGCCCAGCACGGGCAGGCCGGGCGCCTCGTCGGCGAAGCCCGCCTCTTCCTGCGAATCGCCGATCAGCCACGAGCCCTCGTCCATCTGGCGCAGCGTGCTGAAGGGCGTCTCCAGCACGCGGCGGGTGCGCTCCAGCACGATGATCTGGCCGCGTTGCGGGCGCACCGGCACGTCCAGGCCGATGCGGCTGCCCAGCTCGCGGTTGCCCAGGCCGGCGGCCACCACCAGCCTGCGCGCGCGCAGCGTGCCGCGCGGGGTCTCGACGTGGAACACGCCGTCGGCCTGGCGGATGGCGCCGGCCGGACAGCGCGGCAGGTAGTCGACACGCTCGCGCCGGAACGCGATGTGCAGCGCGCGCAGCAGCTTCAGCGGATTGGCGATGCCGTCGACGGGCGTCCAGGTGGCGCCGCGCACCTCGGGCCCGATGCCGGGCACCAGCTCGGCCACTTCGCGGCGGTCCAGCAGCTTCCACTCGTACCGGCTCATGCCGGGCTGGCCCAGCAGCGTGGTCATGAACTTGACGCGTGCCTCGACCTCATCGTCCGACAACAGCGCGTGCAGGCCGCCGCGCTGCTCCAGCCGCACGTCCACGCCGGTCTTCTCCAGCAGTTCGGCGGCCAGCTGCGGCCACAGCTGCGCCGAACTCATGGTCCACACGCCGTAGCGCGGCAGGCCCATGCCCTTGCTCTGCACCCACACCAGCCCGAAGTTGCCGCGCGAGGCCCGGAAGGCCACGTCGCCCTCGTCCAGCACCGCCACGCGGTCCAGCTGGCGGCGCAGCCCGTAGGCCACGGCCGATCCGACCAGCCCGCCGCCGATCACGGCGGCATCGTAGACGCCGCGCTGCGGCGCCGCATCCCCCGCCGGCGGGGGGACCGTCTGTTGCTCCATTACCGTCCTTTTCCGACAAACAGCTTTTCCAGACCGATGGCGCGGTCCAGGATGAAGATGGCGATCGCCGTGGCGTAGATCAGTACCGCGGACACGGCGGTGACCAGCGGGTCGATCGTATCCTCGATGTGCAGGAAGATGCGCACCGGCAGCGTGGTGGTCGACGGCGAGGCGATGAAGATCGACATCGTCAACTCGTCGAAGCTGGTGATGAACGCGATGACCCAGCCGCTGATCACGCCGGGCAGCACCAGCGGCAGCACGATGCGGCGAAAGGCCGTCCAGTTGGATGCGCCCAGCGACAGCGCGGCGCGCTCCAGCGACGGGTCGATGCCGGTGGCCGAGGCCAGCACCAGGCGCAGCGCATACGGCATGATGATGATGACGTGCGCCACCATCAGCCCGAAGTACGTGCCCACCAGCGCCACGCTGGTGAAGAACTTGAGGAACGCCAGGCCCAGCACCACGTGCGGGATCATCAGCGGCGACATGAAGAACGCCAGCAGCGCCTCGCGCCCCGGAAAACGGTTGCGCGCCACGGCCAGCGCCGCGGGCACGGCCAGCACGATGGCGATGGTGGCCGACAGCGCCCCCAGCCCCAGGCTGAACCAGAAGGCCTCGATGAAGCGCGGGTTGTCCAGGATGGCGCGGAACCAGCGCAGCGACAATCCGCCTGAGGGCAGCGAGATGAAGCCCTGCGACGTGAACGCCACCGCGCACACCATGACGATCGGCGCCAGGATGAAGGCAATGAACAGCGTGTGGAAGATCAGCCCGATCGGTCCGTTGCGGAAGGTCATCGGCGTCTCCTAGTTGAACACCGCGCCATAGCGGCGCTCGACCATGCGGTTGGCCGCCAGCAGCACCACCACGGTGGCCAGCAGCAGCAGCACCGCCAGCGCCGCGCCCAGGGGCCAGTTCAGCGTGTTGAGGAATTCATCGTAGGCCGCGGTGGCCACCGTCTTCAGCCGGCGTCCGCCCACGATGGCCGGCGTGGCGAAGGCGCTGGCGGCCATGGCGAACACCATGATCGAACCCGACAGGATGCCCGGCATCACCTGCGGCACGATGACGCGGCGGATGACCGTGAACTGGCTGGCGCCCAGCGACAGCGCGGCCGCCTCGGTGGACGGATTGATCCGCTGCAGCGAGGCCCACACCGCGATCACCATGAAGGGCACCAGCACGTGCGTCAGCGCGATGCCCACGCCCAGGTTGCTGTACATCAGGCTGACGGGCGAAGACACCAGCCCCAGCGCCAGCAGCGCCTGGCTGATCAGCCCCGTGGAGCCGAACAGCAAGGCCCAGCCCAGCGTGCGCACCACCACCGAGATCAGCAGCGGCCCCAGCACCACCATCAGGAACAGGCCCTTCCAGGGATTGGCCATGCGCGAGAGCACGTACGCCTCGGCCGTGCCCAGCACCAGGCAGGCCAGCGTGACACCGGCCGCCACACCGAAGGTGCGGGCATAGATCTCGTAGTAGTAGCCGTCGGTGAGGATGTCGACGTAGTTTTCCCAGGTGAAGGCCTGCTGGATGCCGCCGTAGAACTCGAAGTTGAAGAAGCTGATGAGGAACACCAGGGCCAGCGGCACCACCAGGAAGGTGGCGTAGACCAGGATGGCGGGCGTGCTCAGCAGCCAGGGGTTGGCGCGCTGTGCCATGTCAGGCCTCGTCCACCGCGCGCATGTCCTGCGCGCGCCAGCGCAGGTGCACGTCCGCGCCTTCCTGCGGCACGGGCACGCCGTCGTTCTGGCGGATCACCAGCACCTCGCCCACCGAGGTCTCGACCTGGCACAGCCAGTGGTTGCCCTGGAACACGCGTGCCTTCAGGCGGCCGGGCAGGGCGCACAGCGCGGGCTCGGAAAACAGGATCTTCTCGGGGCGCACGATGACGGGGCCCGCGGGCATGGCCGCGCCGTCCAGCGGGATGTGGGCCTCGCCGATGCGCACGCGCGCCTCGCCGCCGGCCTGCCCGGGCTGCGGCGTGAAGACGTTGGCCTTGCCCAGGAATCCCCCCACGAAACGGCTGGCCGGGTCCTCGTACGCCGAGAACGGATCGGCCACCTGCACCGCGCGGCCCTGGTTCATCACCACGATGCGGTCCGACAGCGCCAGCGCCTCGGACTGGTCGTGCGTGACGAGGATGGTGGTGGTGCCCACCGTGCGCTGGATGCTGCGCAGTTCCAGCTGCATTTCCTCGCGCAGCTTGGCGTCCAGGTTGGACAGCGGCTCGTCCAGCAGCAGCACGGCCGGACGGATGACCAGCGCGCGCGCCAGCGCCACGCGCTGCTGCTGGCCGCCCGACATGCGCGCGGGATGGCGGTCGGCCAGATGCGACAGGCCCACCAGGGCCAGCGCCTCGGCCACACGGGCCTGGCGCTCGGCCTTGGGCACGCGCTGCATCTCCAGGCCGAAGGCCACGTTCTCGGCGGCCGTCATGTGGGGAAACAGCGCGTAGTTCTGGAACACCATGCCCAGGCCGCGCTTGTTGGCCGGCGTGCGGCCCAGGTCGCGGCCGTCGAGCACGATGCTGCCGGCGGTGGGCTCGACGAAGCCCGCGATCATCTGCAGGGTGGTGGTCTTGCCGCAGCCCGAGGGCCCCAGCAGCGACACGAACTCGCCGCGCTCGACGGACAGGTCCAGGCTGTCCACGGCGGTGGTGTCGCCGTACCGCTTGGTCAGCCCGTTCAGTACGAGATACGTCATGTCGGTGTCCGGCGCGCGCGCTAGCGTTCGATCTCGCGCGTCCAGCGCTTGTTCCACTCGTCGCGGTTCTGGTTCACCGTGTCCCAGTCGATGACGATGAGCTTGTCGGCGCGCTCGCCCATCGGCAGCGGCACGTTAGGATCGTCCTTGGCGTCGGCCTTCTTGTTGACGGGACCGTAGCCGTAGCGGGTGGCGAGTATGGTTTGCACCTCGGGCGAGACCAGGTAGCTGATGAACGCCTGCGCAAGCGGATTGGGCTTGGGCTTGGCCACCGGGCACACCGACGACAGCAGCGCGTAGGCCCCTTCGCGCGGATAGACGAAACCCACCGGGAAGCCGGTGTCGGCGAAAGACTTGACCCGGCCGCTGCCCCACACCGCGATGGACGCCTGGCCGCTGGAGAACAGTTCGGTCATCTTGCCGGGCGAGGGCTCGTAGACCAGCACGTTGGGGCCGACCTGGTCCTTGAAGGTCTTGAACCCGGGCTCGATCTTCTTCTCGCCGCCGCCGCCCTCGCGCGCATACTGCACCAGCGCGTGCAGGCCATAGGTGTTGTTCAGCGGCGGGATCACCAGCTGCTGCTTGTACTTGGGATCCTTCAGGTCGTCCCACGAGGCGGGCGGCGCCCACTTCTTCTCTTCGAAGACCTTCTTGTTGTACATGATGCCGGTGGCGACGATGCCGATGGCCACGGCCTTGTCGTCCTTGTACAGCGCCGTGCCGGTCAGGTCCGCCTTGGGCAGGTCCTGGATCTGGGTGCAGAAGCCCAGCGCGATGGCCTGGTACATGGGACCGTCGTCGATGATGGCGACGTCGATCTGCTGGTTGCTTTTCTGGGCCTGCAGGCGGGCCACCGTGTTGGTGGAATTGCCCGCCACGTAGTCGAACTCCACGCCGTGCTGCTTGGCGAACGGCGGGAAGATGTCCTGGCGCATGATGTCCTCGAACGAGCCGCCGTAGCCGGCCACCACCAGTTTCTGCTGGGCCGAGGCCTGCGCCGAGTAGCCGACCGCAAGAGAAGCCGCCGCCAGTGCCGCAATGAGCTTTTGCATGTGGAACCCCCGTGATTTCGCCGTACAATTGTCCGGACATGAATGTCCGGACAAATCATCGCGGCTGCGCGCCGAATTTGTCAATACCGTGTTGTCCCGCATATCGTTCGGGGCGCCGGGCGCTGCGTACGCGCCCATGACCGCCCCTCCAGGAGCAGCCATGACCCGAACCCTGCCTTCCGAGGCAGCCGATTCCCCCGCCGGCGCCGCGCCCCTCAGCGCAAGCGCCGACACCCTGCTCGACGACAGCCGCGCGCCGCGCTACAAGGCCATCTACCAGGACCTGGTGCGCGCCATCCGCAGCGGCCGCTATCCCGTGATGACGCTGCTGCCCACCGAACACGCGCTGTGCGCGCAGTACGACGCCAGCCGCCACACCGTGCGCGAGGCCATCCGCATGCTGACCGAGGCCGGCATGGTGTCGCGCCGGCCGGGCGTGGGCACGCGCGTGGAGGCCGCCAAGTCGGCCACGCGCTATACGCAGCGCATCTCGCAGCTGTCCGACCTGTTCCAGTACATCAAGAACGCCACGCTGCGGCTGCTCGACGTGCGGGTCATCAAGGCCAGCGCGCGCCAGGCCGACATCCTGGGCTGCGCCGCGCGGCAGGAATGGCTGCGCGTGCGCGCCATCAAGCTGCTGGGCACGCAGTCCGCGCCGGTGGCCTTCGCCGAGGCCTACGTGCACCCCGATTACGCGGCCATCCGCGAGGACATCGGCCGCGTGCGCATGCCGCTGTCGCAACTCATCGAGCAGCGCTACAGCCAGCGCATCCGCGAGGTCGGCCAGGAGTTCTCCGCCACCCCGATCGGCAAGGAAATGGCGGGCCACCTGAAGGTCGCCCCCAAGACCGCCGGGCTGGTCATCACCCGGCGCTACTACGGCGAGGACAGCCTGCCCATGCTCGTCACGGTCACCACCTTTCCGTACACCAAGATGAAGTACTCGATGTCGCTGCAGGTGGACTGGCCCGACTGAACCCTCACGCCCGCCCATACGCCGCACGCGCGTGGGCGGCGCTGACCTTGCCGTCGAGCAGGTCGCGTTCCAGGCGGGCCGGCGCGCGCTCGGCGGGGTCGCCATAGCCGCCACCGCCAGGGGTCTCGATGCGCACGCTCTCGCCGGGCGCCAGCGCGATGTTGGCCGTCTTGGAAAACAGCTCCTCTTCCTGCGGCGTGCCGAAGTTGCGCACCAGCCGCGCGCGCCGGCCGTCGCCGCCGCCGGCCACCCCGGCGGCCACGCCCACCGTGTGGCTGTCCGAGCGCGCCGAGAACACCACGCCGGGGCCCGCCGCGCGGATCTGCTTGGCGATCGCCAGGCCGCCGCGCGTGCGGCCCGGGCCGCCCGAATCCGGTATCAGCGCATACTCGTCCATCAGCAGGGGATACTCGTTCTCCAGCGCCTCCACCGGCAGGTTCGAGGTATTGGTCATGTGCACGTGCACGCCGTCCATGCCGTCGCTGTCGTAGCGTGCGCCGGCGCCGCCGCCCAGCGTCTCGAGATACACGAAGTGGCCGGCGCGGCCGGGCCAGCGGCCCGAGAACACGATGGCCGGGCAGCAGTCGTTGCCCGAGGCCATGATGCGCTCGGGCGGCAGCAGGCCGCGGAATGCGCCGAAGATGGCGCCGGCCACCTTCTGCGCCGTGATCGAGCGCGCGCCCACCGCGGCGGGCGGCTCGGGATTGGTGATGGTGCCCAGCGGCGCCTCCACCGAAATAGGGTCGAACAGCCCGGCGTTGGGCGCCAGGTCCGGATCCAGCAACGCCTTCACCGCGTAGTACACGCAGGCGCGCAGCGCATTGATGGGCAGGTTCATGGCACCGCGCGCCTGTTTGCCCGAGCCCGCGAAATCGAAGTGCAGGCGGCCGCCGGCCACTGTCAGCGTCACCTGCACGGGCACGGGGTCGCCGCCCATGCCATCGTCATCCAGATCGCTGCGGAACGAATAGCTGCCCTCGCGCAATTCGGCGATGCGGTTCTGCAGGCGCCGCCGCGTATAGGCGATCACGTCGTCCACCGAGCGCAGCACGGCCGGCAGGCCCATCTGGCGGATCAGCCCCTGCACCGCGGCCGCGCCGCGGCGGTTGGTGGCCATCTGCACGCGCAGGTCCAGCACCCGCTCCTCGGGGTCGCGGGTGTTGCTGCAGATCAGGCGCAGCAGGTCTTCGTCGACCTCGCCGGCGCGTGCGATGCGGCAGGCTGGAATTCGGATGCCTTCCTCGAAGATCGACTTCAGCCCGCCGGCGATGGAGCCGGGCACCGCGCCGCCCACGTCGGAATGGTGGGCGATGTTGGCGGCGAAAAAGCGCAGCGTTCCCTCCCAGAACACCGGCGTCACGATGTTGATGTCGGGCAGGTGGCTGCCCTCGGCCAGGTAGGGATCGTTGCAGATGAAGATGTCGCCATCGCGGATCGCTTCCGGCCGGTAGGCGGCCAGGATGGCGCGCATGGCGCCATCCAGCGACCCCAGGTGCAGCGGGATCTGCGTGCCCTGCGCCACGAGGCGGCCCGCGGCGTCGAACAGCGCCACCGAGCAGTCCTTGCGTTCCTTGATGTTGGTGGAGAACGAGGCCCGCACCAGCGTGTTGTTCATGTCCTCGGTGATCGACAGCAGGCGGTTGCAGAACACCTCCATGCCGATCGGGTCCGCCAGGACGGGGGCGTCCACCGCATGCTCAGCCATGCCGGTCTCCTTGCAGCTCGATGATCAGGTTGCCGTACGCGTCGACCTCGGCGTGATGGCCAGGGCCGATCACCGTGGTCGAACTCATTTCCTCCACCAGGGCCGGCCCGCTGAAGCGCGTGCCGGCCGGCAGCAGGTCGCGGTCGTACACGGGCGCCTCGCGCCAGCCGGCGGCCGCGCCGAAGTAGGCGCTGCGCTCGCCCATGCGGGCCCGCGCCAGGCTGCCGTCGACCTCGCGCGGCGCCAGCGGGGCCTTGATGACCTGGCCCACCGCCTGCAACCGGCAGTTGATGATCTGCACGCCGCGGTCGTCCACGGCATAGCCGTACTCGCGCTCGTGCGCCTCGCGAAAACGCCGGGCGAACTCGTCCCAGCCCTGCGCGGCATCCTCCATCGCCACCTGCACCTCGAAGTTCTGGCCTTCGTAGCGTGCGTCGATGGCCATGCGGTACTGCCGCATGGCGGGCGCCACGCGCTCGGCCTCCAGCCACGCCTGCGCCTGGGCGCGCAGCTCGGCGTACACCGCCTCGACGTGCGGCCATGCCGCCTCGCTGGCCAGCGCGATCTCGCTGCGCACGAAGTCGAACGAAATGTCGCTGAGCAGAATGCCGCGCGCGCACATCGTGCCCGGCTCCTGCGGCACGATCACCCGCGGGATGCCGCACTCTTCGGCCACCTCGACCGCATGCAGCGGCCCGGCGCCGCCGTAGGCATACAGCGCGAACTCGCCCAGGTCGTAGCCGCGCTCGGTGGACACCGCGCGGATGGCGCGGCTCATGTTGGCCGCGGCGATGCGCAGGATGCCCTCGGCCGCCTCCTCCAGGCTGAGGCCCAGCGGCTGGGCCACGCGCTCGCGGATCACCGCGCGCGCCGCCTCGGCGTGCACCGCCATGCGGCCCTTCAGCAGCGACACCGGGTTCAGGCGCTGCAGCGCGATCTGCGCGTCGGTAATGGTGGGCTCGGTGCCGCCGCGGCCGTAGCCCACGGGGCCGGGCACCGCGCCGGCGCTGTGCGGGCCCACCTTCAGCGCCCCCGCGTCGTCCATCCACGCGATGCTGCCGCCGCCCGCGCCGATGACGTGGATGTCGACCATCGGCGTCTTCACCGGATAGCCGGCCACGTGGCGGTGCGAAGTGAACAGCGGCTGGCCGCCGCACACCAGCGAGACATCCGTGCTGGTGCCGCCCACGTCGAAGGTGACGAGGTTGAGGCTGCCGATGGCGCGGCCCACCGCCGCCGCGCCCACCACGCCGGCCGCCGGGCCGGACAGGCAGGTGCGCACCGGATAGCGGCGCACGGTGGCGATGGACATCAGCCCACCGTTGGAATGGATGGTGTGCGGCTCGTGCGCGATGTCCAGCTCGCGGGTGCGCGCCAGGAAGCGCTCGAGGTAGCGCTCCATGCGCGGACCCACGGCGGCGTTGAGCACCGTGGTGGACAGCCGCTCGTATTCGCGGAATTCCGGCAGCACCTCGGACGACAGGCTGAGATAGATGTCCGGAAGCTCCTCGGCCACGATCTCGGCCGCGCGCCGCTCGTGCGCGGGATTGCGGTAGGCATGCAGGAAACAGATCGTCACCGCCTCGATGCCGGCCTCGGCGAAGCCGCGCGCGGCGGCGCGCACCTGGGCCTCGTCCAGCGCACGCAGCACCTGGCCCGCGGCATCGACGCGCTCGTCGATCTCGATGCGGAACTGCCGCGGTACCGCCACCGGCGGCTTGCCCACGCTGTAGTCATACAGATGCGGGCGCGCCTGGCGGCCGATCTCCAGCACGTCGCGAAAGCCGCGCGTGGTCAGCAGCCCCACGCGCGCGCCCTTGCGCTCGATGATCAGGTTGGTGGCCACCGTGGTGCCATGGCCCACATGCGAAACCTTGGCCGGCGACACGCCGTGCTCGGCCAGCATCCCCGCGATACCGGCCTGGATGGCCTCCGACGGATCGTGCGGCGTGGACGGCACCTTGTGGAAGTGCACCTGGCCGCTCCCCTCGTCGATCATCGTGAAGTCGGTGAACGTGCCCCCGACGTCTATTCCTATGCGATACATGCCTGCGTCATCCTATGCATGCGAGCCGGCGGCCCGCGTTCAGTCCAGCTTGATGTTGGCCTGCTTGACGACCTTGCACCACTTGGACACCTCGTCCTGGATCATGGTGCTGAAGGCCGGGCCCGCCACGTCCGACACCTGAGCGCCCTGCTGTTCCAGGTAGGGTTTCATGTCGGGCCCATGCAGCACCGCCACCAGGCTGTCCGTCAGGGGCTTGCGGATGGATTCGGGCAGGTTGGCCGGCGCCAGCATGCCGAACCACACCATCGCCTCGTAGCCCGGATAGCCGGACTCGGCCACCGTGGGCACGTCGGGCAGCATGGCCGAGCGCTGGCTGGAGGTGACGGCCAGCGCCTTGAGCTTGCCGTCCTTGATGTAGGGGTACGAGGTCATCACCACGTCCATCATCATGTTGACCTGGCCGCTGACGAGATCGATCAGCGCCGGCCCCGAGCCGCGATAGGGCACGTGCACCATCGAGACGCCCGCGGTGGACTTGAACAGCTCGGCCGCCAGGTGGTTGGACGTGCCCTGGCCGTTGGAGGCGAAGGAATAGCGCTCGGGATCCTTCTTCAGCAGCGCCACGAACTGCTGCAGCGTGTCGGCCGGCACGGACTTGTTCACCACCAGCACGTTCGGAATGGTGGCCACCACCGATAGCGGCGTGAAATCCTTGATCGGGTCGTAGGGCAGCTTGGAATACACGCAGGCGGCGCTGCCGTGCGTGCTGACCGAGCCCATCAGGATGGTGTAGCCGTCGGCCGGCTGGCGCGCCACGTATTCGGTGCCGACCGTGCCGCCCGCGCCCGGGCGGTTCTCCACGATCACGTTGGCGTCGAGCTTCCTGGCCAGGCCCTCGGCCACCTTGCGCGCGATCAGGTCGGTGGAGCCGCCCGCGGCGAACGGCACCACGATGCGCATCACCTTGTCATGGGGCCAGTCGGCCAGCGCCGGGCCGGCTGCCGCCGCCAGCGCGATGCCGGCGAGCACACTGCGGCATGCCGCAGAGAAACGTCCTGCTTTCATGTACTTCCCCTTGTGTCGGTAGAACTTCTGTCGGACCGGCGCTTGGCGGCCGGCTGCGTTCACGGCAACAACGGGTTCATACTAGGCGCGGTGCGACGCGCACAGCAGCGCTTCCTGTTTATATTGGCATCACTGGCATTTATGGAGGCCGGCCCATGAAGCATCCGGACCTGAACCTGCTGCTGCATTTCGACGCGCTGATGAACTGCCGCAGCCTAACGCGCGCGGCCGAACAATTGGGCGTAAGCCAGCCCGCGATGAGCGCAGCCATGAACCGCCTGCGCCGGCTGTTCAACGATCCGCTGCTGGTACGCGAGGGCGCGGGGTGGCAGCCCACCGAGCACGCCGGCGAGCTGCACCGGCGCTTCCGGCCGCTGCTGGAAGAATGGCGCCGCGCCACGCGCGGCAGCGACACGTTCGACCCGGCGCACTCGTCGCGCGCCCTGTCGCTGTATGCGACCGACTACGTGCAGTTCACACTGCTGCCGCGCGTGCTGCCCGACCTGGCGCGCGACGCCCCGCACTTCCAGCTGCGCATCATGCCGGCGCGCCCCCAGCACGGCCTCAGCATGCTGGAAACCAACCACGTGGAATTGATCGCGGGATATTTTCCGGAGCCCGCGCCCGATCTGCGCGCGCGCTTCCTGTACGACGAACCGGCGGTGTGCGTGGTGCGCGAGGGCCATCCCTGCCTGCGCAAGCGCTGGAACCTGGACGCCTACCTGAGGTACGCACACCTGGACCTGGCGGCCCACACACGTTTCTTCAGCAACGTGATCGATCGCGTGCTGCAGGGGCAGAACCGGCACCGGCACATCGCCGCCACGCTGTCGAGCTACCTGGTGTGCCCGTTCGTGCTCGCGGCCTCGGACCTGATCGCCACCATGCCGGCCAGCGTGGCCAAGGCGATGGCGGGCGCCACGCGCACGGTTACGCTGAAGGTGCCGCTAAGCCTGCCGAACATCGCGGTATCGCTGTACTGGCACGAGCGCTACCAGAACGACGCGGGACACGCGTGGCTGCGGCAATACATCGCGGAGCGGGCGCCGGGATAGCGGCGCCCATGCGAGCGGGCCGCGGCGACACCGTGCAGGCGCCGCGCGAAGCCGGCCCGTCCGGTTACTCGGGATAAGTGCCCGGCACCAGGATGCTGCGGTCGACGTCGGCGATGTTCTTGCGGCCGCACAGCGCCATCGTCACGTCCATTTCCTTGTACAGGATCTCCAGCACGCGCCGCACGCCGTCGCGGCCGTAGGCGCCCAGGGCATACAGGAACGCGCGTCCGATCATCACGCCGCGCGCGCCCAGCGCCACCGCCTTCAGCGCGTCCTGGCCCGAGCGCACGCCGCCGTCCATCCACACCTCGATGGGCGAGGACTCGACCGCGCGCACCACCGAAGGCAGCACGCTGATGGCCGACTGCGCGCCATCGAGCTGGCGCCCGCCGTGGTTGCTGACGATGAGCGCATCGGCCCCGCTGTTGGCGGCCAGGCGCGCGTCTTCCGGATCCAGGATGCCCTTGAGGATCAGCTTGCCGCCCCAGCGCTTCTTGATCCATTCGACGTCGTCCCAGCTCAGGCGCGGGTCGAACTGCTCGGCCGTCCAGGACGACAGCGAGGACAGGTCGGTGACGCTCTTGGCATGGCCGACGATGTTGCCGAACGTGCGGCGCGGCGTGCCCAGCATGCGCAGGCACCAGGCCGGCTTGGTGGCCAGGTTGATGAGGTTGGCCAGCGTGGGCTTGGGCGGCGCCGACAGACCGTTCTTGATGTCCTTGTGGCGCTGGCCCAGGATCTGCAGGTCCAGCGTCAGCACCAGGGCCGAGCAGTTGGCGGCCTTGGCGCGGTCGATCAGGTTGGCGACGAAGTCGCGGTCGCGCATCACGTAGAGCTGGAACCAGAACGGCTTGGACGAGGCGCGCGCCACGTCCTCGATCGAGCAGATGCTCATCGTGGACAGGGTGAAGGGCACGCCGAACTCGGCGGCGGCCTGCGCCGCCAGGATCTCGCCGTCGGCATGCTGCATGCCGGTCAGGCCGGTGGGCGCCAGGGCGATGGGCATGACGGTGTCCTGGCCCACCATCGTGGTGCGCAGCGAGCGGCCGTCCATATCGACCGCCACGCGCTGGCGCAGCTTGATCTGCTGGAAGTCGGTCTCGTTGGCGCGGTAGGTGCCTTCGGTCCACGCGCCGGAATCGGCGTAGTCGTAAAACATGCGGGGCACGCGCTTCTCGGCAAGCACGCGCAGGTCTTCGACGCAGGTGATGGTAGAAAGGTTCTGGGTCATGGTTGTTGTCGAGAGTCGGGGCGGCGCGGAGCGCGACGCCGGCGCATCAAGCCGCGCAGTCTCCGGGCGCGGGCGCCGCCCAGTATACGCCCGGGGCGGGGCGGGACACACAGGCAAATGCCGGGCGATCCATCGCATAATGACACCTGCGCGGCCCGGCCCGCCGCCCTGCGGCGCCCGCGCCGCTTCAGCAAAGGAACACCATCATGCAGAACGCCCCCCTCGAAACCCTACACGTCACCGTCCGGGGCAAGGTGCAAGGCGTGGGCTACCGGCACGCCACCGTGCGCCGCGCCCACATGCTGGGCGTCACGGGCTGGGTGCAGAACCTGGAGGACGGCACTGTCGAGGCGCTGATCCAGGGCACGCCCGACCAGATCGACCACATGCTGGAATGGCTGCGCCGCGGCCCGCCCGCGGCCGAGGTGCGCGAGCTGGACACGCGACGCGAATACACCGACAAGCGCTACGGACGGTTCGAACAGGTGTGACGCGGGCGGCCCGCCCGCCGGCCTATGCCGCCGCCAATGCGGGCGCGCGCCGCCAGCACTGCGTGGCCTGCTCGAAGGCGTGGGCCAGTTGCAGCACGCCCCATTCGTCGCGGTAGCGGCCGACGATCTGGATACCCACCGGTAGCCCCTCGGCCGTGAAGCCGCAGGGCACCGAGATGGCCGGATGGCCCGTCATGGTGATGTAGTACGCCGAGCGCATCCAGTCGATGTAGTTGCCCATGGCCTGGCCCGCGATCTCGCGCACGTATTCCTGCTCCACCGGGAACGGCGGCACCTGGCTGACCGGCCCGATCATGAATTCGTACTGCTGCATGAAGGCGTGCGTGCGCTCGAACAGCGCGGCGCGCTCGCGCTCGGCGTGGATCAGGCTGGTGGCCGGCTGCGTCTGGCCCAGCTCGGTGTTCCAGATCACGGTCTCCTTCACCTGGCCGCGGTGCAGCCGCACCGTCTCGCCCTGCGAGATCGCGAAGTTCAGCGCCCGCAGCGCCTGGAAGGCGCCATCCGCATCGCCGAAGTCCGGGCAGGCCTCTTCCACCAGGCAGCCCAATTGCTCGAACACCCCCAACTGCGCACGCAGCACCTGCGTCACGGCGGGATCGACCGGCAGGCCGCCCCAGTCCAGCGCAACAGCCACGCGCACGGCGGCGAAGCCGCGCTCCAGCGAGCCCAGGAAGCGCGCGGGATCCTGCTCGATGCTGTAGGGATCGCGCGGATCGGGCCCCGCCAGGGCGGCCAGCATCAGCGCGGCATCGCCCACCGTGCGGGCCATCGGGCCGGCCACCGTCAGCGTGCTGTACGGCGTGGCCGAGGGCCACTGCGGCACGCGGCCGGGCGAAGGCCGCAGCCCCACCACATTGCAGAAGCTGGCCGGATTGCGCAGCGACCCGCCCATGTCGGTGCCGTCGGCCAACGGCAGCATGCGCGCGGCCAGCGCCGCCGCCGCGCCGCCGCTGCTGCCGCCGGGCGTGCGGCCCAGGTCGTACGGATTGCGCGTCTGGCCGAACACGGTGTTGAAGGTCTGCGAGCCCGCGCCAAATTCGGGCAGGTTGGTCTTGCCCAGCGTGATCGCGCCCGCCGCACGCTGGCGCGCCACCGGCAGGCTGTCGCGCGTGGGCACGAAGTCGCGGAACACCGGGGAGCCATAGGTGGTGCGCATGCCGGCCGTCAGGAAGCTGTCCTTGTGGGCCACCGGCAGGCCGTGCAGCAGGCCCAGCGGCCGGCCCGCCGCCTGCGCCTCGTCGGCCGCGGCCGCCTGGCGCAACGCGCCCTCGGCATCCAGCGTGACGATGGCGTTGATGGCCGGGTTGCGCTGCGCGATGCTGTCCAGGTGCGCCTGCACGACCTCACGTGCGCTGAGGTGCCCCGTGGCGATCTCGGCGCGCAGCTGCAGCGCCGTCATATTGCATATCGACATCCCATCCATGTCCTGCGGCCTCCGTGCGATCACCGGGGCAATATACGCCCGTATGGCGCGGCCGGCCATGCCCGCGATGCATCGCCCGCAGCGGTTCTGTGCTAGCGTGTCCGCACGGGCCGCGCGGGCGGCCACCCCGATGCAGGAGTCTACGATGAGCATCGATCCCATCGCGCTGGATGCCGAGACCGTGCAGGCGCTGTCCGGCGTCACCACCGCCACGCTGACCACCGTGCTGCTGAAGAAAGGCTTGCGCAACGTCTGGATGCGCGGCGCACGGCCGCTGCGCCCGGGCCAGCAGCCGCGCCGCGTGGGCCGCGCCTTCACGCTGCGCTTCGTGCCGGCCCGCGAAGACCTGGCCACGCCAGCCTCCTGGAGCTCGCTGATCTCCACCCGCGCCGCCGTCGAGGCCATGCCGGCCGGTTGCATGGTGGTGGTCGATGCCATGGGCACCACCGACGCCGGCATCTTCGGCGACATCCTGTGCGCCCGCATGGCCCGCCGCGACGTGGCGGGCCTGGTCAGCGACGGCGCGGTGCGCGATCTGGAAGGCGTGCTGCGCACGGGCCTGCCCGTCTGGTGCGCGGGCGCCGCCGCGCCCCCGTCGGTGGCCGGCCTGACGTTCGTCGGCTGGCAGGAGCCAGTGGGTTGCGGCGGCGTGGCCGTCTACCCCAACGATGTGGTGGTGGCCGACGGCGACGGTGCGGTGCTGATCCCGGCGGCGCTGCTGGACGAGGTGATCGATGCCGCGGTCGAGCAGGAGCGTCAGGAAGGCTGGATCATGCAGCAGGTGGAGCAGGGGCAGGCGCTGCCGGGGCTGTATCCGCCCAATGACGAGAACCGGGCGCGGTACGAGGCGTGGGCCAGGCAGGAGGACAAGGGTTAACGGCCGGATGCGTCGCCGCCCCAGGCCTGCGACTTCCGTAGGCCCCTTTGTGCACCGCCGCACCACGTCCCCCGTATTCCCTGTTATGTTTGCGCGGCACGGCGGGGGATTTCTCCGCCGAACCAGGAATATCGAAATAAGTATCTAGTTCTTAGTCCCACGCGCGCGCTTGCGCAGAATTGCCGGTTTGGCCCTTCGGTCCCTCACCATCCCAGGAGTCCACCCATGCCGTCCATCCTTCTGCGCCGCCTCGCGCGCCTCATCCTTGCCGCCGCGCTGCCGCTGGTGGCCGCCGCGACCCATGCCGCCGACGCCTATCCCAGCAAGCCCATCACCCTCGTGGTCTCGTACCCGGCAGGCGGCAGCGTCGACGTCTCGGCGCGCATCCTGCAAGAGCCGCTGGCCAAGGCGCTGGGTCAGCCCGTGGTCATCGAGAACAAGGGCGGCGCGGGCGGCACCATCGCCACGCGCTACGTGGCCGAGGCCAAGCCCGACGGCTACACGCTGCTGATCACGCTGTCCTCGCACACGATCAACCCGGCCATCTACCCGCACCTGCCGTTCGACACGCTGAAGGACTTCGCCTCCGTATCGTTGGTGGCCTCGGCCCCGCAGGTGCTGGTGGCCAACCCCAAGTTCCCGGCCGACACGCTGGCCGGGCTGATCGACTACGTGGGCAAGCAGAAGCAGGTGCCGTACGGCTCGGCCGGCACGGGCTCGCCCAGCCACATCGCCGGCGAACTGCTGCGCCAGCGCACCAACCTGCCGCTGCTGCACGTGCCCTATCGCGGCGGCGGCCCGGCCACGGTGGACGTGCTCGCGGGGCAGATCCCGCTGCTGTGGGTTTCGCTGCCGTCCGTCACCGGCCACATCAAGGAAGGCCGCCTGAAGGCGCTGGCCGTGTCCACCGCCAAGCGCACGCCCGTGCTGCCTGACGTGCCTGCCGTGGCCGAAACCGTGCCCGATTTCAACGTGGACTCCTGGTACGCCGTGTTCGCGCCGGCCGGCACGCCGGCCGAGGTCGTGGCCAAGGTGCAGTCGGCCCTGGCCGCGGCCGCGCGCGACCCGCAAGTGCAGAAGTCGTTCCTGGCACAGGGCGCCGTGGCGGTGGGCAGCACGTCCGAGGAACTCGACCGCGTCGTGCGCACCGAAGTGCCGGCCTGGCAGAAGCTGGCCAAGGACGCGAACATCAGCGTGCAGTAGGCGGCGCGAATTGCGCCCGACCCGTCACAGCAATTCCGGATCGACCTTCGGCACCTGCGGCGCGATCCGGATCAGCCGCTCTGCCTGGCTGGCGACAAACCGCGCGATGTCCTGCACCCGATCGCGCTCATGTTCCGTATAGACCGCGTCCCGGGCCAGGCCTGGCGCCAACCGCTGGGCCTTGCTCGCCATCGAGGCCAGTTCGCGGGCAACCAACGTCGCGGGCAAGGCCGTCCGTTGCGCAAGATCCGCCAGGTCGAAAGCCGTCACGGCCTCGCAGCGGAACTCGTCGCCATACCCCATCGCCATCTCTTGTTCGATGGCGTGGCCGTAGATCTGGACGCAGACAAGGTCATAAAGGGGTGCAGGTGCGAGCCCGGTGCGACTCAGGAAGAACGACAGGTTCTTCCCGTGTGCGTCGCTGTTGCCGATGAGTAACTGCAGGATCGCCCAACGCAGAAAGAATTGGCGCGCGACAGCGGGGTTCTCGAAATCCTTGGCGAGCCTGACGAGCTTGTCGAAGCTCACGCCATCCCTGATATGGCGAACATGCTCGGTGCTGCCCATGTTGCGCTCGTACTTCAGCGCCACGGGCATATCCAGGGCTTGGCACGCATCGATCACGTGTCGCCGGTGTACGGCAGCCGCGACCTGCCCCTCCTGCGCCCGCTGCACACTCCTGTCGAACCGCTCGATGATGAGTACCGGTTCAGGAATGCGGCGGATCTGTACCGGCGCCACCGGCAGGCCCATGCGCGCGGCCAACGTCATGCAGAAGTGTTCGTTGGCCACCATGCAGGGCGTGGCGCGGTTATGCGATTCGGGCTTGAGGATATGGGTGGACGCCAGAGGGGCTTCGGCCAGGCTGATCTGATCGCCTTCGAGTAGCACCTGCAGCTTGTCCTGGAATCCCGCCACCGACAGGCGGACTCTGCCATCCCAGACCGGGAAGGGAATGCTGTCGCGACCGCGGATCCGCTCGCTCAGTTCCGCGTCGGTAATCGGCCGCCGCGGCGCAGGGGGCGTCGCCAGCTCCGCCTCGGCGCCTTCGGGAAGGAAGCTCAACGCCCCCGCGGGTTCGCGGCCCAGGAGGTTTATCAGCCCGAAGACGTTGTTCTTGGAAATGTGGTGAAAGCCCGATGCAACGTCCAGTGCACGGCCTTCCGGCAGCAGGTTCTGCAGGAACCGGGCCACCACGCCGGACGCAGCGGGCGGCCCGGCCAGGGGAATGTGCGGCGACAACGGAAAGGCATGCGCCGCGTCTGGCCAGTCCGAATCGTAAACAAACTCGTACCGGTCTTCCGTGGACTGGAAAGCCAGGGTTCCCACACGACCTTGCGGCGCGATGACGCTCAGGACGTGACGCGCCATCAGTCGGTTTCCTCCGTGCCGGGACCGCCTTCGATCGCCCGCAAGGCCGTGGTGGCCGATGACGGCTCCATGATGAACACGGTCAGGCCCAGGCCCTGGATCACCGCCATCAGCTTGTCGGTACCGACCGGCCGGCCATTTTCCAGGCGCGACAGGGTGTCCTTGGAAACCCCGACGAGCGCGGCCGCATCGTCGATACGCAGCAGCGAGTGCGCACGGCGATTGCGGATCAATTGCCCCAGCGCCTGGAGATCCGTGACGAGCGGGCTTTGTCGCGCAACAAGCTTGGGGAGTGTTCGCGCCATAATTCTTGTATTCCGGGAATAAAGAAAATTATAGCCTGGTATGGAATAAAGTTCCGATAATAAGAGAATTATTAAATCGAGCGGCGCCGTATTCTTATAATTCCTAATATATAGGAACAATCTCTCGCCTGCCTCGTTGGTGGCCTTACCCACGCGCAGAAACCACAAGGCCCGTAAGTTTCACAACTTACGGGCCCTGCGTGTCAGCGCCTGGCGGGACTTTCCGGACGCATCACGCGTCGATGTTGCCCGCCGACAGCGCGTGCGCCTCGATGAACGCGCGGCGCGGCTCCACGTCGTCGCCCATCAGCGTGGTGAAGACCTCGTCGGCCGCGATGGCGTCCTCGATCTGCACGCGCAGCAGGCGGCGCACCTTCGGATCCATGGTGGTTTCCCACAGCTGCTCGGGGTTCATCTCGCCCAGGCCCTTGTAGCGCTGCTTGGAGATGCCGCGCTCGGCCTCATTGCGCAGCCACTGCATGGCCTCGCGGAAGTCGGACACCGGCTGCTCCTTGCGCTTGTCGCCTTCGCCGCGCGCCACCACGGCGCCGGCGCC
>Ga0182737_1000976_pt1 | contig 31778 bp, 30 predicted proteins | sample eDN5th30CBELigOP_FD_128878 | JGI IMG/M metagenome (GOLD analysis project Ga0182737, IMG submission 128878) | Enriched Organic Plus compost microbial communities from Emeryville, California, USA - eDNA 5th pass 30_C BE-Lig OP (version 2) (version 2) ... | reverse complement strand
GTAAATATCCCAAAGCGTTTTCCGTCTTCCACCAAACTAATCTGCTGATTTGTCATCTTGTACTCTTGCTTCTCTAATTGCTCCTCTAAGCTATCCTGAATTACTTGATAACTATTATAATTAGCATTTAGATACGTAACGAATGCTTTAAGCGATGACTCATCTATTTCAGCCTTCTTATTATCTACTAAGAGTATATCCTTCAGCTGTTCCGGCTTCTTTTGATCAACCGCCTGTTCAAACGCTTCCACAACTTGTTTAGGTCGATTATTCTGCTGGATCAACACAACCGTAATAATGGTGAGCACAACTACCGCTGGTATAGCAAATAACCATATTTTCTTCACACTATTCACGGCTCCTTAATAAATTGATCCTTTTACAAATACAGTGTCTAAACTTGCACCATACTTATCAACTGCTTTAATCGTCCATTTTCTATCCTTTTTCGTTAAAGACACTTCCACTGGATCGCTAAGTTCGTTTACCTCAAGAGCATTTAAAATTTTAGGCAATTTTGAAAGTACATATTTATCAATTTCTTGTGAATCATAACTTCCTGTATTTTCTCTAAATTCACTCTTATACTCATAGACATCTTCATATAATGTTTGTAATGACGGTGTAGAAACCTCTACTTCAACGATTGCCTTATCATTAGCATGTGCAATAGTAGTAGCATTCACCTCAGCCTTTTCCGCTAAGATATCACGGTATGTTGCATATAGCTTTTCAATGTCTGTGTCATCTAACTTCTTATCAAACACCTTGTTTATTTCCTTTTCAAATGCTTCTTGTGCTGATTCTTGCAATACTGGTTTATCAGCCGATACAAGTTGCTCATAATCTGGATTTTCCTTATTGTAATAGATTTGATCCACATAAGCCTTCAATGCTTTCTCTGGATCTTGCAGCGTTTCATAGCTAGCGGCATACTTCTTCGTATCAAGCTTTAATACTAACTCTTCTGACTCCTCTTCAAAATCATCGAATAGCGGATTTAAGCCAATTTCATACTCTTTATCCTTTGTTACTTCAAATATCGCTAATACAGTTTTTGACTTTCCTGCACCAATACTCCCGCCTGTACCAATATCCAAGCCTATATCGCGATTATAAAGTTCTGTATTAATATTGATTTGCTGCTCACCATCATATAACTTAATCCCATCATACCCTGATAATCGCATTGGAGAATCTGACAAATTTTTGACTTTTAAATGAACAGCCATAGTAGCTAGATTCTCATTTTCAGAAACCCCATCATCACTCTCTGAAATAATGTAACTAGCGCTTTCAATAGAAGCCTCCAACCCTTTACTCTTTTCAGTTGAAGCCTTTTCACCCGAATCTGAACATGCAGATAAAAGGAAAATAAATACTGATACAACGGAGAATAATACCCACTTTTTCAAAAAAAAACCCCTTCCTAAACTAGACATAATATGTACTATTTTTCTCTCATACTAAATCTACCTAAATCCTCACTCCCAAAACAGGATATTTATCTCTAATAAAAAGGAAAAATAATCCTATTAAGCTAGGCTTAATGATTCAAAGCCCTGATATATGGGGGATAGATAGCAAATATTTTTTGGTTTATTATATAAATAAAGGAAAATAATTCATTTTTCCTAGTTTTTGAATATACTTACATAAGCGCTATAACGTACCATTTTCTTATTTTTATTAATTATTATAAAAAATAATAGAACTTTTGATTTAGCTCATCCTATAGCTAGCTTCTATACAATGATTTTCATATATTAATCTTCCGAACATTCCCATATAAATAGAAACAAGCAGCGAAAACATTCACTGCTTGTTTCTATTTGTATATTTTTTCATACGTTCTATATATCTTCACTAGGATATTTGATATTCACTTTTTTGTTGTTATCAGCAAATAGACGAGGGTAACCGGACCTACTTTACCAAATCCCCTAACTCCTACAACGATTCATTTTTCAACAATAGAGAAGCCATCGATTGTTCCTATAGACAGATCTACTATGCCAAAAGCTGAAAGACGACTATTCAGATGAAAGGCAGCATAACGCAGTTTGCCATAGAGCATGACCGCTTATAACCTCGAGGAGCTAGGAAATGCAGTTATAATGGGGGAATTTCCTCATCTCTCTTTTTTCTTCTCGCAAGCTTGAGGTGGAGAGCTTACTTCCCATTAGGTATGAGATAAAACGGTTTAAATACAAGTGTTTCAGTAAGATTCATTTCAAATGTATAGTGCTTGTTACACGCCTTGCGCCTCTAATTTTGCAATATCTTTGTTATGCCCAATAACAATTAATGTATCTCCTTGGCGAATTTGTTCTTCAGCAAGCGGAGCCACATTAATGTCTTTTCCACGTTGAATCCCGATAATATTGCAGCGGTATTTTGCACGAATATCCAAATCCATCAATGATTTTTTATCAATTTTACGCGACGCCACGATTTCGACAATACTATACTCCTCCGATAATTGAATATAATCAATAATTTTTTCGGATGCGATGTGATGAGCAATTCGCTGCGCCATATCTCTTTCAGGATGAATCACTCGGTCGACTCCAACCTTTTCTAACACTTTATGATGATACATATTTTGAGCTTTTGCCCAAACTTGAGGAACCCCCATTTCCTTCAAAAGTAAGCACGTTAAAATACTAGCTTCAATATCATCACCTAAAGAGACGAAAGCGACATCAAAATTCCTCACACCCAAGGATTTTAAACTCATCTCATCTATGCCATTAGCTACGACAGCATGAGTAGCAAAGGCTGCATATTCATCTATTTTACTTTCATCTTTATCAATCGCCATCACTTCCACTCCAATCGAATGGAATTCCTTAACTAAGCTCCCTCCAAATCTACCTAACCCAAACACAACAAACTGTTTTTTCATCTCATTTTTCCCCTTCTATTACAATCTTTTTTATATAGAAAGCACAAAAAAGACCACAGAGGATTACCCCGTGGTCGAATGATTTTTTCGATCACCAGTATCACTTCCTCTCTCTTCACGCTTCCGGAGTTAGCTGTCGGATTCGGACCATGAGAGTAGCCCTACCTTCTTCATAAAGGATTCACCCCAAGCGACGAAAAAACCGCCACAAGATTGGTTCCCCCGTTCCATAAAGGATTCAGCGAATAAAGAAATATGGTTTTACATGAAAGTAATATTACTCCTTCAAAATTAGGTTGTAAAGGGCATTTGAGAGCATCCACCTTATAGAACGACAAAATATAGATTTCCCACTTTTCAGAAATCTTTAATGTAAGATTTCATAACGTACAATTAGTGATAATAACTAAAATATCTACTTTAATTTGTTCGTTTTGCTAATGACAAACGAACTATAACATAATAAGATAAGTATTATATTACATAAAATGTAATTAAATGTAACATTTATACATATAAACAAATAATGCAATTTTCAGGAGGGGAAAATATTGAGCACAAATCCAAACGAAGTCGTTTCATTCCAAAATGTTAGTAAAGTGTATAACACTGGCACCATTGCATTAAGTCAATTTGATTTAACGATTACAGAAGGCGAGTTTATTAGTTTTTTAGGTCCATCAGGTTGCGGTAAGTCCACTGCACTAAGAATGGTAGCTGGGTTGAGTGAGGCCACTAGCGGCCATGTCCAAGTTTTTGGTAAAACCCCTAAGGAGATTATTCAAAAAACAAACGATATCGCCTTCGTTTTTCAAGATGCAAATTTACTTCCTTGGCGAACTGTGCTTGATAATGTATTATTGCCGCTTGAATTAAGAGGATCTACTAAGAAAAGCCATAAGGAGTATGCAATAGAAGTATTAGAGATGGTCGGTTTAAAAGATTACTTATATGCTTATCCTAGAGAACTATCAGGCGGGATGAAAATGAGAGTTTCAATCGCTCGCGCTTTAGCAGCAAAACCAAAAATGTTATTAATGGATGAACCTTTTGCTGCTCTTGATGAAATTACACGCCAAACATTGCAGGTTGATCTCCTTAATATATGGCAAAAAGAAAAAACTACTATTCTATTTGTTACCCACAACGTATATGAAGCTGTATTTTTATCCTCACGAATCGCAGTCATGTCTTCTCGTCCCGGGAAATTATCATCCATTATTAACGTCAATCTCCCCTTCCCAAGAAAACTTCAAGTAAGAACAGACAAAACCTTTACAGACTATGTAGATATAGCTGCCCACAGTCTCGAAAATAGTTCAATAAGAAGGGAGTTAGGATAAAATGTCCACACAATCAGTAGCAACGAAAAAAACAAAAATAGTTTCGGATTTCCCTCAAAGTAATGAAGGAAAAATTTGGACTAAATTTAAAGGGGTTTATCTCGGTCCAATCATTGCTTTAATTACTTTCCTCTCTCTATGGCAATTGATCCCTGCTTTATTAGGAATCAAACCATTTATTCTTCCGAAACCAACAGATGTCTTACACGCTGCAATAACGGATTGGCACTTATTATGGCCAGCCATTCAAATTACAGTGATTGAATCAATTATTGGATTTTTACTCAGTGCGACTATCGGTATTTTCGTTTCTATTTTATTAGCAAGCTCAAAAGTGTTAGAAATTAGCATCTATCCATATGCCATTATTTTGCAAACTATTCCTGTTGTTGCTGTTGCACCGATTATTGTTATTTGGTTTGGTGCCGGCTTCAATGCCATTGTAACCATTTCTTTTTTAATTGGATTTTTCCCAGTTATCTCGAATACATTAATGGGGCTGAATTCAGTCGATAAAAATATGGGAGAACTCTTTACACTATATAATGCATCAAAATGGAAGAAAATGTGGAAACTTCGCATCCCATCTGCAATGCCTTATATTATGGCAGGGTTAAAAGTATCCTGTACTCTATCGATTGTCGGAGCTATTGTCGGAGAATATGTAGCAGGAATCGGTGGAGGTAAAGGCGGCCTAGGCTATGCCATTACAGTAGCCGCTATCCAATTAAAAACTCCATATTTGTTTGCCTGCGGAATAGCAGCGGCATTATTAGGGATTGGTTTTTACCTTCTCGTTAGCCTGGTAGCTCACTTAATGTTGCGATCTTGGCATGAGTCAGCGATGAAGGTTGAAAAATAAAGCGAAATTCATTACGAATTAAAGGGGGAAGAAAAGGTGAAAAAATTCAATCTACTATTTTTAGGAATTATCTTTCTAGTTTTCCTGACTGCCTGCAGCGGTGAGGAAACTAGTACTAGTGAGGAAGAGAGCAAACCGGATGATAAAGCTGTTGAAAATGTTAAATTAGTATTAAACTGGTTTCCAAAGGCACAGCATGGCGGTGTATATGCCGCACAAGAAGACGGAACTTTTGAAGAACATGGATTGAATGTCACTATTGAACCAGGTGGTCCTCAAGTATCTTCTGTTCAAATGATTGCATCCGGCAGCGCCGAATTTGGTCTTGCACACGCAGATCAATTAGTTATTGCTAAAAATCAAGGAATTGATTTAGTCGCTGTAGCAGCTGCGATGCAGGGAAGTCCACAAGTATTTATGTTTCATAAAGGACATGGAATTAAAGACTTCACAGACTTAAATGGAAGAAAAGTATATGTTCAACCTGGAATTACATATTGGGACTTTTTAAAATCTAAATACGATTTAAGTAAAGTAGAAGAGTTAGCATACAATGGGCAGCATACGAACTTTGTAAATGAAAAAGATTCTGTTACCCAAGCATTTGCCACATCCGAGCCTTTCTTTTTGGAAAAAGAAGGAATTGAAACAGAAACAAAGCTGATTGCTGACGCGGGTTACGATCCTTATAATGTTGTATTATTTGTAACAAAAGAATATTTAGAGAAGAATGAAGAAACGGTTCAAAACTTTGTTACTTCATTTGTAGAAGGATGGAATTCTTATAAAACGTCTTCTGAATCTATTAATAAAGTCATTCAGAATGATAATCCAGACATCGCCTTAGATGCTCTAGCCTTTGAAACCGAATCTCAAGAAGAATTTGTGTACGGCAAAGATGCGTCTGAACACGGTGTCGGCTATATGACAGAGGAAAGATGGACTACACTTATTCAACAGCTGCATGATTTAGACTTATTGGAAAAGCCATTCGAAGCGAATGAAATCTTTACAACAAAATACTTACCTGAAAAGTAAATTTCTCATGAGTAAGACTAGAAAAACAAGCCTCTGGATTGCTGTTTAGCCAGAGGCTTAGTTTTACTTTCATCAAACAGATTTTCATTCATTCAGAAATTCTGCAATGGACTGAAAAACTTGTTCATTAATTGGAATCGGCAATGTTAGAAAGCCATGAACAAGTCCACTGTATCGGGTAAGCTGCACGGGAACTCCACTTTCCTGAAGTCGATTAGCATAAGCCTCTCCTTCATCCCGGATAGGATCGTATTGCGCTGTAATCACAAAAGCTTTTGGTAAACCACTTAAATCTTGTGCTCGTATAGGAGAAGCATATATATTACTGGCATCCTCTTCCGTTTTAATATAGTGATCCCAAAAACTTTTTGTCACGCTGCTAGTCAATATAGGAGCGTGTGCATTTTTCCGAATGGACTCATAAGGCGATTGTTCAATAGAGCGTAAAGCATCTGTCGCAGGGTATATTAATATTTGCCGCCAAATTGATGGTCCTCCGCAGTTTTTAAACAATAAGGTAACCGCTGCACTTAAGTTTCCTCCTGCACTGTCCCCTCCAACAGCAATTCGATTCACATCTACCTGTAATTCCCCTGAATGGTTAAACACCCACTGCACCGCTGCACTGCAATCTTTTAGGCCTTTTGGAAAGCGATTCTCCGGTGCCAATCGATAATCGACAGCAATGACTTTACACCCCGAAGCATTTGTAAGTTGTCTACAAGCTACATCATGGCTTTCAAGATTCCCTAGCGTCCAGCCGCCACCATGGAAAAACACGATAGCAGAAAGACGCTCTTCCACACTTTTGGGTGTGTATATTCGAATAGGTATGTCACCATTCGGACCAGGAATCAGACGATCCTCTACTGCATGAACGAACGGACGCTCCTCTATATCTAGAATCGTTTGAAGTCTAGCCTCACGGATTTTCACAATTAAATCTGGTGTTAATGTTTCAGGCAATTTGGGATAACTTTCTAGAATTTGTTGAAGTGCTGGATCCAATTGCATCTTAATCCCTCCCTTTCAATTGAACTACCCCCACCTATCTTCTTTGTTTTCTCATACGCTTGAGATGGGGGTCTTACTGCCCGTTAAGTGTGGGATAAATCATTTGGGGAATATGGTACGAAGCCCTTTAAAATCTGAACAATTAGCTCGTAATGGATTGATGCCTACATTTCCTACAAGCATCATGCCTTGAACTCCTTCCGCATCTGAGCTAGTCGCCTTGACAACGGCCATATTTACCCCTCCATCCTATGAGCAAATTTAGCCTCATAATAATATATGAAACCATTTATTCTCTCATTCCTTGCTTTTTCATAGGTCTCATTATACAAATCAAGAAGCAGATACTTATTTATAACATGTATGGATGTATTATTTCTCCTCCCAAGGTTTAAATGAAAATGGAATGCCAATCATTTGGGCAGTCAAATCATCGTAAGATACCAAATCTTCTTTTGATAACTCTTTTAAGGAGCGTTTCCCCATCGCCCTTAAGGCCATTTTCATTTCTTCTGTACTTGCTGTTAAAAATTTCTCTGCTGCTTGAATCCCATCTTTGATCTTAAATTGTTCCTTGAACTTTCCCTCATTCCAAACAACTTGTGTAGGTGGTTCAAATGGAAGTGCATTTAATATTTGATTGTGTGAGACAGTGAATAACATAACAGATCCTAAGTAAACAGCATCAGCACCGAGTGCAAGTACTTTCAAAAAGTGCCCAGGTGTAAAAAGTCCACCTGAAACAATTAAACTAATTTGTCCTTTCATATTCCTTTTTTCTAAATGATTAGCCGCCCGAACTACGGCATGCAAAGTTGGTATTCCAAAGTCATCAGCTAAAATGGGAGGTGCACCATGTGTCGCTGCTTGTCCGCCATCAATCGCAATAAAATCAACACCGAGATCGATTAAACGATCCATGTCTTCTTCAATCTTTCCGCCAGCTCCCATTTTCACACCAATTGGAACACCGCCTGTTATATTCCGAAGTTCCTCCAAAAGTTCCTTAATATCTTTTAATGTTTGATTTTCAAAAAAATGTTCAAAAATCACAGCCTCCTCATTTTCTTTAAGCCCCATCATTTCGCGAGCACGACCTGTTAAGTTTTTCGGAGAAATTTTCCCGCCCATCCCCATTAATGCGCCTTGGCCAAACTTAATTTCAATCATATCAGCTCGCTTAATAAGGTCTTCTTCTTTGGACCACTCTGTTTTTGAAAACTGCAAAATATATTTTCCAGCCTTGTCTAATTCTTCGGGTAAGACTGCGCCTTCCCCAGAATTAATCGCTGTTCCTGTGTTTTTAGCTGCTTGGGCCAGAGCGAATCTTACTTCTTCACTAAGCGCGATTCCATAAGCCATTCCGCTGATCATAAGCGGAATCTTTATGTTCATTGGTTTTTTCGCTTTTGGTCCAATAGTTACTTGAACATCCACTTCCTCTTCACCATCAATCGGAAACGGTGACGTCTGTGCAGGGATAAATGTAATCGGATCGAGATGCGGCCACTTTTTTGAAGAACCAAGTGGACGATGAAGAACATCACCTGTTTCTGCACGCAAGCTATTCTCAAGCACATTTTGAATCCCCATATGCCTGAATCCTGGTATCATTTCGATAATATTTTCTTGGTAACTATCAGTAAAAATAATTTTCCCCATTTGCTTTACCATTCGTTTCAGAAACCAGCGCCAGCCAATAAGCATGAGTAAAAAAAGGATGAATAGTATCGTAAGCATCATAAAAGTTACATAGTATAAAATATTAGGCATAGTCACTTCTCCACTACCTCATAATGAAATTACCTAGTTCTCTAACCTTATCATTTACATAAAAGAGGTAAATATGTTATTAAGTACAAAAACGATTGAAGATACATCTTATTTCCCTTCTCACCCTAGACTAAATAGGTAGAAAAATAAAAGGAGACCACTTTCATGGACTTAATGAATGACAGCTTTCACCGCCCTTGGCCATTTCCTTCAAAGAAATGGATTATGCGACAAACTTGGAACAATCTATTATTTGTTCATTGGCCTATTTCACCTGAAACACTGCGACCATATATTCCTTCTTCCTTACAAATTGACACTTTTGATCGATATGCTTGGTTAGGAATTGTTGCATTCATTATGGGGGGCATATACCCTCGTGGAATGTCCTCCGTATCACTTTCTCCAACATTTCCAGAAGTTAATGTAAGGACATATGTTCAATGTAATGGTAAACCCGGTGTGTATTTCATGTCTCTTGACGTCAATGACTGGCTTTCCTATACAATCGCAAAGAGATGGTTACATTTACCTTATCATCCTGCCGACATTTCGATTCAACAAGAAGGACAAACCTTTGATTGCCAAAGTATTCGTAAAGGAAATACAACTCCTCCGATAACATTTAAAGGAAAATACACCCCCTTATCGGAAGTTTATTTTCCTAAAGAAGGAACGTTAGATCATTGGCTCACAGAACGATATTGCTTTTTTAGTACCAATAACAGAGGAAACATCTATTGCGGGGAAATACATCATCGTCCTTGGCCTTTACAACATGCAGAGTCAGAAATATGTAAGAATACGCTTTTTTCTCCTTTCAATATAGACCTTACTAAAACGAAACCAATTTCTCATTTCTCTAAAGGCGTAGATTCACTAATTTGGAATATTAAAAAGACACTATTGTAGTTTTCAATCATTCTTTTTGCTTCCTAAGCGTTTTCTTTTCCTTGCAATAGCAATCATCAATAAAAACAGCGGAGTAATCGTTTGGATTAGTAGTCCATATAAAGGGAAAGTCTCGACATCAAAACGTTCGGTTTCCATTGCATTAGGAAGTGACCAAAAGCCGAACTCTAGCATCAGAATTCCTAACGGCCATACAATGGACCGATAGTCTGAAAGATTCAGCCATTGTGCGGTACCTAAAGCAGTTGCATAATAAAATACAGAAATTTTGACAAACGCTCCTACTATCCAAACAGCCATTACAGCGGATTCCAAATGTTCAAAGAATTCAGCGATACTGACATATCGAGCTACATTCATAAGGGGATATTCCTTAGAGGATGTCGCTGGTCCGAGTACAAAAAGAACAATAAGATTGACGGCAACTAACGTCATCATCACAGCAACTACGCTTATCATTCCATATTTCATTCCTTTTTGTTTATCTTTTAAAAAAGGCAGGAGAAAAATAATGAGAAAAAATTCTGTGAACCACCCACTCGGCACAATTGCCCCCTTCATTGAGGGCACCATCCCACCCCCTAATATTGGAAGTATATTCTTGAATTCCATATCAGAGCTTAATAAGATGATTGAAGTGAGGAATGGAACAATAAAAACAGGAAAAAACATTTGGGCAACTCTCCCCATTGTTTCTAAACCCCCATGCACCGTTAAGGCACAGAGCAATACCATCGATGCCATAATTACACTAATTGGGGTAGTAACTAGAAAGGAGTTGACAATAAATTCTGCGTAGCCTCTAATAATTATCCCAATGATCTGAATGTAGAAAAATAGGAATATAAAACCGAGAACTTTTCCCGCAAACCGACCAATGATGTGTTCACTGAATTGGATAACCGTTTGTTCCGGATATAATTTATGTAGTTTATAAGTGGCATACACCGTCACAAACCCGATGAACGACGCTAAAATCGGTGACAGCCATAAATCAGTTTTGGCATATTTCGCCGTAATGCTCGGAACCCCAAGAATAGCCGTAGCCACAATCGTAGGATACATCATGATGGCCATTTGCAAGAATGAAATTTTGCCTTTCTCCATATTTTTCTCCTTATATATTTAGTAATTAGAGTTCTTTCTAGAGGAATTTCCAATTGATTCAAATTCTCTAAAATTAGAAAGAATCGTTTAGCCAAATATCATGCCTATTCGCTACCTTGGCGCTTTCTTTTCCTCATAACTGCAATCCCCAACAAAAACAGTGGAATAATCATTTGGATCAGTAGTCCCAAAAGGGGGAAGGTCCCTACACTATACTTGTGTAATTCCACTGTGCTAGGCAATGACCAAAAGCTGAATATAACGAGTAGAATCCCTAACGACCATACGATGGGCCGGTAGTCCGAAAGATTCAGCCATTGTGCAGTGCCTAAAGCAATCCCATAATAAAAAACAGAAATTTTGATAAACGCCCCTACTACCCAAATGGCCATGACGGCGGACTCTAAATGTTCAAAAAAGCCGCCGAGACTGATGTATCGACCTACACTCATCAGTGGATAAACCTTAAAGGATGTCGCTGGCCCTAGTATAAAAAGCACGATAAGATTTACCACAACTAATGTCATCATCACGACAAAAACAGTCATCATTCCGTATTTCATTCCTTTTTTCTGATCCGTTAAAAAAGGCAGGAAAAAAGTAATCAAAAAAAATTCTGTAAACCATCCACCAGGCACAATCGCACCCTTGATTGGAGGCATCATCCCCTCTCCCAATATAGGGAATATGTTCTTAAATTCAAAATCAGGGAACACTAAGATAATTAAGAAGAGAAGTGGAAGTGTAAAAATGGGGAAAAACAATTGGGCAGCTCTCCCTAATGCTTCTAAACCTCCGCGTACAATAAAGGAACAGAGTAATGCCATCAACGCTATAATCAAGCTAATCGGGGTATTGACTAGAAAAGAATCGACAACAAATTCTGCGTACTGTCTAAGCATATTCCCCGTAATCTGGATATAAAAAACCAAGAATAAGAAACCGATAATTTTACCTGCAAACCGCCCTATGATCTGTTCACTGAATTGAATAACCGTTTGTTTCGGATACAGCTTGTGCAGTTTATATGCGATATACACTGTCATATACCCGATGAGGGATGCCAAAATGGGGGACAGCCAGAAATCGGTTTTGGCATATTTCGCTGTAATACTTGGAACTGAAAGAATAGCGGTAGCCACAATCCCAGGATACATCATGATGGCCATTTGCAGGGATGAAATTTTGCCTTTCTCCATATTTTTCTCCTTATAAGTGATTAGAGTTTTTTACAGAAGAATTTCCCATTGATTCAGATTCCCTAAAGTTAAAAAGAATTATTTATCTAAATATCCTATCTACTGGCTAGCCTGGCGTTTTCTTTTCCTTATACTTGCCATCATCAACAAAAACAAAGGGATAATTGTTTGTATCAATAGTGCGAATAGAGGAAAGGTCCCGACCAGATAACGTTCCAATCCCATTGTGTTAGGAAGTGACCAAAAGCTGAATTCTAATATCAGAATCCCTATCGGCCATACAATAGGTCGATAATTCGAAAGATTCAACCATTGCGCGGTACTTAAAGCAGCCGCATAATAAAACACAGACAATTTGATAAACGCCCCTACGATCCAAACAGCCATAATGAAGGACTCCAAATGTTCAAAAAAGTCGGCGAGACTGATGTATCGAGCTACACTCATCAGTGGATAAACCTTAAAGGATGTCGCTGGCCCTAGCACAAAAAGAACGATAAGATTGATTAAAACTAACGTCATCGTCACAACAAAAACAGTCATCATTCCGTATTTCATCCCTTTTTTCTGATCCGCTAAAAAAGGCAGAAGAAAAGATATAAGAAAAAATTCTGTGAACCATCCACCAGGCACAATTCCACCCTTAATTGGAGGCATCACCCCATTTCCCAATATCGGGAATATATTTTTCCATTCAAAATCAGGGCCCAAAAAGATGCTAAAGAAAAAGATAGCCAATATAAAAATGGGGAAAAACACTTGGGCAGCTCTCCCCAATACTTCTAAACCTCCGTATACGGTTAAAGCACAGAGAAATATTATTGATCCCATAATCACACTAATTGGAGTATTGACCAGAAAAGAATCGACAACAAATTCCGCGTATTCTCTAACGATGAGTCCCGCGACCTGGATGTAAAAAAAACAGAATAGAAAACCGAGAATTTTTCCAGCGAATCGCCCCATAATGTGTTCACTAAATTGAATGACTGTTTCTTTCGGATAATGTTTGTGCAGTTTATATGCGATATACACTGTCGCATATCCGAGGAAGGATGCCAAAATGGGCGATAGCCATAAATCGGTTTTGGCATATTTCGCTGTAATACTTGGAACCCCGAGAATAGCGGTAGCCACAATCGCAGGATACATCATGATGGCCATTTGCAGGGATGAAATTTTGCCTTTCTCCATCATTTTTCTCCTTTCTATGATCATATGGAAAAACAAAATCGCGCCCCTTAGACATTTATTTTTCCATAAACCGTCCAAACGGCCTGAAAAGACTTTGAATCCATGCAGTGGGACCTCCCATATGTGGGAGATCGAACATGGACAGCACTAAGCCGATGAAGAGCAGAGTAAAAAAAGCCATCTTGTCCTTTTTTGGGTTTTGTTTCATTTTCGGCCATTCATATAAAATGATCAAAGCCACGATTACCATAACACTAAAAAAAGCTCCCCATCTCACTGCTTCTTCACCTCTTTCTCAGGCAATCCCCCCGGTTTATTTATATAGCCCTGTCTGCGAATATGGGCCTCAACGTTGACTTCTACTTCCACCTTCGGGAATACCTCGTCCCAGCGATTTTCAACTTTTTTCCACTCTTTAGGGTATTTTCGATAGAATTCTTTACTGAATTTTATAATGTCCGCTTTCATCTTATGCTGCGCTTGCTGAATAGCTAGCTCGATACGGTCTTTAATATCTTCTTGATACGCTTTTTCTACAGTCTGTATTGATTTTGGACTTGTAAGAGCCAAGTTTGTTCCATTTTGGACAACAGCCCCCTCTGTATCAACATTCACGAGCATTTTCCATTTATCATTTCTTATTTGTGGAATCAGTTTGATGCGTGCCGACACTGGATTTAAAGATACTTCTCCTTTAACGCCTTCAGGTTTTAAGATAACTGTATAGGCTTCCATTTCATTTCTTAACCACAAGATTCCTCTTGTTGCCTTTTCTGACATCGTTCCAACCATTTTATCTTTTTTGAATACCGCTGTTCCGACAATGTACGGAATTCCCTGTAATTTCTCTTCCCCTTTACCCGGTGGTAAAATTTTAATAAATGGAAATGCACCAGCCTGAGCTACACCTACTAACCCTTCCTGTACATCCTGCATGGTAACCTGCATCCCGATATGTAAATCAGATAGTTCCCGAAGCACTTCCCCCGAATAGCGTTCTAGAGGAGGAAGTACTTCAAGGGCATCCTTCGGGTTCCCTTTGCTAACATACAGATAAGCTCTCTCTCTTGGCTGGGGATGGCGAAGTAAGAAATCCATATGCTCTTGTATTCCTTGCTTTGCTAATTTTTCACCGAATATAAATACTTTACATTGTCCCCAAAAAACTTTGCGCGGAATCTTGCTTTGTAGCTTGGAAAGCGCATCTGAAATATTGGATCCTCTTTGAGACCTCACCAATGTAGCAGCTCCTCCTCCTCCTTGACCGCTCCCTCCTTGACCTCCTCCGGTGCTTAATGCTTTAGGTATAAACACTTGGAGGGATAATTCAATTTGATTGTCATCCTTTATATCAATAGCTGCTGCTGTGACAATAGCCAAATCATTGACTTCCACCCGATCCCAACAGCCGCTTAAAAGAAGAATCAATCCAAAAATACATAGTATATGGAGAATATTTTTCACTGGGTGTCTCCCCCTTTTTTCGAACTTGGCGCCAGATCTGGAGACTGACGATATCGGTTAAACTCCCCTGTAAGATGCGGCCTTGTATCCATCTTCCACAGAGGCGATCTCCACAGCACATCCTTTAACTCACGTCCTTTTAGTGGTGCCAGTGGCTGTAAGTAAGGGACACCGAAGGAGCGCAAGCCGCATAAGTGAATGACTATGGAAATAATTCCCATCATAATACCGAGCAGTCCTAAAGTACCGGCAAGCAGCATGATAGGAAAACGCAGCATTCGGATAGCAATTCCAGCAATATAACGGGGAATCATAAAAGAAGAGATTCCCGTTATCGCCACCACAATAACCATTGGCGCGGAAACCAATCCCGCTTGAACAGCAGCTTGACCAATTACTAGCGCTCCAACAATACTAACAGCAGAGCCAATCTGCTTTGGTAATCGAACCCCTGCCTCTCTCAGCGCTTCAAACATAATTTCCATAAGCAGCGCCTCTACTACGGCAGGAAATGGGACCGCATCCCGGGACGCTGATACACTCAGCAGCAGTGCCGTTGGTATCGCCTCCTGATGAAACGTCAAAATAGCGACATAAAAGGAAGGCAGCAAAAGCGAGATACTAAGAAAACTATAACGTAACCAACGGATAAGTGTGCCAACCATAAAGCGTTGATAATAATCCTCATGTGATTGAAGCAAAGAAAATAAGGAAATTGGAGCAATTAAACTAAATGGTGTTCCTTCTACTAAAATGACCGCTCGTCCCTCTAATAAACTAGAACAGGCTGTATCGGGTCGTTCTGTTGATAGTATCTGAGGGAAAGGGGAATACGGGTTGTCCTCAATCATTTCCTCGATATACTCGCTTTCTAAAATGCCGTCTATCTCAATCCGCTTCAATCGATTCGTTATTTCTTCAATCAATGTTGGATCTACAAGTCCATCAATATAAGCAATGGCAACAGTCGTCTGCGTATAACTTCCGATTTTCATCGATTGTATTTTAAGAGCCGGACTTTTAATAATGCGTCGCAATTGAGACGTACTTACCTCTAAAGACTCATTGAATCCCTCTCGCGGCCCTCTGATTCCTACCTCTGCTATAGGTTCTTCAATCCCGCGCTTTTCCCATTTGGCTAATCCTAAAGAAAAACCAGCACTCTCCCCTTCATAGAGAAGGATAGGATTTCCAGATGAAATGGATTCGATACACTCGGCAATTGTATGCATTCTTTTTACTTTAGAAATAGGCAGTTTATTTTCAAGAAATTCATTTAAGGGCTGGGTTTCGCTTGCTGTTTCCTTAATGAGCGGCGATAGAACGAACTCCTCCATCCCTTCGACGTTCGTAATCCCCTCTATATAAATAATCGTCGCTCTCTTTTTTCCAAAAAGTAAAAACGGACGGAAAACGACATCTGAACAACGATCATACACCATCCGAAACGCTTCCACATTGTGATCGAAATGATTAGAAAGGAAATCCACCGGCTTAACATCCTGCCGTTCCTGTTCAGCTTGTATATCATTATTTTTTTGCTTTGGTTTCCTTAATAATTTATTTATATTTCGAATCAAGTTGCTTCCCCCATTTTTTTTGCAGGTAGCTATAAGCTCTCTTTTTCTATAGTTCTTCATTAAGGGTAATTTATACAAAAGCATTAAGAAATTTCCTAATTCTCTACTGTGCTAGTGATTTTCTTCAAGGCGATTAGAGTGAATGAGAAAAGGCTCAGTCATAAGACTGAGCCTCTCCACTATATTAACTAACGACAGTTTTCTTCTCTAAACGAACATGCACCTGATTCAAGATGAATGCACCAATCATTTGAACAATTGTTTTGACAATAATTTGCCCTACAATAGCAGCAGGTACAGCTTCCCAAGGTAAAATGTTGGCACCAAATGGGCTTAAACCAATCACAACGAAAATTACCGAATCGAGAAACCCGCCAACAATTCCGCTATAGAATACGCGCCAACTCATTGGTAACTTCAAACGCGAGTAAATTTCTGTATCCGCAGATTCCGCAACAATAAATGAAAGCGCGGAGGCTGCAACAATTAATAATGTATCCCCTAATGTAAACGATACAGCTGCTGATAAAATGAGCGCTGTCACAATGAATCCATATGTCTTCGCTCGACCATATTTATTTTGGACAAGATCCCGAAAGATAAAGGTTGCTCCAATCAAAAGCGTTCCCATCGGTACGATAAATACACCAAATTGGAGCGGTGCAAAAGCCGCTGTGACCACGTTCGCAGCCACGATTGATAGTAAATAAAATAATATTCTCATATCTTTATACTCCTCGTTTATTGCCCCAAACATACGTATGCAACTGCGGGAGCACCTTCACATTTGTAACATCCTGATCCTGTACAACTTTATCAATTAACCACTCATATTTTTGTAGAAGTCTACTAATCAATTTAGAATCGTCCGTCGTCGTACTATCATCATTTCCAACCTGAAAAAAGAACGGAATGTCCGGATAGCGATGATGGATCGCTTTTCCATACTCATAATCTTCATCATTAAAAATCACAACCTTAAGCGAAACATGATGTTGATTATTTTGCAACTTAGTGAAGATTTCATCAAGTATCCCGAAATCTGTTTTCATTCCCGAGCTAGGCGGCTTAGGAGAAATCGTCAGCTCATTGATTTCATAAAACCAATCCTGCCATCTGCTCCCCTGTGTTTCCACGCCCATTTTTATCCCCTGCTCTTTTAAGAGTGCAACTAAACTATCTAGATTTTTCAGTAATGCTGGATTTCCACCCGAAATTGTAACAAAAGAAAAACCATCTCCACCGATTCTTTTCAGCTCAGCCCAAATTTCTTCCGCAGTCAGTTGAGTAATATACTCTTTTCCACTTCCATCCCATGTAAAAGCTGAATCACACCAGGAACAAGAATAATCACAGCCAGCTGTACGCACAAACATCGTTTTTTGTCCAATCATAGAACCTTCCCCTTGTATGGTAGGTCCAAAAATCTCCATAACGGGAATTTTACTCATCTTCCATCCACTCCCGTCTTGCTTCCGCATAGCTCGTTGGCGTTTCAAACAGGCGAACAAATTCTACCCGAGCTCCTTTATATTGAGGCCCTTCACGCAGCGCATCCGCCATTTTTTCATATATCCAAACAACCATATTCTCTGCCGTTGTATTCATCAATGGCAGCGTTTCATTTAAATAGCGGTGATCTAAATAAATTTCAATTTTATCTTTCCATATCTGTTTAATATCACCGAAATCTATCATCAAACCGCGGTCATCGGTAAATCCGCTTAAGCCAAAGACAACTCGATACGTATGACCATGCAAGTTTTTACATTTTCCTTCATAACAATGCAGATGATGAGCAGCATCAAATGTAAATTCCTTACTTACAAGAACACGCTTCTTATGATAGTTTAATTGATTTCTCTGTATATCTTGATCTAGTTTCTGGAGCTTATCAACAATTCGAAATCCATACATGCCTTTAAGACTCCTTCCGCTTACTTAAATAATCTACAAGGCCCTTTTGTCTAAGCTTACACGCTGGGCACTCCCCACATCCATCCGCAATGATTCCGTTATAACACGTTAATGTTTTTTCACGGACAAATTCAAATGCGCCTAACCGATCGGCAAGCTCCCACGTTTCTTCTTTATTCAACCACATTAACGGTGTATCAATGACAAACGAATCGTCCATCGATAAATTCAATGTCACATTTAACGATTTAATAAACACATCGCGACAATCTGGATAGCCGCTGAAATCTGTTTCACATACACCAGTGACAATATGTTTTGCACCGATTTGGCTCGCAATCACACCGGCAAACGAAAGAAATAATAAATTACGTCCTGGCACAAACGTCGAAGGTAATTCACCATCTTCGCCATCCTTTACCTCAATATCATTACGAGTCAACGCATTTGGAGCAAGTTGATTTAACAAAGACATATCTAAAATATGATGCTTGATACCAAGCTCATTTGCAATATTTTGTGCACACTCAATTTCCAGTCGATGACGCTGATTATAATCAAATGTGACCGCCTCAACTTCAGCAAATCTTTCTAATGCCCAGAACAAACATGTCGTACTATCCTGACCACCACTAAATACAACCACTGCTTTTTCCTTTTTCATTCCTGAAAAACTCCTTTATAACGAAAAAACAGCACCCTAAGACAGAGTACTGTTTCTTCTTAGTTTTTTAAAGAGGGTAGCTAGAACCTCTTCTGCACATTGGCAGATTATTTAATTCCTCACTTATAGTATAGCGAAACTGCAAGTAATGCAAGCGTTTTTTATCCTTGAGATAGCACCCTTTTTGCCTCTTCTTGAAGAGCTTCTAATCGTTTCTTATCTTCCACTCGCTGCAGCGACTGCTCTTCTTTTACTCTCTTATACTCTACAATTCCTTTTTCGATTGTCGTCCACATCGTCTCAATCGTTTCCATTTTTATGCTGGAGCTGCCTGTTCGCTGAGCAATTTCAACACTTTGATTCATAATATCTGAAGTTACTTCCGTTAACATTTGATTCGCTCTTTCTTCAAAAGCATTTAATGAATCAGAATGTAATTTTTGACGCTTCGCATACACCGTATTAATAATCCCCATTTTAAAAATCGGAATTACCGTTACAAAGTTACTATTGATTTTCGCCATTAAATCATTATTTCCGCGCTGCATCGTCTTAATTTGTGGTGCAGCAACAACAGCAACCATTCTTGCTTTCTCTAAATCATCAATCTTCCGTTCTAATAATTCTTGAACTGTTCGTAATCCTTCTAATTCAATGCGCGCTAATTGATCTCCTGACTGAACACGTTCTTCATACCTTGGAATCAATGTATCTCTTACCTCTTCCAGCTTCATTTCAGCTGCTACGACATATTTCTCTAATTCAAAGTAGTATTGAATATCTTCTTCATATAGTCCTTCTAAGTCATTATTTGCACGCTTTAGTTCGTCTTCCATAATCGCAAATTGGGCATTAATTTTATCTAGTTCACCGCCTAACGTTTGATATTTTTTAAACACATCTTCAATTGTCTTTTTCGCACGCTTGAATAATTTATCAAGAAACCCAGGCTCTTTCATAATTTCATTTCGATCAAAGCGCTTCATTAATTTTTCTAATTGATTGAGTAAGTCGCTCGATTTCTCAATATTTGTTACCGTCATCGAATGTAAGATTCGATCTGCAAAACGAGATAAACTGTCAGCTGGTTCTTTTCCAAGCGTTAATAATTGATGCTGATCTTTAATATCGAGCGATTGAACTAACTGCAACACTTGTGGTTCTTGGCGTAATTGAGCACGTAATTGCTGTGCTGTATTTGGATTTAACTCTTGTTTTTGAAGTTCTAAATCAGCTGTCATAGTATCCCACTCCTATACTTAAAATATTTTTTTAATAATCTTCTTAATAATCGATTCTTCTTTTTCTTGAAACTCCTGTTGAAATTCCACTTCTTCTAACCAATGAACATCATAAAATGACGGATTAATAAACTGTTCAATATCGTTATGTCCGGCTGGATTATACCAAATTACATCACAGCCAAATTCATTTAAAAACAAAAGAAGAGCAGCATCTTCCCTAGAAGGCTTTCCATTCTTCTCCATATTATAAAGAACCAGACGAGGAATTTCTTGAGCATAATCAAACTTTTGCAGCAATTGGAGAACTACTTCCGGCATCATATTAGCCTGTTTAAATAGAAATAATTGAAGATCATAATCAGATTCTCCTGCTATTTTATTTAATTTAGGATGTTCGCAATACGCTTTAATCGTATGAGCAATTGCATTTTGAAGTCCATTCGGCAAATGTTTATAGCGCCACCAATTGCTATTGACCATCTTTTCTGGGGAAAGCACCCCTTGTTCTAAAGACTTTTGATAATGAAAATGATAATTTGCTTTTGTCGCTTGAGAAAAAGGAAACTCGCGAATGCACAAAGCTAATGAATCATCGATAAGCTCCCTCATATGTTCCCAATATTGTTTCCGATCTTTCGAGACCCCTTGAATTTTTGCAAAAATCACAGGAATATGTACCCGATTACTTTCTAGCTTAAATTCTGGACGAATCATCGCCTTTTCCCTCGCATAAATAAACACATCATCATATGTCATACGTAAAGTAATGGAGGAAGGGATATAATCTCTAAATTGCCATGGCTTATAAATGCCCGATCCATGATCATGCATCATAATTTCTAGTTGTTTATTAGCTCGATAAGCAACTGTTGTTTGACGCTCTCTTTGATGGGTCGGGAAGGGCTCTAACTTTGCTGTATGACGATATTGATAAGGAATAGAGATTGTATTATTTGAATCGATTTCCGCAAATAGATCCTTCCCTTCAGGATGAAACAGTAGCACATCACACCCAAACTCCATCAATAACATAAGGAAATACTTTTGACTGTCATTCATGTCACCATACCAAACTACTTTCGGGAAGTCCTCACCTATCGTGATAGTTTCGGCCCACTTTGCCCAATGGTTTTTTAACCATTTCACCACATCAATAAGAAAGCGCCTAAATTCTTGCGTTAATAGGCCCGCAGAATGGTGCTGCTGAAAATGCTCTATCACTTTCATAACAGATAATTGAATATGCCGACTAAGTGATGGGTCATGGTGCTTTGGGATTAATTGCTTCCCATACATAAAAGCGATTAACCGATTAATAGAAAGGCCTTTCGGTTCTTGCTGATGCACGTCCAATATGTCTTGAATCGATTTCATCATCTGATTATCAATCGTCTTATCCAACTCCTCACTTAACACATGAACGGAGGAACTCTCTTGGTTCATCTCGAATAAGGCATTATAATACTCATCTTGATCCAGAGGTGTACCTAATACACGAATGCCCACTCGTTGAAACCCATAAGTTGAATCATTAATTAAATAGGAAGGCCTTTCTTTCACCGAAGCGAAAAATAATTTTAACCAATCCTCTGTCGATGTAGATAATACAGGTTCAATGTTTATATAATTCACCGTAGCCACTCCTTCCCTCAAGATCTCCGGCTTTTTCTCTTATTTCTATTATATACGTATTCATTAATACTTGCTTAATTTTAAGGAATAGCTAATCCAAAAATCAACAATGTTATTTAACAGAACTGAAATAAAAGCAGAATATTTGTGGAACTTTAACAGATGAATGTTATTTAAAGTAGAAAGGGATGTTTTTTTGAAAGCAGCTGAGCTTTTTGTAAAATGTTTAGAGAAACAAAATGTAGAATACATATTCGGAGTGCCTGGAGAAGAAAATATTGCTTTAGTGGATGCACTAAATCAGTCATCCATCAAGTTTATCGTTTGCAGACATGAAACAGGGGCAGCGTTAATCGCTGGGATGATGGGCAAATTGACAGGAAAACCGGGTGTTTGTCTTTCAACACTTGGACCTGGAGCTACCAATATGGTCACAGGTGTCGCCTGTGCTACCTTGGATAGAATGCCGTTAGTCGCCATTACAGCACAGACCGACCTCACGATGCAACATAAAAGTTCTCACCAATATTTAAATCTTATCGAATTATACCGTCCAATTTCGAAATGGAACACATCTATTCACGATGGTTCCGTTATTCCCGAAGTTGTCGCTAAGGCATTTACATTAGCGACAAGTAATCTACCTGGAGCCATTCATATAGAACTCCCAAATAATATCGCCTCCACTCTCGTACAAGGACAGCCTTTACAAAACCAGCTAAATAGCCAAAAAGTAATGGCATCTGACCAAGCCTTACACGATGTAGCCATGGCGATTAATGAAGCAAAATTCCCGCTTATTCTCATAGGGAATAATGCGATAGGAGAAGAAGTTTCTAGCGATATTATAACGTTCATTGAAAAGCTTCAATCTCCCTTTACGGAAACGTTTATGGCAAAAGGAGTTGTTCCTGAAAATCATTCTCTTCATTTACAAACAATTGGGTTGCCTGAAGGTGATTTTGTTAATCAAGCCTTTTACCGTGCTGATTTAGTCATTACAATTGGGTATGACCCAATCGAATATGGACCACAAAAGTGGAATACATTACTGGCACCGATTATTCATGTTGATGTAAAAGAACCTGAAATAGACCACTTTTATCCGGTAAAAGCCTCTCTCATTGGTGATTTATCCGCAAATCTTCAGTGTTTAACGGTTCAAATTCAACAAAGAAATGGGATCGATCCATTTTATCGTAATATAAAGGAAACCATAACGAATGATAGACTGATTAACACAACGAGCGATACATACCCGCTAAGCCCTCAACGCATTATTCAAGAAATTCAGGCAGTTCTATCAAACAATGATATTTTACTGTCAGATGTTGGAGCTCATAAGCTATGGATTGGTCGACAATATGAGGCCTCACAGCCAAATACATGTATCATTTCAAACGGACTTGCATCAATGGGAATTGCATTGCCCGGAGCAATCGGTGCAAAGCTTGCCTGTCCAGACAAAAAAGTAATCGCTGTATGTGGAGACGGAGCATTTGTCATGTCTGTAGCAGAATTTGCAACAGCAGTCCAATTAAAATTACCGATTGTTGTTATAATTTGGCGAGATGGCAGATATGGAATGATTGAGTGGGAGCAAGAAAACAAGTTGGGTCATTCCTCCAATATCGAATTCGATAACCCTGATTTTGTTGCCCTGGCAAAATCCTATGGTGCGAAAGGGTATAAAGTAACACAAGCGACTGAATTATCGGGAATTTTGCAGCAAGCACTTTTAGAAAAAGGACCGGTTCTTATTGAATGTCCGGTCGATTATGAAGAAAATTTCCGACTGAGTGAACGGTTGAAAAACTCTCACTAAATGTACATGATGCGTTTGCCCGTTTTGATCAACGGGCATTTTTCACTACTGACAAAAGGATAAGCTGAATATAGTATGCATAACGAACGATTGAAGGAGGATTACATGTTTTTACTTCAACCGATTACAAAGCATACGCAAAGCATTTCCGATACGTTTCATAGAACAGCCTCTAGGTCAAAGAAAATCACAACCGCTGCATTATTATGTACATTGTCAGCTATTCTTCAATCAGCCGGTGGATTTATTCCTGTAGTTGGTTTATTTATTAGTCCCTTTGCAACAGCACCCGTCATTGTCAGTACAATTTTATCCGCTCGATACGGCTTTCTTGGCTATTTATTAACTATATTTCTGCTATTTCTCATTCAACCGAGTGAAGTAATCATCTTTGCTTTTACCACTGGGTTGCTAGGCATTAGTATCAGTTTTTCCTTCCATTTATGGAAAAAGCGCCTTAGTATCCTAATAGCAAGTGCAATCTTCTTGCTTAGCGGAATTCTTCTTCTATTATTCGTCTTTCAGTTTCCAGTATTAGGACCATCGATTCAGCCCTCTATAAGCTTATTATTCTTTCTTTCACTCTCCCTTTTTTCATTATTGTATAGTTGGATTTGGATTGAACTGAGTGCATTTCTCTTTAAACGATGGAGCAGGAAAATCAACGTTACTATTCCAGATTAAATAATATGAAGCTCATCCGGTGAGTGTACAATTGGTCGGCTTCCTCGTTCATCAGTTTATCAATAGCCTAGTTGGTCGCGAACAAATGATTATAATAATTGTTAAGCCCTATGCAGCTTACAATTGCATCATTCAGGTAGTTATTCCTCCCCTTCAGTCTTAAAAGTGAAGGTCTTACTACTCATTAATGAACAATCAATCAATGGTATAATTCACTAAAAGGACCAACAAAAGGGGGGAGAAAATGAGCTGGTTCTCTGCAATCAAAAAGCGATGGAAGCAGAATAAACGAGAACGTTATCAAGAAGAATTCCGCCAAAACTTTGAAGACACATTAGTGATTCATGAATTAGAAACAGTCCATGTAAATTTGATTAAATACTTACATGTCGCTCTAAATCCAGAATATATGGAAGAGATCAATACAGCGTTTCGCTTGAAATTTCCGCGCTATTCGCAACGACAAGTAAATGAGCTTTGGCGAGAGTTAAAGAGGTATTTCGTATTAGCCGCTATTTTTAAACAAGTAGAGATGTTTCATGATAAAGTCGATGAGCTCTGGCACCTCATGTTAGACGATCCAAACAAATACAATCAGTTCTGCCAAACGTTTATCGGACACAAAATTGAGCATATCTCGCACAAACAGCCAACATGGAAACCGACAGAACGCACTTTATTTGATTTTTATTATGTACAGCTATTTACCGTAGACATGATTTCACTTAAAATTTGGCGAAAATTTTTTAAAGAAGATAAAGGCATTTCTTTCTTGAATGAATTTACATCTCATAAACTAACAAGTTTAAAGCAAACCTATATGCGCACGAACACGAGCCAAGAAGCGGAACAAACCTTTGAATTTTTCGTAGCAAGATTCAAAGACGCTCAAAACGAGGGAAATCTTCACTGGAAGAAACGATACGAACAGACCGACAATGCGAGTCCAGCTTACTTTGCTTATGTCGCGGCTGATGAAGATGCGAAGCATGAATTTAAAGACATTTTTGGCAGCGACTCTACAGACTCTGGAAGCTCCAGTGATTCCGCTTCTAGCTATAACGACAGCGGATCAGATACATCGAGCTGTTCGTCTTGCAGCTCATGTTCGTCTTCATAAGAGAGAACGAAAAAGCTCATTATTATCGTCCCGCATTTTCTGCTACTTAAATATTTAAAAAATTTGCCGATACATGTAGATTAATTTAGGGGGCATTTTGCAGGAAAATGCAGGTTCTTTCTATAAAGTATTAAAAAGGACAAAACAATGTCCAACAAATCAGTGGGAAGGTGGTCGTTGTTTGTGAGCCCGGATTTGACCATACAACAAATTGCTGAAACGATTCCAAAAGCCGTATTAAATGCATCAGATAAAGATTTAGAAAGCTTTCAAAAAATTCTCGAAGAAACGATCAAACTACGAGAAGGACATAGAAACTTACAGCAATTAATTAAAAGCTTTTCTTCTTCTGTCATCCAACGTTCATGAAACATTTCCTATAGAGAAGCCTCGATTAATGGTTCTTTTCCAAAGAATCCACTATTCGAGGCCATTTTAAATACCTTTTCAGGTACTCATCTAACTACCACGTTCATTCATCACCAATTTTAAAACTGATAAACTTTTGCTCCATCATTTCCTCCATTGCATATTTAACCCCTTCTCTACCAACACCGCTGTCCTTCCAGCCGCCATAAGGCATATTATCAATTCGATAGGTTGGAATATCATTTATAACAACTCCACCCGTTTCAAGCCGTTCCGCTGCATAAAATGCTCGTTCAATACTTGGCGTCATCACTCCCGAGTTTAATCCGTAGCGGGAATCATTCGCATCCTTAATCGCCTCATCCAACGTAGCAAACGGAAAAACACAAACAACAGGGCCAAATACTTCAAAACGAAACACTTTGGAGTCTCGATTTACATTCGTTAATACGGTTGGATATAATACATTTCCTTCTACATTCCCGCCGCATTCAATTGTAGCCCCTTCTTGTACGGCCTCATGTATCCAACTTTGCAGACGGTCCAATGATTTTTTTGAAATGACCGCCGTAATATTCGTATCCTCATCAAGCGGTGAACCGACAACAAGTTGCTTTGTCCGACTAACAAACCGTTCTAAAAATTGTTCATAAAGCGATTGATGAACATAGATTCGTTGAATAGAAATACACACTTGTCCATTATTAGAAAAAGCCCCTAATACACTACGTTCAATGACTTTATCAATGTTTACCCCTTCATCAATAATAAAAGGGGAATTGGAGCCGAGTTCAAGTGTCAATTTACGAAAACCTGCTTGCTGCTGAATCAGATGCCCCACCTCTACACTGCCTGTAAACGTCACTTTTTTCACATGCGGATGAGTCGTTAATGCTTCGCTCAAAACATCGCCTTTCCCAGGAATAACATTCAATACCCCTTCTGGAAGCCCCGCCTCTTTAAAAATCTCAGCAAGGACAAGTGAACTAATCGGTGTTTGCTCAGCTGGTTTTAACACAATTGAATTTCCGGCCGCAATAGCTGGTCCCACTTTGTGCGCTACGAGATTGAATGGAAAATTAAAAGGAGTAATCGCTGTCACCACCCCAATTGGCGTCCAAGTTGTAAAACCAAAACGTTTCTCCCCGCCTTCTGCAGCATCCATTGGAATTTGTGTTCCATAATTACTTTTAGCCGCTTCTGCTGCAAAACGATACGTTTGAACGGTCCGATTAATTTCCTCACGGGCATTGCGAATCGTTTTGGCCGATTCTAAAGAAATGATTTTGGCATATTCTTCACTACGTTCTTCCATAATCGTGGCCGCTCTTGCTAAAATCTTAGCACGACGATGTGCCGGATACTCTCGGAATTTCTGAAAAGCCGTATGCGCTTCAACAATCGCTTCTACGGCATCCGCGGGTTCAGCCTGTCCAATTTCAGTTAATTGTTCATTCGTATGCGGATTATATAAAGGCTCATAAGTTTTCGCTTCGCGCCATTTTCCACCAATCCATAATTGCCATTTTTGCCTCATCCTTCATCACACCTCATTCTTATAATTTACAAATATAATCGCCAAGTGTTTTGGATAATTTAACATTTTCGGAATAATCGACATCCACATCGATTAAAACAATATCTTGGCTCTGAATGGCCTCTTCTAATGCAGGAAGCAAGTCATCCGAATGTTTCACCTTAATTCCTTTCGCACCGAAACTTTCAGCGAACTCAATAAAATTCGGATCTTCAAATTGAATAGCATTGGATCGATTAAATTTATTCAGTTGTTTCCACTCGATTAAACCAAATTTAGAGTCATGAAAAATAATAATGACAATCGCCACACCTAAACGTTTCGCTGTGGCTAGCTCAACACCATTCATTAGAAAGCCGCCATCACCGGTAATCGCAATGACAGGTTTATCCGGCTGTGCTAATTTTGCAGCAATGGCGCCGGGAACAGCAATCCCCATTGAGGCAAATCCATTGGAAATAATGACATGATTTGGATTTTCAGGCTGATACATACGAGCAATCCATAGTTTATGAGCGCCCACATCCGAAATAACAATCGCTTCTCCTTTTTCCGCCTTTTTTAAGTCGGCAAGAATTCTTTGTGGAATAATAGGACTGCCGGATACCTCATCAGACTCATGCAGTTTCTCAACCAACTGATTCTTTAGCCGTATTACATCCGACCAAAGTTCTTTTTCTTCAACATAGCTGTTTAAAGCTTCAATCGCTTCTTTAACATCACCGACTAATTCGGCTTGGACTGGATAATACGCATCGACTTCAGCAGGCAAACTATCAATATGAACAATCGGGTTCATCGCTTCATCATTCCAATATTTCGGTAAATATTCGACAATGTCATAGCCTATCGTAATAATGACATCAGCAAGATCAAAGCCACAAAGCACATAATCCCTTGCTTGCATGCCAACCGTATATAGGGTCAATGGATGATCCGAAGGCAGCACACCCTTTGCCATAAACGTATTAACTACCGGAATATTTTTCGCTTCGGCGAACTGGCGTAACGCGTCTGTTGCTCCATCACGAATAACCCCGTTTCCAGCTAAAATAATCGGCCGTTTAGCACGGTTAATCAATTCTGCTGCCTTTTTGATTTCTTCCTCAGCCGGACAAGAGATAGGTAGTGATGTAACAGGAATTGGTTCTCCTTCTGTATCCATCCGCGCTACATCTTCCGGAAGCTCAATATGAACGGCACCTGGTTTATCAAGAAGGGCTGTTTTAAATGCTTTACGAATAATTTCTGGTATTGTGTGCGGCACGTGAATTTGTTGACTCCATTTTGTTGTTTCTTCAAACACACCAATAATATCCACATACTGATGAGATTGCTTATGAATACGCTCAAGACCTGCCTGGCCGGTAATGGCGACAACAGGTGAGTAATCTAAATAAGCATTTCCTACTCCTGTTAATAAATTGGTTGCACCCGGCCCAAGTGTAGCCAAACAAACACCTGGCTTTCCAGTTAAACGACCATATACATCGGCCATAAAAGCTGCTGCTTGTTCGTGATGCACTAAAATAAAGTCAATTTCAGAGCCAATAAGAGAATCAACAAGATCCGTATTTTCCTCTCCAGGAATGCCAAAGATATATTGAACCCCTTCATTTTCTAAACAGCGCACAAATAAATCCGAAGCTTTCAAGACCATTCCTCCATTATAAATTCGAAATATCTCCTCCTATGGTGGCTATTCAACTAAAAAATTATGTAGCTAAAATATGAGAGTTCAACCATCTTCTTTCATTATGCATAAAAAAACTCGTTACTTATAAATGAACGAGTGATGACAGAGTGAGACTTATTTTAGAAATATTCTATAGAGCTACAAGCTGCTTTAAAAATAATGTAATTGCTTTATCTTCAGAATACTTTCTTTTTCAGACGAACTTTTTTTGGTAGTCAATACACTTAAACACCTCGAACTTTTCTTGCAAAGGAAGGAGTGATATTGGAGAATAAACTTTTTATATGTATGGAAGGAAAAGGGGAAATAATATTTATGAGGGAATTTCTTCTTTACTTTTAGTCAAATTAGATTTTCCCTCATCAGTAAAAAGACAATTGTCTTCCTCTACTCTTTCGTTTCGTCACTTGAAAACCTTTCAATATGAACAATCTTTTCACGTGGTTGATGTTTTTTTCTTTGAGGCGCTTCCAATGGATAGCCCATGCCCAAAACAGCCACAATTCTACGATTATTAGGGATTCCCACAAGTTCTCTTACATATCGTTCCCGTCTTTCGGATTCTTCTTGATCCTCTGAGTGATAGACCGCTCCAAAAGCAAGTCCCAACCCTAAATCTGTAGCTGTAAGCCAAATAAAAGAACTGGCGATTGAAGCATCTTGCAACCAATATTTGCTTTCATCAGGTCTTCCCGTAATAATGATTGCTGCAGTAGCTTCTTTCAACCATTTCATAAATGGTGTTGTTTCAGATAGCTTGTCTAATCCTTCTCTTTTAGTTATTACAATCAATTCTCTTGAAGGTAAATTATTCCCTGTTGGAGCATAGTATCCCGCATCTACAACCTGTTCTAAAATTTCAGCGGGAATTTCTTTATTTTCAAAGCGGACGATTTCTCTTCTTCCTTTTATCACATCAAGTACACTCAATGATTTCACCACCTTTTTCATTTCCTTATCTCTATTAAATCATACATTCTTATTAATTTTCACTATAAAGTAAGGCCTGGGCGACTCCAACAAAATATTCGGATTCTCTGATAATATGATTCAACACAACCTTTGCTGTTGGATTTTCACTAATTGCCTTGCTTTCGTTTTTGATTTGTTGGCATAGCTTAATAAATTCCAAGCTTTGGTTTAAACAAAAAGAAGTGAGCTGTAACACTTGCTGATAAAGCTGCGCTGACACGTACGACCCTGAACGGGTAACAGATTCAATATATCGGACAACATGTTGATGTGTTTCTCCCAATACCTTCTCCCATTCCTTTAAGGCATTCACGAAATTCGATTCCAAATGAGAAACTAGCTCACGAATAACAACGGTGTGCTCTTCTTCTTGATGCTTCCAAAATTCAGCTTCATCCAATATACGTAAAGGCATTTGTGGACCGTAATAAAATTGCATGTTCTCCCTCCTATTTCCCTATCTCGTTTTAACGTATGGGATTCATAAAAGGGATATGACTGTTCGGCTTATTTTCATGTTAGCTTTATCAGATGAATCTGTTAACTTTCGACTCACTCTGTATAGGACCGCAATCATTATTTAATACGGTTTTATTAAAGAATAATGGTTCTATAAAGAGCTCCCATTGAATAATTACACTCATCTTGGAGCATATTAACGCCAAATAGATTTAGCCAGTTCAGGAGGAAAAATATGATGAATCTCGCAAGTCAACTCATTATCATCGGATTTGCATTAATTGCACTTATTGTTCTAGTGCTTGTTATTTTTCTAGTTTATTTAATCTTATTTGACCGCAACCAAAAACGACACGCTATTTTAAGGAATTATCCTGCACTTGGCCGGGTCCGCTATTTTTTTGAAAAGATTGGCCCAGAAATGCGCCAATATTGGTTCAACAGTGATACGGAAGGCAGACCATTTTCACGAGATGACTACGAACATATTGTCAAAAGCGCCAAATATAATCGAGATGTTATCGGTTTTGGTTCAAAACGAGACTTTGACGAAGAAGGTTTTTTTGTTCGAAATGATATGTTTCCGAAATTATCGGAAGAAATAAAAATGGATAAGGAAACAAAAGTTTTAACGAAACGATATATTTTATTAAAAGATCCGCTTCTTTCACAAAGGGAAGAAAAATGGGAAGATGAGGAGTCATCTGCTCATTTATTGCATGACGATGACGCAATCGTCATTGGACCAAATACCAGACATCCATTTGTTTTAAAAGGTCTCATTGGTATGTCTGCAATGAGTTACGGTTCATTAGGACACCATGCAATCACTGCCTTATCAGAAGGTTTAGGGCTAGCAAAAGGAACATGGATGAATACAGGAGAAGGTGGACTCTCGCCCTACCATTTAAAAGGCGGAGTGGATATCATCATGCAGATTGGTCCCGCTATGTTTGGTATACGTGATAAAAACGGGAACGTAGATTGGGATGAATTAAAAAGAAAAAGTGAACTTCCACAAATAAAAGCATTTGAACTTAAACTAGCCCAAGGTGCTAAAACACGCGGCGGGCATATCGATGCTGAAAAAGTAACACCAGAAATCGCTGAGATTCGTAAAGTAGAGCCATACAAATCAGTTGATAGCCCAAACCGCTTTCCTCAATTCGGAAATATAGCCTCCTTACTGGATTTCGTTGAAAAAATTCGAGACCATACAGGAAAGCCCGTTGGCATAAAGATTGTTGTCGGCGGAAATGATAGTG
>Ga0182737_1000975_pt1 | contig 31896 bp, 33 predicted proteins | sample eDN5th30CBELigOP_FD_128878 | JGI IMG/M metagenome (GOLD analysis project Ga0182737, IMG submission 128878) | Enriched Organic Plus compost microbial communities from Emeryville, California, USA - eDNA 5th pass 30_C BE-Lig OP (version 2) (version 2) ... | reverse complement strand
GGTCGGGGTGGAAGACGTCGAAGTCGGTCATCTTCTCGCCGGAGGAGGCGAACATGACCGGCTTGCCGGTGACCTGGCGGATGGACAGCGCGGCACCACCGCGGGCGTCGCCGTCGAGCTTGGTGAGGACCACGCCGGTGAAGTCGACGCCGTCCTGGAACGCCTTCGCCGTGGCGACGGCGTCCTGGCCGATCATCGCGTCGATGACGAAGAGCACCTCATCGGGCTCGACCGCCTTGCGGATGTCGGCGGCCTGCCGCATCAGCTCCGCGTCGACGCCGAGCCGGCCGGCGGTGTCGACGATGACGGTGTCGTAGAGCCGGCGCTCCGCCTCCTTGACGCCGTCCTTGGCGACCTTGACCGGGTTGCCGACCCCGTTGCCCGGCTCCGGAGCCCAGACCGGCACGCCGGCCTGCTCGCCGACCACCTGGAGCTGGTTCACGGCGTTCGGCCGCTGCAGGTCGGCCGCGACGAGGAGCGGCGTGTGCCCCTCCCCCTTGAGCCACTTGGCGAGCTTGCCGGCGAGCGTCGTCTTGCCGGCGCCCTGCAGGCCCGCGAGCATGATGACGGTCGGCGGCCGCTTCGCGAACTCGAGGCGCCGCTGCTGCCCGCCGAGGATGCCGACGAGCTCCTCGTTGACGATCTGGACCACCTGCTGCGCGGGGTTCAGCGCGCGGTTGACCTCGTCGGAGAGCGCCCGCTCGCGGACCGTGCCGGCGAACTCCTTGACCACCTCGAGCGCGACGTCGGCGTCGAGCAGCGCGCGCCGGATCTCGCGCACGGTCGCGTCGACGTCGGCCGGGGACAGCTTCCCCTTCGTGCGGAGGTGCCGGAAGGTCTCGCTGAGCCGGTCGGTGAGGTTGCCGAACATCGCCATGGTCCACCGATTCTACCGGCGCCCGACTGAGGCCCCTCCTGCCCCGCCCCGGACGCTCCGGTGTCGCTTGTGGCTGGAATCGCCCGCGCTTTCCAGCCACAAGTGACACTGGAACGGCGGGGTGTGATGGGCGCTGACTCGGGGGGAACCGTCCCTCACAGGCGGCGCGGGCGTTGTCTTCTCCGGCGTTCCGGGGCGGTCGCTTCCGGACGTCGGAGGGCGCGCGTAGCCTGGCCGCATGGTCGATCCCGAACTGCTCGCGCAGGCACTCGCCCTGCCCGAGGGCGAACGCAGGCAACTCGCCGAGACGCTTCGGGCCGCCATTGCCGATGAGGGTATTGATGAGGCGACGCGCAAGGCACTTGAGGAGGCCGAGCGCGACGAGATCGAGAATCCGCGGGATGAAGCTCCTTGGGAAGAAGTCAGAGCACGACTTCGAGCCGAGGGGCTATGGCATATCGAATAATCATCAGAGACCGCGCCCTTGACGATCTGCGCACCATCGTCGCCTGGTATGCCGCAACGTCGACGATCCACGTCCGCGATCGGCTCGAGCGGGAGTTCGAGACCGCCTGGGAACATCTCTCGGAATGGCCATATATCGGGCGCGCAGGTCCGAACGCGTGGCATTCGCTCGCATTGGCCCGGTTCCCCTATACGACCTGGTACCGGGTCTTCGACGACGCGGGCATCGTGCGCATCCGAAGGATCCTGCACGATCGAGACGATCCGCTGAAACGTCCCGACTGACGGAGAGGCTCTCCACCATCCGGCGTTCGCCCCAACTCGAGCGCATTCGCCTGCCGTCCGGGAATCGTCCGGGCGGCTCCCAGGCGCGCCCGAGAACGTGGGAGGCATGGGTGTCCGACACATCGTCGTCCGTACGGCCCTCGCGACACTGACCGCGGGGGCCGTGCTGCTCGGTGCGGCCGCCTGCGCCGACGGGGGCGGCAACGGCACCGGGAATGCCGGGACGCCGGAGACCCCCGTCGCCGGCACGACGGAGCAGCGGACGATCGCGGTCGGCAGCGCGGAGCGCGACTACGCCGTCCACATCCCGGGCGTCGTCGACCCGGAGCCCGACCTCGTCATCGCGCTCCACTACTGGGGCGGCACGATGCAGGAGTACATCGACGGGACGAGCTGGAGCAAGCTGGCCGACGCGGGCGGCTTCGTCGTCGCGTTCGGCTCCGGCAACGACAAGTCGTGGAACGCCGGGGACTGCTGCGGCACGGCGATGGACGGGCAGAGCAACGATCTCGGCTACATCGACGCGATGATCGCGGCGCTGAAGGAGGAGTTCCATCCGGGGCGCGTGCTCGTGGCGGGCACCTCGAACGGCGCCATGATGGCGCAGCGCTACGGCTGCGAGGGCACCGAGGACGTCGACGTCGCCTCGATCTCGGGCTCGCTCTTCGTCGACTGCGAGGGCGCGCCGCCGCGCAACGTCATCATGATCAACGGGCTGCTCGACGAGACGGTGCGCTACGACGGCGAGCCGGGCGGCAACGGCGGCCTCATCGACGGCATCCCCGTCCCGGACGCGTTCGCGAAGTGGCGGCAGATCGATCAGTGCGGCGAGCCGAGCCGCGCCGACGAGGACGGCGGGCTGGTCCACGTCGACTCGTCCGAGTGCGCGGACGGCAAGCGCGTCGAGCTCATCACGATCGACGACGTCAAGCACAGCTGGCCCTCGAGCCGCTTCGACCCGATCGCGCGCGTCGCGGAGTTCTATCGGCTCGGCGGCTGAGCCTCAGTCCGGCGGCAGGACGCCGAAGACCGCGAGCTGCGTCGCGATCATCCGGTAGTAGGAGACGAGCGCGACGAGCTGGAAGAGGTGCTCGAGGCCGAGCGCGGCGAGCGCCCGCGCGTAGGACGCGTCGCCGAGGGTGCCGGTGTCGAGGATCTCCCAGGTCGCCGCGAGGGCCGCCGCCACCTCCTCGTCGGCGCCGCGCGGCGCCCGGCGGGCGGCGATCTCCGCGAAGTCCTCGTCGGTCCACCCGACCGCGCGGCCCGCGGGCTCGTGGGCGTAGCGCTCGAACGGGCTGTCGAGGGCGTAGCCGACGGCGAGGATGACGGCCTCCCTCGTGCGCTCGGAGAAGCCGATCCCCCAGCGCATCTCGGCGCCGATCCCGGCGAGCGCGAAGCCCATCTCGGGCGACAGGACCCACACGGCCGGCGGGCCGATGAGCCGGCCCTCGCCGTCGATGAGCCGGAACGGCGCGGCCGGGTCCGCGCGCGGGCCCGTGGTGTACCGCCGGTGGAACTCCGCCTGGCGCGGGGTGTACTCCGCCGGCTCGGGCGCGGTGAATCGCATCGCGGCGTCCCGCCCGTCACATGCCGCCGGCCGGCAGGCCGAGCGCGACCCGGCCCTGCGAGCCGTAGAAGACGTCGTACTGGGCGCCGATGTGCGTCTTGTAGAACCCGGCGTCGCGGTAGTACTTCTCGAGCCTCGTCCCGGTCATGCCGGCGGAGGTCGAGCCCGCGGTCGAGAACGCGAGGTCGACCGCCTCGACGGCGAGCCGCGCCGCGGTCGCCGCCTGGCCGCGCAGCCGGAGGTCCTCGGCGGGGGTGAACTCCGGTCCCCCAGCCGCCCAGTCGCGGCCCCGGCGGGCCATCTCCGCGACCGTCGCGTGGAGGAGCGCGTCCGCCGAGTCGGTGAGCTGCTGGATGTGCCCGAACCACTGCTGGTACTGCGGGGACTCGCTCCTCGGCATCCGCGGCGGGAAGCTCGTCCCGCGCTGCATGAGCGTCTCGTACTCGTCGAGCGCCGCCCACGCCGCGCCGACCTGGGTCACGGCGAGGCCCGCGATGAACATCGTCGTGGTCCGGCCGAGGTAGAGCGGATTGCCGAGCAGGCGGTATCCCGGCGTCCCGCCGTGCTCGCTCCAGACGTAGTCCTTGAAGTCGAACGGGACCACGTTGTAGTCGGGGACGAAGACGCCGTCGACGGTGATCGAGTTCGAGGAGGAGGCGCCGAGGCCGATCGTCCGGCCGCCGCCCCAGTCGTCGACGATCGTGTAGTCCGAGCGCGGCAGGAGGAACATGTGCGGCACCGGGGTGCCGTCCGCGGCGATGACCGGCGCGGCCGGCATGAAGTGCGAGCTGTAGGTGCAGCCCGAGTTGTAGTCCCAGCGTCCCGTGAGGACGTAGCCGCCGTCGACGGGCTCGGCGCTCGCCTGCAGCGGGAAGGCCCGCGAGGCCGCGACGAACGGATAGGACCGATAGGCGAGCTCCTGCGCCCGCTCCGGGAAGTAGGAGGAGAACTGGTAGGCGTGGCTCGCGCCGAGCTCGAAGGACCAGCCGACGCCGGGGTCGCCGCGGGCGATCTCGCAGGCCACCCGGAAGAACGTCTCGAGGCCGAGCTCGAGGCCGCCGTAGCGCTTCGGGCGCAGGATGTCGTAGAGGCGGGCCTCGGTGAACGCCGCGTGGACCTCCGCCGAGTAGGTGCCGAGCCGCTGATGCTCGGCCTGCGACTCGCGGAGGCGCTCGCGCAGGCCCCGCGCCCGCTCGATGATCTCCGCGCTCGTCGGCTCGTCCGCCGTCAGCGTCCCGCGCTCCGTCATCGACATCGACCCGCCCCTTCACGCCCGTCCGCCACCGTCGTCGCGTCGTCAGGCTATGGCCGCCGTCCCGGCGGGGCGGTGGCCGTCGGGGACAATGGGGTAATTCCGCCCTGCCCTCCGATGGCCCGGCCGGGGCACCCTGGTCCGTGAGGCGAAAGGCCGGTGCAACGTGGCATTGCCCTCGGGCGCGAGCATCATCCAGGTGACCTATGCGGACCGCCGGGTGCTCCGCAGCCACGTCTTCCACGACTTCGCGAGCCTCGGCCTGCCGGACGCGCACATCCGGATGCCGTACAGCCTCTGGATCGTCGACACGGCCGACGGGCCGCTCGTCGTCGACACCGGCTTCCACGTGCCCGACGCCTACTGGGCCGGCGACGCGGTCTGGCGGACGGTGCCCGAGGCGCTGGACGCCGTCGGCGTCGATCCGCGCGCCGTCGAGCGGCTCGTGCTCAGCCACCTCCACTTCGACCACGCCGGCAACGTCGATCTGTTCCCCAACGCGCGCGTGCACGTCGCCCGTCAGGAGCTCGATCACGCGATGCGGCTCGGGCCCGACGAGCTGCGCCGCGCCTTCGTCGATCCCGCCCACCTCGACGCGGTGCGGCGCGCGGACGCCGAGGGGCGGCTGGTGACGGTCGGCGACGGCGCCGAGCCGGCGCCCGGCGTGACGCTGATCGCCGCCCCGGGCCACACGCCTGGCCAGCTCGCGGTGCTCGCCGAGACCCGCGGCGGTCGCCGGCTGCTCGCTTCCGACGCCGCCCACTTCTTCGAGCAGCTCGAGCTCGGCTGGCGCTTCTTCGCCCACACCGACGCCGAGGCATCGGATCGCACCGTCGCCGCGCTCCGCGCGCGATCCGAGCAGGCCGGCGCGCCGATCATCCCCGGCCACGACCCGCGGGTCCGCGAGCGCTATCCCGCCCTGCCGGGCGCCGCCGCGCGGTTCGCGACGGTGCTCGCCTGACGGCCGCTCAGGGCGACGCGGCTCAGCTGGCGAGCGTGCGGACCCCGCCGTCCATCCGCTCGCGCATCCACAGCGCGATCTGCGAGCGCGAGCGGAACTGCAGCTTGTGCAGCATCCGCTGGATGTGGCCCTCGACGGTCCGCGTCGAGAGCACGAGGCGCGCGGCGATCTCGGCGCTGCTCAGCCCGTCGACGAGCAGCTCGGCGATCTCCGACTCCCGGCGGGTGAGCTCGGCGGGGCGGCCCGCGGAGGCGCCGTCCTCGAGCGCCAGCGCGACGACGCTGCGACGGTCGAGCTGACGGCCCCGGGCGGAGAGCCGCGAGAACTCCCTGGCGCCGAGCGAGGCGCGCACGGCCGACTCGAGCCCCCAGCCGATGACATCCCGCGCCATGGTCCGCGAGCCGTGCATCCGGCTCGCCGCGGCGAGCAGCTTCGCCGCCTTCGCCGAGTCGCCGTGCCGGTGCGCGAGGGCGGCGAGCAGCCGCAGGCAGGTGGGGACGCCGGCGCGGTCGCCGAGCGAGTCCATCATCAGGAAGGCCTCGCGCGCGGTCTCGCCCGCGCGCTCGTCGAGACCGCGGTTGAGCAGCGAGATGGAGCGGACGATGAGCGCGTGCGCGACGCCCCATCGGTTGCCGCGGGCGTGCATGAGGTCGACGCTCGTCCGGAAGAGCTGCTCGGCGCGGCCGTGGTCCCCGCGGATCACGTTGACGAGGGTCAGGAAGTACATCTGCTCGTCGAGCGCCTCGAGCCGCCCGCTGCTGCGGGTGCGCTCGACGAGCCGCTCGAGCTCCGTCTCGGCGCCGTCGACGTCGAGGTCGCCGAGCCGGATGAGCGCCTGCAGGAACTCCACCGGCATCGCGCTCGACTCGTCGTCGTCCTCGGCCACCTCGAGGCTCTCCGCGAGCAGGGCGGCCGAGCGCCCGAAGTCCCGCACGACGATGGAGAAGTACGCCTCCGCGCGGAGCGCCTCGGCGGTGAGCGCGTCGCGCTGGCGCCGGCACTTGACGGCCTGCTCGAGCCAGGCCTGCACCTGCTCGGCGAGGCCGAGCGCGCTCCAGCGCTTCCGCAGCCGCACGATGAGCCGGATGCTGTCGCCGGCGGACTCCGGGTCGCCCGTGTAGCGGTTGAGCAGTCGCTCGAGGCTCGGACGGTGCTCGAGCAGGTGCCGCGAGAGCTGCACCTCCGCGGCGCCGGGGGGCGAGTCGGCGAGCGTGTTCATCAGGTCGATGAGATGCGCGTCGACCCGGCTCATCGCCTCGGCGGTCCGACCCTCCGCGTCGAGCCGCAGCCGCGCGGCGCGGCGCACGGAGCGCAGCTGGCGGAACACGCCCTCGGAGTCGGGATCCGGCAGCAGGACGGAGCGGTCGACGAGCCGGGAGAACGCCGCGACGACCTCGGCCGGCTCCTCGTCCTCGCCGAGGAGCGAGGCGATGCAGCCGAGCCCGACCGACTCGCGCAGGACGGAGGCCATCGTGAGCAGCCGGAGCTCGACGGGGTCGCAGCCGTCGACGACGCCGGACGCGGCGGCACGCAGCTGCGCCGCCGCGGGCAGCAGGTCGACGAGCGAGTCGTGGGACCGCAGCGCCTCGCGCACGGCCTCGAGTGAGAGCAGCCGGACGGACCGCGCGGCGAGCTCGATCATGGCGGGCAGTCCGTCGCTCGCCGCGCAGATGTCGCGGAGCACGGGCAGGTCCTGCGTCGTCGGCGCGAAGGCCGGGTCGACCAGGCGGATCCGGTCGACGAGCAGCCGGATCGCGTCGAAGTCGAGGATGGCGCGCGAGGAGGTGCGGGCGCGGGCGGGGACGATGAAGGGGTCGAGACCGAGCAGGTGCTCGCCCTCGAGCCCGAGCGGGCCGGTGCTCGTCGCGATCACGGACGCGCTCGGGCACGTCGCGAGCAGCCGCGCCGCGACGTCCCGCGCGATCGCGGCGTCCTCGCCGGCCTCGAGGACGACGATGCCGGCGTGCTCGCGCAGCGGCGCGAGGTCCGGATCCGGGTCCTCCCGCAGGTCGAGGCGCCGGTGCGGCTCGGGAAGGCTGCGCAGCATCTGCTCCGCGACCCGCGCGGCGAAGCGGCGCTTGCCGACGCCGTGCGGCCCGGTGATGGTGAGCAGTCGGGACTCGGCGAGCACCCGGCGCGCGAGCTCGAGCTCGGCCTTGCGGCCGACGAAGCCGGCCTCGGCGGCGGGCGTCGCGGGCCCCTGGATCGTCAGTGCGTCAGTCATCGGAACGACACTCCCTGAATCTCCCACGGGGTGGGCGCCGGTCGACACTGACCGGACCCGCGTCCGTGGTTTGTCCGACAAGAATACGACCTCGGACGCGATTGGGCTACGGATCGCGTCGAGGGCACCGGGCCGCTCAGCCGGCGGCGACCGGCTCGGGCATCGGATAGTCCTCCGCGTTGACGACCCAGCCCGGCATCCGCGAGAAGTCCTCGCGCGGCGGGGAGAAGATGTCCAGGAGCCAGTTCGTCCCGGCGCCGACCGCCTCGCTCGTGTGGATCGACGGCGGCGGGATGACGGTGACCGACGGGGCCCCGACCCGCTCGTGGTCGTCCTCGCGCCAGGTGCGCGCGTCCGTCCCCCAGGGCCAGCGGAGGTGGTGGACGTACTCCCCCGCCAGCACGAGCGAGCACTGCTCGAAGTCGTCGTGGTGGTGCGGCGAGAGCCTCGACCGGTCGCGCGGCCCGTCCTTCGGATCGATGTAGTTGACCATGAACGTCGTGCAGCGGAAGATCCGGAACGTGCTGCCGGCGCTCGGCGGGACCGTCGCGTCGTACACCCGCACCCGGAACCCGTCGGGCGGCGCGGGCCACGGCGCGAACGGCGGGATGTTCGGGTGGGGCTTCGCATAGGAGAGCGCGTTCTCCGCGTAGTCGGCGAGCGGGCTCGTCGAGCGCACCAGGCTGACGAAGCGGTGCCGGCCGTCGAGCTCGAGCGTCGCACGGCCGGGCGGCAGCACGACGACGCGCCGACCCGGGCTCTCGACGCGCTCGTCCGGGGTCGTGATCACCGCCGCGGTGTCCTCGTCCGGCAGCAGGAGCATGTGCTCCTCCGGCTCGTCGAACTCGACGACCGCCCGCCGGTCGACCTCGCCGTAGCCGAGCACGAAGTTCTGGCCGCGGGCGTACCAGATCCGCGCGCCGAGCACCTGCCGGTCCGGCGAGCGCTCGTCGAAGCGCACGTAGTCCGCGCCGACCATCTCCTCCGGCACCGGCTTGGCGGTCGCCGTCGGCAGCGCGCTGCGCGCGTCGTCCTTCCCGTATGGCATCGCGTGCTCCCTCTCCTCAGTCCCCAATGGACTCCTGGACGATCCGCGTCGCGGCCGCCCGCAGCATCCCGCCGTCGTTGCCGACCATGACGAAGGCATAGCCGGCGGACGCCGCCCGCCGGTACTCCTCCGCGCTGCCCACCGCGGTGCCGACCGGCACGCCGCGGACGCTCGCCGCGGCGACCACGCCGGCGACGAGCGCGTCGAGCTCCGCGTCCTCGCCGCGCAGGCCGCGGCCGAGCCGGAGATCGCCCATCCCGATGAACGCCCCGCCGAGCCCCGGCGTCGCCATGATCGCCTCGCCGTCCTCGAGCGCCTCCCAGTCCTCGAGCTGGACCGCGCGGAACACGCCCTCGCCCGCGGCGACGTAGTCGGCCGGGCTGATCCCGCCCCAGGCGCCGGCGCGGCCGGTCAGCCCCATGCCCCGCACGCCGTCCGGGGGGAAGGTCATCCGCGAGACCTGCGCCGCCGCCTCGGCGGCCGAGCGCACGTGCGGCACGAGGAGGCCGTCGACGCCCGCGTCGAGGAGCCGTTGCACGTGGCTGCCGCTGGTGTCCGGGACCCGGACGAGCGTCGTCATCCCGCACGCCTGCGCGACGACGGTCATCCCGTACGCGGTCTGCAGGTCCAGCGGCGCGTGCTCCTGGTCGATGACGACGAAGTCGAAGCCGGCGAGCCCGAGGATCTCGACCGCCTCGAGCGAGGGCAGCTTCGCCCAGGTGCCGATGAGCGGGCGCGGCGACTCCCGGATCCGCTCGCCGAAGGGGCTCGGGCGCGCCATCAGTCGAGCCCGAGGAGCCGGGCGGGGTTCATGGCGAGCATCAGCCGGAGATCGGCCTCGCCCACCCCCGCGTCGAGCAGCCGCGGCACGATGCTGCGATAGACCTCCATCGGCAGCGGGTTGCCCTGCTGCCCGAGGTCGGAGCCGAGCACGGTGTGCTCGGGGCCGACCGCGTCGATCCAGGCGAGCAGGTCCTCGAGGGGGAACAGCGTCCTCTCGCCGAGCTTGTCGTACATCGCGATCGGCTGGTCGAAGACCGTGCCGAGCGCGGCGAGGCGCTTCGCGAGCGCGTGATCGATGCCGGCGATGTAGTTGGGATGGCTCACCAGGATGCGGCGCTGCCCGAGCTCGTGCGCCGCCTCGATCACGGCTGTCGCGGAGGCGGCGTCGAGGTGGCCCATCGAGACCGCCACGCCCGCGTCCCGGGTGTACTCGAGGATCGTGCGCACCTCGGGCAGCACGTCCCCGGCCTCGTCGAGGACCGGCACCGGCTCCTGCGGGAGCATGCCGAGCGGCGTGAAGTGCGATCGGGTGTTCTCGTTGTGCGCGGCATGGTCGAGGTGCGCACGCGCCGAGATGGTCGGGAACCAGACCATCCGCCCGCCGAGTCGCACGGCGAGGTCCACGGCGTGGAGATTGAGGCCGCCCGCGACGGTGTTGAGCGCGACGCCGCCGAGGACCTGCGTCGGGATGCCGGCCAGCTGCGGTCCCATCGCGAGCACGTCGGTGACCGTCGAGTGGTAGTGGCACTTGACGAGGATCGCCCGGAAGCCCGCCTCCGCCGCCTGCCGTGCCGCCTCGACGTGGTCGATCTGCCGCGGCATGGGCGACGGCCCGGAGTGGGTGTGGACGTCGATCGCCCCCTTGAGGATCCCGTCGATCGCTGTCGTCGTCATCTGCTCGTCCGCCTGCTTCCGTTCGTCTACCTGATGGCCATCGCGTTCGGCGGCGAGCCGACGCCGCCGAGGAGGTTGAGCGGCTTCGCCGTGAGCAGGAACTCGCTGCGGCCGTCGGCCGCGCAGTCGGCGGCGAGCTCGTCGAGCTTCCAGCACTCGCCGAGGAGCAGGCCGAGGAGGGCGAGCAGCGGTCGGTGCATCATGCCGTTGTGCAGGGGTCCGCGCTCGGGCGGGGGCTCCTGCGGATCGACGAAGCCGGAGTCGGGGTCCACGGGGAACATCTCGACGCCGGCGTTGTCGGAGGCGACCATCGCGAAGCGGTGGTCCCAGAGGTACTCGAGCATCTCGCTCGACTGGTGCAGGCCGGGGCTGCCGGCCGAGCGCATGGCCGCCCGGACCGCGTCGTCGCCGGCGAGGTACTGCTCCGACCAGGCGAGGTAGACGATCAGCACGTCGCCCGAGGCGAACTCGACCCCCTGGCGCCGCCGCGCCCCGTCCAGGTCCGCGGCCGTGACGCCGAAGCGCTCGCGGCCGGTGTACTCGCGGCCGACGGAGGCGTAATAGGCGGGCATGTCGAGCAGGACGCCGCGGGCGGCGATGCCGTGCTCGGCGACGAGCTGCATGCCGAGGCTCGGCAGCCCCTCGCCGACCGCCTCGTCCGCGACGCCGCCGTAGAAGCCGTGCTCGGGATGACGGATGTGGCGGAGGCCGTCGATCTGCGAGGTGGACTGCAGGTAGAACGAGTCGAGCCAGTCGTCGCGGTGGTTCGGGTTGTTCGCGAAGATGTGGTGCTCGGTCGCCGGCCGCGTGCCGGCGATGCTCGGCACGAACGCGTTGACCGGGTAGTCGAGGTTGATCACCCGGCCGGTGCGCACGAGCGAGGCCGCGGCGCGAGTCGCCTCGGGCGTGACGAGGTTGAGGCAGCCGAGCTGGTCGCCCTCGCCGAACAGGCCCCAGGTCGAGCCTGCCGGCGCGTCGTCCCGCTCGAGCAGCTCGCGGTACGTGGGCAGCGCGGGCCGGCCTGCAGCCGCCATCTCCGGGCTCGCCATGGTCGCTCCTCACTGCCGCGCTGCTCCGGCGCATCGGTGCGCCCACGGACCGCCACCCTGGCACGCGCGGCGCGGCGCCCGGCGGCCGCGGGCGGCAAATCGGGTAATTCGGCCTAAGCGCCGTCGGGCGGCGGGAGGCCGATCGCGCGGGACGGGTTGGCGACGGTCATCTCCCGGATCGACTCGGCCGACCAGCCGAGGTAGGCGAGCTGCTCGAGCAGCATCCGCAGCGCCTCGGGCGCGGCCGGCGCCCAGCGGGAGAACGCGTCGCTGGTCAGGACGACCTGGCCGCCGCCGAGCGCCGTCAGCCACTCGTGGACCTCGCGGACGCTCGAGGTCACGTCCGGGTGCAGCAGCGGCGCGGCGGAGAACTCGATGAAGGCGCCGAGCCCCGCGAGCTCGCGCAGCTCCGCGGCCGATGCCGCGTAGTGCATCGGGTGGTTGACGACGAGCCGCACGCCGAGCTCGGCGCAGCGCTCCGCGATCGCCCGCGACTCGCGCAGCGAGAGGTGGCCCGTGCCGAGGGTCAGGTCGTGGTCGCGGCAGACCTCCACGATCGCCGCCGCGTCCGGGTGCAGCCGCCCGTCGACGAGCACGCCGAGGCCCGCGTCGGCCGGCTGCGGCCCGATGATCCCGTCGAGCAGGCGCGTGATGTAGCCGCCGCGCGCCGCCTCGGCGGCCGCGCCCCAGGTGGGCAGGAAGACCATCCGCGCGCCGTGCGCGGCGGCGAGCTCGACCGAGGCCGGCGAGAGCCCGCCGACCGGCGGATTGAGGGTGACGCTGCCGAAGACGACGAACTCGGCGGGATCGAGCTCGCGCTGGATCGCCGCCGCGCGGTCCATGGTCGGCCAGACGTGCGACTTGAGCACCCAGGCGCGGATGCCGTAGGCGAGGGCCAGGCGCGCGGTCGCGAGGTCGTCCCCGCGGTTGTCCAGCGACCGCGAGAGGTCCGGCTGCCCGTGCACGTGCAGGTCGACGGCGCCACGAGTGAGGCGATCGTGATCGCCGGGGAGATGTCCGAGCTCCATCGCCTGCTCCATCGGGTCGGTGCCCCGACGCTAGGGGCCCGGACGCCGGCCCCGAGGGCTCGTCGCGCGCGAATAGAGTGGCGTTACGCTATCGCGCGCGCCGCCCCCTGATCTCGGATGGTTCTGAGCGCCCGGCGTCGGGCGCGGACGTCATCTGGAGCGAGCACGCGCATGAGCGGAGCAACGAAGCACGCGGCGGTCGTCACCGGCGCGACCGGCGGCGTCGGCCGGGCGACGGTCGAGGCCTTCCTCGCCCGCGGACACCCGGTCGTCGCGGTCGACCTCGCACAGGCTCCGGCGGACTGGGCCGGCGACGAGCGCATCGGAGTCGTCGCGGGCGACGTGAGCGAGGAGGCGACCGCGCGCGCCGCGATCGAGCTCGCCGAGACCCGCTTCGGCGGCGTCGACGTCCTCGTCAACAACGCGGGGCTCTTCCTCCGCAAGCCGCTCGCCGAGACGAGCGTCGCCGAGCTCGAGCGGCTGCTGCGGGTCAACGTCGTCGGGACCTTCGTCTTCACCCGCGCCGCGATCCCCGCCCTCGAGCGGACGCGCGGCGCGATCGTGAACCTCGGGTCCATCTCCGGGCTCGTAGGCACGACCGGCCAGGCGGCGTACTCGATCACCAAGGGCGCGATCATCCAATTCACCCGCCAGTCGGCGATCGAGCTCGCCCCGCTCGGCATCCGGGTGAGCGCCGTCGCGCCGGGCGCGATCGACACCGAGTTCGTCGCGAAGGCCGTCGCGCTCGGCTCCACGCCGGGCCTGTCGGACGAGGAGCTGCGCCGGAACAACCCGCTCGGGCGCATCTCGACGCCGGACGAGGTCGCCGACGCGATCCTCTGGCTCGCGGAGGCGCAGGCCGTGACGGGGACGATCCTGTCCATCGACGGCGGGCACACGGCGCGCTGAGGCGCCGAGAGATTCGAGGAGGACCATGAGCATCGCGTCATCGAGCACACCGTCGCCGCAGGCCGGCGAGCCGCTGCTCGTCGTCGAGGGCGTCGGGCACACCTACGGCACGGGCCCGGCCGCGCACCGGGCGATCGACGGCCTGTCGTTCGCCGTGCGCAGCGGCGAGTTCGTCTCCATCGTCGGGCCCTCGGGCGCCGGCAAGACGACGCTGCTGCGCATCCTCGCCGGGCTGCTGCAGCCGACCGAGGGCACCGTGCACCTGTCGGGGCGCCTCGTCGAGACGGTGCCGCCGGGCATGGCGATGGTCTTCCAGGACTACAGCCGCTCCCTGCTGCCGTGGCTGACCGTCGCGAAGAACATCGCCTTCCCGCTGCGCGGGGACCGGCACACCGCGGCGGAGCGCCGGACGATCGTGCAGGAGAGCCTCGCCGCGGTCGGGCTCACCGGCCACGAGCACAAGTACCCGTGGCAGCTCTCCGGCGGCATGCAGCAGCGCGTGGCGATCGCCCGGGCGCTCGCCTACCGCCCGAGCCTGCTGCTCATGGACGAGCCGTTCGCCTCCGTCGACGCGCAGACCCGGGAGGGGCTCGAGGACCTCGTGCTGCGCATCCAGGAGCGCACCGACGTCACGATCCTGTTCGTCACGCACGACGTCGACGAGAGCGTCTACCTCGCCGACCGCGTCCTCGTGCTCTCGCGGCCCCCGTCGCGGATCGTCGAGGACATTCCCGTCCCGCTGCCGAGCCCGCGCGACCAGATCTCGACGAAGGAGCTCCCGGAGTTCGTCCACCTGCGCGGGCAGGTGGCGCGACTCATCCACGGGGCCGAGCCGGCGATCGCCGCCGCGGAATCGGCTCCCTCGCCCTGATGCCGTCCGCCGCGGCGCAATGCGCGTAGTTCAACGCATGTCCCGTGGCGACCGCCCTGACTACCGTCGAGCCCCGTACGCACTTCCGTACCTCAAAGGAGAGGCCACCAGCCGTGTCAACACCGATCAGCTTCCCCAGGCGCACGCGTGCACTGCGCCTTGTCGCCGTGAGCGCCGCGAGCGCCGCGGCGCTCGTCCTCGCCGCCTGCAGCGCCGGCGGCGATCCCGCCCCGACCGACGACGCCCCCACGGGCGGCCTGGACCCGGCCATCGCGGCCGCGGCCGAGGCGGCCGACCCGCATCAGCCCGAGGTCGACGTCCTGCGGGGCGCCCTCTGGCAGGGTCCCATCAGCGGCCAGTGGTTCCTCGGCGCGGACGCCGCGGAGGAGTACGGCATCACGCTCGAGTCCGACTGGATGACGGACGCGACGGTCGGCCGCGCGCAGCTCGCCTCCGGCGCGATCGACGTCGTGCCCGGCTCGCCCTACGGTGCCGCGCAGCTCTCGCTCGGCGGCTCGGACACGCTCATCGTCGCGGGGAACTACCTCTCGTCGCCGGGCGAGGAGGCGATCTACGCGCTGCCGGAGTCCGGCATCAAGACCGCCGCCGACCTCGCGGGCAAGACCGTCGCGTTCACGGCCCTCACCGGCATCGACCAGAACCGGGTCAAGCTCGCGATCGCCGAGGCCGGGGGCGACCCGGAGAGCATGAAGATCGTCGCGAGCACCTTCGCCGACATGCCGGGGCAGCTGCAGAACGGCACGATCGACGCCGCGGACGTCGCCGCCTACGGGATCCCCGGCGTCAAGGCCGTCGGGGCCGTCGAGGTCTTCGACCTCAGCGGCGGCAAGTTCGAGGGGCGCCCGTTCAACGTCTGGATGGCGACGAAGTCGTTCTACCTCGCCCACCCGAACGCCATCGCCGCGTTCCAGTGCGCGATGGCGGCCGGCGGCGAGCTCGCCAACGAGCTCGAGAACATCGAGGCGTACGAGCGCGACACGCTGAAGTTCCCGGAGGCGGTCATCGCGGCCCAGATCCAGCCGAACTTCGTCACCGGGCCGCTCGACCCGGCGACCGTGCAGGCGGACTGGGACGAGGAGGTCGAGGCGAACGGCTCGCCGGAGTTCGACGTCACCGCCCTCGTCGTCCCGTTCCCGAAGAGCTGCTGAGCGAACGGCGACGATGCGTCTCATCAGCGACGAGCGTCAACGCGGCGGTGCGTCGCCGGCTCCGGCCGGCGGCGCGCCGCCGCGGCCGACGGCACGACGACGGGGCCCGCACCGCTGGCGGACCTGGGAGCGGGTCTCCCTCGGGCTCCTCGGCATCCTCGTCCTGTGCGCGATCCTCCAGCTCGTCACGACGGTCGGGTACACCGACCACGACACGCTGCCCGTCTTCACCGACGTCGTCGCGCGCTTCGCCCGACTCTTCGTCGAGCCGTACTTCTACGCGGCGCTGTGGGACACCCTCGCCGCCTTCCTCCTCGGCATCGTGATCGCGACCGTGCTCGGCGTCGCCCTCGGCGTCCTCTTCGGCCTATCGGAGATCACCTACCGCTCCTCGCGCACGACGGTCGAGCTGCTGCGGCCGATCCCCGCCACCGCGCTCATCCCGGTCATGATCATCATCTTCGGCACGGGCCTCGGGATGAAGACGATCCTCGTCGTCTTCGCGAGCATCTGGGCGATCCTGTTCAACGCGCTCTACGGCGTGCGCAACGTCGACCCGCTGACGAAGGACATGGCCCGGTGCTTCGGGCTGGGCCGCTTCGCCGTGATCCGCCGGGTCGTGCTGCCGGCCGCGCTGCCGATGATCTGGGCCGGGGTGCGGATCTCCGCGACCGTCTCGCTCATCGTCGTCATCACGCTCGAGCTGCTGCTCGGCGGCTCGGTCGGCATCGGCGGCATGATCGCGCAGGCACGGGCCGGGCAGAACGACGTGCTCGCCGCCTACTCCGCGATCATCGTCGCCGGACTGCTCGGCCTGCTCGTGAACATCGCGCTCGGCGCCGTCGAGCGGCGCTTCTTCGCCTGGTCCACGACGACGAGGGAGGGCTGAGATGGCCGTGACCGAGACCACCGCGATCCGCGCCGCGGTCCGGCCCAGGCGAGGGCCGGCCTGGTGGCTCTCGCGGATCGCGATGAGCATCGCGCTGCCGATCGTGCTGCTCGTCGCCTGGCAGATCGCCGGCACGCTCATGCCGAGCCCGTTCATCCCCACGCCGCAGAAGATCGGCGACTACGCCGGGAAGCTGCTCTTCACCGGCGGCGCGTACATGACGCCGGACAAGGCGTGGCTCGGCGCCGCGCTGCCGACGATCGGCCGCGCCCTGCTCGGATTCCTGCTCGGCTCGGCCTGGGGCGTCTTCCTCGGCACCTGCATGGGCCTCTCCCGGGTCTTCCGGTACACCACGGGCTGGGTGTTCGAGTTCCTCCGGGCGATCCCGGCGACCGCGGTGCTGCCGATCTTCATCCTGTTCCTCGGCGGCAGCGACGCGATGCGGGTCGCCTTCATCGCGTACTCGCTCTCGCTCTACGTGCTCATCAACACGGCGAACGGGGTCGGCGCCGTGGATCCCGCGCTCCTCATGATGGGCCGCTCGTTCCGGCTCTCGCGGCCGGCCATCGTGTTCCGGATCGTGCTCCCGGCCGCGCTGCCGCAGATCTACGCCGGCCTGCGGATCGGCACCATCGGCGCGACGATCCTCGCGATCGTCTCCGAGTTCTTCGTCGCCGACAACGGGATCGGCTTCCAGATCCGGGCGACCGCGACGAGCTTCAACCTCCCCGCGATGTGGTCGTGGCTGCTCGTGCTGTCGATCTTCGGGCTGCTGCTCAACCTGACGGTCGAGGGCGTCGAGCGGCGGGTCCTCGCCTGGCACCGCAACTCGCACTGATCGCGACCCGCACCGAGCACGAGGCACAGAGAGGCGACGGTATGGAGAACAAGGCGGCGCTCGTCACGGCGTTCGGCGAGCCCCTGGAGATCGCCGAGATCGCGCTGCGCGCCGTCGGGCCCGGCGAGGTGCTCGTCCGGCTCGACTACGCCGCGGTGTGCATCACCGACGTCTACGCCTCGGGCGGCTCGACGCGCTCGGTCCCGCCGTTCGTGACGGGGCACGCCGCGACGGGCATCGTGCACGAGGTTGGCGCCGGCGTGCGGACGCTCGCCGTCGGCGACCGGGTGTCGATCACGGGCACCACGGAGTGCGGCGTCTGCGACTTCTGCCTCAAAGGCACGCCGGGGGCCTGCGCGGAGGTGTTCGAGCAGGGGCCGCGGCCGATCGGGATGCTGCCGGACGGCCGCGAGGTCGTCGTCGAGGGCGGCATCGGCGCCTACCTGCAGTGGAACATCTACCGAGAGGGCACCGTCGTGCGGCTCTCGCCGGAGCTCGACCCCGTCCAGGCGGCGCTGTTCGGCTGCGGCATCTCCAGCGGCCTCGGCGCGGTGCTCTCCGTCGCCGGCGTCGAGGACGGCGCGACCGTCGCGATCAACGGGGCCGGGCACCTCGGCCTCTGGATGCTGCAGGGCGCCCAGCTCGCCAACGCGAGCCGGATCATCGTCGTCGAGCCGGACGCGAAGCGGCGTGCGACCGCGGCGCGGCTCGGCGCGACCGACGTCATCGACCCCGCCGACGGCGACCCGGTGACCCAGGTCAAGGCGCTCACCGACCGGAACCGCGGCGTCGACTACTCGTTCGAGGCGGTCGGCACCGGAGCGGCGATGGCGCAGGCCTTCAGTATGTCGCGCAACGGCGGCACGACGGTCGCCACGGGCATGAGGTCGCGCGGCGACACCGTCGAGCTGAACGTGCTCGACTTCTCGATCCGCGCCAAGCGGGTGCTGTCCTCGCAGACCGGCGGCGGCGCGATCCACCGCGACATCCCGCGCTGGGACCGGCTGCTGCGCGAGGGCCGGATCGACCCGGCGCCGATCATCGGCGAGGTCTTCCCGCTGGAGCGGATCAACGACGCCTTCGCGGCGGCCGTCTCGCACGACGTCCTCACCGGCGTCATCGACCTGCGCTGACGGCGTTCTCCCAGGCGCGGCGCGCGCGTCGCACCGGGCCGTCCCGGTCGGCGGGGCGAGACTGGACGGCATGAAGCGTCGCCTCGCCCTCGTCGCCGCGCTCGCGGCGGCCGGGCTCGTGCTCGCCGGCTGCGTGCCGCAGGAGCCCGCGCCCGGCCCCACGACCACGAGCCCGGGACCCACCGCGCCCGGCCCGGAGCCGACGCCGACCCCGACCTCGCCGCCGCCGAGCCCCGGCCCCGAGCCGGAGCCGGAGGCGCCCGCCGCCTTCGACCCGGACGCGCTCGTCGACGCCGTCATCGCGAAGGACGCGGCCGCGGTCGTCGCGATGCTCGGCGATCCCGTCCGGCAGGTCGGCGCGGACGGGGAGACGACGCGCTCCGCGAGCGAGGCGGAGGCGGACCTGGTCGCGATCCTGCAGATCGGCGAGAACTTCAAGCCGGCCGGGCCGGACACGATCGCGATGCTCGGGTCCTCCGGCCACCCCGAGTTCGCCGCCGACGGCGCCGTCGCGTTCGACGGCGACCTCGGCACGGTGCTCGCCTTCGCCCCAGGCGGCTACCTCCGGCTGAGCTGACTCAGGCCCTTAGGGCGCGGTAGAGCTCGGCCCAGGTCTCGCGCGGCACCTCGTACGGCGCGCTGAACGTGATCCGCTCGGCCACGTCGCCGTAGCGGGCGCGCAGCTGCGCCGCGACCTCGGCGGGGGTGCCGACGCAGGCGAACTCGCGGAGCATCGCCTCGTCGACGATCCGGCCGATCTCCGTCCACTCGCCGCGGCGGACGGCCGCGCTCAGCGCCTCGCCCTTCGCCTCCCAGCCGTGCACCTCGAGCACGGGCAGGTAGGACGGCGTCGAGCCGTAGAACGCGATCTGCCGGGCGACCTCGACGGCCGCCCGCTGGATCTCGCCCGCGTCGCGACCGACCGCGACGAAGATCGGGAAGGCGATCCCGGGCACCGGGCGCCCGGCGCGCTCCGCGCCGCGGCGCAGCGCCGGCAGCGTCACCGCGTCGACGTAGGCGCGGGTCGTGAACGGGTGGGCGACGAGCCCGTCGCCGACCTCCCCGACGACCTCGGTCATGTGCGGCCCGACGCCGGCGAGCCAGATCGGCGGGTTGCCGTGCGGGTTCGGGCCGGGGTCGAAGACCGGGTTCATCAGCGTGTGGGTGTAGAACTCGCCGCGGAACCGCGGCCGCTCCCCCGTCTCGAAGGCGTGCCAGATCGCGCGGATCGCCCGCACGAACTCCTGCATCCGGGCGGCGGGCCGGCTCCACGGCATCGAGAACCGCTTCTCGATGTGCGGCTGCACCTGCGAGCCGAGCCCGAGCACGAGACGGCCGGCGGAGAGCTCCTGGATGTCGTTCGCGGCCACCGCGACGGTCATCGGGTTGCGGGAGAACGCGACGGCGATCGCGATGAAGAGGTCGATGCGGCTCGTCGCCTCGGCGGCGAGCGCGAGGGAGACGAAGGCGTCGTGCTTCGTCTCGGTGAGGACGACGCCGTCGGCGCCGAGCTCCTCGGCCTGGCGCGCGTGGTTCCCGGTGTTCGTGAGGGAGGCCGAGAGATCCCCTCCGGCATCGATGGCGAAGGTCATGGCCTCACGCTACCGCGTCCGCCCAGGCCGTTCCGGTGTCGCTCGTGGCGGGAACGGGTGCCCCGGAGCGACCACGAGTGACACCGGAACCGATGGCGACCGGGGTGGACGGGGTCGGTAGCCTGGCAGGCATGGCTCTCATCGTGGAATTCGACGGCAAGACCCCGCAGATCGATCCGACCGCGTGGATCGCGCCGAACGCGACGCTCATCGGCGACGTCACGATCGGCGCCGGCGCCTCCGTCTGGTACGGCGCGGTGCTGCGCGGCGACATGGACCGGATCGAGCTCGGCGCGGGGTCCAACCTGCAGGACAACGTCGTCGTCCACACCGACTGGGGCGTGCCGACGAGCATCGGGGCCGACGTCGGGGTCGGGCACGCCGCGATCATCCACGGCGCGACGGTCGGCGACGGCTGCCTCATCGGCATGGGCGCGCGACTCCTCAACCACTCGGTGGTCGGGGACGGCGCGTTCGTCGCCGCGGGCGCGCTCGTGCTCGAGCGGCAGGAGATCCCCGCCGGGCACGTCGCGATGGGCGCCCCCGCGAAGGACCGCGGCGAGATGGAGGCGGAGATGGCGGAGCGCGTGCGCAGCAACGCCTTCAGCTATCAGGAGCTGAGCGCCCGCTACCGCGCCGCCGGCCTCTGACGGGCTACGCGAGCAGCTGCCCGACGAACTGGACGGGGTTGAAGCCGTTCAGGTCGCCGATCCCCTCGCCCGTGCCGACGAGCTTGACGGGAAGGCCCGTGCGCTCCTGCACGGCGAAGACGAAGCCGCCCTTCGCCGAGCCGTCGAGCTTGGTGAGGACGAGCCCGGTGATGCCCGCCGCCTCGATGAACGCCTGCGCCTGCGCGAGCCCGTTCTGCCCCGTCGTCGCGTCGAGTACGAGGAGCACCTCGGCGATCGCGTCCTGGCCGCCGAGCGCCTTCTCGATCGAACGCCGGATCTTCGACAGCTCGTCCATCAGGCCGGCCTTCGTCTGCAGCCGGCCGGCGGTGTCGATGATCGCGATGTCGATCGCCTGCTGCCGGGCCGCCTCCACCGTCTGGTAGGCGACGGACGCCGGGTCCTGGCCCTCCTGCTGCGGGCGGACGACGCGGGCCCCGGCGCGGTCCGCCCACGTCGCCACCTGCTCGACGGCGGCGGCGCGGAAGGTGTCGGCCGCGCCGATCATGACGCTGCGGCCGCGGTCGCCGATGAACTTCGCGAGCTTGCCGATCGTCGTCGTCTTGCCGACGCCGTTGACGCCGACGACGAGGACGACGGCGGGGCGCGCCGACAGGGTCAGGGTCGGATCGTGGCGCGACAGCCGCTCCTCGAGCGTCTCGCGGAGCTGGCGCTGCAGGTCCCGTGGATCGGTCGTCCGGAACCGCTCGACCTGCTCGCGCAGCTCCTCGAGGATCTGCTCCGTCAGGTCCGGGCCGAAGTCCGCGCCGTAGAGCGCGGTCTCGAGATCGTCCCAGGTGTCCTCGTCGATCGTCGGCTTCGCGAACATGCCGCGGAGCGCTTGCCCGAGAGACCACGACGCCATGAGACAACGCTATTCGACTCGGACGTGTCTCCCGATCCCGCACCCGCTGCGGCGGGTCGGGCGGCTCGTTCGCGCACGGGATCGGGAGACGCGCCCTAGGCGACCTGCACGATCACGCGGTGATGCCCCGTCGCGCCGTCGGGCACGACGTCCCGCAGCTCCTCGGTCTGCACCTCGCCGTCCGCGCCGATCGCGCGGACCTCGATCCGGTGCTCGCCGGGCGCCGCGTCCCAGTCGAGGCGCCACTGCACCCAGGTGTCGACGCCGATCGCCTCGGCGAGCTCCGCGGCCCGCCACGGGCCGCCGTCGACGCGCACCTCGACGCCGGCGACGCCGACATGCTGGTGCCAGGCGACGCCGGCGATCGCGGTCGGCCCCGCCGTCAGCCGGCCGCCGCGCGGCACGTCGATGCGACTCTGCAGCTTGACCGGGCCGCGCGGCGCCCAGCCGTTCCGCGTCCAGTAGGCCGACTGCTCGTCGAAGCGGGTGAGCTCGATGTCGACGACCCACTTCGTCGCGCTGACGTAGCCGTAGAGCCCGGGGACGACCATCCGGACGGGCGCGCCGTGCTCGGGCGTGAGCGGCTCGCCGTTCATCGCGACCGCGAGGATCGCCGCGCGGTCCGGCTCGCGGAGCACCTCGAGCGGGGTGCTCGCCGTCCAGCCGTCGACGCTCCGCGACAGCGCCATGTCGGCGTCCGGGTGCGGTCCGGCCTCCTCGATGAGCGGCCGCAGCCGCGTGCCGAGCCACCTCGCGTTGCCGGTGAGCGGTCCGCCGACGGGGTTCGAGACGCACATCAGCGTCACGTCGAACTCCTCGAAGTCGAGCGCGGCGAGCTCGTCCCAGCCGAGCTCGAGCTCCCGGTCGACGCGGCCGTGGATGCGCAGGCGCCAGTCGGCGGGCGACAGGCGCGGGACGATGAACGCCGTGTCGACGCGATAGAAGTCGGCGACGGGGGTGACGACGGGCGCCAGACCGGGCACGCCGAGCTCCGCGCCGGCGGGGATCGGCGGCGCGGGGCGGCGGGGCCCCGGGAGCCGCACCACGGCGGCGGCCGCGGAGCCGGCCCGCAGCAGCCCGCTCATGGCGGTGCCGCCCAGGGCCGCGAGCGCCCCGCCCGCCGTCAGACCGCCGGCCCAGGACAGGAACGCGCGACGGTCGAGGCCGCCGCCGGTCGCGCGCGACGTCCCGGCGTCCTCCTCCGTCCGCGCTCGCACGACCAGCAGCCGGAACACCAGGATCGCGACGGCCGCGCCGACGAGCCCCGGCACGGCCGCGACCCAGCTCCCGCCGCGCAGGACGGCGGCCAGGAGCCCCACGAGCCCGAGCGCGGCGACGAGCGCCGTGCCGAGGGGCGCGCGCCGGGACTCGAGGAGGCCGGCGACCGCGCCGAGGCCCGCCACCACGATCGCGACGAGCAGGATGATCGCGAGCTTGTCCCAGCCGCCGAGGAGCTGGATGCCGAGCTCCTTCGCCCAGCCGGGGGCGAGGTCGACGAGGGATCCGGCGACCGCGGCGACCGGGCTCGCGTGCGGCGGCACGAGGCCCGCCACGAGCTCGCCCGCGCCGAGCCCGGCGACGACGGACGCGACCCCGCGCAGCGCCGACAGGCCGCTGCCCGACTCGCCGTCCCGCATCGCGCCCTCCCGACTCGGCGCCAGGCTACGCCGGGATCCCGGACGCCGGGTCCCGCCGCGCTCAGCCGCGCGCCGCGAAGGGCCGGCGGAGCGCGACGAGCCGGTCGTAGGCGAGCAGCAGCGCGCCGAGGCCGACGATGACCACGACCATCGGCAGCAGCGTCAGGATGACCATGCCGAAGCCCGCGGTCCCGGGCTCCATGAAGGGGTAGGGGATCCGGTCGTCGATGTCGGGGAACACGATCGCGCGCGCGACCGTGACGAGCCCGTAGCCGAGCGGCACGGCGCCCACCCAGACCAGGTCGATCCACCTCGCGCGTCGTCTCGGGCCGAACGCGAGCCAGTCGACGAGCATCCCGAGCGGCAGCGCGTAGTGGATGAGCAGCTTCGTGAGGCTCTCGCGCCCCTCGTCCCAGGTCCCGCCGAACCCGGCGAAGGGGAAGACCCCGTGCTCGAGCATGGTGTGCGCGATGATCCCGATGAACACCATCCAGACGGTGAGCCCGAAGCGGATGCGCGGCGAGATCGGGTCGGTCGTCCGCCGCGTCCACATCCACCAGATGCTCAGCAGCTCGAAGCCGAGGACGAGCCAGGTGACGATCGTGGTGAGGAAGGTCGTCGAGTACGAGCCGGTGACGAAGCCGACGACGGCGATGAGGACGAGCAGGATGCGCCACCAGAGCTGCGGCGTGTGGACGACGGGGTGCACGCCGCCACCGTAGTGCAGACGCGACCCGCCGGCACGCGGTCTCAGGCGCTCGCGCGCTCCCCGACCCGCTGGCCGACGACTGCCGAGACGCCGTCCTGGCGCATGCTCACCCCGTAGAGCGCGTCGGCGATCTCCATGGTGCGCTTCTGGTGCGTGATGACGACGAGCTGCGAGTGCTCGCGGAGGTCCTCCATGACCGTCAGCAGGCGGCCGAGGTTCGCGTCGTCGAGCGCCGCCTCGACCTCGTCCATGACGTAGAACGGCGAGGGCCGGGCCTTGAAGATCGCGATGAGCAGCGCGACGGCGGCGAGCGAGCGCTCCCCCCCGGAGAGCAGCGAGAGCCGCTCGATCTTCTTCCCCGCCGGCTTGACGGAGACCTCGATGCCGGTCGTGAGCAGCTCGTCCGGGTCGGTCAGCGAGATCGAGCCGGTGCCGCCCGGGAACAGCACCGGGAAGATCTCGGCGAACGCCGCGCGGGTGTCCTCGAAGGCCGCCGCGAAGATGTCCTGCATCCGCCCGTCGATCTCCTCGATGATGCTGAGCAGGTCCGCGCGCGTCTGCTGCAGGTCGGCGAGCTGCGCCTGCAGGAACTTGTGGCGCTGCTCGAGCGCCTCGAACTCCTCGAGCGCGAGCGGGTTGACCCGGCCGAGCTGGGCGAGCCGGCGCTCGGCCGCCGCGAGGCGCTGCTGCTCCGCCGCGCGGTCCCAGGCGCCGCCGCTCGGGGCCGGCCCGTCCCCGTCGCCGGACTCGGCCGACTCGACCGCCCGATGCGGCGCGTACTCGGCGACGAGCACCTCCTCCTCGAGGCCGAGCTCCTCGGCGGCGCGCTCGATGAGCGAGGAGAGGTGCAGCTTCTTCTCGTACACCTGCATCTCGAGGCCGTGGACGTTCTCCGCGGCCGCCGAGAGGCGCTCGCGGAGCTGCGACTCCTGGGTGCGCAGCGCGTGCAGCTCCTCGTGCTGCTTCGCGCGGTCCGCCTCCCGCGCCGCGAGCGCGACGCGCGCCTCGGCGACGGAGCGGTCCACCGACTCCAGGACGGCGGGGACGCGGTCGGCGACCTCGCGCGCCGCCTCGAGCTGGTACCGGCGGAGCACCGCGAGGCGCGCCGCCTCGTCCGCCGCCGCGCGCTCGCGCGCGAGCTGCCGCTCGAGGTCCTCGGCCCGCTGCCGTTCGGCCCGCACGCGCTCGCGGACGGTCTCGAGCGCGACCCTGGCGTCGAGCTCGATCGCGCGCTTCGCCTCCAGGTCGGCGAGCACGTCGTCCCGCTGGCTCGCGTCGAGCATGGGTCGGGGCTTGGCGGCGAACGCCGCGTGCTCGCCGTGGGCGCGATCCGCCTCCGCCTCCGCCGTCTGCACGGCGGCGGCCGCCTCGGCGAGGGCCGTCGCGAACCGGTCCCGCTCCGCCTCCGCCGCCTCGGCCTGCTTGCGGAGGGCGCCGAGCCGCTCGGAGCGCGCCGCGACGAGCGAGTCGTGCTCGCGCAGCCGGGCGAGGGCCGCCTGCGCGGCGAGGCGCGCGGCGTCGAGCGCGCGACGCGCGTCCTCGATGGCGCCGGCCGTGCGCTCGATGCGGACGGTCGTCTCGGCGAGCCGCGCCTGCGCCTCGTCGCGCTCGCTGAGCAGCTCGAGCCGGGATCGCTTCGCGCCGGTGCCGCCGCGCAGCACGAGCGCGGACTCGACGTCGCCCTCGCGGGTCACCTCGGAGCCGGCGAGGAGGGCGAGCACGCCGGGCGGCGCCGACTCGACGTGCGGGACCCCGTTCTCGGTTCCTGAGCGAGCGAAGCGAGTCGAAGGGCCTGCCGGATTCGCCACGACCACCTCGACGCGCCCCAGGTCGTGCTCGCGGGCGTGCGCGACGGCGGCGCGGGCGGCCGCGAGGTCCTCGGCGAGCACGGCGTCGGCGAGCGAGCCGAGCGCCGCCGCGATGCCGGCCTCCCAGCCGCTCTCCACCTTGACGTGGTCGGACACCAGCCCGAGGACGCCGGGGAGCCCGGCCGCGACGAGCGCTGCGGAGCCGTCCCGCCCGTCGAGCGCGCTGGTCAGGGCGGACGCGCGGGCCGCGAGCGCGTCCCGCTCGCGTTCGTCCGCGTGCTGACCGTCGCGCAGCTCGTCGAGCGCGGCGGCGAGCCGGGAGACCTCGTCCTCGGCCGCGCGATAGGCGGCCTCCAGCTCGCCCTGGTCGGCGCCGCCGTCGACGCCGCCCTCCGCCTCGGCCGCCTCGAGCGCCGTCGCCGCCTCGGCCCGGCGCTCCTCGGCCGCCGCGATCGCGTTCTGCTGCCGCAGGTGCTCGCCCTTCGCCGCCGCGAGCTTCGAGCGGGCGACGTCGAGCCGCGCCGCGAGCCCGGCGAGCTCGAGATCGTGCCGGGAGACGAGCGCGGACTGCGCGGCGATCTCCTCGTCGAGCGCGTCGAGCGCGGCCCGGGCGAGGGCGGTGTCGGTCGCGGCGGCGCCGACCGTCGACTCGGCGGCCTCGACGTCGGCGGCGAGCCGGTCGGCCTCGGCGCGTGCGGCCGCGACCGCCTCCGGTGAGACGGTGACCCCGACCACCTCGGGCACCTGGGCGAGCAGCGTGACCCGCTGGAGGGCGAGCGTGGAGAGGCTGCGCAGGCGCTCCTGCACGGCCTCGAGCTCGTGGCTCACCCGCCGCGCCTCGTCGACCCGCGGCCCGAGCTGCTCGGCCTCGAGGCGCTTCGCGCGCATCGCGGCCTGGTCGAGCTGCTCCTGCAGCACGATGCGCTCGGTCTTCCGCTCGTGCTCGCTGCGGGCGACGTCGGCGATCTGCGCGCGGAGCGTCACGATCTCGTCGGCGAGCAGCCGCGCCCGGGCGTCGCGGACCTCGGCCTGGATCTCGGCGGCCTGCTTCGCCACCTCCGCCTGCTGGCCGAGCGGCTTGAGCTGCCGGCGCAGCTCCCCGGCGAGGTCGGAGAGCCGGGTGAGGTTGGTCTGCATCGCGTCGAGCTTGCGGAGCGTCTTCTCCTTGCGGCGCCGATGCTTGAGGATGCCGGCGGCCTCCTCGATGAAGCCGCGGCGGTCCTCGGGGCTCGCGTGCAGCACCTGGTCGAGCTGGCCCTGCCCGACGATGACGTGCATCTCGCGCCCGAGGCCCGAGTCGGAGAGCAGCTCCTGGACGTCGAGCAGCCGGCACGACTCGCCGTTGATCGCGTACTCGCTCCCGCCGTTGCGGAAGAGCGTCCGGCTGATCGTCACCTCGCTGTACTCGATCGGCAGCGCGCCGTCCGCGTTGTCGATGGTGAGCAGCACCTCGGCGCGGCCGAGCGGCGAGCGGGTCGCCGTGCCGGCGAAGATGACGTCCTCCATCTTCCCGCCGCGCAGCGTCTTCGCCCCCTGCTCCCCCATCACCCAGGCGAGCGCGTCGACGACGTTCGACTTGCCCGAGCCGTTCGGCCCGACGACGCAGGTCACGCCGGGCTCGAACTGGAACGTCGTCGGCTGGGCGAACGACTTGAAGCCCTTGATCGTCAGGGTCTTCAGGTACATGGCTTCGAGGGTATCCGCGGCACCGCGCCCTCCTCCGGCGATCCGCGGCGTGGAACCTTCACGCTTTGGTCGAGGGTGGCGTCCTCCCCAGCCAGTGCACCACCACTCCCGCTCACTCTATTAGATATCTAGTAGGACACTTAGACTCCCGGCGTGGACACTGTGACCATGACCGAGCTCAATCAGCAGACGCGTAGAGTGCTCGACCGGATCCGCGCCGGCGAGACTCTTCTGATCACCGACCGCGGGAAGCCGCTCGCGCGCATCAGCCCCGCCGGGCAGTCCCGCTACGACGAGCTGGTAGCGCAGGGAACGATCATCCCGGCGAAGACCCCCGGTCCGATGCCGGAGATCAAGGTGGGCTGGACTCTCGATCGTCCACTCGAGGAGATCCTCGCCGAGGAGCGCGAGGACCGATTGTGATCTACGTCGACACCTCGGCGCTGGCCAAGCTCCTGCTGACTCGCGAACCCGGCTCGGGCGCCGTCCGAGAACTCGCCGACCGGGCCGGCTTCATCTCCTCGCGGCTGCTCCAACTGGAGATGCACGCGGTGGCCTGGCGTCGGGGACAGCCGCTCGCCGAGGCGCAGCTGGTGATCGAGCGCGTCCATCTCGTCCCCCTCGACGACGACATTCTCTCGATCGCCATCGCGCAGCGCAGCGGCCTGAGGAGCCTCGACGCGATCCACCTCGCGACGATCGCGCTGCTCGGCGAGGTTGTCGAGGCGGTTCTCACCTTCGATGCCGGCCTCCGCGCGGCCAGCGAGTCGATCGGCGTCCCCGCCATAGCCCTCTGACCCCTGGCTCAACCGTCCGATTCGCGGTGCGCCTGGCCGTCGGCGCCGGGGCGCGATCCCGACACCCAGACGTCCGCGAGCAGCTCGTCCAGGCCGATGCCGAACGCGCGGGAGAGCTTGAGCCAGGTGCGCAGATCGCCGTAGTACTTCCCGGACGAGACATTGAGCAGCGTCTGGCGACTGATCCCCGACCGCTCGGCGAGCTGCTCGAACGTCAGGCCGGCCTCCGCGCGACGGCGATTGATGATGCCCCGCAGGCGCGACAGGTCGAACTCTGAGGAGGGCACGGATCAAGCCCACGCCGCGCGGCGCTCGCGCACAGCACAAGATCCTGTACTTTAGGTACAGGAACCTTTACCTCGGGGGTGATCTGGGGGACGGTTGCCGGCCTTTGACCTGCGGGAGGAATCACAGCAGCCGCCCCGCTGCAGCAGGCGAGCGCCGCGATGTCCGAACTGGACCGCGCCGCCGCCGACCCGCAGGTCGCCGTCGACGCCTGGACCGCGAACGTCGAGGCGTTCCGGGCGGCCGCGGACGCCGTCTCCAACCAGCAGGTCAAGGACGCCGCCGGCGAGGTGCGCGACAGTCTCACCGCTGTCCGCGACGCGATCTCGACGATCTACGTCCAGGCAGACGCGAGCGCGATGAACGAGCTCACCACGGCCACCGTCGACATGCAGGCGTCCTTCGCCGCACTGAGCGAGCTCTGCGCGGGCTGAGCAGCCTCAGCGGCGGACGCCGAAGCGGGTGTCGCGGCGGACGGTCTGCGCCGGGCGGACGGCCGCGCCGGGCGCGACGGTCGCGCGGGAGCCGATGCGTGCGTTGTGGCCGACCGAGGCGTACTGGCCGACGCGGGCGCCGGCGCCGACGACGGCGAAGGCGTCGACGTCCGCGCCCTCCTCGATCCAGGCGCCCTCGTACACCTGCACGCCGACGCCGACGCGGGCGCCCGGCTCGATGTAGGCGCCGCGGCTGACGAGGGCGGTCGGATGCACCTCGGCCTCGATGGCGACGAACCCGCGGCCGTTCGCGTGCCTCCGGTACTTCGTGACGGTGCCGTCGTCGCGCTCGACTTCGATCGTGCTGGTGCTCATGGCGATTCCTCCGCCCGACGTTCGGGTGTTCGACGGGCATTCAATGCAACCGCATGATCCTGGGATCATTCCCGGCAGCGCCCGGGAGTGCGGCGGACGCGAGCCGGGAGCCGGCTAGCGGATTCGCTGACAGTTCCCGCAGAAATGGCTCCCGCGATTCATGAACGACTCGCGCCGGATCGGCCCGCCGCAGCGCAGGCAGGCCTGCCCGCCCCGGCCGTACGCGGTGAGCGAGCGCTCGAAGTAGCCGGACTGCCCGTTCACGTGCACGTACAGCTCGTCGAAGGACGTGCCGCCCTCCTCGAGCGCGCGGAGCATGACGTTCCGCGTCTCCCGGATGACCCGCCCGGCCGCCACGGCGGACAGCGCCGCGGTCGGCTGGCGCGGGTGGACGCGCGCGGCCCAGAGCGCCTCGTCGGCGTAGATGTTCCCGATCCCGGAGACGAGCGTCTGGTCGAGCAGCGCGCGCTTGACCTCGGTGCGCCTGGCCCGCAGCCGGCGCACGAAGTCGCGGTCGGAGAACGCCGGGTCGAGCGGATCCAGGGCGATGTGGGCGACCTGGGAGGGCGTCCCGTCCCGCATCGGGTCGAGGGCGAGGCCGCCGAAGATGCGCTGGTCGGCGAAGTCGACGCGGGTGCCGTCCGCCAAGCGGATGCGGGCGCGCAGATGCCGGTCGTCCGCGTCGGCGTTCACGAGCACCTGGCCCGACATCCCGAGATGGAGCAGCACCGCCTCCCCGGCGTCGGGCACGGGGATCCAGAGGAACTTGCCCCGCCGCTCCGGCGCCGCCAGGCGGGCGCCGGTGAGCCGGGCGACGAAGTCCTCGACGGGGCCGGCGTGGCGGCGCAGCGAGCGCGGCTCGAGCACGTCGACCGAGGCGACGGTCGCGCCGGTCACGAAGGGCGCGAGTCCGCGACGGACGACCTCGACCTCGGGGAGCTCGGGCATGGGATCGGGGCCGGCCTCGCGCTACTCGACCCGTGCCGAGCCGCGGAGCCGGCCGACCGCCTCGAGCGCGGCGTCGGCCTCGGCCGCCTTCTTCGACGAGCCCGCGCCGGCGCCGACGGCGACGTCGCCGACGAGCGCGGTGGCCGTGAACACGCGGGCGTGGTCGGGCCCGGTCGCCTCGATCCGGTACGCGACGTCGCCGAGCCCGCGGGAGACCGCGATCTCCTGCAGCGTCGTCTTCGGGTCCATCGCGACCCCGAAGCGGTCGGGGTCCCCCATCAGCGGCTCGACGAGCCGGAGCACGAGCTCCCGCGCGACGTCGGGGCCGTTCGCGATGAAGCAGGCGCCGATGACCGCCTCGAGCGTGTCGGCGAGGATCGAGGACTTGTCCGCGCCGCCCGTGTGCTCCTCGCCCTTGCCGAGCCGGATGAACGCGCCGAGGCCGATGCCGCGCGCGATCTCGGCGAGCGCGAGCGTCGAGACGAGCGAGGCGCGGCGCTTGGCGAGGTCGCCCTCGTCGAGCTCCGGGAAGCGCCGGTAGAGCATGACGGTGACCGCCTGGCCAAGGATCGAGTCGCCGAGGAACTCGAGGCGCTCGTTGTGGCCGGTGCCGGGATGCTCGTAGGCGTAGGAGCGGTGCGTGAGCGCGAGAACGAGCAGCTCGGGGTCGATGTCGACCCCGAGCTGCTGCGTGAGTCCGGTGAGGTCCGTCACGATGGCTCGTGCGGCTGGTCTCGAGACGGCGCCGCGCGCTGCTCGACCAGCGGTGAGGCGATCAGACGTCGGCGACCTTGCGGCCCTTGTACTCCAGGTAGAGCTCGGTGCCGACGGAGTCCGTGACGACCTTCGCGCGGTGCGGGAGGCTGTAGACGGTCTTGCCGTTCTCGACCGACTTGACGAGCGTCGGCACGTCGGCCTTCCACTGCGCGCGGCGCATGCGGGTGCTCGCGCGCGACATCTTGCGCTTGGGGACTGCCATGGTTCTCTCCTATTCGGGAAGCTTCAGATCGTTCAGGGCGCTCCACCTGGGATCCACCGGGGTCTCGTGCTCGTGCCCCGGGTGGTCCAGCAGCCGCACCCCGCAGACGGGGCAGAGGCCTTCGCAGTCCTCCTGGCAGACGGGCTGGAACGGCAGTGCCGGCACCACCGTGTCCCTGACCACCTGCTCCAGGTCGAGCGAATCGCCCTGGACGTGGTAGTCGAGCTCGTCGAAATCCGACGTCCCAGGATACGCGAAAAGCTCCTGCACGTCGACTTCGACGGGCTCGGCGACGGGGATCAGGCAGCGCACGCACTCCCCCTCGGCGGTGCCCGCCACGGCGGCGGTGACGAGGATGCCGTCGTGGAGCGACTCGAGGCGACCGTCGATGCGCAGCTCGCCGCCCTCGGGGATCGCGATGACCGCGTTCCCGAACGCCTCGGGCACGCGGACGGCCAGCGAGAACTCCTTGGACTCGCCGGGGCGCCGGGCGAGGTCGCGAATGGAGAGCTCGTAGGGCGAGGGCATGGGTCCAGTATCTCGCGGGCTGGTTTCGAGACGGCCCCGAAGGGGCCTCCTCAACCAGCGACTCCGGCCCGAAGGGGCCTCCTCAACCAGCGACTCCGGCCCCGAAGGGGCTCCTCAAGCGGCGATACTCGCGAGGACCTCGTCGAGGATGGTGAGGCCGCGGTGTGCTTCTTCGGTTGTGATGACGCATGGGGGCACGACGTGGATGCGGTTCTCGGCGAGGAACGGCAGGTAGCCGCGTTCGAGCAGTCCGGAGCGGATCCGGCCGAGCGTCGCCCTGGATATGGGTTCTTTGGTCGCGCGGTCGGTGACCAGGTCGAGTGCCCAGAACACTCCCAGGCCC
>Ga0182737_1000972_pt1 | contig 31934 bp, 28 predicted proteins | sample eDN5th30CBELigOP_FD_128878 | JGI IMG/M metagenome (GOLD analysis project Ga0182737, IMG submission 128878) | Enriched Organic Plus compost microbial communities from Emeryville, California, USA - eDNA 5th pass 30_C BE-Lig OP (version 2) (version 2) ... | reverse complement strand
CCACCTGATATGGGCCTGATCAAGCACCTGCTGTTCTGGCCGATCACCGGACCGAAGTTCCTGTTCGATTTCTCCATGGACAAGGTCCAGGGCGTCGTCCGGGATGAGTTGACCGACGACTCCGCCATCAAGGCGGAATTGCTCGAATTGCAGCTCAAGCTCGAACTCGGCGACATCGACGATGATGAGTACGTCCGCCGCGAAGCCGAAGTCATGCAGAAGTTGCGGGAAGTCCGGGAATGGCGGGAGCACTTCGGGATGGGTGTCTCGGGCGGCCCCGTCCGCGTCGCACCTCAGCCGGATTCCGCCGCGCAGGATGAGCCCGCCAGACACGACGAGCCGGCTGCCCCCGACGAGACTGCCAAACCTCAGGTCGCCAGCCCCGGCGACGTCAGCATCGAACTCAACTTCGACGACTGGCACCAGCCCTGAATGACGGCCGACGCGGACGCGATCCGTTTCGAACCTCGCGCCGAAACGCTTGAGCCACGTACCGCGAACGCCCGAACCATATTCGTGGTCGGCAAGGGCGGCGTCGGTAAAACCACTCACGCCTGCCGCCTCGCCCTGGATCTCGCGAACGCTGCGCACGAGGCCGGAGCGCTGGTCCCTGAGCCGATCGGCACCGAGCGGGCCGGAGCGGTGGTCCACCTGATCTCCACCGACCCGGCCCATTCCCTCGCGGACTTTTTCGGGCAGACGATCGAGCCGGGGCGCATCGTCACGAGCCAGCAGACCGCGCAACTCCACCTGGAGGAGTTCGCGGCCGGGCAGTACACCGCGAGCTGGCTCGAACGCGCCCGTCCCGCCGTTGCCGAACTGGTCGAACACGGGACCTGGCTCGATGCCTCGGATGCCGAGACCTTCCTCGATCGGGCGATTCCCGGTGTCGATGAAGTCATGGCCGCGTTTCGCATCGCGGAACTCGATGCAACCGCGGTGCGGCACATCGTGGTAGACACCGCGCCGACCGGGCATCTGCTGCGGTTGCTGGATGCAGAGGACGTTGTGGAGACCTGGGTCGACGCGCTCGACGCGATGGCAGCCCGGGCTGCGGCCGTCTCGACCGCGCTGGTCGGAAGTCCGCTACCCCTTACCGCCACCACGCTGATCGCGGAATGGCGCGCCGCCATGCAGCGCTTCCGCACCGTCATCGAAAACGCCGACTTCGTCGTCATAACCCGGCGTGACGCGGTTGTGGAGGCCGAAACAACCCGCCTGCTGCGCGAACTCCAACAGCGCCGTTTACACGTCGCTGCCGTGGTCGAGGGTGGATCGCCGACGAACGTGTCGGCCGCGGGTCAGACGCGTCCACGGATCGGCACGTCCGGCCACGCGGCAGATTCGCCGCCTCCATCAGACCATCCTTCTGCGCTCCGATGGCTGAGCGCCGGAAAGCAGCGCATCCTGTTTTTCGCCGGCAAGGGTGGGGTGGGGAAGAGCACCTGTGCCTGTGCCGCTGCCGCAACGCTCGCCCGGCGCGGTCCGGTGCTCCTGCTCAGCATCGATCCTGCAGGATCTCTGGGCGATGTCTACGGCACACCGGTCGGCGAAACGCCAGTCCGGCTCGCACCCAACCTGTTCGCGCGCCAGCTCGATGCCCCGGCGGCGCTGGCGCGGTGGCGGGAAAACAATCGGGAGCGGATCGAAAGAATGATTGGCGCGCTGGGCCTCGCCGGCGGGGCGCGGCTCGATCACCAGGTCCTGTCCCGCGTCCTGGACCTGGCGCCGCCCGGGCTGGATGAACTGGTCGCCTTTTCGGAAATCCTTGATGCCGCCGAGGGGGAGCAGACGGTCGTGGTCGACGCCGCTCCGACCGGGCATTTCCTGAGGCTGCTGGCGATGCCCGATGCCGCAACCGACTGGGCCCATGCGGCCATGCGCCTCATCCTCAAGTACCGGGCGGTGGCCGCCCTGGAAGAGGCCGCGCGCGACCTGCTCGACTTCGCCAGACAGGCCAGGGGACTGCGCGAGCTGCTCTGCGATCAGACCCGCACCGCCATGATCCTGGTCTCGCTGCCCGAGCCGATGGTTATGGCCGAAACATGGAGGTTGCAGGCGGCGCTGGAAAATGCCACAATTCCCCCGTCCGCAATTCTTTTCAACCGGACCGACGCCGGTCCAAACGTACCCCGCTCACAGGCCAGAGAAGGGCTACACACCCTCCGGGCTCCCGATGTCATCGGCGGCATTACCGGACCCGAGGGGTTACTGCGCTTTGTGAATAGCTGGGAGCTGCTGGATTGAGCGAGCTGGTTTATCTATACGGATTCGTCCCGCCCGACACGCATGTGCCCGGGCCGGACCTGGTCGGCCTGGCCGATGCGTCGGTCAGCCTGCGACCGCTGGATGATTTCCATGCGGTCGTTTCAACCGTCGATGCGAACGTCTTCAGCGCCGCCGCGATCGAGCAGCGCATGGAGGACCTGAACTGGGTCGCAGCGCAGGGGGCCGCGCACGAACGTGTTGTCGCGTGGTTCGTGGATCGTGCGCAGATCCTGCCCGCCTCGCTGTTCACCCTCTACTCGTCCGAAGCCGCGCTCGCCGCATCCGCTCGTGAGCGCGGCAGCCGCATCCGCAGTGAACTCGAGCGACTGCGCGGGTTGCGGGAGTGGAACCTGAAGGTATCCTGCCGACCGGCGATGCTGGCGGAACACGCCGGAACACATTCCGACGTGCTCGCCCAACTCGACCGGGAGTTGGAGGCTGCTTCGCCCGGGCGGCGTTACCTCATGCAGAAGAAACGCGCGGATGTTCTGAAGCAGGAAGTTTTCCGGGTGGCCAGGCAACTCGCAGCAGAGGTGCTCGACTCCGTGCGCGACTTCGCGCAGAGTGTGGTGGTATTGCCGCTGCCGCAGGCCGGACAGGATCTGCCCGTCGTGCTGCACGCCGCGCTGCTCGTAGAGCTTACCCGCGAACAACCGTTGGTTCAGGAATTGAGCGATGCTGCTGCCCGCCTGCAGTCTGAGGGCGTGGACGTCTCGTTCTCCGGACCGTGGGCACCGTACCGGTTTGTTGAACCATGACCGAGTTGCCGAACGAATACGGTTCCGATGAGCGGCTTCGGCTGGTGGAACTCGTCAACCGCGTGCTCGACCGGGGCGCCGTCATCTCCGGCGACGTGTTGATCAGCGTCGCCGGGATCGATCTGATCTATGTCGGCCTGCGCGTGGTCATCGCTTCCGCGGAAACCATGAAGGACCGGGGCGCGCTGCCTCGACTGTAATGATGGGGGTTTACCTGTATTGTGCGGTTCCCGCGGGTGAGCTTCGTTGCGACGGAGTCACCGGCATCGATGGCAGCAGCGTCACCGCGCTCATCGAAGCCCGTGTCGAATACTGGTATTCGCCGCTGGCCGCGCGGCCGGATCCGTCCATCGAGGGGATCCGCCAGCATAACGCAGTGGTCGAGGCCGCCGTCTCTACGCACACCACACCGCTACCGATCCGTTTCGGTCAGTGGTTCGAACATGAGGACCAGTTGCGCGAGCAGGTAAGGCGGCATTGCACGACGCATATCGAGCGGCTTGAAAACTTCCGCGGCGCTCTCGAGTTCGGCCTGCGCGTGGTCGATCCGCGGTTGCCGACAGAGCCGTCACCCGACGCGATTGCGACCGGAAGCGGGCGCGACTACCTGGTCGCGGTGCGCAACCGGCTCAGCCCGCAGCCTGGCCCGATGGCGGACGCAGTAGCCACGCAGATGCGTGAGCAGTTCAGCGGGATCGTACGCGCCGAAATGATCGAGCCGCTCAGGACCGCCCACGGCGTGCTCTCTGCCGCGCACATGGTCGCGCGTGAGCAATTCACCGCGTGGCACCAGGCGGTCGACATCTTGCGCCAGCAGTTCCCGGAGCTTCGCTTCCTCGCAAGCGGCCCCTGGCCGCCGTACTCGTTCGCCGCATGAGCACAGAGAAACCGCACATCGATGCGGATGATCCTGACCTCTTCGCGGCCGAGCTGCGCGACCTCGTGCCTGCGCTGCCCGCGAAAATCGATGCGCAGCCCGAGGACATCGAAGCCGGGCTCGCCAAACTGGTGCTCACGCTTGTTGAGCTGCTTCGGCAGGTGCTCGAACACCAGGCCGTTCGCAGGATGGAAGGCGGCACGCTCAGCGATGACGAGATCGAGCGGCTGGGCGTCTCGCTGATGCGCTTGCAGGAAAGACTCGATGAAATTAAAAATGCGTTCGGACTGGCCGGTGAAGAATTGAACATCGACCTGGGTCCATTGGGACGCCTGTTGTGAGAGGATTCTAACGTGGCCGAACGATATGAGCTGGGTCCTCACCGTGCTCAGGGGCTGGTCGATGTGCTCGACCGGATCCTGGACAAGGGTCTCGTCATCGCCGGCGACATCAAGGTCAACCTTGCGAATGTCGAACTACTCACCATCCAGGTGAGACTTCTGGTCTGCTCGATCGACAAGGCCGAGCAGATCGGGATGAACTGGTGGCGCACCGATCCGCACTACTCCCGACCTGAAATCGGGAGCAGCCACCTCGAAGCTCTGACAGAAAAACTCGATCAGTTGACGCAGCGGCTGGACGCGATCGAGAAAACCAAGCTGACGTAGGCACACAACCCCGGAGAGGCACATGGCCGTCGAAAGAGCATCAGCCGGTTCGAGTCTGATTGACGTACTCGATCGAGTTCTCGACAAAGGCATCGTCATCGACGCGTATGTGCGCGTGTCGCTGGTCGGTATCGACCTGGTCAGCGTTGAAGCGCGTATCGTCGTGGCGTCCGTAGAAACCTACCTGAAGTACGCCGAGGCTATCGGCATCACCGGCTTCGCCTCTCGCCCGCTCATGGGGCCGGGTGGCGCGAGCACCGACATGGACCGCGTGATGGCGGAAAATGCGGAACTGAAGCGCAGGCTGGAAGAACTGAGCTGATCCGTGAGTCTGGCAGTACGGGCGGTCGATCGTGTCCTCGCTCAGTTGCTCGAGCGGCTTGCCAGTGTCGATGACACCACGGCGGCCTGTTCGACCGTGCTGGACGCCGTTCTCGCCGAAACAGGATTCACGCGCGCCGTGCTCGCCATTCGCACCGATACCGACCTCATCGCCGTCGGCTGGGGCATACCGCCCCAGCAGATCACAGATATCCGCCGCTCGCTGACGGCCGACACCGACTTCATGGACCGACTGGTCGGAGAGAGCAGCCCCGTGCTGCTCTCCTCCCGCCAGGTCCCGCAGTTCGGCGATTCAGCCGTTGCCATGGTACCGTTCCATGGCCGCAACGGCGCCTTCGGATTTCTGCTCACCGCAGCCGAGGCGCTCGATGCTCAGACGGAACTCGCGCACCATCTGCTCCGTCGTGCCGGACCGACGCTGCTCCGCTGCTATGAACTCGAGTTGCTCGCCGCGCGCGCAAGCCGGCTCGACCGCCAGCGCGATCTGCTCACCAGCATCATCAACGCGCTGGTCGATCCGGTGGTGCTGACCAACGAGCAGAACGACATCCTGCTGACCAATCAGCGAGCCGAGCGCCTGTTCTCACAGGACGACCAGGACAGCAGCGGCCGGCGCCGGGCGGTGCAGATCAACAACCTCCTGTTCAGCTCGTTCCTCACCCAGTCCGTCATGGGCGGGCCGGTCTCCGGACGTGAGCTGAACCTGGTCGATCCCAGTGAAGGGTCCGACCTGATGTTCGAGGTCTTCTCCGTACCCGTGCTCGGTGCGGGCGGCCAGAACACCGTCATCTCGATCCTGCGCGACATCACCGACCTGAAACGGGCGGTCAGTCAGCTCGAGACCGAGTATCGACGTTCGCGCAGCGCCGAGTATCGCGCCCGCGAAGAGCGCGACCGCATGAACGTCATCCTGGAGAATGTCAGCGACCCGATTCTGCTGACCGACGACAACTCGAACATCATCCTGATGAACCCCGAGGCGGACCGGCTTTTTGTCGTACCGCCCGATGCCGATCAGCAGAGTATCTGGTCACGGCAGGTGCGCTCGAACGATACCCGCTTCACCACGCTGATCAGCGATTTCATGTTGCGCAGCGAACGCCGGCTCGTCGAGCGTGTCGATCTGACCGACCCCGATACCGGCCGCACCTTCCCGGCCGAGGTGTTCAGCACCAAGATCATGAACGCGCGCGGCGAACCCGTCGCGATCGTCAGCGTGCTGCACGACCTCACGCAGGTCGCCGAAAACCAGCGCCTCGCCCGCGAACTTCAACTCCTCAACGAACAGCTCGAAGAACGCATCCACCGCGCAACCGTCGAACTCGAGGAACGTAACCGCCAGCTCGAATGGCAGAGCGCCGAACTCGAAAAGGCCTCCCGCCTCAAGAGCGAATTCCTCGCCGCCATGAGCCATGAGCTGCGCACTCCGCTCAACGTCATCATCGGCTACTCCTCACTCATGCGCGAGCGGATCTACGGCGAACTTACTACCGCGCAGGAAGACACGCTCCAGCGCGTGCACGCAACGTCACAGCATCTTCTGCAACTGATTAACAACATCCTCGACCTCTCGAAGATCGAGGCCGGCAAGATGCCGCTCTACATCGAGCCGATCAGCCTGAGTGCTATCATTTCCGAACTGTCTGAAACCGTGATGCCCATGGTGCGCCGGAAGGAACTGGCATTCACCAGTCGCGTGCACCCCGACCTGCCAATCATCGAGACCGACTCGACCAAGCTCAAACAGGTGCTGCTCAACCTGCTCTCCAACGCGATCAAGTTCACTCGCGAAGGCAGCGTCGAGATCACCGCAGAGCCCCTCGGCCGTGATCGCATCAGAGTAACCGTGTGCGACACCGGCATCGGCATCCGCAAGGAACACCTGAACGTGATCTTCGAGTATTTCCGCCAGCTCGATCAGTCACACACACGCGAGTACGGCGGAACCGGCCTCGGTCTGACCATCACCCAGAACCTGCTCTCACTGCTCGGAGGCAACATCGAAGTCTCCAGCACCTTCGGCCAGGGCTCCTGCTTTATCGTCGACCTCCCCGTCCGCTTCTCCGACCCCGTCCCCCAACCCGGCTGACCACGCCCCTACACCCACACCCATACCCACACCCACACCCACACCCACACCCATACCCATACCCATACCCATACCCATACCCATACCCATACCCATATCCTGAATCCTGAATCCTGAATCCCTGAAGGGTGAGGGTGAGGGTGAGGGTGAGGGTGAGGGTGAGGGTGAGGGTGAGGGTGTGGGTGTGGGTGTGGGTATGACCTTCGCCCGCTTTGGTGGACACGCTTTGGGAACTCCCAGATTCCCAACCCCAAAGATGCCGAAAAAAGGGGGGCGAATCAGCAGCCCTGATCCGCCCCCCTCGATAGTGCAACGTCCTGATGGAACTCAGTGCTTGTCCACCAGCTCCGGCGGCGCCGTGGTCAGGCCCGCAGCGCGAGCGCGTTCAGCGGCATTTGCACCGTAGAAGAAGTAGATCAAGAGCCCGATCGCGAGCCACGCCGCAAGACGGACCCAGGTGACCCCCGGCAGGCCGTACATCAGGTACAGGCAGCCGGCCGCACCGAGCAGCGGAATAACCGGGAAGCCCGGCGTCCGGAACGGACGATCGATGTCCGGCTCCTTGTAGCGCATGACGATCACGCCGATCGACACGATCATGAAGGCGAGGAGCGTACCGATCGAAACCATGTGTCCGAGCGCGCCGATCTTGAACAGTCCGGCCGTAGCCGCGACACACACACCCGTCAGGATGGTCGTGACGTGCGGGGTCTTGTACTTCGGATGGATCGACTTGAAGAGCGGCGGCAGCAGCCCGTCACGCGCCATCGAGTAGAAGATGCGCGGCTGCGCCATGATCATGACCAGGATTACGCTCGAGAGACCTGCAATCGCACCGACCTTGATCAGCGGCTTGAGCCAGTTCAGCCCGGTGGCGTCAATGCCGACCGCAATCGGATCGGGCACGTTCAACTGCGGGTAAGGAACAATCCCGGTGAGCACGCCGGCCACGAGGATGTAAAGCAGGGTGCAGATCACCAGCGATGCGAGAATCCCGGTCGGCATGTCCTTCTGCGGATTCCTTGCTTCCTGTGCAGCCACGGACACGGCGTCGAATCCGATATATGCGAAGAACACCACGCTCGCGCCGGTGATCACGCCGAAGAAGCCGTATTCGCCGCGGACCCCGGTCGCCTCCGGAATGAACGGCGTCCAGTTCTCTGCATTGATGTAGGCTGCGCCGAAGCCGATGAACAGCAAAACCACCGCAACCTTGATCACCACGATCGTCGCGTTTGCGCTCGCGGACTCCTTGATGCCGACTACCAGCAGTGAGGTCACGAGCAGTGCGATAACTGCGGCGGGAATGTTGAAGATACCATGCCCGACGACCTCGCCCGCCTGTTCGATCACACCTGGCGGGTTTGTCCATTGGGCCGGTATGTGGATGCCCATGTCCGCAAGGAAGCTGACTACATAGCCGGACCAGCCGACCGCCACCGTCGCCGCACCCAGCGAGTACTCGAGGATCAGGTCCCAGCCGATGATCCATGCGATGAACTCACCCATGGTCGCGTAGGCGTACGTGTATGCGCTGCCCGCGACCGGAATCATGCTCGCAAACTCCGCGTAGCAGAGGCCCGCGAATGCACAGGCAAGCCCCGCAAAGACGAAGGACAGCACGATCGCCGGACCGGCGTGCTGTGCGGCGGCCTGACCGGTCAGTACGAAAATACCCGCACCGATGATCGCACCGACTCCGAGGGTGGTGAGTTGGACGGGGCCGAGCGCCCGTCGCAGCGTGCCCGATGCGGCATCTGCCCGCAACTGGTCGACGCTCTTGCGCCAAAACAAATCCATAAATCCTCCAGAAAGGGATTTGCAGGGCGACGCGCAGGTCGAACGCCTCTTCGCGCCCCTGGGTGCGGCTATCAGCCGCCTGGCTACGGTTGGGAACGTGCTAAACTCTCAAGAGACGCGCGCTTCCGCAAGCATTTCGCGTTCGATCACACTCTCGAGACCCGGTCGTCAAAGCTCGATTTGCGCGCCGAGTTCAACAACCTGGTTATAGGGAATTCCAAAAAACGCGGTCGCGCTGAGCGCATTTCGCTGCAGAATCGCGAATAACCGCTTCCGCCAGCGAGGAAGGCCCGGACGATCCGTCACGATGATTGTGTCGCGTCCGAGAAAGAATGTCGCAGTGAGCGGCTGGACCAGAATTCCCCGGGCGCGGATCGCCGTCATGATCTCGGCCATGCGCGGCTCGTCCATGAATCCGTAGAACGCAATCACCCGATAGAACCCGGACTGCAGCGGTTCCATTTCGATGCGTTCAGACTGCGCGACATGTGGGACTTCCCGGGTTACTACGGTGAGCAGGATCACTTGTTCATGGATCACCTTGTTGTGCTTCAGGTTGTGCATGAGCGCCGGCGGTACACCCTGCGCACTGCCGGTCATGAAAATCGCCGTTCCTGCGACTCGCCGTTCCGGGTGACGGCCGACCTCCGCAAGAAAGAGATCCGTCGGCATGGTCCGTTGCGTCAGTCGTTCCGCCAGGATCGCGCGGCCTCGCTTCCACGTCGTCATGATGATGTAGATCGCGCCCGCGATTACGACCGGTACCCACCCGCCCTGGATGATCTTGGTCGCATTCGCTCCGAAAAACGAAAGGTCAATTGTCAGGAAGATCGCCTGAAACGCGACTACCGCCCCCAGCGACCACTTCCAGCGTTCCCGCGCAAGCGTCGAAAACAGAACGGTCGTGATGACCATCGTGCTCGTCACTGCAATCCCGTATGCGGCCGCAAGATTGCTCGCACTTCTGAAATTCAGCACCAGCAGGATCGTCGCGATCATCAGGCTCCAGTTGATCGTCGAGATATAGATCTGCCCGATCTCACGGGCCGACGTGTGCCGAATCGCCAGCCGCGGCGAATACCCGAGCTGTACTGCCTGCCTTGTGATCGAGAATGCACCAGAGATGACCGCCTGTGATGCCACCGATGCGGCCAGCGTCGCCAGAACGATCAGTGGCACGAGCGCCCATGTTGGAGCCATTCGGAAAAACGTGTGCTGCGCCGCCGCCGCAGGATCCGTCAACATCAGGGAGCCCTGCCCGAAATAGTTCAGCAGCAGTGCGGGCAGAACAATTGAAAACCAGGCGTTTTTGATCGGCTGTTTTCCGAAGTGCCCCATGTCAGCGTACAGCGCCTCGCCGCCGGTCACGACCAGCACAACGCTGCCCAGCACGACAAAGCCGTGGAACCCGTTTCGCAGGAAAAACAACAGCCCGTGATGCGGCAGCATTGCCACAAGAACTTCGGGTGCGCTCAGCAGTCGAAACCCGCCGAGCCCGCCGATCGCCACGAACCACACCAGCATCAGTGGTCCGAAGATCCGCCCGATACCCGCAGTCCCGTGCCGCTGGAGCATGAACAGCGAAATAATGATGATCACCGTGATCGGCACGACCCAGTGCGAGATGCCGGGCACCGCGATCTCGAGGCCTTCAATCGCGCTCAGCACCGTGATCGCCGGGGTAATCACGCCGTCACCGTAGAGCAGTGCGGCACCGAACAGCCCGAGTGCGATCAGCAGCGATCGGCTTCGGCCAGCACCGGGAGAACCGATTGGCCGCAGCAGCGACATCAGCGCGAGGATCCCGCCTTCGCCACGGTTGTCCGCACGCATGACAAACACGAGGTACTTGATCGATATGACAAGAATCAGCGACCAGAAGATCAGCGAGAGGACGCCGAAGACGTTCGCGCGCGTGGGCTCAATGCCGTGTGGCCCGAAGAAGCATTCGCGCAGCGCGTACAGCGGGCTGGTCCCGATGTCTCCATAAACAACGCCCAGCGCGCCCAGCGACAGCAGCAACTGATAATTCCGGCTGGCCTCGCCGGTAACGGAGGGACTCAGTGGTGTTACAGCGGTCATCCGGATTCAGACCTGTGCTCTCTAGTCGACGACCACGTTTGACTGAATGCACCGGGGATAGGTGCCGCGCGATCAGAGCACGAAACTACTGCGGGGAAAATGAAAGGCGAGGGTCGGAAATTCGACTTCCGAAAATGATGCGATCGGTCCCGAAGCTCAGCAGGAGTGGTGGCGGACCCCCCGTGCTCCTGCCTGGGTGGATCACGTCAGAACGTGACTGAGTACTCGAATCGGCTCGCGACCGGCTCGTTCGCGGCGTTACGCGCGGGGCGGAAGCGCCAGCCCATCGCCGTCTTCTTCAGGGCGCCATCGAACTTCCTGTCGCCCGTCGATGCGAACTCCACATCGCGCACAACGCCCTTCTCGTCGATCGAGAGTGTCAGGAAGACGGTCTTGCCGCGCATGTGTCCCGGAGCGGGCGGCGGCAGCAGCAGGGCCTCGGCATACGGACTCATGATGTTGCCACGGCCGCTGCCCGGCCCGATGCCGGAGCCGATCCCGCCACCAGAACCTCCACCGCTCCCGCCGCCGGAGCCCGGTCCCGTTCCACTCCCTGTTCCGGATCCGGTCCCGGTACCCACTCCTCCACCGCTCCCCCCAGTCGGGGTGACCGGAGGCGCCGCCGGCAACGTATCGAGTTGCGCGAGCACGGTGGTTGGGATAACTGGCGTGATCACAGGTTCCGGTACCGGGACGGGTTCGATCACCGGCGGAGGGACCACCTCGACTTCAGGCTCCGGATTCTCCAGCCGGTCAGCAGCAGGTGCGGCGGCGGCTTCCGGTGGCATGATCAGCAGCGTGTACTCCGTCCCGCCACCGCCGCCACCACCGGCCAGCCCTGCACCGATCCCGTCGCCTGTGCCGAGGTCGGCCGCCACATCGAGGTCGCCATGGCTGTTGCCCGCCCAGATGATGAGCAGGATGAGCAACGCATGTCCGACCACCGAGGTCACAAAACCCGCCCACTTCTCCGTACGTTCGCCACCACCCTCGGGCGGGCGTGCGTAGAACAGATGCTGCAGAAGCGGTTCGGTGTTATTCACGATCGGTCTGGCCGGTAGCGGTCACATCAGTCGGCAACAGGGACACACCTGGTCACAACTCCAATGAATACTTCCTGAAGCGACAATCGTTCCGGGCCGGAGTGGCCCGGAACGAACGTCGCGCCAGGAAGTCGCGGGAAAAAGCGGCTGGCCCTGCATTCGAAAGGTTCACTGAACCAGTCGTGCGCAGCGCCTCACGCCGCTTCGCCGATCCGCATCCCGTAGAACGAACGAAGCACAAAAACAGTTGCAATTACGAAGAAGATCACCGCCAGTGTTGCACTCAGCCCGCGCGACATCCCGATCGCAAGCTCCACCGCAAGCAGCCCGAACAGAGTCGTGAATTTGATGACCGGGTTCATTGCCACGGACGACGTATCCTTGAACGGATCGCCGACCGTGTCGCCAACCACGGTTGCAGCATGTAAGTCAGTGCCTTTCTCCTGCAACTCGACTTCGACCAGCTTCTTGGCATTGTCCCACGCGCCGCCCGCATTCGCCATGAAGATCGCCTGGTAGAGCCCGAAAATCGCTATGCTGATCAGGTAGCCGATGAAGAAGAACGGTTCCAGACAGGCAAAGGCCAGCGTCGCAAAAAATACGGTCATGAAGATGTTGAACATCCCCTTCTGCGCGTATCGCGTGCAGATCTCGACCACCTTCTTCGAGTCTTCCGTGGACGCCTTCTCGACGCCTTCCAGCTTGATGTTTCGTTTGATGAATTCGACGGCGCGGTACGCCCCCGTCACAACGGCCTGTGTCGACGCGCCCGTGAACCAGTAGATCACGGCACCGCCCGTTATCAGCCCCAGCAGAAACGGAGAGTGCAGCAGCGAGAGCTTCTCGAGGTCGGCAGTGAGGCCGTTGGTCAGCAGCACGATGATCGAAAAGATCATCGTGGTAGCACCGACCACCGCGGTACCGATCAAGACGGGCTTCGCCGTGGCCTTGAACGTGTTGCCGGCACCGTCGTTCTCCTCGAGGAACAGCTTCGCCGTGTCGAAGTTCGGTTCGAACCCGAACTCGCGCTGGATGTCATCGTTGATGTTGGGAATATTCTCGATTACGCTGAGTTCGTACACCGACTGGGCGTTGTCCGTGACCGGACCGTACGAGTCGACCGCAATGGTGACCGGGCCCATTCCCAGGAACCCGAACGCGACGAGCCCGAACGCGAACACCGCCGGTGCGACCATCAGCGTCGCCAGCCCCAGCGTACTCACCCAATAGGCCAGCGACATCAGCGCCACGATCGTCATGCCCATCCAGTAGCCCGAGAAGTTGCCCGCGACCAGACCGGACAGGATATTCAGCGAGGCGCCGCCCTCCTTCGACGAGCTCAGCACCTCGCGAACGTGCGACGACTCCGTTGAGGTGAAGACCTTCACCAGCTCCGGGATCACCGCGCCTGCAAGTGTGCCGCAACTGATGATCGCCGAGAGTTTCCACCAGAGCGTTCCGTCGCCCAGTCCGGGAATCAGCAGGTACGAAACGACAAATGTAAGAATGATCGAGACGATCGACGTCAGCCACACAAGCGAGGTGAGCGGCGCCTCGAAATTCATCCGCGTCGCCTTCTCGTAGCGCGAACGCGCGAACGTTTCGTTCACGAAGTAGCTGCCGATGCTCGCCAGCACCATCATGATCCGCATTGCGAAGATCCACACCAGTAGCTCGACTTGCACGGCAGGGGAGGTGACCGCAAGAAGAATGAAGGAGATCAGCGCGACGCCTGTCACCCCGTAGGTCTCGAATCCATCCGCACTCGGACCGACCGAGTCGCCGGCGTTGTCGCCCGTGCAGTCCGCAATCACGCCTGGATTGCGTGCATCGTCTTCCTTGATGTTAAAGACGATCTTCATCAGGTCCGACCCGATATCGGCAATCTTCGTGAAGATACCGCCCGCAATCCGCAGTGCCGCGGCACCGAGCGATTCGCCAATCGCAAAGCCGATGAAGCACGGTCCCGCCAGGTCGCGCGGGACAAAGAGCAGGATCACCAGCATCAGCGCAAGCTCCACGCTGATCAGCATCGTGCCGATGCTCATCCCCGCCTTCAGAGGAATGGAATAGGTCGGGAACGGCCTGCCCTTCAGACTCGCAAACGCCGTACGGGAGTTCGCGAATGTGTTCACCCGGATCCCGAACCATGCCACCCCTACACTGCCGAGAATGCCGACTACGCTCGCGAGCAGGATCACGAGCACCCGGCCCGCATCCATGTCGACCAGGACGCCAAAATAAAAGGCGATCACCACACCGATGAACGCCCACAGAATCGCGATGAATTTGCCCTGTGTGACCAGGTAGGTCTTGCAGGTTTCGTAGATCAGTTCGGAAATCTCCCGCATCGACCGGTGCGCGGGCATCCCCTTCAACTGCCGGTAGATCCACAGCCCGAATCCCAGTCCGACCAGGCAGACCAGCAGCCCGAGCGTCAGCAGCGACTGGCCGGTCATGCCGAGAAATTCAGCCGTCCGGAAATCCGGCAGGACGAGAGCCGCCTCACCGCCACGATGCACTTCCTGGATCACGGACGCGAACACCCACCGGGATGCGCTCAGCATGGGGCGCCTCCGTTCGTTCTGGCACGCTTCATCGGTTGATCCTGTTTCCTGGGGATTCCTGCAGAGGTTGGAATTGCTCCGCATTCTGGGGACGCTTGGGTGCAGTCGTCAAGGAGTGTTCGCAGCCGCACCCGTGAGAAACAACAAAAAGGCGCCCCGCCGATCACGGCAGGACGCCTTTTCCTGTACAGACTGTCGACGAGCCGGTTTAGCTGCCCGCCACAGCCGCGGTTGGCGGCGGAAGCACTGCGCCGACCACCAGCACGCCTGCTGCACGCGCTGCGTCAATCGCCGCAATGACCTGCTGGTACTTCACCCGCGGGTCCGCCTTAACGAAGATGATCTTGTCCGGCCGCGGATCGTAGATCTCACGCAGTCGTGCTTCCAGCGCGCTGGCCTGCACTGCCTGCGTGTTGATCGAGACCGCCCCGTTCGCATCGATCTCCATGATGATGTTGTTCGGATTCGAGTCGGCTACCGGGTCGTTGGTATCAACCGGCAACTGAATGTCGAACGAACGCTGCAGATTCATCTGCACGATGATGAAGATCACCAGCAGCACCAGCAGCACGTCGATCATGGGGGTCATGTTGATGTCGGCGACTTCGCTGCCGCCGCCCTTCCCCATTGAGATGCCCATGGCCTCTCCTTACGTCTTGAATCGTTAGTTGATGCCTGCGACTGCAGTCGTGCGCCTGATTACTGCTGGCCGCCCCCGACAGGCGCGTCGATCGTCACCTCTTCGGTGCACTTCGCGCCCGCTTTGCACTCCGCGATCGCCGCGATCACAAAGGCGCCCGCCTTCTTCGCCATCTCCATCACCTTCAGCATCTCGCCATAGCTGAGGTTCTGGTCGGCCTTCACGAACAGCACCTTGTCATCAGGGTGACGCTTGAACTCGGCCTCGAGCATCGGCAGCACATCCGCCTTGTTCGGGACCAGCGTCTTGTTGATGTAGTAGTTGCCCTGAATGTCGACGCCCAACTGGGTCCGCTCCGGATCATCCTTGCGTGCCTTCATGTGCACGCCTTCCGGCATTTGGGCGGCAAAGCCCTGGAGCAGCGCAGGCGTCAGGATCATGAAGATGATGAGCAGCACGAGCATCACGTCCACCAGCGGTGTGACGTTGATCTCACCCATCACGTTCGTGTCTTTTACATCATGTTCGTCGGACATTGATCACCTTTTAACGCCAGCCGGGCGCGGAGCGATCCGCTGCTCCGTTACGGTTCACGAAACTGTATTCCGCGCCCGGCAAGTGAAATCCTCGGTTGCTCTGCTTCAGGACATCCGCGAGCGTGCGGTCGCCGCGGCATCATGCCCGCGATCGAGCGCGCCAACGTTGCCCGAACCACCCAGGCGCGCCTCGTACTTGAGCAGGAAGTCCATGAACTCCTTGGTCGCGTACGTGACTTCCATCGAGACGTAGTCGATGCGGTTGATGAAGTAGTTGTAGAGCCACACCGCCGGAATTGCGACGAGCAGACCGAATGCGGTGGTGATCAGCGCTTCCGCGATACCGGCCGCGATTGCGCCGAAGCCGGCCGAACCGGCCGAGCCCATCCCCTGGAACGCCTTCACGACGCCCATCGTGGTGCCGAGCAGCCCGACGAACGGCGCGGTTGCACCGACGGTCGCCAGAACGCCCAGACCGCGGCGGAACTTGGAAAGCTGCTCGAGCGTGTTGAGGTCGATCATGCGCTGAACCGACGAAACCTCAACCGCCGAAAGCGAATGGTCTTCCGAGGCATACTTCAGGGTCGGGAAGACACGGCGGAACGCCGAAGCGAGGTGGCTGTTCGGGTTCTTGTCGACCAACTGCTCTGCCTTGGCAAAGTCTTCTGTTGCGAGTGCCTTCGAGAACGGCTCCGAGAAGTGAAGCGTGGCCTTCCGCGCCTTGCCGAGCTGAAGCAGCTTCCGAACGGCGACTGTGGCGGTGTAAAGCGACATGAGGAGAAGGGTCAGAACGATCCCCTTCGCGAACCACCCCATGTGCGCATACATTTCCTGCAACGTTACTTCCATTATGCTCCCTCGCGTTGTGTGTTCGGCCCCGCGTCCGGCGCGCGGCGGTAAATGTTGGGGGATTTGCCTGTCTCGCCGGAACTTCCGGCGACTGATCCGCACTGGGCGGTAAATGGCGGGGAGGTCCTCCCCGCCCGTGTGACCGATCTCTTACTGCGTCTTGAACTGAATCGGGACTTCCACCCACACCCGGACCTTCTGGTCGCGGTTGAAGGCCGGCGTGAACTCCATGATGTCGGCGACCTTGCCGGCCGCGTCGTCGAGCGCCGCGTGGCCGCTGCTCTCCTTCAACTGGGTCCGCACGACGCGGCCCGTCTCATCGATGAAGAACCACATCAGCACGGTACCGCCGATGCCCGCGTCGCGCAGGAGCGGCGGATAGTTGCGCGTCATGGCACGAATGACTTCGGCCTGGTTCTTCAGCGCCGGCGCAACCGTGTACGGCGTGAACGTCGGTGCCGCCTCGATGTCTTCGGCCGTGACGGTCGTGACCGTACCGGTCGCCTTGCCGCCGCGTACACCTTCACCACTGAAGTCGCGCTCGCTGACGACCGGTCCGGTCGACGGCGGCGGGATGTCCGGCGGTACGAAGGTCGGCGGGGCGAGGGTCTGGAACCCCTTGGGCACGTCGACGACCTCGGCTGCCTGGACCGGCGGAGGCTGATCCGGCGGCGGCGGCGGCGGCGGAGGCGGCGGCGGGGGTTCGTCTTCGATCGGGGTGATCAGTTGTGCAACCGGATTGTCTTCCTGGATCACCTGCTTCACGTTCGCACTGAGCCATACGGCCAGTGAGATGAAGCCGGCGTGGACGATGATGGAGACGGCTGTCGCCATCGGTCCACCCTTGTCCTTCTTGGGCTTGCTGGACAGCAGATTGCTGAACATCTGCTGGTCCTGCGGTTTCTGCCCGCTGGCACTGTTGTTCTTCGGATCCGCCATTGGTCACCTCATTGGAAATGCGCGTCGAACCGGAGCGGCAAGCCAGCCGTCGGATCGGGTGAACCTGCTACATCAACAAATAATGACGTTGAGCCTTGCGCCAGATGCACAGCGGAAAGCAGGCGCAAGTTTCGGGGCTGTCAGATGGCGCCGCGCTGCGCCGACACATAACAGGGAGCGCGAAGGTCAGCCCATGCAAAAATTCTCTAGGAATCTCGCGCAATCTAGTCCTGCCTTCTGCGAGCGTCAAGCGGTTGTCGTGCGCTGAAAATCGCGTGTTTGCGCGATCGTTTCTGCAGCGCGCGCGGACCGCCGAATGACGCTGCTTTTGCATGTGCAGCATGAGCGCTCCCATTCAATTCTGCACAGCCCCATCACTTGCGCGCAGAGCGCGCGTCCGATATGCTCCGCGCCGCCCGCGGACCCTGCGTTCGCGCGAGCAGCCAAGTGGGTTCTTTCACACTTCTCAGGTGCGTGATGGGTAGATCGAAGTGGCTCGTGCTCGGCATCGTCGCCGCGCTGGTTGTCGCCGCCGCCGCGGTAGCTGCGGTTATGGGCGGACCGCTCGGCCAGGGCCGTGGTCCCGAACAGCCGATCGCCTTTCCCCACGATCTTCACGCCGGTACAAACAAGATCCCCTGTATGTACTGCCACACCAGTGCGGATCGTTCCGTCGATGCCGGAATTCCGGCTGTTGCCGTGTGCGCTGGCTGCCATCTACCCGGTGGCGTGCCGATGGTTCGCGCGGACCGGCCTGGCGTGAAACAGCTCGTGGCCTACTGGCAGGAGCAGAAGCCCATTCCCTGGGTTCGGATCTACGACCTTCCGGATCACGTCCATTTCCCGCACCAGCGCCATGTGAACGCGCAGGTTGCGTGTCAGGACTGTCACGGCCCGGTCGAGACCATGAAGGAGGTCTACAAGTTCTCCTCCCTGGAAATGGGGTGGTGCATCAACTGCCACCAGCAAAGGAAGGCAAGGGTCGATTGTGCGGTATGTCATTACTAGGGCGTGGGCCGAGGGCCGGGGCCAGGAGTTCTGATGGCAAATAGACGCGATTTTCTGAAGGTCCTGGGTGTAACGGGCGCCGGTGGTGCGGTGCTGTCCTCCTGCTCCCCCGGGAGCTCGGCGGACCGCCTGCTCCCTTATGTCGTGCCCGACCAGGACATCGTGCCCGGGGTCTCGACCTGGTATCGGACCACCTGCCGCGAGTGTCCGGCAGGCTGTGGCATGAATATCCGCACGCGCGAGGGACGCGCGATCAAGGCGGAGGGCAATCCACTTTCCCCGATTTCGCACGGCCGCCTCTGCCCGCGCGGTCAGGCCTCGCTGCACGGTCTCTACGATCCTGACCGGGTCCCGCAGGCGCTGGTCAAGGCGGGGGAGAGCTGGGATCGGGTCACCTGGGATGACGCGGAGAACCGCCTGCTCGCCGCACTCGGCCAGCACCGCGGACGCACCGTTTTCCTGACGCAGAACGAAACCGGCACCCTCGACCGGCTGATCGACGACTTCTGTGCCGCGTTCGGGATCACCCGGATGCGTTACGAGGCGTACGGCTGGGAGCCGGTGCGCGAGGCGAATCGCCGCCTCTTCGGCATCGACGCCGTGCCGGTCCACGACTTCGCCCAGGCCGATGTCGTCGTCACCTTCGGTGCCGACTTCCTCGAGACCTGGGTTTCGCCGGTCGACTACCACTGGAGCTTCATCCAGGGACGCGCCTACAACCAGGGGCGTCGCGGACGGATGATCGCGGTGGGTTCGCACCAGTCGCTCACCGGCATGAACGCCGACGAGTGGATCAACATCCGCCCGGGTACCGAACACCTGGTCGCTCTGGCGATGGCTCGTCTGATCGCGGACAGCGCAGGTGCGCAGGCTGGTCCGGTCGCGGGCATGCTCCAGGGCGTCGATGTCGCACAGCTCGCGCAGGTCGCAGGGGTTTCGCCCGAGCGGCTGCGCCAGGCTGCGGCCGACTTCGCCAACAACGGCCGCTCACTGGCGGTCGGGCCCGGCGTCTCGTCGACCAGCCGCAACGCCACCCAGCTCGCGATCGCCGTTGCGGTCCTGAACAGTGTGGCCGGCAACATCGGTCGCACGGTGAAGCTCTCCGAGCAGGAGACCCACACCGCCGGCCTGGCCAGCTACCGCGAGATGCAGGCGCTGATGCAGAACATCGCGAATGGTCAGGTCACCGCACTGCTCGTGCACGGGCCGAACCCGCTGTTCACGATGCCGGAGCATGATGTCGTACAGCGCGCGCTCGAGGGGCTCGGCTTCCTCGGCTCGTTCTCGTATGTAATGGACGAGACGACCGAACGTGCGCACCTGGTCATGCCCGATCATCACTTCCTCGAGAGCTGGGGCGACTACATCCCGCGAACCGGTGTGCGCAGCGTCATCCAGCCCGTGATGTCACCGGTCTTCAATACCAGGCAGACCGCGGACGTACTGCTTTCGGTCGCGGCGAAGGGTCAGGTCAGCCTGCCGAACGTCGTGCCGAACGCGAATCCGCAGCTCGCGCCGACCTTCTACGATTACCTGCGCGGTGCCTGGCAGCGTGAGGTCCACCCGACGGCGGGTGCCGGCATGGCATTCGACGACTGGTGGCGCGATGCACTCAAGGCCGGTGTGGTTACGACCACGGCTGCCGCGGCCGCGGCGCCCGCGCTGAATCCCTCGGCGTTCCAGCAGTTTACCTACGACGCCACCACGTTCGACGGGGATGGCGAGTACCACCTGCTGGTCTATCCGTCGATTCGGTTCTACGACGGTCGTTCGGCGAACCGCATGTGGCTGCAGGAGCTGCCCGACCCGGTGAGCAAGTTCACCTGGGTCTCGTGGGTCGAAGTCAGTTCGGCTACTGCGGAGCGGCTCGGCCTCGACACGGGTCACATGGCACGTGTGCGCACGGCAACCGGCCAGACGGAGCCGATGCCGGTCTGGGTGCACCCGGGCATGCGCGACGATGTGATCGCGATCCAGATCGGGCAGGGCCACGAGACGATGGGGCGCTACGCCCGGGAGCGCGGCGTCAACCCGATGCGTCTGCTCCAGCCGATCGCCGATGAAGTATCGGGCGGGCTGGTCTGGTTCCAGGCGAAGGCCGCGCTCGAGCCAACCGGCAAGTGGGCGCGTCCGCCGCAGCACGGCATCCAGGATGACCAGCACGACCGCGGGATCGCGCAGGTCATAACGCTGAATGAGGCGCGCGCAAAGGATACCGAGCGCGGGCTCATCGCCGGTGTTGCGGTGCAGGCACCTGCGCCGGGCGAACACGAAGAGGGCGGGCACGGCGAGGTTCACCCGCAGGATGCACGCGTCAACGAGATGCAGGATGCCGGTGGCATGCTGCCGGTTGAAGTTGATGCATCCCCGGCCGGCTACCCGCACCCCGGCATGTACTGGGGCGAATACACGGAAGAAGCGCCGCGCTGGGGCATGGCCATCGACCTCGAGCGTTGCACCGGCTGCAGTGCGTGCGTGACCGCGTGTTACGCGGAAAACAACATCGCGGTGGTCGGTCCCGACCAGGTCGCGATGGGGCGCATCATGCACTGGATCCGCATCGAGCGTTACTTCGACCGTACGGAAGAGGGTGAGCTGGAGCGCACGTCGTTCCTGCCGATGCTCTGCCAGCACTGCTCGAATGCTCCATGCGAGCCGGTCTGCCCGGTCTTCGCGGCGTATCACACGCCCGACGGCCTGAATGCGCAGGTCTACAACCGCTGCGTCGGCACGCGCTACTGCTCGAACAACTGCCCTTACAAGGTGCGTGTGTTCAACTGGTTCACGGCCGAGTGGCCGGAGCCGCTGAACTGGCAGCTCAACCCCGATGTCACGGTGCGTGAGAAGGGCGTCATGGAGAAGTGCACGTACTGCGTGCAGCGGATCCGGGAAGCCCAGAACAATGCACGAGTGCAGCAGCGCGCGGTCGTCGACGGCGAGATCGTCCCGGCGTGTGCGCAGACCTGCCCGGGCGATGCGATCGTGTTCGGCAACGTCCGGGATCCCAATTCGCGTGTCTCGCGCATCGCCGCGAGCGGGCGCGGTTACCGCGTACTCGAGATGATCAACACCCAGTCTTCCGTCACCTACCTGAAACGGGTGGTGCTGGAAGAGGCGGAGGCATAAGGAAGAATGACAACCGAGCTCCGCTCTGAGACGCATCCGGATGTCGCGACTTTCGAGGAAGTCAATCGCGACGTATTCCGGCTGCTGACGCCACCCGGGAAGGGCTACATCACGCTCTTCCTGCTGGTGCTCGCCGTCCTCGGCATCGGCATCTTCGCCTGGATGGTCCAGGTCGTTCTGGGCATCGGGATGTCGGGGCTGATGAACCCGGTGGGCTGGGGCGCCTACATCACGACCTTCGTGTTCTGGGTCGGTATCGCACACTCGGGGACCCTGATCTCCGCGGTGCTTTACCTCTTCCGGGCGCGCTGGCGGCAGTCGATCTATCGAGTCGCCGAGGCGATGACGGTATTCGCGGTGATGACGGCCGGTCTGTTCCCGATCATCCACCTCGGCCGGCCGTGGATCTTCTATTACCTGATGCCCTATCCGAACCAGCGCGAGCTGTGGCCGAACTTCCGCTCGCCGCTGGTCTGGGACGTGTTCGCGATTTCCACGTACCTGACCGTGTCCGCCACGTTCTTCGTGCTGGGCATGATCCCGGACATCGCTGCTGCACGTGACCTCGCCACCGTGCCGTGGCGCAAGAAGCTCTACAGCATTCTGAGCTTCGGCTGGCGCGGGACCGACCACGAATGGCGCCACTTCTCGCGCGCCTACCTGTACCTTGCCGCACTGGCCACGCCGCTGGTGCTCTCGGTGCACTCGGTCGTGTCGTGGGACTTCGCCATGGGCATCGTCCCGGGCTGGCACACCACGATCTTCGCTCCGTACTTCGTGGCCGGCGCAATTTTCTCCGGTCTCGCGATGGTGATCACGCTGCTGGTCCCGATTCGCAAGATCTTCAATCTCGAGAAGTACTTCACGATCAATCACTTCGAGTCGATGGCGAAGCTGGTGCTGTTGACCGGACTGATCGTGTTCTATGCGTACCTGACCGAGTACTTCATCGCCTGGTACAGCTTCGAGACGCCGGAGCGCTTCGCGTTCTGGAACCGTGCGTTCGGCGATTACTGGTGGGCCACGTGGATCATGCTCACCTGTAACGGCATCATCCCGCAGTTGATGTGGTTCAAGAAGGTGCGTCGCAGCATACCGGCGCTCTTCGTGATCACGATCTTCATCAACATCGGCATGTGGTTCGAGCGGTTCGTCATCATTGTGACCAGCCTCTCGGCCGAGTATGAGCCGTGGCAGTGGCGCAACTACCAGCCGAGCTGGGTGGAAATGGCGATCCTCGCGGGGAGCTTCGCGTGGTTCGCGATGTGGTTCCTGCTGTGGCTGCGACTGCTGCCGGCGGTCTCGGTACAGGAACTCAAGGAAGTGCTGCCGCCGCCGTTGCGCAGGCGCGTAACGCGTGCGGACCAGATCGGACCTGGAACAGATGCAGGAGAGGAGCGTTTGCGCTAATGGCCGAGCGACGTGAAGGAGTGCTCGGCGTCTTTGCCGAGCTCGACGCGGCGGTTGAAGCGATCGGTTCGCTGCGCGCGGCAGGGTTGAAGAAGATCACCACGTTTTCACCCTACCCGAGCCATGATCTCGAGCATGCACTGCACGAGCCGGAAAGCCCGGTTCGCATGTTCACGCTCGTCGGCGGGCTCACGGGTGCGGCAGCCGGATTTGCGCTGCCTACGTGGACTTCGCTGGACTGGCCGCTGGTGACCGGTGGCAAGCCGATCCTGTCGATTCCGCCGATGCTGATCATCGCGTTCGAGTTGACCATTCTGTTCGGCGCACTCTCGACAGTGGCCGGACTGTTCATCAATGCAAAACTGCCGCGCGCCCGGGCACGGGTCGTCTACGATCCGCGCTTCTCACAGGGCCACTTCGGCGTGTGGGTCTCGTCCAATGGCCGCACCGACGAAGCGAAGCAGATTCTCGAGCAGGCCGGTGCCGTCGCCGTACGCGATCGCGCCGAGGAGGTGCGAGTTGAGCTCTGAATTCAGCCCGTGCACCAACGCACGAGCAGCGCGGTCCGTACGCCGGCTGGCGAGTCGCATCGCCCTGGTGTTCGTCGGCACGCTGACGTTTGCGGGCTGCACCAAGGTCGAGAACGTGCTGGCCTCGATCCCGGTCTTCAGCTTCCTGCGGGAATCGCCCGGGTTCGATCCGTACGAGGCACCGCGCCCGGCACCGCCGGGAGCCGTGCCGTTCGAATCGCCGGCAGGTGAAGGTGCGCTGATGCCGCGCAACAACAGCGAAGTCGAGTTGATCGCCTTCGGCGCGCCGCTCAGGAACATCTACGTACCAGGCGATTCGGCGGCGATGCGGCTTGGCGCCGTCATGTTCGAGCGCCATTGCATGGTGTGCCATGGTCCGGCCGGCAAGGGCGATGGCCCGATCCTCGGGCCGGGCAAATTCCCGTTCGCGCCGGATCTGACCCTGCCGATCACCGTAGCCCGCACGGATGGCTATCTGTACGGCATTATCGCGGCCGGCCGTGGCCTCATGCCCGCGTATGGTCCGCGTATGAATCACAGCGAGCGGTGGGCGACCGTCCTCTATCTGCGCTCGTTGCAGGGAGAGCAGGCCGGCTCACCGGCGACGCCGGCAGCCGCGCCGGCAGCTCCGGGTCAGACACCGGGGCAGGGGAGATAATCGAATGTCGCATGAATCAACGCTCGAGCAGCTCCCATACCGGAGACTCGAAAACCCCGGCATAATGCGCATGCTTTCGCTTGCGCTGCTGGTGCTCGGAGCCATCGCCCTGGTCGCCGCTTTCATGGGCGACGCCCCGCGCGCATGGCGGGCTTACTACTTCAACTGGCTCTACTTCACCTCGCTGGCGCAGGGTGCGGTGGTGCTGGCGATTGCGGTAACGATCACGCGCGGCCTCTGGTCGCGTCCGATCCGCCGCATCTCACTCGCGTTCGTCACCTTCATGCCGATCGCGTACGTGTTGGTGATCCCGATCCTGCTGTTTGGCAACAGCCACATATGGCCGTGGGTTGATCACCCGGCGTCGATGCAGGCAGGCAAGGGCGTGTACCTGAACATGCCGTTCCTGTCGGCGCGCACACTGCTGCTCATGGGTGTGCTGGTCATTCTGGATCTGGTCTTCGCCTACTGGGCGCTGCGCCCCGACCTCGGTCGCCTGCGCGACAAGGTGCCTGACAGCCTGCGGCCGCTGTACAACCGGCTCAGCAAGGACTGGCAGGGTGAGGACGCGGAGGACCTTCGCGCCTACAAGAAGATCGCAGTGCTCGGTCCGGTCGCCGCGGCGTTCTGGGCAGTCAGCTTCGGTGTGCTGGCGTGGGACTTCGTCATGTCGCTCGAACCGCACTGGTTCAGCACCATGATCGGACCCTACTTCTTCATGGCCGGCTTCCTCGGCGGGATTGCAGCAACCGCAGTCTGCTGCGCGCTCTACGTCACGAAGTACAACCAGGGCGATATCATTGAGTCGAGCAACTTCCACGACCTCGGCAAGATGACCTTCGGGTTCTGCGTGTTCTGGGCGTATCTGTTCTACGCGCAGTTCATCACGATCTGGTATGGCCTGTTGCCGATCGAACAGGACTGGCTCGTCCACCGCTTCGGCATGCCGTACCAGCGCGGCATGACGTTCGTGTTCTTCTGCCTCTTCGTGCTGCCCTTCTTCGGGCTGCTCGGGGCAGCGCCCAAGAAGCGGCCGCAGATCCTGGCGTTCTTTACCTCGATCGTACTGATCGGGCTCTGGGTCGAGCGCTACATGATGGTGTATCCGTCGCTCTACATAGACGCACCGGACATGCCGCTCGGCTGGCAGGAATTCGGAGCCCTGCTGTTCTTCGCCGGCATCCTGATCACCGGGATCCTGTGGTTCGCCAATCGGTTCCCGATTTTCCAGATGTGGCAGCCGAAGAGCGAAGTCGAGCTGATGGGCGTCGAACCCGAAGCCTCGACCGCCGCCTGACCCGGCAGCGTTGCTGCCTAAAGCAATCGGGCGTCCGGCCAACCAGCCGGACGCCCGATTGTTTTACCCACACCCACACCCACACCCACACCCACACCCATATCCCTCAACCCTCAACCCTCAACCCTCAACCCTCAACCCTCGCCCGTGCCCGTCCGAGGCGTACGCCGTTCCAGAACTTTGCGAACCTCGATCCACATGGCGCGTACCAGTTTCGCTTCGCGCGAGTTGACCCCGGCACGCCGCATAATGGCGCGGACCGTCCGCATGATCATGGCGGGGTCACGTTTCTTGAAGAAATCGATGGCCTCGAGCCCGCGTTGATAGTCGTCGAAGAGGAGCTGAAGTTCTTCAGGGGTTGCCGGAGGTGCGTGCCGTCGTGGGGTTGGCAGCGTTTGTTCTGCGCCGGGTCCCGCCATCCAGAGCTCATAGCAAATGATCAGCACGGCCTGCGCAAGGTTGAGCGACGATCGTTCAGGGTTGGTAGGCACGGTGATCACCCGATCGCAGAGATCGAGTTGTTCACTGGTCAATCCCTTGTCTTCGCGGCCGAACACGAGTGCGATCGGTTTTGTGCCGCTGGTGGCCAGCGGGATGAGGTCGGCGGCGGCGGGTCGCGGGTGTTGCCACACAAACGCGGGAGTACGCCCGCGTGCCGTGGTGCCGACGACGTGCCGCACATCGGCCAGGGCGGAACGGAGATCGTCGAAGAATTCGATTTCCTCGAGCATCGCCTCCGACCCGTGTGCGATTCCCGCAATGCGATACGCATCGAACTCGGCCGGGCTGACCAGGCGCAGGCGGCGGAAACCCATGTTGAGCATGGCGCGCACGGAGCCGGCGATGTTGACCAGGTCCTGCGTTTCGTGGAGCACGATGACGAAGTCGCGCGAAAGATCCAGGTTCTGCATGGGCGCAAGCATGACGGCGGAGGTGCGAGTCGTCAAGCGACGGTCGTCAGCAGCACACCGACCAGTGCGATACTCAGCCAGAGGGCGACGCTCGCCCGCGCGGGAGCAGCCAATGCGGCCCAGCGTTGGTGGTGGTCCGTCTGGTCAACGATCAATCGTTCCGCACGCAGGATTCGCCGGCCGTTCCAGACCAGGGTCGCGAGTCCGGCCATCTTGAGCCAGAACCAGAATGATGGGAGCAGGATCGCGATCTGCGCTGAGAGCATGGTGAGTCCGGTCAGCAGGGCGAATCCCAGTCCCGCGAACACGCGCGCATGCGCGTGCTGTACCTGCTCGAGTGCTGTACCGCGCAGGCGCGGCGTACGCACCGCGCGAAGTACAGCCCGATCCGCCGAAAGCGCAGTCAGTCCGGCGAACAGGATCGCCCCGGCGTGACCGAACCCGGCGATCACCTGGAGCACATCGGATTGTGCGTAGTAGTCCGCCCAGGGCTGCGTAGCGCGGGCAAGTGTATCGACGAGGCTCATGCTCTTGTGGTTGTGTATGACTGTGGTCTGACCAGCAGCAGCATCGCGGCTGCAGCGACGATTGCGAGGCCGGCACCGAACAGAAATGCGGCGGGTGCACCAAGCGCCTGCCAGATCACGCCGAACAGCACGCTGGCCGGCAGCGCGCCGATCCCGACCGCGAAGTGATACGCGCCGAATGCTGCACCCCGCCGGTGTGGTTGAACCTCGGCCGCGACCAAAGCCTTCTCCGGCGCCTCCGTCATTCCATAGAACAAACCGTACACCAGGAACAGCAGCCAGATCTGCCAGGGACGCGAAGCAAAGGCAAATCCGCAGTAGACCGCGGCATAAACGATCCAGCCCGTCACAATCGCGGGTCGTGCGCCGAACTGATCGGCGACGCGCCCGCCGATCAAGCTGAACAGCACCTTGCTCACATGGAAGGTACCCCAGAGCAGCGGGATCGCCGCAAGCGGCACACCCAGATCCTGCGCGCGCAGGAGAAGGAAGGCATCGGTTGCATTCCCGAGTGTGAACAGCAATACCACCGCGAGAAACACGTGGAAACGTCGTCCGAGCCCGGCCAATCCCTGGAACTCCGGTCGTCTTGCCTGCGCCTGTGCACGCGGCTCGTGTACCTTGAAAACGAGGACAATCACGCTCAGCAGAGCCGGCACAGCCGCAAGCGCGAACACGATGCGGTACTCACCAGGCAACAGAACCAGCAGGCTGGCGGCGAGGAGCGGGCCGAGGACGGCGCCGGTGTGGTCAGCGGCGCGATGGTATCCGTACGCCGTCCCGTGCTGGTGTGGAGAAACCGAGTCGGCGATCAGCGCGTCGCGCGGTGCACCTCGAATGCCTTTGCCTACCCGATCGGCGAAGCGAATCACCAGGATCTGCCACGGCGCAGTCGCGATCGCAATCAGTGGCCGCATCACGGAGGCCACCCCGTATCCGGTTACGACGAGTGTTTTGCGTCTGCCGATCCGGTCGGAAAACCACCCACTCGCCAGCTTCAGCAGGCTCGCTGTCGTTTCTGCAATACCTTCGACGATGCCGAGGAATGCGGGCCCGGCATGCAGCACGCTGGTCAGAAAAAAAGGAAGCAGCGGATAGATCATCTCGCTCGACGTGTCGGTCAGAAGCGAGACGATGCTCAGCCAGAGGACGTTTCCCGAAAGGATTCTTCCGGTTGGTTGTACCTGATTCGGCGCGGTTCGCATTGGCTGAAAAGGTACCGGCGATGACAACGAACGTCGACGCCATGGCTCGGCACATTTTAACGCTCCCGGGACTCATTCTTGCTCTCTGCAGATACTGGGTGGACCGATGTGTCCACCGGCTGATTGGAGGCTGGAATGCGTTTGAGATTGTTTATGCTTGCGCTGCTGGTGCTACCTCTGGCAGCAGGGGCGCAGGCTTCCGATAAAGGTCCGAGTTGTACTGCTGCGCTGGAAGGTGACCGGCTCGTCACCACCTATGCCTATCCCAATGGCTACATGATCCAGGGACCGTGGCGAATTCTGCGGAACGGTGTCACGACGGTGGGCGGCGCGCAGCGTGGCGTGTCCATGACCGCCAGCATCGACCGGATCATCGAGTTCGATCCCGCGACTCGCCAGCAACAGTCCACGCCGTTCCCCGCGCCGGTTGAAGTCGAATTCGAAGGCGAAAGTGAAGAAGCGGTGATGGAGTCCGCGGCGAAGATCTGGTGTGCAACCGTGATTCGGGCACGCGGCGATTCGCAGGAACCGCAATCGATGGCGCGCTCCATCGGAAGGATAACGACCCTCGCCGCCCGCACCGGCAAAGGGTGATGCCGACGACGGGCATCCGCAGCCGGGCGACCCGGCTGCGGATACCCGCTCCCGCCTCCCACGCTAAAGCTCGCCTGCTCAGCGACTGACAATGAGTTGGTCTGTTCCAGCCAGTTGGATAAACTTCACGGCTCCCGCATCCCGCTCCTGACGTTGTTGCAGTATGCTCAGGCGACGCGAAGCAACTGAACGCTTCAACCGGCGTGGCGAATGGAGAAATCGCTTCAGCGAATCGGCTCGGCACTGCTCGATGTGAACCTGCAGCCGGCGGACGTCCGCCAGGTGAACGTTCTGTTGTCGCTCAGGCCGGCGGCAGAACGTCGCATGCTGGCCGGTCTGCTCCACACGATCGATGCAATCGCGCGCTTTCCCGGTGCTGCGGGTTTGCAATCGACAGATCCGGGTTCGGTGGTCCGTGTCCTTGCGGAGCGTGGTCCCGCACCCCTGCGTCGCGGGCTTGCGGGGCTTCGCTCGCTCTGCGCACTGGCGTATTACGGTTGCGCGGATAACTGGCCCGCGATCGGCTACGATGGACCGTGGCTCGGCCGGTTCGACGTGCCCGTGTACTCGCTGCCTGAACCTCGCAGTACGGCCGTGGCGGGGACGCTGCGCGCGCAGGTCTGCATCGTCGGAGCAGGCGCTGGCGGCTGCGCAGCGGCAGCAAGGCTTGCGGCGAACGGTGTTGACGTTGTGGTTCTCGAAGCCGGCCAGCACACCGTCACGTCGGACTACAATCAGCGGGAATTCGACATGCTCCCGCTCTTGTACGCCGATGCCGGGCTGCGGGCAAACGCGGATCAGTCGATCTCGATTCTCCAGGGAGCGGGCGTCGGCGGCTCGACGCTTCACAACACCGGGCTGGTTGTGCCTCCGCCCGCGGCAATCCTGGAGCGGTGGCGGGTCGAACACGGACTCGCATGGTCGGAATCGTTGATCGAAGCTGCCATCCGGCAGGCGACCAGCGCACTGCGCGCGGTGGATATTCCCGAGTTCCGCATCAATGCGAACAATCAGAAGCTTCGTGCAGGTGCGGGCGGGCTGGGCTGGCGACACTTCATCGCACAGCACAACCGGACCGAGTGTTCCGGTTGCGGCTATTGCATGCTTGGGTGCGCCTACAATCGAAAAACCAACGCCGCGGCTGCGTTTCTCGCGCCTGCCACTGCACAGGGCGCACGCCTGGTGGCAGGCGCCACGGTGCGGCGGATTCGTCGAGAGGGTGCAGGCTGGCTGGTTTCTGCCGAAACGGGAGCGGGCGCTCTGCGGGTGCGTGCCGACGTTCTGCTGATGGCGGCGGGCGCACTGGAGACGCCGGCGTTGCTGCTAAACAACGGCATCGGCAACGACCAGGTCGGTCGGCATCTGCGGCTGCACCCAGCGATCATGGTTGCCGCGCGATTCCCCGAAGTGATCGAAGCATGGCGCGGCGTACCGCAGTCGGTAATCGTGAATCACTTCGCGGCTTTTGAGCACGATGGTCGTGGCGGTTTCCTGCTGCTGCCGAATGCAGCGAATGCTCCCGGTCTCCTCGCCGCGGGAGTCTGCGCGATGGACCGCGCACATCGTGAACTGATGAGCGGCTATGACAGACTTGCCTCCGCGGTTGTACTGCTGCACGACGAAGGTACAGGACGTGTCACCGTGAATCGCAGCGGTCGGCCCAGTGCCCGTTATTGGCTCGAGGCCCAGGATCGCATGCAGCTCGAACACGGCGCGGTCCAGTTGGGACGCGTCTACTTTTCAGCGGGAGCGGAACGGGTGTATTCGCACGGCGGCGTTGCAGAGGACGAAACTGCGCTGAAGCGGGGTCGAATCACTCGCTACCGACAGCCGATCTCCTCCGTGCATCCGCAGGGCAGTTGCCGTCTGGGGTCCCATGCAAACAGCTCCGCGCTCAAGGCGAATGGCGAGGTGCGTGGGGCGCGCGGTATGTTCGTGGGGGACGCCTCGCTTTTCCCGACCTCGATCGGTGTGCCGCCGCAGGTCGCCATCATGGCTTTTGCTTCGCTGATCGCCGAGGAGATCACCATGCGTGTAGTGACGCGATGACCGAACCACCCCTCCTGCGCCGCTGGCCGCAACTGAACACGATCCCATGGGTCGGCCTTGGGGATTATCCCACACCGGTGCAGCCGCTCGAGTTGCCAGGCACAGGTGCCGGTCAGTTGTTTGTCAAACGCGACGATCTTACCAGCGCTCGTTACGGTGGCAACAAGGTTCGCAAGCTCGAGTACATCCTCGCCCATGCGCGTCAGCGCGGAGTTACACGTGTCATCACCGCCGGTGCAACCGGTTCGCACCACGCATTGGCAACCACAGTGTTCGGGCGTCAACTTGGATTCGACGTCTCGCTCGTGCTGTTTCCGCAGCCGCTCACGCCGCATGTACAGGAGGTGCTGCTCGCGGATCGTGCGCTGGGCGCCGAGCTGCGCTTCACTGCACATGTCAGCGGACTGCCGGCCGGCATGTTTGCGGCCCGCGTTGCGCACTGGAAGGAACGCTGTCAGGTGATCCCGCCAGGCGGTTCCGATTCGGTCGGCACGCTTGGTTACGTCAATGCCGCGCTGGAACTCGCCGAACAGATCTCGGCCGGGCAGGTCCCGGAGCCAGATACCATCGTGGTCGCAACCGGCACGATGGGAACGGCGGCCGGCCTCGCGCTCGGCCTCGCCGCGACGAATCTGCGCACAACCATCGACGCGGCGCGGATCACGGCGCGCATGATCACCAACGAGCGTGCGCTGCACAATCTGATTCGCGCGACCGCGGCGTTGCTTGCGCAGCATGGCGTCAGCATCGATGTCAATGCTGCGATCGCACGTGTTGTGTTGAATCACGATCAGTTCGGGGAAGGGTACGGCAAACCTACCGCCGCGGGGGATGCGGCTACGGAGTCGTTTGCGCGCATTGGCCTCGAACTCGACCCGACCTATACGGCGAAGGCCGCCGCCGCACTGCAGGCAGCAATGCGCCGGCGGCCGGATTCCGTGTTGCTGTTCTGGCACACATTGAGTGCAGCGATGCCGCAGGAAACCAGCACGATGGACGACTTGCCGGCCCGCTTCCGCGGCTACCTGCTGAACAGCTAAGAGCAATCCCCGGTCCCGGGGGTCAGGAAGTCCGGCGTCCGCCGAGCGGGAGCGATCCGAACAGGGTGATGAACTCTGCGCGCCGCCACACGTGTCCGCCGTCCTGCGTGCTGATCTGGGT
>Ga0182737_1000968_pt1 | contig 32045 bp, 30 predicted proteins | sample eDN5th30CBELigOP_FD_128878 | JGI IMG/M metagenome (GOLD analysis project Ga0182737, IMG submission 128878) | Enriched Organic Plus compost microbial communities from Emeryville, California, USA - eDNA 5th pass 30_C BE-Lig OP (version 2) (version 2) ... | reverse complement strand
CAGATGCCGGCATCCCTTGAACACCAGCATCGTGGAGGGCATCAACAATACGATCAAAGTCATCAAGCGGCGGGCTTATGGCTACCGCGACCAGGAATACTTCTTCCTCAAAATCCGCGCCGCATTCCCCGGTAATCCTCGATGAACCTTATTTTTTGGCCCGGGTGGCAATCAGGACATCATGATGTCATAATGCTGTCCATGGCCATCGACCCATCCCACCCGCTGCCGCTTTACGCCCAGGTCGAACAGGCGCTGGCCGCGGAAATCGCCGGCGGCGCCCGGGCGCCGGGCGACCGCCTGCCCGCCGAAGGCGAGCTGGCCGCCCGCTTCGGCGTCAGCCGCATCACGATCCGCAAGGCGGTCGAGGGCCTGGTCGGGCGCGGCGCGCTGGAAATCCGCCGCGGCAAGGGCACGTATGTGTGCGCGCCGAAGATCCGCCAGGAATTGACCGAACTGAGCGGCTTCGTGGAAGACATGCAGGCCCTGGGCCGCACGCCGACGGCGCGCCTGCTGGACCAGCGCGTCGTGGCGGCCGACCGGACCGTGGCCGCGCGCCTGGGGCTGGCGGTGGGGGCGCGGGTGTATCGCATCGAGCGCGTGCGCCTGGCCGACGGCGTGCCGGTGTCGTTCGACGAAACCTACCTGCCGCTGGCCATCGGCCGCAAGGTAGTCACGCACGACCTCGAGGCCGAACCCATCTTCACTTTGCTGGAAGAAAAATACGGCTTGCCGCTGACCGAGGCCGAATACCAGCTCGAGGCAATCGCCTGCGACGCGCACGTCGCGCAGGCCCTGTCGGTGGCGACGGGCAGCCCGGCATTCCGCATCGAGCGCACGTCGTATTCGCTGAACGGCCGGCCCGTCGACTACGAAAGGCTGTATTACCGCGGCGACCTGATCCGCTTCGTCACGCGCCTGGCGCGCCGCGCCAAGAGCCGGACGCGTCCGGCGGGCGGGCGCGGCTGATGGACCCGCTGTACTCGCTGGGCCTCTTCGCGGCCGCGCTGGGCGCCAGCGCGCTGGGCGGCGTGCTGGGCATGGCCAGCGGCATTTTCATCGTGCCGGCCCTGACCTTGTGGGCCGGCGTCGACATCCGCGTGGCCATCGCCGCCAGCATCGTCTCGGTGATCGCGTGTTCCTGCGGCAGCGCGGCGCCCTTCCTGAAAAACCGGCTGACCAACATCCGCCTGGCATTGGTGCTGGAAGTGGCCACCACCCTGGGCGCGCTGACGGGCGTGTTCCTGATCGGCCTCGTGCCGGTGTCTTACCTGTACGGGCTGTTCGCCGTGGTGCTGGCGGTGTCGGCCCGGCAGATGCTGGCGCGCCGCGCCGACCCGGTGGGCGCCACGGCCGACCGGCTGGCCACCGCGCTGCGCCTGCATGCCAGTTATCCCGACCGCGCCGCCGGCCGCGATGTCGCGTACCAGGTCAGCCGCGTGCCGATGGGGCTGGCGCTGATGTACGGCGCGGGCCTGATCTCGGCCCTGCTGGGCATCGGCAGCGGCGTACTGAAGATTCCCGCCATGGACACCGCGCTGCGGCTGCCGATCAAGGTGTCGTCGGCCACGTCCAACTTCATGATCGGCGTCACCGCGGCGGCCAGCGCGGGGGCCTACTTCGTGCGGGGCGACATCGACGTCGGCATCGCCGGGCCGGTGGCGCTGGGTTCGGTGGTGGGCGCGCTGCTGGGCGCGCGCATGCTGATGGGGCTGCCGGCCGACAAACTGCGGCTGTTCTTCGTGATCGTGCTGGTGGCGCTGGCGATACAGATGCTGGCCAGCGCCTTCGGCGTGTCGCTGGCCGGGGGCCCGGCATGACGATGGCCGACGCTTCCCAGTGGCGCGAACGCCGCATTGCCGCGCTGCTGCATTACGGCACCTGGCTGGCCTCGGGCGTGATCGCCGCCGGCCTGCTGGCCCAATGGCTGCTTGGCGAACCGCCCTGGGCCGGCCTGCTGGCCAGCGTGGGCATCGGCGTGTTCATCGCGCTGCCGGTGCTGCGCGTGGCGCTGATGCTGGCCATCTTCCTGCGCGAGCGCGACTACTTGTACAGCGCCCTGGCGCTGGCCGTGCTGGCGATTATCGCGGTGGCCCTGGCGGTAGGCCTGCTGGCCAGCACAGGCTAGCGCCTGTCCGCGCGCGCTCAGCGCCATTCTTCCAGCGGCAGCATCCCTTCGCGGCTCTTGATCTTGCGCATCACGATGTGCGAACACAGGTCGCGCACGCCGGGAAACTTGCTGAGCTTGTCTTCCACGAATGCCGAGAACGCGGCCAGGTTACGGGTGCGCACCGTCAGGATGTAGTTCGAGGCGCCCGTGACGATGCTGGCCTCGGTGATCTCGTCATGCAGGGCGATGCTGGCCAGGAAGGCCTCGTGCCAACCGGCGCGCGACTGGTCCAGCGAGACATGCACGATGGCCTCGAGTTCGAAGCCCAGCTTGTCGGCATCCAGCACGGCACGATAACCCTTGATCAGCCCGTGCTGCTGCAGGGCCCGTACGCGGCGCAGGCAGGCCGAGGGCGACAGCGCCACTTGCTCGGCCAGGTCCTGGTTGCTGAGGTGGGCGTCGTCCTGCAACCGGCACAGAATGCGGCGATCTATCGTGTCCAGCTCCATGGCGCAATTCCGTTGTGTGTTTCGTGAAATTATGCAATTTACTGCGAATTCCGGCCGCCCGGCCGCCTGTCATCGCAATCCGGGCGCGCGCCACCGCTGCTAGTATTTGCGGGCAACCAAGGAGCTCCCATGCATACCCGCGACCACTGCCTGCAAGCCGACCGCCAGGATCCGCTGGCGCCCCTGAAGCAACAGTTCGAGCTGCCGCCGGGCGTCATCTACCTGGACGGCAATTCGCTGGGCGTGCAACCCAAGGCGGCGGCCGCGCGCGGCGCCGAGGTCATTCGCCGGGAATGGGGCAATGGGCTGATCCGCAGCTGGAACACGGCCGGCTGGTTCGAGCTGCCCGCGCGCCTGGGCGACAAGCTGGCGCAATTGATCGGCGCCGGCCCCGGCGAGGTGGTGGTAACCGATACGACCTCGCTGAACCTGTTCAAGGCGCTGGCGGCGGCGCTGCGCATCCAGCAGCATGCCGCGCCGCGGCGCCGGGTGATCGTCTCGGAACGCGACAACTTCCCCACCGACCTGTACATGATCCAGGGCATGATCGACCTGCTGCAGCAGGGCTACGAAATGCGCCTGGTCGACGAGGCCCTGCCGCTGGAACAGGCGCTGGACGACTCCGTGGCGGTACTGCTGCTGTCGCACGTGAACTACCGCACGGGCGCCATGTACGACATGGCCGGCGTCACCGCGCAAGCCCATGCGCACGGCGCGCTGGCCATCTGGGACCTGGCCCACGCGGCCGGCGCCGTGCCGGTGGACCTGGCCGGGGCGAACGCCGATTTCGCGGTGGGCTGCACCTACAAGTACTTGAACGGCGGGCCGGGCGCGCCGGCCTATATCTGGGTGGCGCCGCGCCACACGCGCGACTTCTGGCAGCCGCTGTCGGGCTGGTGGGGCCACCAGCGGCCGTTCGACATGGCGGTGGCCTATGAACCGGCCGGCGGCATCCGCCGCTACTTGTGCGGCACGCAACCCATCGTGTCGCTGTCGCTGGTGGAATGCGGGCTGGACATCAGCCTGGCCGCCGACATGCGGGAAGTGCGCCGGAAATCGCTGGCGCTGGGCGACCTGTTCGTCCAACTGGTGGAAAGCCGCTGCGCCGGGCATCCGCTGACGCTGGTCACCCCGCGCCAGCACGAGCGGCGCGGCAGCCACATCAGCCTGCGCCATCCGCACGGCTATGCCGTCATGCAGGCGCTGATCGCCCGGGGCGTCATCGGCGACTATCGCGAACCCGAAGTACTGCGCTTCGGCCTGACACCGCTGTACCTGGGCTACGCCGATATCTGGGACGCGGTCGAGATCCTGAAACAGGTGCTGGACAGCGAGGCCTGGAAGCAACCCGAGTTCTCGCGGCGCGGCGCCGTGACCTGATGCGCGGGCGGCGGCGCGGCATGGCCTGCCGCGCCCGCGGCTCTTGATCTTGATAGAGGCAAATCAAACTTTCCGCACTCTCTTCGGGGCCAGCTGGGTGACGGTGCTTTTTTGCGGAATTTTCGACAAAAATGCCGCCCGCAAGATGCGTAGCGTATCAGTACGCGACGGCACAGGCATCATGGTCGTGCCGCCGCGCCAACTCGAGTTGACGCATTGGCCCCTTCCCATCGGTTCTTGCCCTGGCCACGGCTGCCCGCCCTGGCCGCACGCGGCGCGGCGTTCGCGTTCGCATGGTTTTCCTGCCGCCTTGCGACGGCGCAGCCGGCACTGCCCGCGCTGCGCGAACAGCCCTGGTGGCAGGCCGCGCCTTATGTTCCCCTGCTGCTGATCGTCATCGGCCTGCTGGCGGGCGTCATTGCCCTGCTGCATGGCAGGCTGCGGCGCCAGCGGCAAGACCTGGCCTCGGCCCGGGACCTGCTTGCCCGGCAAATGACGATGCTGGACGCCATCCCCATGCCCGTGTACTGGCGCGACCGCGACCTGCGGCTGCAGGCCGGCAACAGCCACTATGCCGAGGCCTGCGGCCAGCCCCGCGCCACGCTGCTGCACGCCTCGGTGCAGGAAAGCCTGCGGTCGCTGGGCACCGACACCGGTGCCGAACTGTTGCTGCGCGACTATCGCCACGTCATGGCCACCGGCGCGCCGGTGATCCGCGAACGCGTCACTTACCTGAAGGCGCGGCGCGCCACCCTGCAGCACTGGATCGCGCCGATGCGCGATGCCTCGAACAACATCGTGGGCATCGTCGGCGGCTGGCTGGACATCACCGGCCGGATGCAGGCGGCGGCCGAATTGGCCGAAGCGCGCGACCGCGCGGAAGCCGCCAACCAGGCCAAGTCCACATTCCTGGCCTCGATCGGGCACGATATCCGCACGCCCATGAACGCCATCATGGGCATGCTCGAACTGGCATTGCAACATGGCAGGCTGGCCGACCCGCAGCGGGGGCAGTTGCAGTCGGCCCTGCAGGCGGCCTCGTCGCTGCTGGCCCTGATCGACGACCTGCTCGACCTGTCGCGCATCGAGGCGGGCAAGTTCCAGCTGAATCCGCACCCCGCGTCGCTGCGCGATATCGTGCAAGAAGTGGCCGGCGTCTTCTCGCCGCTGGCGCTGGGCAACGGCGTGGCGCTGCATACCCGCATCACGCCGGAAGTGGCCGGCCGGCACCGTATCGACCCGGTGCGGTTCAAGCAGGTGCTGAACAATCTGGTGTCCAATGCCGTGCGCTTCACCACGCGCGGGCATATCCGCATCGAATTGCAGGCCGCGCCCCCGGAAAGCGGCTGCCAGTGGGTCGAGTTATCGGTGGCCGATACCGGCCAGGGCATTGCGCCCGACGCGTTGCCGACGGTGCTGGACCCCTTCGTGCAGGGGCATCGGCAGCCCGGCACGCCGGGCACGGGGCTGGGCTTGTCCATCTGCAAGCGGCTGGTGGGCAAGATGGGCGGCACGATCGGCATCGACAGCCATCCGGGCCACGGCACGCGCGTCACGGCCCGCCTGCCCTTGCCGGTGGTCGATGCCGCCCGCCGGGGCGTTGCGGCCGATGCGCCGGCCCGCCGGCGCCCGGTAGGCGGCGCGCCCATCCTGCTGGTGGACGACCATGCCGCCAACCGGCTGCTGCTGCGGCACCAGCTGGAAAGGCTGGGCCATGCGGTAGTTTGCGCCGAGGATGGCGTCCAGGCATTTGCCGCGGCCGACCATCACGTTTTCAAGCTGGCGATCTGCGATTTCGCCATGCCGCACATGGACGGCATCGAGTTCGTGCGGCGGCTGCGCGCGCGCCCGGATGCCAACGCCAGCATCCCCGTGCTGGGCTATACAGCGGGCACCCAGCCGGCGGACAGCCGCCGAGCCTTGCAGGCCGGCATGGCGGCGGTGTTGCTCAAGCCGGTTGGCCTGGCCGAGCTGGAAGCGGCGCTGGACGCCCACTTGCCCTTGGTTGCCGACACGGCCCCGCACGGCCATGTGCGCAATCAGGCCGCCAACGCCGCCAGCGCGTCCGACACGCGTCGGGTGGCCGGCACATGAAAGGCAGCCAGGCGGCTGCCGGTCGCCGACCGAGCCCAGCGGCGAAACAACGAACGCGTGGTGCGCCATGGCGCGCCCGCAAGCTCAGGTAGACAGCGGCGGCGCGGTCACGACGTGGTGCCGGCGGGCGAAATCGATCAGCTCTACCAGCGTCGTCACGCCCAGCTTGGCCATCAGGCGGGTCTTGTAGGTGCTGATGGTCTTGTTGCTGGTGAACATCGCGTCGCCGATTTCCTTGTTGGACATGCCGCGTACCAGCATCTGCATGACGATGAGTTCCTTGTCGGACAGGCGCTCGATGGCATACGCGGCTTCGCTGCGGGCCATGCCGCCGCCGGCGGGAAACACGGTATAGCCTGCCATTACGGCCTCGACGCCGCGAAGGATCTCGGGCATTTCCTGGGTCTTGCTGATATGGCCATGCGCGCCGGCGGCCTGCACGCGCGGCGCGAACACGGCGGTGTCGTGCGCCGTGATCACCAGGATGCGCGCATCGGGGTGGATGGCCTTGATGCGGGCAATGGCCTCCAGGCCGTTGATCTTGGGTAGTTCGAGGTCGAGAACGATCAGGCCGGGGCGGGCCTGGCGCACCATCTGGATGGCGTCCTGGCCATTGCCGGCTTCCAGGATCTGCACCACGCCCATGAGCTGGGACAGATACTGCCTGAGCACCAGCCGCCAGGCGGGATGGTCGTCGACGATAAGTACGGTGGTCACGAGTGGAGTCGTCCAGGTTCGGGGCATGCCGCCATGCGACGGCGGCATGCCCGGGTAAAAACCGGCGGGCGCCGGGTCAATGCGGGGCGCGGCCCAGTTCGCCGGCCACGAAATCGACAAAGGCGCGCACTTTGGCGACGACGTGGCGACGCGACGGATAGACCGCGTAGATATAGGTATCGACCTTGGCCCAGTCGTCCAGCACGGTGTGCAACAGGCCTTGCTGGAGGTCTTCTTCGACATACGTGCGAGGCACCAGGCTGACGCCGAAGCCGGCGCGCAGCGCGTCGCGCACGGCCAGGCTGGAATTGACCTGGTAGCGGCCCCGCACGGGCACGCGCACGGTCTGGCCGTCGCGATGGAACGCCCATTCGTCGGCATGGCCGGACAGCGTGAAGCGCAGGCAATTGTGCTCGCGCAGCGCATCGGGCGACTTGGGCAGGCCGTTGCGCGCGAAGTACGACGGCGCGCCGCACAGCACGTGCGGCAGGACGGTAAGGGGCCGCGCCACCAGCGAAGAGTCTTCGAGGTTGTCGCTGCCGCGGATGGCCACGTCGAAACCTTCCTGGATGAGGTCGACGCGGCGGTCTTCCAGGCACAGGTCGAGCGAGAGTTCGGGGTAGGCTTGCAGGAATCGCGGAATGGCCGCGGACAGGCGGGTCAGCGTCAGCGACATCGGAGCGCTGACGCGCAGCACGCCGCTGGGCTGCGTCTGCATGGGCCCCAGCGAGCGGCCGGCCTCGTCCAGGTCGTCGAGGATGCGGCTGATTTGTTCGTAGTAGCGCTGGCCGGCCTCGGTGAGGCTCATGCGGCGGGTGGTGCGATTGAGCAGGCGCGCGCCCAGGTGGGATTCGAGTTCGCTGACGTTCTTGCTGACGGCCGCGGGCGACAGGCCAAGCTGCCTGGCAGCCTGGGCAAAGCTGGCGAATTCGACCACGTTGCGAAAGATCCGCAGGGCGGTGAGATGATCCATTTACTATTTACTTTTAGCTAATAGTGAATCTACTAGGCAAAGTATTATCAATTATAAGTAGATCAACTAGCCTTGGATCAATGCAGGCAAAAAGCGGACTGAATAACCTCCATCCACGGCGCCTGCCGGTCGCGCACCCCGGCGCGATCTTGCACAGACGAACTGGAGCTGGCGTGACCCACCGAAGAGACCTGCCATGAAGCGCGGCGCCGACCTGCTGGCCACGGCGCTGGCCCCGACCATCTGGGGCAGTACGTACATCGTCACGACCGGCCTGCTGCCGGCCGGCATTCCCTTGACCGTGGCCCTGCTGCGCGCCCTGCCCGCCGGCATCCTGCTGCTGCTGTGGGCCCGGCGCCTGCCCCATGGCATCTGGTGGGCCCGCAGCTTCTTGCTGGGAGCGCTGAATTTCTCGCTGTTCTGGGCCATGCTGTTCGTTACCGCCTACCGGCTGCCCGGCGGCGTGGCCGCCACGCTGGGCGCGATCCAGACACTGATCGTGATCGGCCTGGCCCGGCTGCTGCTGGGCGCGCCGGTGCATGCCTGGTCGGTGATCGCCGCGGTGGCGGGCATTGGCGGCGTGGCGCTGCTGGTGCTGACGCCGGACGCCGCGCTGGACCCGATCGGTATCGTGGCGGGCCTGGTCGGCGCGCTGGCCATGGCGCTGGGCACGGTGCTCAGCCGGCGCTGGCAGCCCCCCGTGCCCGCGCTGACGTTCGCGGGCTGGCAACTGACCGCGGGCGGCCTGGTGCTGCTGCCGTTCGTGGCGTGGCTGGAACCCGAACTGCCCGCGTTCACATGGGCGAACCTGGGCGGGCTGGCCTACCTGGCGGTGATCGGCGGCGCGTTCACGTATGCGCTGTGGTTTCGCGGCCTGGCGCGCCTGGGCCCGGCGGTGGTCGCCTCGCTGGGCTTCCTGAGCCCGCTGACCGCCGTGGTGCTGGGCTGGGCCGTGCTGGGTCAGCAGCTGAACGCCTGGCAACTGGCCGGCATGGCCATCGTGATCGGCAGCGTCTGGCTGGTGCAACGCGTACAGGCGGGCGTCCCGCCAGCACCGGCGGCCGCGCGGGCCGCCGGCTAGTGTCGTGGCGGCGGCGCGGCCCTACAGCGGCGCCGCGCCGATCGACAACCCGCCGCAGGCGTACAGGACCTGCCCGGTGACGAAGCGGGCGTCGCCGGACAGGAAAAAGGCGATGGCCCCCGCGATATCCTCGGGCTGCCCCAGGCGCTTGAGCGGAATGCGCTGCTCGAGCTCCTGCCGCTGCCCGCTGCTCATGGGGTTGTTGTTGCGGTACAGCTCGGTCATGACCGGGCCCGGCGCCACCGCGTTGACGGTGATGCCGTGCGCGCCCAGTTCCAGCGCCCAGGTCCGGGTGAAGCCCAGCAACCCGCTCTTGGCCCCGGCGTAGGCCGTGCGCCGCGGCATGCCCAGCGCCGCGCGGCTGGCGATGTTGACGATGGCGCCCTGGCCGCTGCGCATCATCGACGGCAGGCAGGCCTGCACGCACTGCATCGGCGCGCGCAGGTTCACGGCCAGCAGCCGGTCCAGTTCTTCGGGCGTGGTTTCCTGCAGGGTGTGCGAAGTCGTCAGGCCGGCGTTATTGACGATGCTGTCGACCGGGAAGCGCGCCGCGATGTCCGCCAGCGTGCTGGCGGTGGCCGCGGTATCGGCCAGGTCGACCTGGCAAAACTCGCCCGGAAAGCCCGCGGCGGGCGCGCTGCGGGCCAGCCCGATCACCTGGTGGCCATCGCGCGCCAGGCGCTGCGCCGCGGCCAGGCCGATGCCGCGGCTTGCACCCGTGATCAGCGTCGTGCGGGGGGTCATGGCCGGCCTCATTCCACTTTGGCGCCCGATTTCTTGACCACGTCGGCCCATCTGTCGACCTCGCCCCGCACGAACTGCGCAAAGGCGGGCGACGCATTGGGCGACTTCGGCATGGCCACGCCGCGCTGGTCGAATACCTTGCGCACGCTGCCGCTCGCCAGCGCCTTGTTCACGGCCTGGTTCATCTGCTGCACGACGGCGGGATCGGTAGCCGCGGGCGCGAACAGGCCGAACCACGATTGCACCGAGAAATCCGGCAGGCCGGATTCGGCCAGCGTAGGGATATCCGGCGCCGACGGCGAGCGTTCGGCCGTGGTGACGCCCAGCGCGCGCAGCTTGCCCGCCTGCGCATTGGGCAGCACCGTGGGCATGTTGTCGAAGATCGAATCGACCTGCCCGCCCAGCAGGTCGGTCATGGCAGGGCCACTGCCGCGATACGGCACGTGCAGGATGTTGGTGCCCGTCTGCAGCTTGAACAGCTCACAGGACATGTGGATGGCCGAGCCGGTGCCCGACGAGGCGCAGGTCAGCTTGCCCGGGTTCGCCTTGGCGTAGTCGATGTAGTCCTGCACGCTCTTGATCGGCAGCGACGGGTTGACCACCAGCAGGTTGGGCACGGTGCCCAGCATTGCCACGCTGGCGAAGTCTTTCACGATGTCGTAATTGAGCTGCCGGTACAGCGTGCGGTTGATGGCATTGGCCGTGGAGCCGACGTAGAAGGTATAGCCGTCCGGCGCCGCGCGCTTGACGATCTCGGCGCCGATGTTGCTGTTGGCGCCGGTGCGGTTCTCGACCACGAAGGTCTGGCCGGTCTGCTCGCTCAGCGACTGGGCCAGCGTGCGCGCGATGATGTCGGTGGTGCCGCCGGCCGCGTAGCCGACGATCCAGGTCACGGGACGTTCCGGCCACGGCGCGGCCCCGGCGGGCACCGATTGCATGGCCATGGCCAAGCCGCAAAAAATGGCGATTCTTCTGAACATGTGCTCTCTCCCTTGTTCATTGTGGTTATGTGCGCGGCCGGCGCGCGGCCGCGCGGACAGCCGGCATCAGGCCGGAACGGAACCCTGGATGGTGATGCGGTGCATCGCGCGGCGGCACCCCGGGTAGTCGTTGATGGCGTAGTGCATGGTGCAGCGGTTGTCCCAGAACGCCATCGAGCCTTTCTGCCAGCGAAAGCGACAGGTGTTTTCCGGCTTGGCGCTGTGCTGGTACAGGAACTGCAGCAGCGGCAGGCTTTCTTCGCGCGTCATGTTCTCGAACGAATACGTGAACGGGTGATTCACGAACAGGCACTTGCGTCCGGTTTCTTCATGCGTGCGCACCACCGGATGCACGCTGGTGATCGACCCCACGTCTTCGCGCAGCTTGGTCGAGCGCGTGCTGTTGCGGGCCTTCGAGTTGGCCGACAGGAAATCGTTGGTATGCACCGCGCGCAGGTTGGCCAGCTTGGCCTTCATGCCGTCGGACAGCGTGTCGTAGGCCCGGTACATGTTGGCCCACAGCGTGTCGCCGCCCACCGGCGGGATTTCGCGGCCGTACAGGATCGAGCCCAGCGGCGGCGTCGGGTGATAGGTTTCGTCGGTGTGCCAGGTATCGCCGATGATGTCCTGGTCGGTGGGCTCTTTGACCACCGGCATGATCTCGGGATATTCGTCCAGCGTGCGGTACACCGGCGTCATGCTGATCTGGCCGAATCGCCGCGCGAACGCGATGTGCTGTTCCGGGGTCAGGGCCTGGTCGCGGAAAAAGATGACCTGGTGATCCAGCAGCGCCTGCCGGATGGCCGCGATGTCGGCGTCCGGCAGGTCGCGCGACAGATCGATGTTCAGCAATTCGGCGCCGATGACGCCGGTAAGCCTGCGTACTTCCATTGCCTCTCTCTCCTGGTTTCGTGTGCGAAGCTCGTATGGGCGAGGGCCAGTGTATTGACGCCGATTATTAATGTCTAATACAGTTTTGATGTCTTATTAATAGGTAAAACCAGAATAATGATCGACCTGAAACGACTGCGGTATTTCGTGGCGGTGGCCGAAGAGGCCCACTTCGGCCGCGCCGCGAACCGGCTGGGCATCAGCCAGCCGCCGCTGAGCGAGCATATCCAGGCGCTGGAAGCCAGCCTGAACGCGAAGCTGCTGTTTCGCACCACGCGCTCGGTCAGCCTGACAGTCGAAGGCGAGGCCCTGCTCAAGCATGCCCGCGCCATCCTGCACGACACCGATCGTTGCCAGGAAATCGTCAATGCGTCGCGCCAGCAAGACATCGAATCGCTGACGCTGGGCATCCTGCACGCGCACACCTATACCTTCCTGCCCGGGCTGCTGCGCAGCTATTTCGCGCGCTACCCGGCGCACCGCATCCACCTGGTCGAATATTCCACCACCGAGCAGATCGGCAAGCTGCTGGAAGGCACGATCGATATCGGCCTGGTGCGCGAACCCATCTACCATCCGTCGCTGCGCACGCAGCGGCTGTTTTCGGAATGCTATGCCGTGGCGGTGCCCACCGCCTGGGACATCGCGCGCAAGAAAACCCTGTCGGTGCGCGACCTGGGCGGCCGCAGCATGATCGGCTACCCCAGCCACGACCACCGGCGCAGCACGCAAAGCCTGTTCCGGGATTTCTTCCACCAATACGCGGTGCACCCGTCCGACCGCTTCGAGGTCAAGACCATGCACGCCGCACTGGCGCTGGTGGCCGCCGGACGCGGGTTCGCGCCGGTGCCGCGCTCGCAGATGGTGCTGCAGCTGGCGGGCGTGACCTACCGGCCGTTTCGCGAGCCGTCGCCGGAATTGTCGGTGGGGCTGGCCTGGCGCGAAGACAAGGCGTCGCCGCTGGTGGCCGAGTTCGTCAGACGGTGCCAGGCGCATTTCGGCGGATCGCGGCGCGGCCGCGCGCAAGCGTTAACCTGAAGTTAAAAATGTTTTGAATCGCCGGCGGGCCGCCGCGGCGATCCACTGGGTACAGTGCCCGACGAGCAAGCCGGCGACAGGCGCCGGCCAGGAGCCAGGCACATGAAGACGTATCGCATCGCAACCATTCCCGGCGACGGCATCGGCAAGGAAGTCATTCCCGCGGGCCGCCAGGCCATGCAGGCACTGGCCGAGGCCGACGGCTCGTTCGCATTCGAGTTCGAGGATTTCGACTGGGGCGGCGACTACTACCGCCGCCACGGCGTGATGATGCCCGCCGACGGGCTGGAACAGCTGCGCGGCAAGGACGCCATCCTGTTCGGATCGGCGGGCGACCCGGACATCCCCGACCACATCACGCTGTGGGGCCTGCGGCTGAAGATCTGCCAGGGGCTGGACCAGTACGCCAACGTGCGGCCCACCCGCCTGCTGCCCGGCATCGACGGCCCGCTCAAGCGCTGCGCGCCCGAACAGCTGGACTGGGTGATCGTGCGCGAGAACTCCGAAGGCGAATATTCCGGCGTGGGCGGGCGCGTGCACCAGGGCCTGCCCATCGAGGCGGCCACCGACGTGTCGATGATGACGCGCGCCGGGGTCGAGCGCATCCTGCGCTTCGCCTTCCGGCTGGCGCAATCGCGCCCCCGCAAGCTGCTGACCGTGGTGACCAAGTCCAACGCGCAGCGCCATGCCATGGTGATGTGGGACGAGATCGCGGCCGAGATCGCCCGCGAGTTTCCCGACGTGCGCTGGGACAAGGAGCTGGTCGATGCCGCCACCGCCCGCATGGTGAACCGGCCCGGCTCGCTGGACACCATCGTGGCCACCAACCTGCACGCCGACATCCTGAGCGACCTGGCGGCGGCGCTGGCCGGCAGCCTGGGCATCGCGCCCACCGGCAACATCGACCCGGAACGGCGCCACCCGTCGATGTTCGAGCCCATCCACGGATCGGCCTTCGACATCATGGGCAAGGGCCTGGCCAACCCGATCGGCACATTCTGGTCGGTAGTGATGCTGCTGGAACACCTGGGCGAGCCGCAGGCCGCGGCGCGCATGATGCAGGCGGTGGAAAGCGCCACCGCCGACCCGGCGCTGCACACCGGCGACCTGGGCGGCCAGGCCACCACCGCGCAAGTCACGCAGGCGGTCTGCCAATACTTGAAAGAGGCAACGCGCCGGGCGCGGGCGGCGTAGCCGACACCGGCCTGTTCACCACGACGCATAAAAGCAGAGGAGACATCATGGAACATCCGAATCGCAGCCGGCGCCGCGCGCTGGCCGGCGCGCTGTGCGCACTGGGCATCACGCTGGCGGGCAGCGCGGCCGCGCAGTCGTACCCCGCGCGGCCGATCAACCTGGTGGTGCCATTTCCCGCGGGCGGCACCACCGATGTGCTGGCGCGCGCGCTGGGACAGGAGCTGGCCAAGAGCCTGGGCCAGCCGGTGGTGGTGGAGAACAAGCCCGGCGCGGGCGCCACGCTGGGCGCCGACTACGTGGCCAAGGCCGCGCCCGACGGCTATGTGCTGCTGATGGGGGCCGTGCACCACACCATCGCCACCAGCGTTTACCGCAGCCTGCAGTACGACTTCCAGAAAGACTTCACCCCCATCACCACCGTGGCCCTGGTGCCGAATATCCTGGTGGTGAACCCCAAGGTGCCGGCACAGAACGTGCAGGAACTGCTGGCCCTGGCGCGCAAGACGCCGGGCAAGCTGACCTTCGGATCGAACGGCATGGGCACCGGGCAGCACCTGATCGGCGCGCAGTTCCAGGACATGGGCGGCGTCAAGCTGCTGCACGTGCCGTACAAGGGCAGCGGGCCGCTGACCACCGACTTGCTGGGCGGGCAGATCGACATGTCGTTCGACACCATCACGCCGGTGCTGGCCCACGTGAAATCGGGCAAGCTGCGCGCCCTGGCGGTCACGACCGACCAGCGCTCGGCCGCCCTGCCGGATACGCCCACGCTGGCCGAATCCGGCCTGAAGGGCTTCAACATGGGCACCTGGTTCGGCGTACTGGCACCCGCCGCCACGCCGCCCGACGTCGTGGCGCGCCTGAATACGGAAATGGTGAAGATCATCCGCTCGCCCGAGTTCGGCAAGCGCATGGCCGAGATCGGCGCGGTGCCGGTGGGCGACAGCAGCGCCCACATGGCGCAGCAGATCAAGGACGATACAGAGCGCTACGCCAAGCTGGTCAAGCAGGCGAACGTGGCGATCAACTGAAGCGGGGCAGGACGCCGGCCGCTACCAGCCGGCGTCCTGCCCGCCCCGCCGGCGGTCCTGGAAGTAGTCGACCAGGAAATCGATGAACACCCGCACCTTGGCCGACAGGTGATGGCGTTCGGGGAAGACCGCGTGGATGTCGGCCGGCGGCAGTGTGTAGTCCTGCAATAGCAGTTCCAGCCGGCCCGAACGCACATAGCGCGCCAGGTCCCATTCGGCGCGCTGCAGGATGCCCAGCCCGGCCAGCCCCCAGGTCAGCGTGACCTCGCCGTCGTTGCTGCTCAGGTTCCCGCGCACCTTGATGGTTTCGGTGTGGGCGCCCCGGATGAAGCGCCACAGCCCGTAGGTATCGTCGTTCTGGCGCAGCACGATGCACTGGTGGCGCGCCAGGTCTTGCGGCACCTGGGGCCGGCCGTGCTTTTTCAGGTAGGCCGGCGACGCGCACACCAGGCGCCGGTTCGGCGCGATGCGCCGGGCGATCAGGCGGGCATCGGGAATGTCGCCGAAGCGGATCGCCACGTCGAAGGCATCCTGCACGAAATCGCCGGGGGCATCGGTCAGTTGCAGCTGCACATCCACTTCGGGATAGCGGCGCGCGAACAGGACCACCGCCGGCGCGATATAGCTGCGCCCGAACCCCAGCGGCGCATTGACCTTCAGCAGCCCGCGCGGCTGCGCCTGGCGGCTGGCGATGAGCTGGTCCAGGTGCTCGATGTCGCCCAGGATGCGGCGGGCATTTTCCAGGTACAGCTCGCCCTCGGCCGTCAGGCTGATGCGCCGCGTATTGCGGTTGAGCAGGCGCACGCCCAGGCGGTCTTCGATCTGCGCCAGCCGCTTGCTGACCGCCGCGGTGGTCACGCCCATTTCGCGCGCGGCCGCGGAAAAGCTGCCGGCGCGGGCCAGTTCGACCAGCAACTGTAATTCTTGGGACTGGCCCATGGGCATTCGGCCTAGTGTAGGAAGATGGCGGCCATAGTAGCCCCAGGGCCCCGGTCGGGGCCAGACGTGGCGGGAGGTTGCATCTCTGCACAAATTATTTAGAATGAGAGTAGTTTTCATTTTCATTAATAAATGCGCGCCATGTCGAGCTCCCTGCCCGCGCCGCAAGACGCTGTCCACGGCCTGTACCGCGACCACCATGGCTGGCTGGACGGCTGGCTGAGGCGCAAGCTGGGCAACGCCTGCGATGCCGCCGACCTGGCGCACGACACCTTCGTGCGCGTGCTGCGCCATCGCGCCGAGCTGCCGATGGTGCGCGAGCCGCGCGCCTACCTGACCACCATCGCCAAGCGCCTGCTGCTGAACCACTACCGGCGCCGCTCGCTGGAACAGGCCTACGTCGAGGCACTGGCCGCGCTGCCCGAGCCCCAGGCGCCGTCGCCCGAGCAGCAGATGCTGATCCTGGAAGCGCTGCACGAGGTCGACGCGCTGCTGCATGCCCTGCCCGGGCGCGTGCGCGAGGCCTTCTTGCTGGCGCAGCTGGAAAAACTGGCGTACGACGAGATCGCCCGGCGCCTGGACGTGTCGGTGCGCACCGTGCAGCGCTACATCGTGCAAGGCTACGAGCAATGCCTGCTGGCGACGCCGTGACGCCCCCCGATGCGCCGCTGGATCGTGGCGTGGCGCACGAAGCGGCACGCTGGCTGATGCGCCTGGGCTCGGGCCAGGCCACCGCCGCCGACGTGCGCGCCTGCGACCGCTGGCGCGCCAGCAATGCCGAACACGAACGCGCCTGGCAACGCGCGCAATCGCTGAATCGCGCGTTCGGCCTGATTCCCCCCGCCGTCGGCATGGCGGCGCTGGGGCGGGCCGCGGCCAGGCCGCGCCGCGCGGCGCTGAAGGCCCTGGCGGCGATGATCGTGGCGCCCCCCGTGGCTTGGCTGGCCTGGCAGGCCGCGCCCATGGCCCGTTGGCGGGCCGACTATCGCACCATGGCGGGAGAACGGCGCGACTGGCGGCTGGCCGACGGATCGCGGCTGCTGCTGAACACCGCCTCGGCCGTGGACGTGGAACTGACCGACAGCGTTCATGCGCTGTGGCTGCGCGAAGGCGAGATCTATATCGAGGCCACGGCGCAGGCCGGCCCACCGCTGCAGGTGCAGACGCGCCTGGGTTCGATCCATGCGCAGCGGGCGGCGCGTTTCGCCGTCAGGCTGGAAGCGCAACGCTGCCGCGTCGACGTGGCGGCGGGCCAGGTCGAACTGCGGCCCTCGCGGGCCGATGCGCCAACGGCGATCCTGGGCGCGGCCCGGCGGGCGGCGTTCGATGCGGGCGCCGTCTACCCGTGGCAGGCGGCCGACGCGCGCGGCCCCGATTGGCTGCGCGGCGTGCTGCACGCCAACGCCATGCGGCTGGATGCCTTCGCCGCCGAGCTGGCGCGCTATCGCCCCGGCCTGCTGCGCTGCGATCCCGCCGTGGCGGCCTTGCGCATTTCGGGCGCCTTCCAGTTGAACAACACCGATGGCGTGCTGCAGGCGCTGCCCGCGCTGCTGCCGGTGCGGGTGCGCTACCTGACGGCGTACTGGGTCACGCTGGGGCCGGTGGAGTCGGCCTGAGGCCGCGCGGGCCCGACGGCGCCGCGGCCGTTACAAAAAAAATCCACGCCGACATGTCCGGTTCCGACGCGCACGGGGTCATGAAGAGCAGAGGCAGCTTGCTGCCGGCACTCGACGACTCTGTCCGGAAGGAACCCCATGAGCGCTTTGCACACTTCCCGCTTGTCCCATCTGAACCCGCCGCCGCGCCGCGCCGCATTGGCTTGCGCCGTGCGCAGCGCGCTGCTGGCGCTTGTCGTGACAGGCGGCGCGGGGTGGCCCGGCGGCCCCGTGCTGGCGCAGGCAGCCACGGCCGCGCCGCTGCGCACCTACCAGGTGCCGGCCGGCGAACTGGGCGCGGCCCTGGCGCGCTTTGCCGACCAGGCGGGCGTGACGGTGCTGTTCCAGCCCGACACCGTGCGCGGCCGGCGCAGCGCCGGCCTGCAGGGCCAGTATCCGGTGCAAGAGGCGCTGCGGCGCTTGCTGGAAGGCACCGGCTTGGCCGCCCGCGAGCGCGGCACGGGCGCGTTCGTGCTGCTGCCGCAGGAATCGGCCGTGACCCAGCTGGCCCCCGTGACCGTGCAGGCCGACGCGCTGCGTATCGAACCCGCCTGGGCCAGCACCGCCAGCCGGCGGGACATGGACACCCTGCAAGTGCGCAACTGGGCCGACGTAGGCAAGCGGCTGGATGCCGGCATCAACTACAACCGGCAGAACAGCAGCATCAACCTGCGCGGCCTGGACGGCGACCGGGTGCTGACACGCATCGACGGCATCCGCCTGCCCTGGCTGGACGACGGCGCCCGCGGCGTCAAGGGCGGCCTGAACGCGGTGAACTTCGATACGCTGTCGCGCCTGGATATCGTGCGCGGCGCCGACTCGGCCTCGGCCGGCTCGGGCGCGCTGGGCGGCGCGGCCGACCTGAAGACGCTGGATCCGGACGACCTGCTGCGCGACGGGCGCGACTTCGGCGCGCTGCTCAAGGGCGACTACGATTCGGCCGACACCAGCCGCGCCGCCAATGCCGCGCTGGCCGGGCGGCTGCAAGCCAACACCACCTGGCTGCTGCAGGCCGGCATCCGCAAGGGCCACGAGCTGGACAACCGCGCCGACCAGGGCGGCTACGGCCCCGACCGCAGCCAACCCGATCCACAGGACTACACCCAGCGCAACGTGCTGCTGAAACTGCAGCAGCGCATCGACGGCGGCCATCGCTTCGGGCTGACGGGCGAATCGTTCCGCTACGATTCGGACAGCGACAGCAAGTACCTGCAGGGGCCGGGCACCAGCTATCTGCTGGGCGAGAACACGGCCAGCGAGAAGATCGAGCGCGAGCGGGTATCGCTGGATTACGAATACCGGGCGCCGCGTGCCGGTGGCCCCATCGACAGCGCCCGAGCGGTGGTGTACTGGCAAAGGCTGCGGCTGGACAAGGGCCTGGATGCCAAGCGGGGCGTCGATGCGCGCGCGTCCATCATCCCCGGCGACCCGTTCCGCTACGGGTTTCCCAGCGGGGCCTACGGGCGCGACAACACGATCCAGGAAACCCTGTTCGGCGTGAACGGGGAAGCGACGCGGCGCTTCGACGGCGCGGTATCGCAGTTGTGGACGGTGGGCGCGGAATGGATCGGCAACCGCACCGAACAGTATTCCGACGGCTACGACAACTGCCCCGACGTGCCGGCCGGGCTGCCGGCGCCCTTCGGGCCGCGCTCGTGCGACATGCTGCACACCAACCAGGCCGACATGCCGCGGGTCAAGGGCAGCCAGTGGGCGGTATGGACGCAGGACGAGATCGCTTTCGCCGAAGGACGTTATACGCTGACGCCCGCGCTGCGCTACGACCACTACGAGCAGAAGCCGCAGGACACGGACAGCTACGACAGCAACCCCAATGCCGGCGGGCTGCCGCCGTCGTCCAGCGGCGGCCGCTTCTCGCCGCGCCTGCTGGGCACCTGGAAAGCGCGCGAACAAGTGACCCTGTACGCGCAATATGCCTACGGCTACAAGGCTCCCACCGCCACCGAGCTGTACACCAACTACGGCAGCCCGGGCACTTACCTGCGCGTGGGCAATCCGTACCTGAAACCCGAAACCAGCCGCGGCTGGGAACTGGGCGCGCGCCTGGGCAACGACGACCTGGGCGGCGCGGTGTCGTTCTTCGACACGCGCTACCAGGACTTCATCGACAAGCAGGTGCCGGTGTCGCCCGGGTCGCCGCAATGGGACGACAGCTGGACAGGGCAGTATCCGCTGGGCGTGACCCGCGCGCTGAACCGCGCCCGGGTGCGCATCTACGGCGCCGAGGCCTCGGCTCACTGGCGCTTCGCGCCAGGCTGGCGCACCTGGGGCTCGCTGGCATGGACCGTGGGCAAGGACCAGGACACCGGCCAGCGCCTGAACTCGGTGCCGCCGCTCAAGGCGATCCTGGGGCTGGGCTACGAGCGGGACAGCTGGGGCGTGGACGCCACGCTGACGGCCGCGACGCGCCGCGACAAGGTCGAGTATCCCGACGCCACCGCCGAGGCGCCCTACCCCGATTTCCAGGCGCCGGGCTACGGCGTGGTGGACTTGATGGGGTACTGGAAGCCGGCGGCGGTCAAGGGGTTGCAGGTGCGCGCCGGCGTCTTCAACGTGTTCGACAAGAAGTACTGGGAAGCCATCAACGTGCCCACGGCCGGCGGGGTGGCCGTGCCGCGTCCGGTAGACTGGTACACCGAACCTGGGCGCAGCGTGCGCATTTCATTAACCTATCAGTACTGAACCACGGGCCGGCACGCCGCGCCCTGGGTTCCCAGGCCGTCCGCCGCGCCCGGACACAGGAGCACATCCGATGAGCAACAGCCGTTACATCGAACAAGCCGCGCAATTGCGCGCCCGCCACGACGCCCTGGCGGCAGAGCAGCCCGGGCAGCGGGCCCGCAACCAGGCCCAGGCGCTGGGCGTGTCCGAAGCGCAATGGGTCGCCGCGCAATGCGGCGGCCTGCGCGCCGTGGCGCTGAGCGCCGCCGCATCGCCGCAGGAGATTTTTCGCGAACTGGGCACGCTGGGCGAAGTGATGGCGCTGACGCGCAACGACTGGTGTGTACACGAGCGCCATGGCCGCTATGAATCCATCCAGGCCGACGGGCCGGTGGGCCTGGTGCTGGGACCGGACATCGACCTGCGCGTGTTCTTCGCCGGCTGGGACACGGCCTGGGCCGTGGAACAAGAGGGCCGCCACAGCCTGCAGTTCTTCGACCGCGCCGGCGTGGCGGTGCACAAGGTATACCGCACCGACGCCACCGATGCCTCGGCCTACGACACGCTGGTGACGCGCTTCGCCGGCGAGCCGTCCTGGCCCGAGACCCGGCCCTACCCCGCCAGCGACGAGGCCGATACGGTAAGCGACGCGCCAGCCTTGCGCACCGCCTGGCTGGCCATGCAGGACACCCACGAATTCTTTCCCATGCTGCGCAAATTCAAGGTGTCGCGGCTGGCGGCGCTGGATGCGGCGGGCATCGACCTGGCCCAGCGCGTGGCGGCCGACACGGCCGAGCGCATGCTGCAGGCGGCCGCGGAATCGGGGTTGTCCATCATGTGCTTCGTGGGCAACCGGGGCATGATCCAGATCCACACCGGGCCGGTGGCCAACTTGCGCCGCACCGGTCCGTGGTTCAATGTGCTGGACCCGCGATTCAACCTGCACCTGAACACGCAGGCCATCGAGTCGGCCTGGGTGGTCAGCAAGCCCACCAGCGACGGCTGGGTGACCTCGCTGGAACTGTATGCGGCCAACGGCGACCTGATCGTGCAGTTTTTCGGCGAACGCAAGCCCGGCAAACCCGAACTGGCGGACTGGCGCCGCCTGCTGGGCAGCCTGTGCCCGCAGCCGCTGGCGGCCTGAAGGCAAAGGAAACATGATGGCAGCAAGCGTGTTGAAGACAGCGCTGGCGATGCTGGCGGCGGCCTGCGTGGCCGGCGCCGCGCACGGCGCGCAGGATGCGCCGGCGCGGCGCGTGGTCACGCTGGGCGGCACGGTCACCGAGATCGTCTACGCGCTGGACCAGGGCCACCGGCTGGTGGGCGACGACCTGTCCAGCCTGTACCCCGAGGCCGCCACCAAGCTGCCGCGCGTGGGCTATTACCGGGCCGTGCCGGTGGAAGGCGTGCTGGCCCTGAAGCCGGACCTGGTCCTGGCGTCCGACCAGTCCGGCCCGCCCGCGGCGCTGGCCCGCCTGCGCGAGGCCGGCGTGCGGGTGGAAACCCTGTCCGACCAGCCCACCGTGCAATCGCTGGACGAGCGCATCCGCCAGATCGCCCGGGCGCTGGGGGTGCCGCAGCGCGGCGAACAACTGGCCGGCTCGGTGGCCGCGGCACTGCGCGAGGCGCGCGCGCTGCCGGAGTCCCATGCGCGCGCGGTCTTGATCATGAACCGCACCGGCACGCCGCTGGGCGCGGGCGGCGGCACCGCGGCATCGCTGGTGCTGGAGCTGGCCGGGCTGGTCAACGTGCTGGCCGACCAGCAGGGCTACAAGCCCCTGTCGGCCGAGGCGCTGGGCGCGCTGGCGCCGCAGGTGATCGTGGTGCCCCGCCTGTCGCTGGAAGCGGCGGGCGGCCTGGACAAGCTGCGCGCCTCGCCGGGCGTGGCCGCCACGCCGGCGGCGGCCCATCATTGCATCGTGGTGATGGACGACCTGCTGGCGCTGGGCACCGGCCCGCGGCTGCCGCAGGCCATCCGCGCCCTGAAGGAGACCGACTGTGTCGCTCGCGCCGGCCAGCCGCCTCGCCCGGCCGGCTAGGCGCGCCGCGCCGCCCGCCGTACTGGCCGGGCTGGGCGCGGCGGCGCTGCTGGTGGCCTTGCTGGCCGCGTCCAGCGGCGCCGTGCACATTCCGCTGGCCGACGCGCTGCGCGTGCTGGCTGCCGGCCCCACGCAGCCCGACGACGCGCTGTGGCGCAATGTGCTGCTGGACATCCGCCTGCCGCGCGTGCTGTTCGCCGCCGTGGCCGGCGCCGCGCTGGCCATCGCCGGCGCCGCCATGCAGGCGCTGTTTCGCAACCCGCTGGCCGAACCCGGCCTGGTGGGCATCTCGGCTGGCGGCGCGCTGGGCGCGGTGGGCGCCATCGTACTGACGACCGGCGGCTTCGCGGTGACCGCGCCGGCGGCCTTCGCCGGCAGCCTGCTGGCCACGGCCGCGGCCTACGCGGTGGGCCGGCGCGTATCCGGCGTGGCCGGCCTGCTGCTGGCGGGCATCGCCATCAACACCGTGGCCGGCAGCCTGATCGGCCTGCTGACCTACATGGCCTCGGACGCGCAACTGCGCGACCTGACGTTCTGGAGCATGGGCAGCCTGGCCGGCGCCAGCTGGCCGCTGCTGGCGTTCCTGGCGCCGTGGACGCTGCTGTGGTCGGCCTGGCTGATGCGCCAGTGGCGCGCCATGAACGCCCTGCTGCTGGGCGAGCGCGAAGCGCAGCACCTGGGGTTCGCCCTGGTCACCGTGCGCTACAAGCTGGTATTGGCAACCGCGCTGATCGTGGGGCCGCTGGTGGCGGCCACCGGCGGCATCGGTTTCGTGGGCCTGGTGGTGCCGCACCTGGTGCGCATGACGCTGGGCGCCGACCACCGCTGGCTGCTGCCGGCCTCGATGCTGGCGGGCGCGCTGGCGCTGACGCTGGCCGACTGGCTGGCGCGCATCGTGGTGATTCCGGCCGAACTGCCCATCGGCCTGGTCACCAGCCTGGTGGGCGGGCCGTTCTTCCTGTGGCTGCTGGCGCGGGGACGCAGATTCTGATGAGCCTGCGCACCACGGACCTGAGCTTGTCGCGCGGCGGCACGGCCATCCTGCGCGGCGTGTCGATCGCGATCGAACCGGGCCGCGTCCTGGGCCTGCTGGGCGCCAACGGCGCGGGCAAGTCGACGCTGCTGGCGGCCCTGGCCGGCGAACTGCACCCCGACGCCGGCGCCGTCGAGCTCGACGGCACGGCATTGCACCGCCTGCCGCTACGCCGCCAGGCCCGCCAGCGCGCGGTGCTGCCGCAGAAGCCTTCGCTGAGCTTCGACCTGGGCGTGCACGAAGTGGTGGCCATGGGCGCCTACCCGTTTCCCGAACTGGACCCGGTACAGGTCGACGAACTGGTCGACGCCGCGCTGGCGCTGGCCGGCGTGCCGCACCTGGCGCGGCGGCGCTACCCCGAGCTGTCGGGCGGCGAACAGCAGCGGGTGCAGTTCGCGCGCGTGCTGGCGCAGTGCCAGGCGGCGCGCGAGACCGGCGCACCACGCTATCTGCTGCTGGACGAACCGATTTCCAGCCTGGACCCGAAGCACCAGATCGAACTGCTGCGCACCACCGCCGGCCTGGCGCACGAGCAAGGCCTGGGCGTACTGGTGATCGTGCACGACGTGAACCTGGCGGCGCGCTGGTGCGACCGCCTGGTGATGCTGGGAGACGGCACGGTAGTGGCCGACGGCGCGCCGGACACGGTCCTGACGCCGGCCAACCTGCGCGCGGTGTACGACATCGACGCCGACGTGCTGCCGCATCCCACCCTGCCGGGCAGGCTGCTGGTATTGCCGCACTGATGGGGGGCGCACCGAACGGTGTCTGACATCTGGCCAGGTCGGAGCGGATCAGCTGGCCAGCGCCCGCATCTCGGCGTACAGGTCGGCCTTGCCCTCGAAGCCGATACCCGGCAATTCTGGCAGGGTGACGATGCTGTCGCGCACTTGCACGCCATCGGGGAAGCCACCGTACGGCTGGAACAGGTCGGGATAGGACTCGTTGCCGCCCAGCCCCAGCCCCGCGGCGATCGCCAGCGACATCTGGTGGCCGCCGTGCGGAATGCAGCGCGAAGCCGACCAGCCGTTTTCCTTGAGCATGTCCAGCGTACGCAGGTATTCCACCAACCCGTAGCTCAGCGCGCAGTCGAACTGCAGCCAGTCGCGGTCGGGGCGCATGCCGCCGTAGCGGATCAAGTTGCGCGCGTCCTGCATCGAGAACAGGTTCTCGCCGGTGGCCATGGGGCCGTCGTAGTGCTTGGCCAGTTCGGCCTGCAGGGCGTAGTCGAGCGGGTCGCCGGCCTCTTCGTACCAGAACAGGTCGTACTGCGACAGGGCCTTGGCGTATTCCACCGCGGTCTTCAGGTCGAAGCGGCCGTTGGCGTCCACGGCCAGGCGCTGGCCGGGCCCCAGCAGCTTCAGCACGGCCTCGATGCGCTCGCAGTCCTGCGCCAGCGAGGCGCCGCCGATTTTCTTCTTGACGACGGAATAACCGCGGTCCAGGTAGCTTTGCATTTCGCGCCGCAGGCCGTCCAGGCCCTGGCCGGGCCAGTAATAGCCGCCGGCCGCGTAGACGAACACGTCGCGGTTGGCGCGGCCGTTGCCGTGGCGTTCGGCCAGCAGCTGGTACAGCGGCTTGCCCTCGATCTTGGCCACGGCGTCCCATACCGCCATGTCGATGGTGCCCACGGCCACCGAACGTTCGCCATGGCCGCCGGGTTTCTCGTTGGTCATCATGGCGGCCCAGATCTTGTGCGGGTCGAGGTTATCGCGCGCCTCGTCGCGCAGGGTGGCGGGGTCGGCCTCGAGGATGCGCGGCGCGAAGCGCTCGCGGATCAGGCCGCCCTGCCCGTAGCGGCCATTGGAATTGAAACCGTAGCCCACTACCGGCTTGCCATCGCGCACCACATCCGTCACCACGGCCACCAGGCTGAGCGTCATCTTGGAAAAATCGATGTACGCGTTGCGGATGTTCGACTGGATGGGGCGGGTGGATTCGCGGATATCGACGATTTTCATGAGCAGGCTCCGGCAATGGCGGGACGGCGCCGGCATGCCGGCGATTGATGCGGCGTATTATCGGGGCGGTGCGGCGGGCTTGCCCAATGCCGTTTTTTTCTGCTTTCATGCTTTGTAGGCATTGCCCATGAACCTGTCCTGGCTGGAAGATTTCCTGGCGCTGGCGGCCAGCGGCAATTTCTCGCGCGCGGCGCAGGAACGCCACATGACCCAGCCCGCCTTCAGCCGCCGCATCCGCGCGCTGGAAGACTGGCTGGGCGTGGCGCTGTTCGATCGCGCCACGCATCCCGCCACCCTGACCGAAACCGGCGAATGGTTCCGTTCCACCGCGCAGGACATCCTGGGCCGCGTGGCGCGCGTGCCGGACGAGGCGCGCGCCGTGGCGGCCGCGGGGTCGGCCACGCTGCGCTTTGCGGCCACGCACGCGCTGTCGCTGACCTTCCTGCCGCAATGGCTGCGCGGGCTGGAATCGCGCACGCCCATCGGGCCGATCCAGCTGGTGTCCGACATGCTGCAGCAGTGCGAAGCCTGGATGCAGCAGGGCCGCGTGCAATTCCTGCTGTGCCATGCCCATGCGCAGGCACCGGGCCGGCTGGACTCGCCCGCTTATCGTTCGCTGAAAATCGGCACCGACACGCTGGTGCCGGTCTGCGCGCCCGACCGCGCCGGCCGGCCGCGCCATGCCCTGGCCACCGGCACGCGCAAGGCCGTGCCCATGCTGGCCTACAGCAGCGAATCGGGCCTGGGCCGACTGGTGCGCGCCCTGCTGGGGCCGGCGCTGCAGCGCGCCAAGGTCGAGCCGGTATTCACCGCGCACCTGGCCGCGGTATTGAAGAGCATGGCGCTGGACGGGCGCGGGGTGGCCTGGCTGCCTCGCAGCCTGGTCAAGACCGAACTGCGCGAGCGCCGGCTGGTCGAGGCGGGCGACAGCGCCTGGCAAGTGGCGGCCGACATCCGGCTGTTTCGCGCCGATGCCGCGCAGGCGCCGGCCGCCGAGGCCTTCTGGCGCGCCGCCGCGGCCGCCCATCAAGACCAGCCCTAGCGGGAACTATTCATGCCGGCCGCATCTTATTTGCATAAGCACAATATGCGTCGCGCTTCATGGAGCTGGACGGCGACGCCTATTACCGCGGCCAGTTCGTCGACGCGCCCATCGACAACCCCGACCAGCGCATCGAGCTGGATATCGCCTCGTTCGTGACGGGGTCGCGCACATTGGCGCTGGGCGCGGTCGGCCCGGTGGTGCCGCTGACGGCGTTCACCCAGATACTGTGGAACTTGTCCGGCCCGCTGCAACTGGGCAGCGTCGAACTGCCGCGCGCCATGGTGATGCTGGTATATGTGTACGTGATCGCGGCCACGCTGCTGGCCTTCAAGGTGGGCCGGCCGCTGATCCGCCTGAATTTCCTGGCCGAGCAACTGACCGCCAACTTCCGCTATGCCCTGGTGCGGCTGCGCGAAAATGCCGAGAACATCGCCTTCTACCAGGGCGAGGCAGCCGAACGGCGAACGCTGGGCGCGCGGTTCGCGGCCTACATCGGCAACCTGTGGGCGCTGATCCTGGACGGCCAGGGCGGCTGGCGCCTGGGGCTTCAGGCGGGCACGGCCTGCAGCGCCACGCCCGGCGACGAGGCCGAGCGGGTGCCCGGCAACGGCGCACAGGTTTGCGGATGATAGGTGTGCACCAGCGACAGCTTGACCTGGTCGGTGCCGTTCTGCCGGGCGGCATGTAGCGTGCGGCAGTGGAAGAACACCAGGTCGCCCGGCTGCAGGTCGGGACACACCGCGCGTTCGATCCAGGCCTGGTTTTCGGGCAGGTCGGGCCGGAAGAATTTCCGGTCGTCGAACTGCGAGGCCGAGAACGACGCGGCGTGCGAGCCCGGCAGGAAGAACAGGCCGCCGTTGTCGGCGGTTTCGTGGCCCAGCGCCAGCCAGGTGGACACCAGGTCGTCGTCGGTGAACGACCAGTAGCGAATGTCCTGGTGCCAGCCCGTCAGGCTGCCATAGGCGGGATGCTTGGTCATGACGCAATTGTGGTGCACGGTGGACAGCACCGGCGTATCGGCGAAGTAGGCGCGCAGCCAGTCGCCCACGGCCGGGGACGTGGCCCAGGCCTGGAACAGGGGGCCGCGCCCATAGGCGCCCAGCAGGCGGCGCACGGTGGAACCCCCTCGCGCCTGGCGCGAGGCCGGCGCGCCGGGGTACTGCAGGTCGGCCTCGTATTCGACGGGGCCCGCGGCCTGCGCCAGTTGGCGCCGCGCCTCGTCGCGCAGCGCGGCCACCACGGCCGGCGCGGCAAACTGCCTGGCGACCACGAATCCCTGTTGCCGCAGGGTCGCCACCTGCTCGGCCACGGATGATGCAGACATGTTTTCCTCCAGGGCCTGCCGGCCCCGTATTAGTCTCCGCGAGGCTCGGCGGCAGCTTCGAGCCGGGCGGCGTCACGTTCGCGCTCGACGTTGCGCACCCATTCGCGCCACACCGCCACCAACAGCGCCATCAACACCGGCCCGACGAACAGGCCGACGATGCCCATGGTCTTGACCCCGCCGATCAGCCCGAAGAACGTGGGCAGGAACGGCAGCTTGACCGGCCCGCCCACCAGACGCGGGCGCAGCGTCTTGTCGACGATGAACAATTCGATCGTACCCCACGCGAACAAGGCCAGGCCGGCCACCAGGTGGCCGGAACCCACCAGGTACAGGGATACCAGCGTGAACGACAGCGGCGCGCCGCCCGGGATCAGCGCCATGAAGCCCGTCACCACGCCCAGCAGCACCGGCGACGGCACGCCCGCCAGCCAATAGGCCAGGCCCAGCACCACGCCCTCGCCGACGGCGATCAGGCTCATGCCCGTGACGGTGGAACCCACGGTGGCCGGCACCACGCGCGAAAAGCGCTGCCAGCGCGTGGGCAGGATGCGCTCGCCCAGGATGTCCAGCTGGGCGATCATGCGGTCGCCGTCCTTGTAGACGAAGAACAGGGTGATCAGCATGAACACGACGTTCAGCAACAGCTGGAACGCGTTGCCGGTGGCCGACAGCACCATGCGATAGATATTGCCCAGGTGCTCGCCGCTGACCATTTCCACCATGGCCCCCAGCGCGTGGGGTTCGCCCAGGTAGGTTTGCCAGTACACCGACAGGCGCGCGCCCACTACCGGCAGCGACGAGATCCAGGCCGGCACCGCCACGCCATGGCGGTTGGCGGCCAGCGCCCACGCGAAGAAATTGCTGGCTTCCTGCACGGCGTACGACAGCGCCAGCGTCAGCGGCACGATCAGCACCAGGATGACGCCCATCAGGGCTACCGTGGCGGCCGGGATGGTGCGTCCGCCGAACCCGCGGGCGATGCGCTGGAACACCGGCCAGGTGGCCAGCCCGATGATCAGCGCGGCCAGCGCCGGCACCAGGAAGCCGCTGAGGAAATAGGCCCCCGCCAGCAGCACCAGCAGGAGTAGCCAGCGGGCGATCAGGTACGCGGGTAGGACAGGCTGCTGCATAGGCTGGGCGGGTGGGGGTGGACGCGACGCACAAATATACAGTACGGGATCGCCCCCACCCGCCCGGCCGCCCGCCATGCGGCGCGCCTACAGCACGTATTCGGCCTCGACCGCCACGCCGCGCCGGGTGGCCCGCTCGGCCGCCGGGGTCAGCTCGGCCTTGCCGATGCCGTGGTTGCAGCCTTCGGTGCCGTCGCCGCCGCTGAGCAGCGGGCAGCGCGCGAACAATTCGGCCACCCAGTCCGAGAACACGCGCACCTTGGGCGACAGTTGGCGGCTTTGCGGGTACAGCAGCGAAATCGGCACGGGCCGCGGCTTCCATTGGGGCAGCACTTCGATCAGTTCGCCCGCCTGCAGGTGCGGCAGCGCCATGAAGCGCGCCGTCTGCACCAGCCCGAAGCCCTGCAGGGCGCAGGCCAGGTGGGCGCTCCAGTCGTTGACCGATACGCAGCCCGGCACGTCGACCTCGCGCGTCTTGCCGTCGATGACGAAATCCCAGTTGCAGTTGCGCCCGGACCGGCTGGAAAAGTAATGCACCGCGTAGTGGCTCTTCAGGTCTTCCAGGGTGTGCGGCATGCCCTGGCGTTCCAGGTAGGACGGCGCCGCGCAGGTCAGACTCTGGAAGGTGCCGATGCGGCGCGCCACCAGGCTGGAATCTTCCAGGTCGCCGCCGCGGATCACGCAGTCGACCGCTTCCTGCACCATGTCGACCCGGCGGTCGCCCATGCCGATGACCAGCTCGACGTCGGGGTAGCGCGTATGGAATTCGCACAGGGCCGGGATCAGGATCAGGCGGCCGATGCTGGCCGGCACGTCGATGCGCAGCTTGCCCTTGGGGCGCAGCGCCGCTTCCTGGAAGCAGGCCTCGGTTTCCTCGACTTCGGCCAGGATGCGGGTGCTGTGTTCGTAATAGGCGGCGCCGTCGGGCGTCAGGCTGATGCGGCGCGTGGTGCGGTTCAGCAGGCGCACGCCCAGGCGGCGCTCGAGGTTCTGCACGGCGGTCGTGACAGTGGTGCGGGGCAACGCCAGGCTGTCGGCGGCACGGGTGAAGCTGTTGGCGTCGACAACGCGCACGAAGACCTGCATGGCTTGAAAGCGGTCCATGGTCTTGTCCTGGTTGGCAATAAATGAAGTGCGCTCAGCATACCGCGCTTTGGGCCGGCATTGTTCGCCCCGGTCGAACAGTGTTGACGGACCAGCGATGTTTATCCCCTGGGGCAAAACATTCAGAATGCAATCGTCTTGAATCGGCCGATAGCCTCTGACCAACGCGACCGCGCTGGTCCCCGCCCGCGGGATGCCTTCCTTCCCCGCTGCCCTCGGTCATTCGCCCCCATATTCTGCTCAAGGAAACACCATGACTGTTTCGCGCCAACGCATTGTATTGCTGGCGGTTTTCGCGGCCCTGATCGCCGCCGGCGGCGGCTACACCCTGCTGCGCGGCCCCGCCGGGGCGGGCACGGCCCAGGCCCAGGCGGCGCCGGCCGCCCCCGCGGTCGACGTGGCCCCCGCGCTGGGCAAGACCATCATCGACTGGCAGGATTATTCCGGCCGCCTGGAAGCCATCGACCGGGTCGACATCCGGCCGCTGGTGTCGGGCACCCTGACCGCGGTGCATTTCCGCGACGGCAGCCTGGTGAACAAGGGCGATCCGCTGTTCACCATCGACCCCCGCCCCTACGCCGCCGAGGTCGACCGCGCCACCGCGCAGCTGGCCGCGGCCCGCGCCCGGGTGGCGTTCACGGCGTCGGAACTGGCGCGCGGCAAGCGCCTGCTGGCCGAAAACGCCATCGCCAAGCGCGATTTCGAGTCCAAGCGCAACGACGCCCGCGAAGCGGCCGCCAACCTGCAGGCGGCCGAAGCGGCGCTGGACGCGGCCAGGCTGAACCTGGGCTACACGGAAATCGTGGCGCCGGTGGCCGGCCGCGTGTCGCGCGCCGAAGTCACCGAGGGCAACGTGGTGGCGGCGGGCGCCGGCTCGGTGGCCCTAACCACGCTGGTATCGGTATCGCAGATGTACGCAGCCTTCGACGTGGACGAGCAGGCCTATCTGAAGTATGTGAGCCCGGCCCGCGCCTCGGGCGCTTCGGTGCCGGTTCAACTGGGCCTGGCCAATGAAGCCGGCTATTCGCGCGAAGGCGTCGTGTATTCGGTGGACAACCGCATCGACACGGCCTCGGGCACCATCCGCGTGCGCGCCGTGTTCAACAATGCCGACGGGCTGCTGGTGCCCGGCATGTACGCCCGCATCCGCCTGGGCGGCACCGAACCGCGCCAGGCCGTGCTGGTCGAGGAACGCGCCATCGGCACCGACCAGGACAAGCGCTTCGTGCTGGTGGTGGACGACGCCAACCGCACGGCCTACCGCCAGGTGTCGCTGGGCGCCAGCCAGGGCAACCTGCGCGTGATCACCAGCGGCCTGAACGCCGGCGAGCGCATCGTCGTCAACGGCCTGCAACGGGTGCGCCCGGGCGAGACCGTCGCCCCCAACCTGGTTTCCATGGACACGCCTCCGGCAGCCGTCCAGACCGCCGCGGCCAGCCTGAACTAGTCCCCGGCCACCGGAATCAACCATGAATATCTCGAAATTCTTCATCGACCGGCCGATCTTCGCGGGCGTGCTGTCGGTGGTGGTGCTGCTGGCGGGCCTGCTGGCCATGTTCCAGCTGCCCATCTCCGAGTACCCCGAGGTCGTGCCGCCTTCGGTGGTGGTGCGGGCCCAGTATCCCGGCGCCAACCCGAAGGTCATCGCCGCCACTGTCGCCTCGCCGCTGGAAGAGTCCATCAACGGCGTGGAAGACATGCTGTACATGCAGTCGCAGGCCAACAGCGACGGCAACCTGGCGGTCACCGTGTACTTCAAGCTGGGGGTGGACCCGGACAAGGCCCAGCAGCTGGTGCAGAACCGCGTGTCGCAGGCCCTGCCGCGCCTGCCGCCGGACGTGCAGCGCCTGGGCGTGACCACCACCAAGAGCTCGCCCACCCTGACGCTGGTGGTGCACCTGATCTCGCCGGACGACCGCTACGACATCACCTACCTGCGCAATTACGCGGTGCTGAACGTCAAAGACCGCCTGGCGCGCATCAGCGGCGTGGGCGAAGTGCAGATCTGGGGCTCGGGCAGCTATTCGATGCGCGTGTGGCTCGACCCGCAGAAAGTCGCCCAGCGCGGCCTGACCGCCACCGACGTGGTCAACGCCATCCGCGAACAGAACGTGCAGGTGGCGGCGGGCGTGATCGGCGCCTCGCCCACGCAGGGCGACGTGCCGATGCAGTTCTCGGTGAACGCGCAGGGCCGCCTGCAGAACGAGACCGAGTTCGGCAACATCATCCTGAAGTCCTCGCCGGACGGCGCCGTGACGCGCCTGTCGGACGTGGCCCGCATCGAGCTGGGCGCGCAGGAATACGGCCTGCGCTCGCTGCTGAACAACAAGCCCGCCATCGGCATGGGCATCATGCAGTCGCCCGGCGCCAATGCGCTGGACGTCT
>Ga0182737_1000967_pt1 | contig 32071 bp, 26 predicted proteins | sample eDN5th30CBELigOP_FD_128878 | JGI IMG/M metagenome (GOLD analysis project Ga0182737, IMG submission 128878) | Enriched Organic Plus compost microbial communities from Emeryville, California, USA - eDNA 5th pass 30_C BE-Lig OP (version 2) (version 2) ... | reverse complement strand
TGACGGCCGAGCAGGTACGGCGCCGCTCGCATCCAGGTCACGCAGCCCACCACCAGCACGATGGCCACGAACGCGAACCACGGCAGGTCGAACCAGGCGAGCACGACCGTGAGCAGCGCACCGCCGGCGACGGTCCACAGGTGGACCCGCTCACCGGCCGACAGGATCGTCGGAACGCCGTCGGGCACCCCGGGCAGGCCGTGGGAGGACGGGGGGACGTAATCGCTCGCGGCCGTGACCAGGGCCATCGCCCCGATCAGCACGCCGCAGAGCAGCGGCACGACCTGCCCATGGGCCCAGCCCGCCACGACGGCGCACACCCAGCCGAGCACACAGACAGTCCAGTGCCGACGGGTGCCGAGAGCACCGAGCAGCCGTTTGATCCGAGCCAACGGCGTCGTCACCTGGTCGTTCTCCGCCGTCGCCACCACGCGGCCATTATGGCAGTCGGGCACCGTGCGTCCGCCAACCCGTCAGCAGGGCACCTACCGCCGTGACCAGCGATCGGGCGGCGTCGAATCGGTCGGGCTGACGCCAGAACGAATGGATCATCCCGTCGATCTGCCACGCGGTCACCTCGACGCCGGCCTCGGCCAAGGCGGCCGCGTACGCCCGTCCCTGAGTCGCCAGCAGATCGTGCTCGGCTGTGACGAGCAGGGTCCGGGGCGTCGATGCCAGAGTCGTCGACCGGGCGGGCGACACCTCGGGATCGCCCGGATCTGCATCCGGAGCGTAGAGATCCCAGAACGTCCTCATGGCCTCGACGTCGAGCGCCGCGTTGGCGAGTGCGGGGTCCAGCGCGGCGCCGCGATCGACCGGTGGATAGAGAAGCACCTGCGCGTCGAGCAGGGCTGGATCGCGCACCGTGAGAGCCGCGATCAGATTCGCCCCCGACGAGTCGCCGATCGCGGGCAGGAACGACGCATCGACCCGATGTTCGTCCAATCCGCCGCCGCGAATCCAGGTGGCCGCCCGGTGGACGTCGTCGAGGGGTGCCGGGAAGGGGTGCTCGGGTGCCCGGCGGTAGTCGACCGCCAGCAGCGCCCACCCGGTGACGTGCGCCAGATAGCGACAGAACACGTCGTGAGTCTCCAGATCGTGCAGGATCCAGCCACCGCCGTGCACGTACAGCGCGACGGGTGCCCCCAGCCGGGGCCGGTACAGGCGCACGGCGACGCCGTCGGCCTCGAGGTCCTCGACCAGATCGAGCCCGATGCGATCGGTGATCGCTACGGCCGCGGCCCGCGCGTTGGCACGGATCTCGTCGAGGCTGCCGGGCGCCGGATCGGCCTCCAGTTCCTTCAACAGCTGACGCGCCTGCGGGTGCAAGGTCATGGCGTCAGGCTAACCCGGGATGAGCGGTGAGTCTGTTCCCTGTCAGGGCCTCGGACAGGGAACAGACTCACCGCCGCCGGGGCCACGTCAGCTGAAATCGAGCTCGCCGGTACGCGTGCGCTTGAGCTCGAAGAAGTCCGGATACGACGCGAGCATCCGGGCGCCCTCGAAGACCTTCACGGCATCGTCGCCGCGCGGAATGCTGGTGAGCACAGGTCCGAAGAACGCCGTTCCACCGATCGCGATGACCGGCGTACCGACCTCCTCGCCGACGCGACCGATGCCGTCGGCGTGCGATGCGCGCACCGCCGCGTCGAGCGATGCGTCGTCAGCCGCGGCAGCCAGCTCGGCGGGCAGACCGATCTCGTCCAGGACCGCCGCGTACAACTCGGGCGAGAACTCCTGCTTCTCGTTGTGGCGCTTGGTGCCGATCGAGGTGTAGAAGTCCCGCAAGGCCTGCTGCCCGTGCTGCTGCTCGATCGCGATCGCCAGACGCACCGGACCCCAGCCGCGTTCGATCATGTCCTTGTAGTGCTGCGGGACGTCCTTGTCCTCGTTCAGCACCGAGAGGCTCATGACGTGGAACGTCGTGTGCACATCGAGGTGCTGCTCAACCTCCAGCATCCAGCGCGACGTGATCCAGGCGAACGGACAGAGCGGGTCGAACCAGAAGTCGACGTTCTCGGCGGCAGCGGTTCCGGCAGTAGCAGTCTCGGCAGAGGTCATGTGAGGGTCAACAACGGACGGCCCGCTCGCATTTCCTCGACCAGCGACCCGACCACGGCGTCGAGCCGCCCACCGTGGGCCGCGGCGACCGAGCGCTGACGTTGATACGACGCTCCGTCGCGCATGATGGCGTGGATGCCGCCCAGTTCCTCGGTGCAACCGAGACGGGCCGCGACCGGTTCAAGCGTGACGAGGAGGCGCTCGAGATCGGTCGTGACGAGTTCCTCCTCCGCGTGCTCATCGAGGATCAGGATCGCGTCCATGCCGTAGCGCGCGGACCGCCACTTGTTCTCCTGGGCGAACCACGGCGGGATGTTCGGCAGCGTGCGCCCCGCATCGAGTTCGGACGAGAAGTGCTCGACCAGGCAGTGGGTCAGCGCGGAGATGCTGAGCAGCTCGGCCATCGTGGGGATCCCGTCGCAGACCCGCACCTCCAGAGTGCCGAACTTCGGCGACGGGCGCAGGTCCCACCGGATCTCGTCGAACACGTCGATCACGCCCGTGGTCGTCAGATCGTCGACGTAGTGCTCCAGCTCCGACCACCGCTGGAAATGGAACGGCAGTCCGGCCGTCGGCAGCTGCTGGAACATCAGTGCCCGGTTCGACGCATAGCCGGTCTCTTCGCCACCCCAGAACGGCGACGACGCGCTGAGCGCCTGCAGATGTCCGTAGTACGAGAGCATCGCGGCGGTGATCGGCATGACCTTGTCGCGGTCCTCGATGCCCACGTGGACGTGCACGCCGTAGATCAGCATCTGACGACCCCACCACTGGGTGCGGTCGATCAGCGTCGCGTACCGCTCCTTGTCGGTGACCTTCTGGTGATCCCAGCGGGCGAACGGGTGCGTGCCGGCACACATCAGCTCGACCCGCAACGGGTCGGTGACCACGCGGATGTCGTCGATCGCCCGCTGCAGGTCCGCACCGGCCTCTCCGACCGTGCGGCAGATCCCCGATACGACCTCGACGGTGTTGAGCAGCAGTTCCTGGCGGATGTGCGGATGCCCGCCGTCACGTCCCGCGCTCACCTGGTCGAGCACGGTCTGCGCGACCTGACGCAGATCGCCCGAATCCTGATCGACCAGGGCGAGCTCCCATTCGATGCCCACCGTCGACCGTTCGGACCGCGCGAACGGGATCTCCATCGCCCTATCGTGCCCTACATTCGTGCCATGGCACGCAGTTCGAGTTCGACGTGGCGCCGCGATCACCCATGGGCGAAGGTCTATGACCTGATCACCGACAACTCGCTGGTCGGCGGACTGTTGTGGCGGGTCGGCATGAGTTCGGATCTCGGCCTGCTGCATCGCACCGCGGCCCGCGAGTTCGAGCGTCTGGCCGAGGGCGACGCGGTGCTCGACGTGCCGTGCGGCGGCGGTGTCGTCCTCCGTGATCTTCCCCGGGATCGGACGCTTCGGTACCTCGCAGCCGATATCTCCCCCGCGATGCTCGAGCGCACGCGCGACGAAGCCGACCGCCTGGGGGTCGAGATCGAGACGGCGGACGCCGATGTCCAGGAACTCGCCTTCGAGGATGCATCCTTCGACCTGATCCTGACGTTCACGAGCCTGCACTGCTTCCCCGATCCCGAACGGGCCGTGCACGAGTTGGCCCGCGTCGTCCGCCCCGGCGGCCGGCTGGCCGGGAGCACCATGCTGCGCGAAGGCGGGCTGCGCCGCCGGGCCACCTGGGCGGGCGGCGGCCTCCTCGGTGTGCTCGGCCCCGGCTGCACCCGCGACGAGCTCGAGCAGTGGCTCGCCGACGCAGGACTGATCGAGGTCGAGCTCGACCGCTCCGGTGCGATCACCTACTTCAGCGGGACACGCGGAGCCTCAACGACCTGACTCGCAGCCGCGTGAAAACATGGCGGCATGCCTGGAACCAACCTCACCCGTGAAGAAGCCCGCGAACGCGCAACCGTCGTCTCGGTCCAGTCCTACGACGTCCAGCTCGACCTGACGCTGGACTCGACGGAACGCTTCGGCTCGGTCACCACGATCCGGTTCTCGGCCACCCCGGGGGCATCGACGTTCGCCGACCTGGTCGACGGCGAGATCTCGTCGATCACGCTGAACGGCGAACCGGTCGACGTGTCGGCCTATGCCGACAGCCGCATCGCCCTATCCGGCCTGGCCGAACACAATGAGCTGCGAGTCGAGGCGGCCTGCCTGTACTCGCACTCCGGCGAGGGCCTGCACCGGTTCGTCGATCCCGCCGACGACAAGGTCTACCTGTACACGCAGTTCGAGGTTCCCGATGCCCGCCGCGTGTTCACGACCTTCGAGCAGCCCGACCTCAAGGCCGTCTTCACGTTCCACGTCACCGCGCCCGCCGACTGGGCGGTCGTCTCGAACACGGCGACCCCCGAACCCGTGGCGGCCGCACCGGGCACCGCCACCTGGAACTTCCCCACCACCGAGATCATGTCGACGTACATCACGGCCCTCGTCGCCGGGCACTACGTCTCGGTGCACGACACGTACAAAGGCGCGTACGGCGAGATCCCGCTCGGCATCTACTGCCGCCAGTCGCTGCTCCAGCATCTCGACGCCGACGACATCTTCACCATCACCAAGCAGGGGTTCGGCTTCTTCGAGGGCGCGTTCCAGATGGGCTATCCGTTCGGCAAGTACGACCAGCTGTTCGTGCCCGAGTACAACATGGGCGCGATGGAGAACGCCGGCTGCGTCACCTTCCGTGACGAGATGATCTTCCGCAGCCGTCAGACGGTCGCCGCGTACGAGTCGCGTGCCAACACGATCCTGCACGAGATGGCGCACATGTGGTTCGGCGATCTGGTCACCATGAAGTGGTGGGACGACCTGTGGCTGAACGAGTCGTTCGCCGAGTTCGCCGCCTCGCACGCCAGCGCCAACGCGACCCGGTTCACCGATGCATGGACCACGTTCGCGAACCAGCGCAAGAACTGGGCCTACCGCCAGGACCAGCTGCCGTCGACACATCCCATCGCGGCCGACAACTACGACCTGCACGCCGTCGAGGCCAATTTCGACGGCATCACGTACGCCAAGGGCGCCTCCTCACTCAAACAACTGGTGGCCTGGGTGGGCGAGGACGACTTCTTCGCCGGCCTCCGCGCCTACTTCGGAAAGCACGCGTTCGGCAACACCGAGTTGACCGATCTGCTCGACGAGCTCGAGGCGGCGAGCGGCCGCGAGTTGCGATCCTGGGCGCAGGAGTGGCTGCAGACGTCGGGCGTCAACACGCTCAGGGCCCGGTTCGAGACCGAGACGGTCGACGGTGAGGAGCGGTTCACGTCGTTCTCGGTCGAGCAGTCGGCCATCGAGGCCTACCCGACGCTCAGGCGTCATCGGATCGCGATCGGCCTGTACGACCTGGTCGACGGCCGGCTGGTCCGGACCGAGCGCGTCGAGACCGACGTCGAGGGCGCGTCGACCGAGATCGGTGAGCTCGCCGGCCGACCGCGTCCCGATCTGGTGCTGCTCAACGACGATGACCTGACGTACGCCAAGATCCGGCTCGATGACCGCTCGTTCTCGACACTCGTCGCGCACATCGCGGCGTTCGAGGAGTCCCTGCCCCGGGCACTGTGCTGGAGCGCCGCCTGGGACATGACGCGCGACGCCGAACTGCCGAGTGCCGACTTCGTGTCGCTCGTCCTGGCCGGTGTCGGTACGGAGTCCGATCTCACCGCGGTCGCGTCGCTGCTTCGTCAGGGCCTCGGCGCCGTGAACCTGTACACGCCCCCGGCCCAGCAGGCCGAGGTGCGTCAGCAGTGGGAGTCCGGCCTGGCCGCGCTGGTCGAGGCGGCCGAACCGGGCAGCGATCACCAGTTGGCGCTGGTACGGGCCTACAGCGGCGCCGCATCGTCACCGGAGCGTCTGCGCGCTCTTCTCGAAGGCTCGCTGCCGGGCCTGACCGTCGATGCCGATCTGCGCTGGACCTTGGTGACCGCACTGGCTCGTATCGGCGCCGCCGGCGAGTCGGAGATCGCCGCCGAGCTGGCCCGCGACAACACCATCTCGGGCCAGGAGCGGGCCGCGGCCGCGCGAGCCGTTCGTCCCGATGCCGACGCGAAGTCGGCGGCCTGGCAGGCCGTGGTCGAGGACGCCTCGACGCCGAACGAGACGCGTCGTCAGACCGCGACCGCGTTCCAGGTGTCGGGGCAGGCGGAGGTCCTCGCGCCGTACGTCGAGCGCTATCTTCAGATGGCCGAGACGATCATCGAGGACCAGGGCGTCTGGATCGGCCAGGTCGCGCTGATCCATCTGTTCCCGAACGCCAATCCCGAGGTCGCCGCCCTCGAGCGGGTCGACGCCTGGCTGTCGTCCACTCAGGCGGGCCCCGCCGCGAAGCGCTACGTCTCAGAGGGACGCGACGACCTCGCCCGCGCCCTCCGCGCCCAGGGCCTGATCCCCCGCTGACGAGTCAGTGGGAGTCGGTGGCGCGCTCGACGTCGGTCGAGGGCGGCGGGGGCACGTAGTTGTTACGGGCCGTGAGCAGCGCGAACAGCGAGATGACGACGAACAGGCCCACGGTCGCGCCGCCGAACAGCAGCAGCGTGTCGAGCGTGCTGGTGTGCTCCGGGGCCGGCCAGTCCGGGCTGGCCGGAGTATCGGCGAAGGCCGCGGCCGAGCCGGCGGCGAACGTGATCACGAAGGTGGCAACTACGGCGAGCGCCCGCGCAGGAGTCGTCATATGAGTCATCCTAGTCGCCCGTAGGCTGGGGTCATGCCCGGCCTGGACTGGAAGCTGCCCGAAGGCGCCGCGTGGGACTGGTTCGTCGCCACGCCCGGCGCCATCGTGCTGATCATCATCGTCGGACTGGTGTTCCGCTGGTTCATCTGCCGCGCGATCGACCGGCTCGTCGCCCGTGCGGCGAAGGGAGCGATCCCGGGGATCCTCGCCGAGACGAAAGCCGCGGCACTCCTGACGGATCTGCATCAGGCCGGGGCCGAGCGCCGGCGCCAGCGGGCCACCACGATGGGGTCCCTGCTCAAGAGCATCACGACGACCGTGATCCTCGCGGTCGTCATCGTGATGGTGCTGAGCCGCCTGGGCATCGACGTCGCGCCCATCATCGCCAGCGCCGGCATCGTCGGCATCGCGCTCGGCTTCGGCGCCCAGAACCTCGTGAAGGACTTCCTCTCGGGCATCTTCATGATCCTGGAGGACCAGTACGGCGTGGGCGACTCGGTCGATGTCGGCGAGGCCTCCGGCACGGTCGAGGCCGTCGGCCTGAGGGTGACACGACTGCGCGACGTCAACGGCACCGTCTGGTACGTCCGCAACGGCGAGATCCTGCGCGTGGGCAATCAGAGCCAGAACTGGGCCCGCACCGTCCTGGACATCACGGTGGCGTACGACTCGAATCTGGAGAAGGTCGAGAAGATCCTCGGCGAGGTCGCACACTCGCTGTACGAGGACGAGCACTTCGCGGGCATCGTCCTGGAGGATCCCGAGGTCTGGGGAGTCGAACGCTTCGACAAGGACGGCGCCGTCGTACGCCTGGTGCTCAAGACCGCACCGTCCAAGCAGTGGGCCGTCGCGCGCACCCTTCGCCAGCGCATCAAAGCCCGGTTCGATGCCGAGGGCATCCGGATCCCGACGTCGTTCACCACCCCCGTCCAGCCCGAGCAGGAGTCATGACCAGCAGTTACTACGAGGAGATCGGCGGGCACGACACCATCGCCACGATCGTCCGGGTCTTCTACGAGGGTGTCGCCGAGGACGACGTGCTGCGCCCGATGTATCCCGAGGCCGATCTGGGGCCGGCCGAGGAGCGCTTCAGGATGTTCCTCGAGCAGTACTGGGGCGGGCCGACCACGTACTCCGAACAGCGGGGCCATCCGCGCCTGAGGATGCGGCACGCCCCGTTCGCGATCGACCAGGCCGCCCGTGATCGCTGGCTCATGCACTTCCGGGCCGGGCTTGACGCCGCCCATCTGACTCCTGAGCAGGATGCACAGTTCTGGGCCTACGTGCAGCACGCCGCGACGTTCATGATCAACACCGCCTGACGCGTCAGGCGCGCACCGCCCGAGCGAGGAGTTCGCGCTCCTCGTCACTGAACGTGCGCGACCGCTGAGCCTCCAGGTCGAATCCGAACATCATCGACGTGGCACTCAGGAGCGGCACCCCGTCGTCGAGGATCACTGCCTCGACGGTGAAGGACCGTGCGCCGGCCCGGCTGAGCCAGCCGTACGACGTGTACGGCTCAGGGCGCCAGATCAGGTCACCGTGGAAACGCACAGTGACCGTGCCGACGACGAACTGACCGGCCGAGCGCCTGGACAGGTAGTGCGACACCCGCAGGACCCGGTTCTCCTGCGCCAGCTCGAACGCCTTCGGTGTCGTCACCCGGCGGTCGGTCTGCACGTCGCCGATGCGCAGATGGGTCGTGAGCGGGTCCTCCCGCGCGCCCTCAGGGATCGCAGGCGGTTCGACGTGGCCCCACGTGGTCGTGACCCGTGCGTTGATCGTCGCGCCGCCCTGACCGGAGCCGATCTCCTGGACCAGTCCGGCGTCGTCGAAACGGCTCGTGACGGTGACCGGAGTCCGGCTGAGCACCATCGGCGCCATGAAGCGGACCGTGACCTCGGACGGCCGGTCCGCAGGCATCGAGCCGTCGGACGCCAGGATCGCCTGCGCCTCGGCGGCGTACTCCAGATACGTGACGTTGTTGACGTGGTTGAGCATGTCGAGGTCCGCCCAACGCATCGGCAGCTCGTGGGTCCAGGTGGTCGTCACCCGGCCACTGTGGCAGAAGCCCTCTTACGCGCTGGCGGTCGGGTCGATCTCGACGAGCGCGTCGCCCTCCTGGACGATCTGGTTCAGTTCGACGAGGATCCCGCTGACGTGCCCGCCGGCCGGCGCGACGACGGGGATCTCCATCTTCATCGACTCCAGCACGGCCACGGTGTCGCCCTTCGCGACCTGATCGCCCACGCGGGCCGTGATCTTCCAGACGTTGCCGACGATGTCGGCGCACGCCTCGATCACGCGCTCTCCCCTGCCGTGAGCATGCGCAAGGCGCGCACCATGCGGTCGCGGGTCTCCTCGGGGTGGATGACGTCGTCGACGATGCCGGCCTCGGCGGCCAGGTACGGTCGCGCGACCTCCTCGCGGTACGTGGCCGCCAGTTCGGTGCGCAGCCGCTCAGGGTCGTCGGCCGCGGCCAGCTCGCGCCGGTTCAACAGCGCCACAGCACCGCCGGGGCCCATCACCGCGATCTCCGAGCCCGACCACGCCCACGTGACGTGGGCGCCAAGGGAAGCCGAACCCATCGCGATATAGGCACCGCCGAAGGCCTTGCGGACGACGACCGTGAGCTTCGGCGATGTCGTCTCGACATACGCCTTCAGCACCTTGGCGCCATGAGTGATGACGCCTCGGCCCTCTTCGACGGTCCCGGGGAGGAAGCCGGGAACGTCGACGAAGGTCAGAACGGGCAGGTCGAACCTGCCGCAGAACTCCACGAAGCGGGCCAGCTTGACCGACGCCTTGGAGTCGAGGATCCCGCCGCGGGCGGCGGGCTGATTGGCCACGACGCCGACGGGACGGCCGTCGAGCCGTCCGAACAGCGTGAGGATGCTGGGGGCGTGCTCCGGCATCAACTCCAGGCGTGCGCCGTTGTCGAGCACGCCGTCGAGTACCGCGTTCATGTCGAACACGACCGACGACTTCTCGGGGACGATCTGCGGCAGCCGCTCGACCGCTCCAGGATTGGCCGGCACGGCGCCCTGGACCGTCTGGCGCCCGCCCTTGCGGCTGGGCAGGAACGAGAGCAGCAGACGGGTCGACTCGAACGCCTCGTCCTCGGTCTCGACCTCGAGGTGCGCTACGCCACTCGTGACGGTGTGGACCTGTGATCCGCCGATATCCTCGGCGCTCGCGTCCTCACCTGTGGCGGCCTTGACGATGTCGGGACCGGTCAGGAACATCTGTCCCTGCCCCTTGACCATGATGGTCCAGTCCGTCAGGGCCGGCGAGTACGCGGCGGCACCGGCGCACGGGCCGAGGATCAGCGAGATCTGCGGGATCTTCTGCTGCGCCAGGACATTGAGCGCGAAGATCCCGCCGCAGCCGTGCAGGGCGAAGATGCCGTCGGGGACCCGGGCTCCGCCGGAGTCGTTGACGTAGACGATCGGGTAGCCGCGGTCGATCGCGAATCGCTGAGCGGCCTGGATGGCGTCGGCCATGACGGCACCGATCGCACCCGAGGCGACCGCCGCGTCGTGACAGATGGCGACGACGGGGCGTCCGTCGACCAAGCCCCAGCCGGCCACGACACCGCTGCCGGTCGGCGTACCGTCCGGTCGGGTGCCCGCCGTACGCAACGGAGTCATCTCGACGAACGTGTCCTCGTCGAACAGCAGCTCGGCGCGCTCGCGGGCCGTGTGGACCCGCTTGCCCTTCGGCTCGATCCGCGCGAATCGTGCGGCACGGTGCTGCGTCAGCACCTGCCGCTGATGATCGGCCGGGTCGAGGTCGTCCGCAGCGGTGTCGACCTGGTGCTGGGTCGCGTCGAGCTGTGTCACGTGTTCTCCCAAAACATGAGGCTTTCCTCAACTCTAGCAGAAACTTGAGGATTCCCTCATCTTTTGTCGACGGGAGATTCCTGTGACTCGGGTCATGCGCCGACGCCTTGACGCGTGCGATAACGTGCACCCAGGCCTAAGCAAGCGCTTAGCACCTCTCTTCGTCATCGTCTTCATCACCGTATGTAGGAGTTCTCGTGACTGACACCCGCACAGCGATCGTGACCGGAGCGGCTCGCGGCATCGGCGCGGCCACGGCCAAGCGGCTGGCCGCCGACGGCCTCAACGTCGGCGTGCTGGATCTCGACGCCGCCAACGCCCAGCCCGTCGTCGACGAGATCATCGCCGCCGGTGGCAAGGCCGTCGCACTCGGTGCCGACGTAGCCGACGCCGATTCGGTCCAGGCGGCCGTCGACCAGGTCGTGGCCGACCTCGGCGAGCCGACCGTCATCGTCAACAACGCCGGCATCATCCGCGACAACCTGCTGTTCAAGATGACCGTCGACGAGTGGGACCTGGTCATGGCGGTCCACCTGCGCGGCTCCTTCAACACCGTCAAGGCCACCCAGAAGTACATGGTCGAGGCCAAGTTCGGCCGCATCGTCAACCTGTCCAGCACCTCGGCCCTGGGCAACCGCGGCCAGGCGAACTACTCGGCGGCCAAGGCCGGCATCCAGGGCTACACGAAGACCCTGGCGATCGAACTGGGCAAGTTCGGCGTCACGGCCAATGCGATCGCACCCGGTTTCATCCAGACCGACATGACCGCCGCGACGGCGGAGCGGATCGGCGTGCCGTTCGACGACTTCATCAAGTTCAGCGCCGAGCAGATCCCGGTCGCCCGCGTGGGCCAGCCCGAGGACATCGCCCACACCGTCTCGTTCCTCACCAGCGAGGGCGCCGGGTTCGTGTCGGGTCAGGTCATCTACGTCGCCGGCGGACCGAGAGACTGACGATGGGCTCGGTCGAGGGACTCGACACCGATGCGCTGCGCACCTGGCTGGACCGCGAGGCCCCCGGCCTCCTGCCCGGCGCCCTGGACGCACGCCTCATCACGGGCGGCAAGTCGAATCTGACGTACGTCGTCAGCAACGGCAGCCTCGAGGTCGTCGTACGGCGGCCTCCGCTCGGCCATGTGCTGGCCACGGCGCACGACATGGGCCGCGAGTACCGCGCCATGGCCGCTCTGGCCGGCAGCGCCGTGCCCGTGCCGACGATGTACGCGCACTGCGAGGACGACAGCGTCATCGGTGCGCCGTTCTACGTCATGGAGCTGATCGAGGGCACGCCGTACAAGCGTGCCGCAGAACTCGATCAGCTCGGTCCCGAACGCACGCGGGCGATCGCCGATCGCCTCGTCGACACGCTGGCCGACTTGCACGCGGTCGACTACCAGGCGGTCGGCCTGGGCGAGTTCGGCCGGCCCGACGGCTACCTGGAGCGCCAGGTGCGGCGCTGGCGCAAGCAGCTCGAGTCCTCGCGCAGTCGTGAGATCGACGGTATCGACGAGCTGGCCGAGCGGCTGGCGCGCGCCATCCCGGCGTCCGGCGACGCCACGATCGTGCACGGCGACTACCGCCTCGACAACGCCCTGGTCGACGACGACGACAAGATCACGGCGGTGCTCGACTGGGAGATGAGCACCCTCGGCGATCCGCTCACCGACGTCGCCCTGCTCCTCTGCTATCACACGATGGCGATCGAGTCGGCCGGTTCACCCGGGGCAGCGGCTGTCACGGACGCCCCGCTGGCTGCGGGCTACCCCTCGCCCGACGAGGTCCTGCAGCGGTACGCCCAGGCCTCGGGCCGCGACGTCGGCGACATCGGCTGGCATCTGGGACTCGCGTTCTTCAAGCTCGCCGTGATCCTCGAGGGCATCTACTTCCGCTACACGCAGGGCCAGACGGTCGGCGAAGGTTTCGCCGACATCGGCGACTCCATCGGCCCGCTCGTCCAGGCCGGACTGTCGGCCACGAAGTAGCCACTCGTCACGAAGCCGGCGCGGCGGGCTCGATCCTCATCTCGCGCAGCGTCATCTTGGAGATCTTGCCCGTGGCCGTCTTCGGGATCTCGTCGAGGAATGCGTAGTCCGACGGGATCCACCACTTCGCGACCTTGCCGAGCAGGAACTCCTTCAGCTCACCGGGCGAGACCGTCGCGCCCGGGGTCAGCACGAGGCATGCCAGCGGGCGTTCCTCCCAGCGTTCGTCGGGCATGCCGATGACCGCCGCCTCGAGTACGGCCGGGTGGCCCATGATCACGTTCTCGAGCGCGCTGGAGGAGATCCATTCGCCGCCGGACTTCACCAGGTCCTTGGCCCGGTCGACGATCCTCAGGTAGCCCTCGGGATCGAGGGTCGCGATGTCACCGGTGCGCAGCCAGCCGTCGGACGTGATCGCGTCATGGTCGTCGTTGAGGTAGTAGCCCGCCGCGACGGTCGGGCCCGCCACTTCGAGCGATCCGGGCGTGGCGCCGTCCCAGGGCACGTCCCCGCCGTCGTCGTCACGCAACCGCATCCGGACCAACGGCGGCTTGACCCCGGGCGAGGTGAGGACGTCACGACGCTCCTCCTCGCTCGCGGCCAGATCTCGCGTGCCGATCCGAGAGACCGCGCCCACCGGGCTCATCTCGGTCATCCCCCAACTGCTAGTCAGAGGTACGCCGCAGGTCGCCTCGTACGCCGCCGACAGCGACGGGGGCAGCGGTCCGCCGCCGTTCATGAGCCGACGGACCGCACTCAGGTCGCGCCCGTCGAGATGCGGCAGCACGCTGCGCCAGATCGTGGCAACCCCGGCCGAGAGGGTGACGTGCTCGCGTTCGAGCTGCTCCGCGAGCTGTTCGGGATCGGTCTGCGGGCCCGGCATCGCCAGGCCGGCGCCCGTCATCACAGCCGCGTAGGGCAGGCCCCACGCATTGGCATGGAACATCGGCACCACCGGCATGATCACATCGGTCTCGGAGATCGCGAGGCTGTCGGCGCCGAGCAGCATCAGTGCATGCAGCACGATCGACCGGTGGTCGTAGAGCACGCCCTTCGGGTGGCCCGTCGTGCCAGAGGTGTAGCAGAGACCGGCTGCTCGGCGTTCGTCACCGACGAACAGGTCACCGGTCGCCGGCTCGTGTGCCTCGATCAGCTGCTCGTAGTCGATGATCCTGGGGTCGTCCGGAACCGTCGCCCCGGGATCGTCCGGCATCAGCACGACGTGCTCGACGTGCGGCGAACGACTGATCATGGGCCACACGACGTCCAGCAGGGACGCATCGACGGCGACGACCCGATCGGCCGCGTGATCGAGGATGTAGTCGATCTGGGCGGGGAACAGGCGGTGGTTCACGGTGTGCAGCACCATCTCGGCCGACGGGACGGCGAGATAGAGCTCGAGGTGGCGTTGGCTGTTCCACCCGAACGTCGCGATGCGATCGCCCGGTTGCAGACCCCACGCTCTCAGCGCCGAGACCAGCCGGCGGGTGCGTCGCGCCACCTGCGCGTAGGTGGCGCGAACCGGACCGTCCGGACCTGCTGTCGTGACGCCCTTGGCGGCGAACGAACGCTCCATCGGGCCCAGTAACGCCGACACCGTCAACTGGCTGTCCTGCATGATGCCCTGCAACGTCATGGCGTCCGGTCCTCTCAGATCTGTGGGCGGTGATGGCACACCAGACCGATGCTAGGGGCGCGGGCGGCACCAGAACCGCCGCGCATCACCGGTGATAACCAGTGCGTGGGCCGCGCGGCACCGACTTATCCTGACGACGCGGTCCGAGACCGCCACGTGGACGGCGCACCGCGGCACGTGTCGCACAGAGATCCGGATCGCGCGCGTCGATGCCGGGAGAGAGAGACATCCGGTGGACATCGAGGTCGATCCGACCGAAGCAGGATTCGCTCCCGACCGACTGGCCCGCATCGACGCGTACCTGCAGCGTTACATCGACGACGGCCTGTTGCCCGGCTGGCAGCTGGTGCTGACCCGTGGTGGCCGGGTCGTCCACGACTCAGCCGCCGGGTTCCGCCATCGGGAGACCAGGACGCCCATCGGCCACGACTCGCTGTACCGGATCATGTCGATGACGAAACCGATCGTGTCGGTGGCTGCCATGACGCTGTGGGAGGAGGGCGCCTTCCAGCTCAGCACGCCCGTCAGCGAGTTCATCCCGGCGTTCGCCGACGTCCGCGTGTACACCGGTGGCAGCGATTTGCGGCCCACGACCGTCCCGGCCGTCGAACCGGTCCGGATGGTCCACCTGCTCACCCACACCTCCGGGCTGACCTATCCGTTCCTGCGCCAACACCCGGTCGACGCGATGTACCGGGCCCACAACATCGACACGACCGTCGAGACCGAGATCGATCTGGCGGGGCTGTGCGACGTGCTCGCCGGCCTCCCGCTGCTGTTCCAGCCGGGATCGGAGTGGGCCTACTCGATGGCCACGGACGTCCTGGGGCGGGTCATCGAGGTCATCAGCGGACAGACGCTGGGTGAGTTCCTCGCCGCGCGTGTCTTCGCCCCGCTGGGGATGACCGCGACTCGGTTCGCGAACTCCGCCGCCCCCGAACCCCAATTGGTGACGTTGTACGCACAGACGCCCGACGGCCTCGAACGGGGGGATCGGTTCGCTGCCGGCGCCGACCGGGCGTCGTTCGAGTCCGGAGGGGGCGGACTCGTCAGCTCGGCACACGACTACCACCGGTTCACCCAGATGATGCTGCGCCGGGGCGCCCTCGACGGTCAGCGGATCCTCGGCTCACGCACCGTCGACTTCATGACCAGGAACCACCTGCCAGGCGGCGTGGATCTCGACACCTACGGTCGGCCCCTGTACTCCGAGTCGCCCATGCGCGGATCGGGATTCGGGCTCGGATTCTCGGTGAATCTCGATCCGGCCACGGCCGGACGACCCGGAACACCGGGCACGTTCGGATGGGGCGGTATGGCGGGCACGCGCTTCCTGGTCGACCCGGTCGAAGACCTCACGATGCTGTTCTTCACCCAGGTGTTCGCCTCGTCGCCGCTGCCGATGCGTGAGATGCTTCCGCAGCTGGTGTACCAGGCACTGGTCGACTGAACGGCACCGAGGACATGCGCGTCATCCAGCGCGCGGCGACACCCAGGACCAGGATCGTCTAGGGTCAGGGCCGTGACCGCGGAAATCCTCGAACCCCGGCGCCGACCCACCCAGGAACGCTCCCAGAAGAAGTTCGACCAGTTGTTGGCCGTCTCTCGCGAGCTGTTGCTGCAGGTCGGCTTCGAGTCGTTCACCTGCGAGGAGGTCGCTCAGCGGGCCGGACTGCCCATCGGCACGCTCTACCAGTTCTTCCAGAACAAGTACGTCATCGTCTGTGAACTCGACCGCGTCGACGCGATCGCGGTCCGCCAGGAGCTGGAGGCGTTCGCCGAGGCGATCCCGAGCCTGGACTGGCCGAAGTTCCTGGACCGCCTGGTCGATCACATGGCCGACCTGTGGGCCGGCGATCCGTCACGGCGTGCGGTCTGGCACGCGGTCCAGTCGACTCCCGCCACGCGGGCCACCGCCGCGGTGATCGAGCGCGACTTCGCCGCCGAGGTCGCCAAGGTGCTCGCCCCCCTGACTCCCGGCATGAACCGCGATCGACGCAAGGTCATCGCCGAGATCGTCGTGTACGTCGTGTACTCGATGCTGAACTTCTCGATCCGCGACGGTCAGTCCCACGATGAGGCCGTGGTCGAGCTCAAGCGCCTGCTGTCCGCCTACCTGCTGTCCGCTGTCACGGAGGACTGAGCGTCGCTCGACCCCGACCACGACCGCGGCCGGTCAGGTCCTCGGCGCATGCCCTCCGAGCAGGTAGGTCCAGGCGTCGGGCACTCCCGCGAGGTACGCGCCGTCGTAGGCCGTCGACATGTGGTTCGCGAGCGGGGTGCCCAGATCTCCGGGCAGCACCAGCCGGTGACTGCCACGCGGGTCGCCGGAACCGTCGCCCACCTCGACCTCGGACGTGTCGTCGCCCGCCCCGACGCCCGCGCCACCGAGCTCGCTCCAGACCTGCGCCACGTGCTGGCCGTAGGGGCCCTCCACCTCGTGGCGCAGACCCCAGAAGCGCTTGAGCGGCGTAGCCGACGTGGCGACGATCCACGAGGCCGTCCCCGACTGGTCGGTGTCGTCGGGGCTGCTCAGCATCACCACGCGAGCGACCTGGGTGCGCATCGCGAGGAAGGCGGCATGTCCCCCGCCCTGTGAGTGACCGGCCAGGATCAACTTGCCGTAGTTCAACCGCACCGGCCCTCGGTGCGCCGCCGTGTAGGGCGAGGACCGATCGGGGATCAGGAAGCTGTTCCAGCGCGGGTCCTCGGTCGCCTGGTGATCGATCAGGGCGATCAGCCGGCCCACGATCGAGTTCGCCGCGTCGACGTTGACCTTGTCGGAGGAGTACCGGACGCCCTGGGGGTCTGGGACATCGGCACCGAACACGATCTCGCCGCGCGCCTGCGTGAAGCAGTGCTCCTCGCCCGGTGTCGCCTGACAGGCGGCACCCACCGTGCCCCGGTTCAGGTAGCTCAGACTCACTGCCGGGTGCCCGAGTGCTGCGGCGTGTTCGGTGAAGTCGGTGTACCCGGACGCGGCCACGTTCGATCCGGGCAGCATGACGACGAGCCGGTCCGCCCGCATCCGGTGCGGCAGGCTGACGACGTGATACCGGGCGCTGTCGGTCTCGGCTGCGATCCCCGCGCCCGTGCTCGACGGTTCGACCCGGGTGGTCGAGACCGGGTCGCCGTGGGCGGCGGCGGCGCTCATCGTGGTCATGACCGCTGCGGCGGGAAGCGTCGCGAGCGCGGCCACGGCACTGACCGCGAGCCTGCCGCGTCGCGCCCGGCCGTGTGGCGTGGGACGTTGTACCTGGTGGGACTGTGTCTGATGCATGTCTACCTCGACTCCTCGGTGCGTAATAGGCGTGGGATGGATGAGACCAGTAGTTGCGTGTACTCGTGCTGCGGACGGCCGCAGACCTCGTCGGCCGTGCCGGACTCGACGATGCGGCCCTCGCGCATCACGTGCACGCGATCGCACAGCTGGCGCACCATCGCGAGGTCGTGGCCGATGAACAACATCGCCGAGTCGGGCCGCAGGAGACCGTGCAGCAGGCGGGCGACCGAGGCCGCCGTGGTCACGTCGAGCGCGCTGAGCGCCTCGTCGAGGATCAGCAGGGACGGATCGATGATGATCGCGCGAGCGATCGCGACGCGTTGACGCTGCCCACCCGACAGCTCGCGGGTCGTGCGGTCGAGGAATCCGGCATCGAGTCCGACCGACTCCAACGTCGTCGCCACGCGTTGCTGCCGGTCCCTGGCCTCGAGATCGGCATGGATCCTCAGCGGTTCACCGACCAGATCGGCCACGGTGTGGCGCGGGTTGAGCGCCTGCAGTGGGTCCTGGAACACGGCCTGGACGGTGCGGCGATACGCCAGGGGCGGCGACATCGGCAACTCCCCCACGTCGAATCCGCAGACAGTCGCTCGCCCGGTGAACGGCACGAGCCGCAGCAGGGCCCTGGCCAAGGTCGACTTCCCCGATCCCGACTCGCCGACCAGACCCGTGATCTCGCCCGGACGAAGGTCGAACGTGGCGTGATCGACCGCGACGAACGGTTCGGGACGCAGATCGCGCAGGTGTCGCCGGCGGGGGAACCGCACCGTCAGGTCCTCGACCGATCCGAGCAGCTCGGCTGTGTTCATCGGATCGGCTCTCCTTGTTCCTCGACGAGTTCGAGCGCCTCGACCTCGGCCGCGGTCTCGGGCTCAGCCAGGATGGCCCGCCCCGGCTCGTTGCGGGGCACCGCCGAGACCAGCGCGGACGTGTAGGCATGCTGCGGATCGCGGACGACGTCCTCGATCGAGCCCGACTCGACCACATCGCCCCGGAGCATGACGACCACACGGTCGGCGAGCTCCCCCGCCACACCCAGATCGTGCGTGACCAGCAGGACGCCGAACTCGCGTTCGTCGCACAAGCGACGCAGCAGCGCGATGATCTCGGCCTGGACCGTCACGTCGAGCGCGGTCGTCGGTTCGTCGGCGATCAGCAGTGACGGCGACTTGGCCAGGGCGAGCGCGATCATCACACGCTGCGCCATCCCGCCGGAGATCTGGCCGGGACGCAGTCTCGCCACGTCCTCGGGGTTCCGCAGGCCGACCGATCCGAGCAGCGCGATGATCTCGTCGTCGATCGGCAGCCGACCGGCCGGGTCGCGACCCGTGCGGCCCTTGTCGGCGAGTTCACGCTGAGCGACGATCACGTCGCGCAGTTGCCGGCCGACCGTCTGGAGGGGGTTCAGCGCCGCCGACGGCTCCTGGAACACAACGCCGACGCGACTGCGCCACGCGGCGCGTGTCGCGCGATCTGCACCGACCAGGTCCAATGGCACGTCACCGCCCAGACGGATCCGATCGGCCGCGCTCGACGCGGGCAGCGTGAGCAGGTCGGCCAGCGCCATCGCCACCGAGGTCTTGCCACTGCCGGACTCCCCGACGAGGGCCAGGACCTCGCCGTGATTCAGCTGGAGATCGACCCCGTTGACGGCCACTGCGTCGCCGTAGCGGACCGTGATGCCTCGCGCGTCGAGCAATGAGGCCTCCCCCGGTTCGGTGCCGCCGTCGGTTGCCGCGGACGCGGGCGGCGCCGGGGTGACACCCACGGGTTCGAGATAACCGGTGGGATTGTCCAGGCCCACACCGCGGCGGCGCCGCACGAGCGCGTCACCGACGATGTTCAGGGCCAGGATCGTCAGCACGAGCGCGACGCCGGGCGGGATCGCCTGGAACGGATCCTGACGGATGGTGCGCTGCGCACTCGACAGCATGACGCCCCAGCTGGCCGCAGGAGGCTGGGTCCCCAGCCCGAGGAAGCTCAGAGCCGCCTCGATCGCGACGGCGTGCGCGAAGATCAACGTGGCCTCGACGCCCATCGGAGCGGCGATGTTCGGAGCGATGTGCCGCCACAGCAGGCGCCGCCGACCCGCACCGACGACCCGGGCGCCGTCGACGTACAACCGTTCACGCTCCGACATCGTCAGTCCACGGGCGAGCCGCGCCATGCTCATCGCGAACGCGATGCCGACGGCGAACATCGAACGGCTCAGACCCGTGCCGAGCGCTGCGATGATCGCGATCGCGAGCACGATCGCGGGAATCGCCGAGATGCCCTCCACGATCCGCATCATGATGCGATCGGGCCAGCCGCCGAAAAGACCGATGGTCATGCCCAGGCCGCCGCCGATGACGACCGCGACCACGGTCGCCTCCAGGCCCGCGATGGTCGAGACCCGAGCTCCATCGATCAGTCGGCTCAGCGTGTCGCGCCCGAGATAGTCGGTGCCCAGCCAGTGGTCGGCTCCAGGACTGGCCAGAGCACTGCCGATCGACCCCTTGGTCGGGTCGTACGGCGTGATCCACGGGCCGAACACGGCCAGGAAGAGCACGACCGCCAGGACGGCCCACGCGATCTTGACCACCACACTGCTTCTCATGCCGCACGCACCCGGGGATCGACGAGGGCGTACGCCAGGTCCAGGAGGAACTGGATCAACGCCATCAGGAGGGCCATCATCGCGACGAAGCCGAGCACGATCGGCATGTCGCCGTTGCGGATGGCATTGAGGACGAGCTGGCCGAGGCCGGGAAGGGCGAAGACCTGCTCGATGATGACCGCGCCGCCCACCAGGACCGCGGCCTGCCCGGCCACGGTGGTGACCACAGGGACCGCGGCGTTGCGCAGCGCCGTGCGCCACAGGATCCTGCGGCGGTCCAGGCCACCGGCCACGGCCGTGCGGATGTACGGCTCGTGCAACACCCGCACGTAGCCGGCCCGGGTCTGGCGGGCGAACGCACCCGCAGCCGCCGCCCCGAGGGCGAACGACGGCAGCGCGATACTACGCAGCCAGTCGCCGACCCCGCCGTCGCCGATCGACACGTAGCCGGTCGCGGGGAACAGCGGCGTCTTCATCGCGACGTACGCGACCAGCATCAGGGCCAGCCAGAAGCTCGGGACCGCCTGCCCGAGCGAGGCACCGCCGGTCATCAGCGAGTCGGTACTCCGGCCTGCCCTGATCCCGGCGGCGATGCCCGCCGGGATCCCGATGACCAGTCCGACGACCAACGCGCCGACAGTGATCGACAGCGTCACCGGGAGGCGCGTCGCCAGCAGTTCGGTGACGGGCGTCGAACTGGTCCAGGAGACCCCGAGGTCCCCCCGGACCGCCCCGGCCAGCCAGCTTCCGTACTGGACCAACACGGGGCGATCCACGCCGATGTCGTGTCGGAACGCCGCATAGGCCTCATCCGTCGCGGTATCGCCCAGCCGGACGGTGGCGGGATCGGTCGAGGTGAGCTGGAGCAGCAGGAAGGCTGCGAAGCTCGCCACGATCAACAGCGGGATGAGGGCCGCGATACGGCCGAGTGCGACACGAAGCAAGGCTCAGCCCACGCTGATGTCGTAGGGTTTGGGCAGGTTGTCCGACGGCGCGAGCTGCACGCCCTTGACGTTCTTGCCCACCACGACGGTCGGGATCTCGTGCGCCACGACGATCAGGTAACCCTGCTTGATCAGATAGCTGTAGACATCGCGCCAGGCCTCGTTCTGGCCTTCCTGGGTCTTGGCGTTGAGCGCCTTGTCCGCCAGCTTCGCCACATCGCCGCGATCGGTGTGCAGCGTGTCGTACGGGCTGCCGGGAGCGTGGCGCTCCATGTACTGCGACTCGGCCGTGAAGCCACGCGTCAGGGTGAAAGTCATGAGCGTCTTGCCGTCGCGCATCACATTGGCCAGGGTGCCCGGTTCGACTTGCTTGATCTTGACCTTGACCCCGATCTTGGCCCACATCTGCTGGACCGATTCGGCTCCCTGGGTCAGGACGCCGAAGGACGGGAACGTCACGGTGAAACCATTCGGATAGCCGGCTTCCGCCAGCAACCGCTTGGCCTCGGTCGGGTCGTAGGCGAGGTCCTCCAGGCTCGCGTCGTAGTACGGCGTGCCCTTGAGCCAGAAGCTCGGGCTCGGGTCGCCGTTGCCGAACTGGATGCCCTTGTTGAAGGCCTCACGGTCGATGCCCAGGTTGAGTGCACGGCGCACGCGCTCGTCCTTCATCGGCTTGAGGACCGTGCCGTCGGTGTCCATGATCTGGATGTAGTCGACGTTGGCATTGGCTCGTTCGACCAACTGCAGCGATCCATTGTCCAACGTGGCGCGGTCAGCTTCGCTGCGCAACTCGATGATATCGACCTGACCGTCGAGCGCGGCGTTCGTGGCAGCCGAGGCGTCCTCGAGCGTGCTGATCTCGACGGTGTCGACCTTGACGCGGTCCGGATCCCAGTAGTTCGGATTGGCCTTGTAGACCTCGAGATCACCCGAGTTCGACGACGCCGCGTCGAACGTCCATCCGCCGGCACCGATGGGCTTGGTGTCGGGATCGGCGTCGAACGAGGCCGGGCTCATCATCATGCCCGGAAGGCGGCTGAGCTGCGACAACATGTCAGTCGTCGGCGTCTTCAGGTGCAGGCGCACCGTGGCGTCGTCGACCTGCTCGACCGAGTCGATGATCTTGTAGAACGCCGCCGACGGGCTCGCCTGCTGCGCCATGCCACGTTCGAAGTTCGCGGCGACCGCCTTGGCATCGACCGGCGTGCCGTCGCTGAACGTCACATCGGGCCGCAGCTTCAACTCGAACGTCTTCGGGTCGACGATCGTCCACGACTCTGCCAGACCGCCCTCGTAGTCGCCCTTCACGGTGGCATGGACCAGGGTGTCGAAGACCGGGTTCAGGTAGTACTCCTGCGCCACGGCGGCCATCTGCGGATCGAACGTCTGCAGGTGTGTCGCAGCACCCATCTTGAGGGTGCCGCCCGGCGTGCCGCTATCGGACGAGTCGGAGCCGCCGCTGCACGCCGCCAGGGCGAGCATGGCCGCGACCGCGCCGACGACGATGCCGCGGCGATGGTGTCGTTGATTCTTCATGGTTCTCCTCGGTGTCATGCTGCTCCCCGATGGGTTCTTCGGTTGGTCGGGCCACTACTCAGATCACGCGGTCCGCCCGCAAGGCCGCGATGTCGTCCTCGGTCAGACCGGCGAGATCGGACAGGACCGCCTCCGTGTGCTCGCCCAGGCGGGGCGCCGCGGTACGGATGGTCGGGGTGAACCCCGAGAACGATCCGGCGGGCGCCTGCATCCGGCGCGGCCGGCCCGATCCGTCGGAGACCTCGATGATCGACCCCCGGGCACGAATGTGCGGATCGGCGCAGATGTCCTCGGCCGAGTTGACCGGCCCGGCCGCCACGCCGCCCTCGACCAGGATCTCCATCAGCGCCTCCAGGTCGTGTCCGTTGACGAACTCGTCGACCCGGGCCTCGATCTGCTGTCGGTGGGCGATGCGATCGGACATGTCGCCGAACTCGGCCAGGTCGTCGGCCTGCATGACCTTGACGAGCCGACGCCACATCTGGTCGGTCGAGGCGGGCAACGCCAGCCAGTGGCCGTCGCGCGTCCGATGGAGGTTGTTGGGGCTGATGTGGGGGTTCTCGTTGCCCTGGCGTCCCACACTGTGTCCCGTCGCGTCGTAGTCGACGATGAAGTCCTCCATGATCCGTAACAACGGTTCGTAGAGTCCGATGTCGGCGAGTTGGGGCCGGCCGGTCAGATCGCGCTGCCGCAGGGCCATCATCGCCGCGAGGGCTCCGTACATGCCGGTCGTGCCGTCGGCTACCGGGTAGCCGGCGAAGACCGGGGGGCCGTCGGGATCGCCCGTACGGTGCGTGAGTCCGGCGAACGCCTCGGCGACTCGGGCGAATCCGGGACGGTCGGAGTACGGGCCGGTCCGCCCGAACGCGCTGATGTGGACCATCACCAGATCGGAGCGGTAGGCCAGCAGATCCTCGAAGTCGACGCCGAAGCGCCTCAGGGTGGCGGGCCGGAAGTTCGTGACGACGATGTCGGCCGCTGCGACGATCGGGCCGACCACCTCGATCGCGCGCTCGTGGTGCAGGTCGATCGTCACGCTGCGCTTGTTCCGGCCCAGCAGAGCCCACTGGGCCGAGCCGCCGTCGACCAGCGGCGGATAGGAGCGGGCGGGATCGCCCGTGCCGGGTTGCTCGATCTTGATGACGTCAGCGCCGAACTCCGCCAGCAACGAGGAGGCGAGCGGGCCGGCCAGGATGGTGGACATGTCCACGACCGTGATGCCGCTCAACGGCAACTGGGGCATGAGTCACTGCCTTTCATACAAGATCGAGAGTCATGGGTGACTCACATCACGAACCGATGCAACAGCCTGCCATGTCAATCAGAAATCCCCGGGCCGCCTTCCAGCGCTGATAGGCATCAGTTATCGTTAGAAGCATGCGAGTCGAACGAGCACGGTACTTTCTGGCCGCCGTGGAGACCGGCTCCCTGCGAGCGGCCGCCGAGCGGTGCGGCATCAGCCAACCCGCGCTCGGACAGCAGATCGGCCTGCTCGAGGAGGAACTCGACGTGGTGTTGTTGACCCGCAGCCGCGTCGGCGTTCGCCCCACCCCCGCCGGTCAGTCGCTGCTCGACTCGATCACTCGACTCGTGGCCGCCGAGGACGCCGTACTCGAGGCCGCGACCGAATCGGGCGGTTCGTATCGCGGCCAGGTGGCCATCGGGGCGGTCTCGATCGTCGCCGAGACCGTGATCGCCCCCGTCGTCGGACGTCTGCGCGACCAACACCCGGATCTGCGGTTCACGATCAACGAGTCGGGATCGTACGCCGTCGAATCGGGCGTCGCCGCCGGCGACCTGGACTTCGGTGTCGTCACGATGCCCACGGGGCCCGCGGCGGCCGCGATCGAGCGTACCGAGCTGTTGAGCGCCCCCATCGGCATCGTGGTCCGCCGCAATCACCTCCTGGCCGATCGCGACAGCGTGCGCTGGGACGATCTCGAGACCTGGCCGATCGTCACGATGCGAGAGGGCACCGTGATGTGGGACCGGCTGCACCAGGGTCTGCCACGACCCGACATCGTGGTGCAGGCCAGATCGCACCGCATGGTCACGGTCATGGTGGCGCACGGCGCGGGGATCGGCGTCCTCGCACCGTTCGAGACGTCCGCCGATGTCCCCGGTCTCCGGTGGATCCCGTTGCGCGACGCACCACCGGTCCGGATCGAACTGGTTCAACGCCGCAACTCGCGACCCTCACCGTCGGCGCTGGTCGTCAGGCGGCTGATCACGGAACGGGCCGCCGAGTTCCTGTCCTCCGCGGTCGGAGCACATCAACTCGCGACATCAGGGCAGGACACCTGAGGCGTTCAGCAGGACAGCGACACACAGCGTGACCGCGGTGACGGTCACCAGGAACGGCAGGGTGCCGTCGCGCAGCACCTCGAGAAACTCGGGCTCTCGTGGAGAGGACCAGGTCCAGCGGCCACGACGCAGCGTGCTGAGACACAGCCACACCGCGATGACCAGTCCGATGAGACCGACCCCGACGACGACCGAGTCCGACTCGACATACGCCGACCGCACGACCGCGATGCCGACGACGGCGAACGCGAGCATCGACCGCCGCCAGGCCAAGCGGGTGCGCTCCTGTTGCAGACCCGGATCCGGACGACGACCGGGCTGATCGCCCAGGCCGGTCATCGGCTTCCGACGACCAGGAGGACCAGCGCGACGATCGCGACCGCCGCTGCGAGCACGGCACCCACGCCGCTCGAGGGAAGAGGACGGCCTTCGCGCAGCGCCCGCTCCGTGCGCATCCAGCCGAACCAGGCCTGTAGCGCGCAGACCAGGCCCGCAGTCGCGAGCAGGCCGCCGGACCAGGCGGCGACCGTATCGGAGACGTCGAGATCGAAGGCGTGAACCGCGGCGGCTCCGGCGAGCAGGGCCAGGGCCGTGCGGATCCAGGCGAGGAACGTGCGCTCGTTCGCCAGCGAGAAACGCGGATCGGGCTCGGCGCCGTGGTCGAACACCCACGACGGTCGCCTTTTTCGACTGCTGCTCACACCATCACGCTACTGGTCGGCCGGGATCGGCCCGGAGGAGCACCACGTATGCGATGGCGTAGTCACCGTCGTGCGACAGCGACACCTCGGCGCGGTGGCCCTCCAGGTGCTTCGCGACCTCACCGTGCAGGCCGATCCGGGGACGATCCCACGCGTCGGCGACGACCTCGATCAGGCGGTGCACCCGTTCGTCCATGACGGGCGGCTGCCCGAACAACGACGCGGACCACGCCTTGATCACGGCCTCCTTGGCCGCCCATCGGGCGGCCAGGTGACGGGCGGGATCGGCTCCGGACCGTGCTTCGACCCGGTCGCGCGCGTCGCGGCGCTCCCCAGGTGTGAAGCCGCTCAGGAAGCGCGTGCCCGGCTGATCGAGCTGATCGGCGAACGACGGCACATGGACGAGATCGACCCCGATCCCGACCACGTGCCAACCCGCGGCAGGCGCTTCGTCCGGCATCGCGTCGCTCAGCAGGACGAGCCGGTGTACAGCCCGTCCGAGCCCAGTCGCGACGCTGGATCGAGCAGCAGCCCGGCTTCGGTCTCGCGAGCACCGGCCTTGGCGAAACGACGGCCGTCCGGACGCTCGTACAGCGACGGGCCACCGTACATCGCGTGGGCCAGCCTCAGCCGGCCGTCGATCGCACGCTCCTCCGCCCGGGCCAGGTAGCCGGCACGCTCGGCCGGATCGAGCGACGCGACGAACGCGGCCGGATGCGCCACGGCGATCAGGCCCGCGACGTGCCCGAAGCCCAGACTCGTGACGAGACCCGCCTTCAGGCTCCGCGCGTGCAGCGGCTGCCGCAGCCACACCAGGTGTTCGTGCTCGTCGAGATCGTCCAGGACGCAGTCCAGGCTGCGGTTCGGCGGGACGACACCCGACGCCAGGACCTGGGTCAGTCCGATCAGCTGGAAGGCGGCGGCACCGCCCTTGGCGTGGCCGGTGAGCGTCTTCTGGCTGATGACGTACAGCGGATTGCCGTCACTGCGGCCGATCGCCGTCGCGAGGCGCTCGTGCAACTCGGACTCGTTGCGCTCGTTGACGCCGGTCGACGTGTCGTGCTTGGAGATCACGGCGACGTCGTCGGCGGTCAGGCCGACCGAGGCCAGTCCTCGGGCCAGTGCCGACTCGCGCCCGCCCAGACCCGCGGCCAGCGCACCGATGCCCGGCGCCGGGATCGACGTGTGCACGCCGTCGGCGAACGAACCCGCGTAGGCCACCACGCCGAGCACCGGCAGGCCCATCGCCGCCGCGACATCGCCGCGCGCCAGGAGCAGCGTGCCGCCGCCCTGACTCTCGACGAAGCCCCCATACCGGCGATCGTTGGCCCGGCTGAAGTAGCGATCCTCGATGCCCTTCGCGGCCATCGCGGCCGAATCGGCCGTCGCGCTCATGTCGCCGAAGCCGACGATGCCCTCGATGCCGAGGTCGTCGAATCCACCGGTGACCGCGAACTGGGCCTTGCCGAGACGGATCTTGTCGACACCTTCCTCGACCGACACCGCCGTGGTCGCACAGGCCGCGACCGGATGGACCATCGCACCGTACGAGCCGACATACGACTGCACGACGTGTGCGGCGATGACGTTCGGCAGCGCCTCCTGCAAGATGTCGTTCGGTGTCGACTCGCCGAGCAGCGTGTCGATGTAGAGCGAGCGCATCGACGTCATGCCACCCATGCCGGTGCCCTGCGTGTTGGCGACCAGCGCCGGGTGCACCCAGCGCATCAGCTCGGCGGGGCTGAACCCGGACGACAGGAACGCGTCGACGGTGCAGATCAGGTTCCACAGGCCGACCCGGTCGACGGACTCGACCATCTCGGCCGGGACGCCCCAGACCGTGGGGTCGAAGCCGGTCGGCACCTGGCCGCCGACGGTCCGCGAGAGCGCGGTGCGCCGCGGCACCTTGACCTCGGAGCCCGCCAGGCGCGTGACGGTCCATTCACCCTCCACCTCGCAGATGCGGGTGCGCTCCGGATCGGAGTCGCGCATCGCACGGGCCTCGGCCTCGCTGCCGACCGTGAACGTCAGGTCCTGTTCGAGGAACACCGACACCATCAAGGGCCGCGTGTTGTCGACCATCGCGCCGTCGTCGGCGTAGCGCCGCACGCCGACGCGGCTGAGCACCTCGTCCTCGTAGCGATCGGCGATATCGGCCTCGTCGACCTTCTCCTGCGACTCGGAGTCGAACCAGGCGCCGACCGTGTCATCCCAGCTCACCAGGCCGGTCAGCCAGGCGAGCTCGAGCACTCCGGCGGCGGACAGCCGGTCCTCGACCTCGATCTCGAAGCGAGTGCGCGCCGAGCCGTACGGCCCGAGTTCTCCGGCGCCGACGATGACGACCAGATCCTCGGGGCGCGACGGAACCTCGGACCATTCCGGCGTCTCGACGCGGTCCAGCTGCGCCGGCGACGCCGGCAGTGCTGAAATAGTCGACTCCTCGGCGCCAACGAGTGACTCCTCGGCGCCAACGGGTGACTCTTGAGCGAGGGCGCGCAGGTCGAGGTCGGCATCGCCGAGGCCGCCGGTGAAGTCACCGACCAGCGGGGCCGCGGCTGCGGCGGCGCGGGCATCGGGCGTGCACAACGTCAGGAGCGCTGTCGCCATGTCGTCCGGTGACCAGGTGCGGACACCGGCGGCCTCGACGGCCTCGACGAGCGGATCGTTACCACCCATCAGACCCGTGCCACGGACCCAGCCGATGATCGCGTGCGCCAAGGTGACGCGGTCGGCCCAGCTGCGCTCCGCGCTCCACTTGGTGACCAGCGCGTCGAGCGCAGCCTTGGCCTCACCGTAGGCGCCGTCGCCGCCGAACATGCCGCGGTTCGGCGATCCCGGGAGCACGACATGGAGCGTGGCGGCCAGATCCCGGTCACGCAGTGTGGCGGTCAAGGTGCCGATCAGGCGCTCGACCGACCACAGCAGGATGCGCATCTCGATCTCGGCCCGGCTCCCCGCATCCGTCGCGTCGCCGAGCACGCGGCCCGCGGCGAACGGGAACAGCAGGGTCGGCGTCAGCGCCGGCTTGGTGACCGTGGTCGTGCCGGCCTTGGTCTCGGTCTGCTCGCTGCCCAGCCAGGCGGCCAGGTCGTCGACATCGGTGAACGACGCCAGATTCGCGGGCACGACCCACAGGGCCGCACCCGTGGCGGCATGGTTGCGGTACAGCTCCTTGAAGAACGCCAGCTTGCGGGCGTCGAGCGACGAGGTCGTGGCGACCACCGTCGCGCCGCCGGCCAACAGACCGGCGACGACGCTGGCGGCGATCGATCCCTGGCTCGCACCGGTCACGACCGCGACATCGGAGCCGTACGGCGTCTCGTTCTCACGCCCCGCCTGCGCTGCGATCTCGGCCAGGCGGGCGGCCAGCACGCTGTCGTCGGTGTGCGCCGCGTACCAACGAGCATGGGCCGCGACGACCTCACCGGTACCGATGAACGACACATCGACCTGCTCACCGGCCGCGACACGAGCGACGTCCTCACGTGCGCTCGCCCACCGGTCATCGAGTACCACGGCGCGCTTGGCATCGAACGCCGGCGCCGTCTGCTTGACCCAGTCGGCACCCAGCTCGGCCTCGACGCGCGCCACGACGGCCGCGTCGGGGTTCTCGGCCTCCGCAACCTCGACCGCGGCGGACAGACCCAGGCGATCGAGCACGACCCGGGCCGAGTCGGCCAGGGCATCCGTGATCGAGGCCGTGTACTCCTCGAGCGCGGCCGCATCGATCGTGGCGCCTTCTCCCCCGCCGCTCGACGGAAGGTCGACCGCGACGCCGTGACGGGCCGCGACCGACTGCACCGCGGAATCGATCGCCGCGTCGACCTCGGCAGCTGACCCGACGGCGAGGTCGCCGAACGATCCACCGCGGACGCTCGTGCCCTCGCGAGTCGCCATCGCGAGCTCCGCGACGACGTGCTGGGCCCAGCCCGCTCCAAGCTGCCAGACACCCGTGACCCGTTCGGCGACCGAGCTCTGCTTGCGCCCGGTCGGGCCGAGGACCTTCTTCAGGTGATCGCCCAGGGCCTCGGTCAGCACCGGACCGAACGGCTTGTAGCCACGTGCCAGACCGTCGACCTGACCGGCCAGCGTCGGGATATCGGCATCGGCCGCACCGTCGATCGCTCCCAGGCCGAGCTCGCCGCCGAGGTCGACCAGCAGCTGATTACGGCGCGACGACGCTCCGTCGCACAACGACTCGATCGAGTCGGCCGCGCCGATCTGGTCCAGGCGCAGCTTGGTCCACCACGCGATCAGGGTGCGCGTGCCGTCAGCTGCCGTGAACGACAGGTCCGCGGGGCGCGGGCCGCCCGACGAGACCGGAGCCGCCACCGGCGCAGAGGTCTGGGGCGCCTCGTCGATCGTCTCCGCGGCAGGCGCGTCATCGACCTGGTCGTCGACCGGAGCGTCCTCGTCGGTCGAGTAGACCGCCGCGGCGTCGCGCTCGACGTTGAGCACCTGCACGGGACCGCCGGTGCGGCCCGGTAGCTTCAGGGTCGACGACGCGAGGTTGGCGACCGTAGGGGCCTGACCGACGCCGACCTCGACGAACCGCTCGACACCGAGCCCGCCCTCGCCGATCGGTGCGAACATCAGGTCCTGGGTCTCGATCCAGCGCACCGGGCTGGCGAACTGCCAGGCCAGCAGCTCCACCAGCACCGCGTGGCACAGGTGGGTCGGCCGCGCGGCCCAGGCATCCCAGTCGGCGAGTACCGACGTCAACGGACTGACGCCCAATCGGTGGCCCTGATCGTCGCGGGGATCGACCAGGTCGACGATCTCGGTGACGAACTCACGATCCAACGAGAACGGCCGCGGCACCAGATTCGGTACGTAGCGCCCTTCCAGGATGGCCGGGTCGATCGTGACCGGCAGCAGGTCCTCGAGCCGCGCGCGGAAGTCCGCGACACCCCCGTGCAGCACGCGTGAATGGAATGGCACGTCGATGCCGGGCACGTAGATGAACGCGGCCTTGCCTCCGTGTTCCGCACGCAGCCGCGCGACCTCGTCCTCGAGGACTTTCAGTCCGGCGATCGAGCCGGCGATCGCGTACTGCGAGTCGCGCAGGTTCAGATTCACGACCTGCAGGAACTCCCCGGTCCGCTCGGCGATGCCGTCGACGAAACCGATGACACCTGCGTCGTCCAGACCGATCTGCGACGGACGGATCGCCGCGAGCCGGTAGTCGCTGCGTCCCTGCGCGTCACGCGGCACGAGCGTGTGCATGACCGATCCGCGCTGGTAGACGACCTCGACGACCGCCTCCAACGGGATGACACCGGACACGGCGGCCAGCGCGTTGTACTCGCCGACCGAGTGGCCCGCGAGGACGGCACCCTCGACATAGGCGCCGGACTCACGCAGTTCGGCCATCTGGGCCGAACCGAGCACGGCCATCGCGACCTGCGTGAACTGGGTCAGGAACAGCACGCCGTCGGGGTGCTTGTGCGTGACGCCGTGGACCGTCAGCTCGGTCGGGTTGTCACGCACGACCGTCAGGATCGAGAAGCCGAGGCGCTCACGGGTGTGCGCGTCGGCACGGTCCCAGATCTCGCGGGCCGCCTTGCTGCGCTGATAGCCGGCCATGCCCATGCCGGCATGCTGGATGCCCTGCCCCGGGAACGCGTAGGCGGTACGCGGCGCCTCCAGGCGACCGGTCGCCGAAGCCACCAGTTCACCGTTCGCGCGGCACGTGATCTCGACGAGGTGCGCACCGCCGGCGAGCCCGATGCGATCGGCACGGATGTCGACCGTGGCACCTGGACGGACCGGCGCCAGGAAACGGGTGGTCCATCCGGTCACGGCCCGGCCGGTCTCGGCGATCAGTACCTGCTGCGCCGCCGCCGACAGCCACATGCCGTGGACGATGGGCGCGCCCAGACCCGCCAGGCGAGCCGCCGCCACGGACGTGTGGATCGGGTTGTGATCGCCGGTCACGGCCGCGAAGCCACGCAGGTCGGTCGGCGCCTCGACACTCGCCGACGCCAGCAGCTTGCGGGGCGTCTCGCGCAGATCCGCCACCGCATCACCGGCGCGAGCCGGATCCGTCAGGGCACGGCTGCCTGTCCGCCCACGAATCGCGAATCGCTCCACCAGCGCGGCCAACGGCGCGCCGTCGTGCGTGATCGCGACGTCGACGTTCACGACGCGGCCGACCTCGGTGTCCTCGACCCCGGTGACGCGCGCCGCGATCTGCAGCTCCGCCTCAACCCCCGGCAGAGCGCCGAGCAGACGGACCTGGTGATCCAGATGGACCAGGTCCAGCATGCCCTCGACGACGGGCATGCCGTCGAGCTCCGCGTCCGCCACCCGTGCGAACACCGCCGGCCAGGACAGGCCGACCAGGACGTCGGGCAGCGCGTGCCGCACGTCCGAATCGCCGGTCACTCCGACATGGTCGGCCACCAGGTCCGGCGTCCAGCGCACGGTATTCGCGTCGCCCTCGGGCAGCGCACCGCCCGCGGCCGTGAGAACGATGGCTCGCATGGCGTCGACGGCGGCCTC
>Ga0182737_1000964_pt1 | contig 32227 bp, 35 predicted proteins | sample eDN5th30CBELigOP_FD_128878 | JGI IMG/M metagenome (GOLD analysis project Ga0182737, IMG submission 128878) | Enriched Organic Plus compost microbial communities from Emeryville, California, USA - eDNA 5th pass 30_C BE-Lig OP (version 2) (version 2) ... | reverse complement strand
CTGCGAAGAGTTTCGAACCAGAATCCGCAGAAGGGGTATTTCTCGGTGTTTGCGGCGGATGACGGCTCGGAGGCCGCCGCGGACCAGGTGGCCGAGGAGGCGCGGAGATTCCTGACGTCGAATCCCGACTCACCGCACAAGCCGGATGTTCTGATGAAATGGGGAGAGGTGCTTGGACGGAAGGGCGATTTTCGCGGGGCACGGGTGAAATTCGAGGAGGCGGCTCGTGCGACTTCCGATCCCAGCCAGCGGCGGAGCGCTTTGTTTCTCGCGGCGCGGTCTGCAGCCCGCAGCATGAGCCCCGACCAGCTTCAGGAGGCGCTGCTGCTTTACGAAGAAGTGGCCACCGGGGACGATCACACTCTGGCTCCGCAGGCGCGCCTCGAGCAGGCGACTCTGCAGAGTGCGTTGGGGCGTCCCGATGACGCGGTGAGGCTGCTCGACAATGTGATCGCCTCCACGAAGGATCCGCGCATCCGGTTTGCCGCCATGCTGAAGAAAGGCGAGACTCTGGCCGCCGGGGACGCGAAGCAGACTGCGGATGCCATCAAGGTCTTCGAAGCGGTGGCTGCGGATGAGGCCGCGCGTCCGGCCGAGCGCAACGAGGCGTTGACCCGCGTCGCCGAGGCGAATGTAAAGCTTGATGATTTCGACGCGGCGCTGGCGGCTTATTACGAGGTGCTGAATGCCCCGCGCGACGACCAGCCCGAGTATTTCTGGTATTACAAGGCGGGGTTCGACGCGGCGCGATTGCTCAAGGACCGCGACCGCTTCAAGGAGGCTGCGGCCATTCTGGAAAAGATGGCGGAAGTTGACGGACCTCGAGCTGAGGAGGCCCGCGAGCAGGTAAAGAGCTTGCGACTCCAGAACTTCATCTGGGAGGATTGAGATTTTCCAAAATGCCAAAGACCGACCACATCAAGCTCTTCATTCCCGGCCCTGTCGAAATTTCTGAAAAGACCTATCGCGCCATGACGCGGCCCATGATCGGGCATCGCAGCGGCGACTTCAAAAAGCTCTACGCGGGGATTCAGCCGCGTCTGCAGACGCTCTTTGGAACGAAGCAGCCGGTGTTCATTTCCACTTCGTCCGCCTGGGGCGTGATGGAGGGCGCCATCCGGAACCTCGTCGGCAAAAAGGTGCTCAACTGCATGTGCGGCGCGTTTTCCGACAAGTGGTTCGACGTGAGCAAACGCTGCGGCAAGGAAGCAGAGGCGCTCAAGGTCGAGTGGGGTCAGCCGATCCTGCCGGAGCAGGTGGATGCCGCGCTCGCGAAGGGCGGCTTCGATGTGGTGACCCTGATTCACAACGAGACGTCGACCGGCGTGCGCAATCCGTTGAAGGAAATCGCCGAGGTCGTTCGCAAGTATCCCGACGTCCTGCTGGTGGTCGACACCGTTTCGTCCTTCTCGACCGAGGCGATTCCGATGGACGAACTGGGCATCGACGTGCTGCTCACGGGCAGCCAGAAGGCGCTTGCCCTGCCGCCGGGCATGGCGCTGTTCAGCGTTTCGGAGCGGGCTTTCGAGCGCGCGGCGACGATCAATGACCGCGGGTATTACTTCGATTTCATCGAATTCAAGAAGAACCAGGAGCAGGACATGACTCCGAGCACGCCGGTGATTCCGCACATCTACGCGCTCGAGTCGAAGCTCGACGACATCTTCGCGGAAGGGCCGGAGGCCCGTTACGCCCGCCATGCGAAGTTGAACGGCATTGTTCACGAATGGGTGAAGGCGCGTGGATTTGAGTTTTTCGCCGCGGAGGGCTACCGCTCCGTGTCGCTCACCTGCGTGAAGAACAATCGCGAGATCGACGTCGCCGAGTGGATCAAGCGCCTGCGCGAGAAATACCACTGCGTGATCGACGGCGGCTACGGCAAGATCAAGGGCGCGACATTCCGCATTTCGAACATGGGCGACGAGACGGAGGAGACGATCACGGAGCTCCTCGGCTGGCTCGACGACACGATCCCGGCCTGAGTCTCGCAAACAAGCCGCAAGGGGAATAACGCCGGCGGCCGGTGCATTGACCCCCCGCCGGCCCGGTGTTATTCAGACCGATTCCTCGATGAGCGATTACAAGAACACGCTGAATCTTCCAAAGACGGACTTCCCGATGAAGGCCGCGCTGACCGAGCGCGAGCCGCAACGGCTGGCAAAATGGGAGGCCGACGGGCTGTATGCGAAGATTCAGGAACGGCGCAAGGACGCGCCGTTGTTTGTGCTGCACGACGGGCCGCCGTTTGCGAACGGCGACGTCCACATGGGCACCGCGCTGAACAAGGTGCTCAAGGACTTCATCGTGAAGTCGCGGTCGATGCTTGGTTTTCGCGCCCCCTACGTTCCCGGCTGGGACTGCCACGGCCTGCCGATCGAGTTCAAGGTCGTGAAGGAAACCGCCGGCCTGTCGCCGGTGGAGGTGCGCCAGCGCTCGGAGGAATACGCACGGAAGTTCATCGACATTCAGCGGCGGCAGTTCCGCCGGCTTGGCGTGCTTGGGGATTGGGAGAATCCATATCTCACGCTCGATCCGGCCTACGAGGCGGAGATCATCCGCGCATTTGGAAAATTCGTTGCGAAGGGCCTCGTCTATCAAAGCAAGAAGCCCGTGCTCTGGAGCACCGGCGCGCAGACCGCGCTGGCGGAGGCCGAGGTCGAGTATGCGAAGCGGACGGACCCGGCGATTTACGTGAAATTTGCGGTGCGGGATGGCACGGGCGACCTCGAAGGCGCGTCGTTCGTCATCTGGACCACCACGCCATGGACGTTGCCGGCGAACGTGGCGATCGCGGTGCACCCGCGCGCGGAGTATGTGATCGGCGACTTCGGCGGGCAGCGGCTCGTCGTGGCGCGGGCATTGCTCGAGTCCTTTGCGAAGGACACGGGGCTTGCGCTGACTTCGGAGATCGCGGTGCGAAAAGGCGGGGACTTCGCCGGGATGGAAGCGCAGCATCCGTTCCTCGATCGGACGTCGAAGCTCATCACCGCCGATTTCGTGACGATGGAAACCGGCACCGGGCAGGTTCACTCCGCGCCTGGACACGGAAAGGACGACTACATCGCCGGACAGCAGAACGGCCTGCCGACGCTTTCCCCCGTGGATGACGCGGGGCGTCTCACGGACGAATGCGGGATGCCGCAATGGGCGGGCAAGTATGTCTTCGATGTGAATGCGGAGATCGTAGAGTTTCTGCGCGAGCAGGGTTCGCTGCTGGCGGTGCACGATTACGAGCACGACTACCCGCATTGCTGGCGCTCGAAGACGCCGATCGTTTTCCGTGCCGTCGAGCAATTCTTCATCCGCGTCGACGACATCCGCGGGCCCGCGCTGGAAGCGGTGGACGCGACGCGCTGGCTGCCAAAATGGGGCCGCAACCGGATCGCCGGCACCGTGGAATCGCGGCCGGACTGGTGCATCTCGCGTCAGCGCACATGGGGCGTGCCGCTGCCGGTGTTCTACGACACGGAGGGGAAGGCAATTCTCGATCCGGCCGTCGTGGAAAAAGTCGCCGCACTGGTTGCCGAACATGGAACGAATCTGTGGTTCGAAAAGGACGACGCCTGGTGGGCGTCCGAACTCGGGCTGCCGGCGGGCACGTCGCGACGCAATGACACGCTCGACGTCTGGATCGACTCCGGCGTTTCGCACGAGGCGGTGCTCCGGCACCGGCCGGAGTTGCGTTTTCCGGCGGACATTTACATCGAGGCGACGGATCAGCACCGTGGCTGGTTCCAGAGCTCGCTGATGACGAGCGTCGCGCTGAATGGATGCGCGCCGTATCGCGAGGTGATCACGCACGGCTTCGTCGTCGACAAGGACGGAAAGAAGATTTCGAAATCCGCGGAATACAAGAAGCCGACGCACGCCGAGCATTTCGTGAATCAATACGGCGCGGACATCCTCCGGCTGTGGGTGGCGACGGTGCAATACACGGACGAGGTTCCATTTGGCGAAGACATGTTCAAGCAGGTCGCCGAGCGTTACCGCGGTTTCCGGAACGTCCTGCGCATCCTGCTCGCGAATTTCGCCGATGCATCGGAAGGAACGCTTTCGCTCGAGGGGGCAACCACGATCGACCGCTGGGTGCTGAGTCGCCTGCAGCACGTGATCGAGCGGTGCCGTTCCGCCTACGAGGAATACGACTTCCGCGCCGTCTTCGAGACCATCAACCAATTCTGCACGGTGGATCTCAGCGCGGTTTACGTGGATATCACCAAGGACCGCCTCTACTGCGACGCTGCGGAAAGCCCGCGTCGGCGCGCGACGCAGGCGACCATGCGCGCGTGCTTTGAAGCGGTCACACGACTCCTCGCACCGATTCTTGCCTTCACGGCTGACGAGGCGTGGGAATACGCGGGCAGGGCGGAGAGCGTGCATCTCGAGCAGTTCCCGACTCCGGACGTCGCGCTTCGCGACGAGGCACTGGAAGCGCGTGTCGCGCAATGGCTGGAACTGCGAGGCGTCGTGTATCAGCAGGCCATCGAGCCCGGACGCCAGAACAAGACGATCGCGAAATCGCTCGAGGCGCAGATCATCCTCTCCGTTCCGGAATCCTGGATTGCCGAACTGGAATCGGACCGCGAGGAGCTTGAGGAATTCTTCATCGTCAGTCGTGTGGACTTCGAGCCGGGCGAGGCGATCGCCGCGCGGTTGGTGCGCTCGGAGAATGCACGCTGCGAACGCTGCTGGCGGCATCTGCCCACGGTGGGCAGCCATCCGACTCACGCGGGCCTCTGCGACCGCTGCGCGGATGCCGTTTCGAACTGCAGCCCTGCCGCCGCGTGAAAAGGCTCCTCCTCACGCTGACTCTTCCGCTTTACGCGTTGGATCAGATCACGAAGTGGCTCGTGTTGCGTCATATCCACGAGGACGAGGTCATTCCGGTTGTGCCGGGTTTTTTCGACCTCGTGCAGGTGCATAACACCGGAGCCGCCTTCGGCATGATGACAAACAACAACGCGTTTTTCATCGGCCTGTCCACCATCGCGCTGATCGTGATGGCGGTGCTGATGTGGCGGGGGATGTTTCGGGAGCCCGCGGTCAAGGTCGGCGCCGCACTGTTATTGAGCGGCATCTTCGGAAATCTGACGGACCGGCTGCTTCACGGTCACGTGATCGATTTCCTCTCGTTCGATCTCCACGTGCCGTATGCGAATCCGTGGCCGGCTTTCAACGTGGCGGATTCCTGCATCTGCATCGCGGCGGCGATTTTCGTCGCGAGTTCGCTTTTCGAAGACCGGCACGCGAAGCAGGTTGGTCAGCCGGAATAGGCTGGCCAGTCGGAGGGAGCGGCTGATCTTCTCGCGGGATGCGTTTTTGCATCCTCGCTTTCTATCTTGGTGCGATGATCTGTTCGGCAGGTGCCGAAACCCGCCGTCCGAACATCTTGATCATCACCACGGATGATCAGGGTTACGCGGATCTTTCCTGCATGGGATCGAAGGACATTCGGACGCCAAATCTTGACGCGCTTGCCCGCCGGGGCGCGCTGTGCATCGCGTTCTACAGCAACTCTCCCGTTTGTTCGCCGTCGCGAGCCGCGCTTCTGACGGGAAGGTATCCGGCACAGACGGGCGTTACTTCGATTCTAAGTTCGACGCGGCACACCAAGGGGCTGCGGCCGGATGTGCCGACCATGGCAAGTGTGCTGAAGGAACATGGTTACAATACCTTCCACTGCGGGAAATGGCATCTGGGTTCGGCGGAGGGTTCCCGCCCCATGGATCGAGGATTCAATCGGATGTTTGGATTCTACTCGGGCTGCATCGATTTCTATTCCCATCTCTATTACTGGAGCTCGGCGAATCCGACCCACGATTTGTGGGAGGATGGGAAAGAGGTCTGGCATAACGGGGAATACCTCACGGACTTGATCACGGAGAAAGCCATCACCGCGATCGAGGGAAGCGGCGATCGGCCGTTCTTTGGTTATGTCGCCTACAACGCGCCCCACTATCCGCTCCATGCGCCAGCCGAAGTGGTGGAGAAGTTTGAGCATCTTCCAGCCGAGCGCCGAATGATGGCGGCCATGCTGTGGGTCGTTGATCAGGGTGTCGGCCGGATTGTCCAGCGGCTGGAGAACCTCGGGAAACTCGAGAATACCCTGATCTTCTTCATGTCGGATAATGGTCCTTCACGCGAAAGCCGGAACTGGCTGGACGGAAATACCTCGGAATTCCATGGCGGCAGTGCTGAGCCGTGGCGCGGCGCAAAGTTTACGCTTTGGGAGGGGGGAATTCGCGTGCCAGCCATCTTTTACTGGCCGGCTCGAATTCCGGAAGGACAGACGATTGAGGTTCCGATGATGGCGGTGGATGTGTTTCCAACGGTTCTGGCTGCGGCGGGGGTAAACAAGGTGCCGGGCCTGGCCGGAGTGAACCTCCTGCCACTGTTGGAGTCGGGGGTTGCCCCGAAGTCACGTGATTTCTTTTGGGAGCACGCCGGGGAAGTGGCGATGCGTCGCGAGGAATGGAAGCTGCTTTTGCGCAAGAACGGCGACGCGATGCTGGTGAATCTGAAAAGGGATCCGGGCGAGACACGCGATGTGAAGCCCGAGAATCCCGCGCTGGCGCAGGAGATGAAGGAGAGGGCCCTCGAGTGGCGGGCTGCGGTGGCACAGGATTGATCGCTTCGCATTGGCCTCTGTGAGGAGGAGTTTGCTAAAGGAAACGGCATGAAAGTTCCGGTTTCGCCTTACGTTGCCATCGAAGGGATCGTCTATTTTCGCCGCATGCTGGACAAGATCCGGCTCCATGAGGCCGGCGAATTGCGGGAGGACCTGCATGCGAATCTCGGAAAGGGATTCGATCTGCGCTGCTGCAACTTTCTCCAGGTGAAGTATGAGGATGTCGTGCAGCAGGTGAAGCAGGGGGCCAGCGACGAGGAGGTGCTGGCATGGTGCTTCGAGCATGGGGTGCGTCCCACCGAGGAGCAGGTGGAGGTGTGGAGCGAGTTCATGCGGAAGTTTGGATGGAACGACGAAACCTCGGAAAGGCTGGCGTCGCGCAAGGCCGAGAGCGGTCTGGCCGATCGGGACGACATCCAGACATTCTTTGATTACATCGACGCGGACGAGGGGAGGAACCCCGCGTAATGCCTCCGCTTTCCGGGAGATTGCCGCTGGAAAATGGTGCGCAAGCCTCGTAGGCTCGGACAGCTTCGTTATGCCCCCTGTAGAAGAACCCGACACCTATACCGCGTTGGCGGAGCCATCGGCGGCGGAGCGCCGCAAGCGCCTGCGCCGACTGGTGACCCTGGTCATTCTGATTAGCATTGGCGTCCACCTTGTGGCGGGCGTTGGTGCGGGAATCTGGGTGATCGCCCGTTATTTCAGTCAGCCAAAGGCGCAGTTCGTTGCGCAGAAGAAGGTAAAACTCGAGCCGGAGGACCGCCAGCATCGCCTCCAAATGGAGGAGCTGTCCGCGCTGAGGCCGAAGCCGGTTTACGACAATCGCATCCAAAGCCTGCGCCCGTCGCAGCTGGCGTTGCCGGAGCTGCCAACGATGCCGGTGGAGACCATGGTGCCGCTGGACACGGAAGCTCTCGTGACGGGAGCTGTGGAAGGAGTCGGCGTTTCGGGGCAGGGCGAGGGGAGTGGTGGCGGCTTTTTTGGCGGAGCGGTTGACGCCGGGGCTGGCCTGCTCGAAGGCACGCTTTACGACTTCAAGTTGCGGGCGAATGGACTGGAGTCCGAAATCGTGCCGAGTCGGGAGGACATCTGGCCCAACACCGAGCGTTACAAGAAGATCATTTCGCGCGCCCTGTCGGCGGGGCTTCGCGAGAGCTCACTGCGGAATTATTTCCAGGTGCCGAAGAAGCTGTATCTCGCGCAACTGGCGATACCCCCGATGAATGCGGACGCGGCCCCGAAGGCATTCGAGTCCGACATCAAGCCGCAGTTCTGGGCGATCATCTACCGCGGGCAGGTTTCTCCGCCGAGAGACGGGACGTATCGCTTTGCGGGTTCGGCGGATGATGTGATCATCGTTCGTTTCAACAACCGCATCGTGCTGGAGGGTTCGCTGGAGCCCGCCCGGATCACACCATGGGAGACGGACGAGCCGATGAGCCACCGGGGTGGCTGGGGACCGGAATTTGGCGAGGCGAAGCGGCATGTAGTCTACGGCGACTGGATCAACATGAAGGCCGGCCAGTTTTATCCGATCGAAATCTTGATCGGCGAAGTGCCCGGGAGTGTCTTCTACGCGAACCTGCACATTCAGGAAAAAGGTGTGGAATACCCGAAAGGTCCCGACGACACGCCGATTCTGCCGCTGTTTCGCGTGCAGGACATCAAGCCGCCTGCCAACCCATTGCGGCCGATCGGGCCGGACGGTCCTGTCTTCAGCACAAAGACGAGCCGACGCGCAGCCGAACTGCAGAGCGGGCAGTAACGCTACTCGTCGAGGGTGAACCCGACCTTCACGGTCACCTGCCAGTGGGCGATGCGGCCGTCCTCGATGTGACCGCGGGTTTCGACGACTTCAAGCCAGCGCATGTTGCGCAGCGTCGCGCTGGCGCGGGTGAGTGCGTTTTCCACCGCTTTTTCGATGCTGTCCGGAGAAGAGCCGACGAGTTCGATTTTCTTGTAGATGTGATCCATGTGCGGGGAGATCGCTGCAGACGTGATGCTTGACCGTATGCGGGCGCACTCGCAGGATGCTCCGCCTTGAACGCTTACGCTTCTTCCGATTGGGACATCAACTTTCTTGCGGACAACCCGATCGTGCGCACGAAACGCTTTGGCATGCCGAAGGAGGCCAAGCAGGTGCGGTATCCGATCCGGCTGTTGCGCTACTGGTTCGGCTACCACCTGCTGCGAGTGGAGGCGGAGCGGGCGAAGCGGCCGCTCGATGTGGCGGAGATTGGCGTGCACACCGGGCAGTTTTACGAGTTTGTGCGGTCGGCTCCGGCATGCCCGACCTTTGGTCGCTGGACGGCCGTTGACGCAGTGATGCTCACCGAGAAACTGCGCAAGGCGGGCTATGAGGATTTCTGGGAGGGCAATCTCGAGGATCCGAAGTTCGATCTGCCGCAGGATTACGACGCGGCGGTGCTGCTCCATGTGCTGGAGCATCTTTTCGAGCCGGAGGAGGTGCTTGCGCGAATCGCGAAGCGGATCCGACCGGGTGGGGTGTTGATTGGCGGATTTCCGGTGCTGCCTGATTTTCTCGTGAAATCGCGACAGGCGTCGGTGCGCAGGACCGCGAAGCCGATGGGGCATGTGAGCGTGTTTTCGCCGAAGCGTGTGGTGCGCATGGGGGAGGCCGCGGGGTGTGAAACGGAGTTTCTGAGCGGGGCGTTCTTCATGCGCAGCAAGGGGAGCCCGCTGGAGAATTCCGCGGCCTGGATGCGATTCAATCTGCGCTGGGGCGCGATGTTTCCATGGTGGCCGGGAGAGATTTACTGGCTCATGCGGAAGCGCTGAGCGCTCAGAGCTGGCTGGAGATGACCTTGAAGATCTCCGTGTTGTCCTTGAAGCCCTGAAGCCGCTCCGAGCCGGGGCCCTTGCTCACGGCGATCACGTCCTCGGCGATTCCAATTGCCGCCGGCGCGCCGACAGCCGCCGGTTCGATCGGCTGTTGAGGGGCGTCGGGCGAGGCGGGAGCGACGTTGCCGCCGGGGCCGGTCGACCATGTGATGGAAGGGATGCCCTGCGGGTTCGTGCCGATCACGGAAATGCCGCGATCATTCTTGAATGGAAATCCGTTCATGCGCAGACCGCCGACCGATTGCTTGCCGGTGACGATGATCAGCGCGTTCTCGCCGGCGTAGGAAAGCGCCGTCGCCACCGCGCGATCGAGCTCGATCATTTCCCGGAGCACGCGCTCGCCTTCGTTGGCATGGGCGGCCTTCGTGATGAGGCCGGCATCCACGACGAGGAAGTAGCCCTGCGGATTGTATTGCAGGAGCTGGATGGCCTTGCGCACGAGGTCGGAGAGCAAGGGCTGGGGACCGCTGCCTCCGGCAATGTCGGCGTAGTCGAGGTTGCCCGGGGCAAACAGGCCGAGAATCCGTGGTGCCCGCCAGGCGGGGATTTCCAGCATTTCGCCGCGTGTCCGAACGATATCGTAGCCGCTGCGACGCATTTCGAGGATGAGGTCGCGACCGTCGGTGCGGCTTCCTTCCTTCGACTCCGGAAGGAAATCAGCAAGCCCGCCGCCGAGGGCCACGTCGGGCTCTGTGCGGAGCAGCTGAAGCGCGAGATCGCTGTGGTTGAGAGGGTCGGACGACTTCGCGTAGAACGCCGCGAGGGTGGAATCGGTGAGCGAGGCATTCGACACCAGTCCGACGGATCGGCCGCTTTTTTGCGCGAGATCAAGAAGTGACGTGAGCGGCTTCCCGGCGGCGTCCATTGCGAGAGAGCGGTTGTTCACCTTGCGCCCGGTGGCGATGGCGCTGGCGGCGGCGGCGGCATCGGGCACCGCGAAATCGTTCGCGTAGGTGGTGAGCAGGGCGAGGTTGGGAAGGTGCTCGAGGGAAAGCCGGTTGTGCGCGCCGTTTTCGTAGATGCGCGCCGGCGTGAGCGTCCCGGGGGTCAGTCCGTCGCCGATGAAGAGGATGATTGCGAACGGTTTCTGAACAACCCAGTTCGTGTAAAACAGGAAGCCGGCGGCGGCAAAGGCAAGAAGGCAAAAGAGCGCGATAAGGCGGTTGCGCAGTTTCTTCGACATGAGCAGGTTGTTTCCATCACAGTGACGTGCGATTGGCAATCACTTGCGGGTTGCGAATGTCGCACGACTCTCGTAGAAGTGCCATCCACTTACCCCGTGGTGTAACGGTAACACAGAGGCCTTTGGAGCCTTTATTCATGGTTCGAATCCATGCGGGGTAGCCAGTTCTTCGCGCGCGACGGGCGATTTTCCCGATGGATGTCGCGGTTTTTGGTTGAGCGGCGGCGAAGAGCATGCATTCTATGTCGCTCCCGGATTTCCCGGGCGGTTTTCGCCGACGTAGCTCAGGGGTAGAGCAGCTCATTCGTAATGAGCGGGTCGCCGGTTCAAATCCGGCCGTCGGCTCCATACTCACTGAACCGCATGAATAAAGGATCTGCGGGCGATTGGTGAGGGGAGTTTCAACGTAAAATTGCTCCTGAAATCTCGCTTGGTGCCCTATAGGTGCCCAAAAAAACCTTGCATTGGGCAATCGTTTCCATTCTATTGCATTCGTTCACTGGTGAGTCAGTGAACCGGCAATCTCGCCCGGAGTAATCAACCGGACACGCCGAAACGAGAAAACAGACCCGCAGGCCGAAAGGCTGAAGCGGGATGAAGCCAGCGATGGATAGCGTCGGTGTGATAGCCGGCGTGACAAGGACTCACCCTTCCATTGCTGGCTTTTTCGCTACCATGAACAAAGCAAACCTCGGCCTGCTGTCGCTGGCCGTGATCCTGAACGAAGCTGCACGCGCGGCTTTCAACCTCAACGTCAACGCGGGAGGTGCGCGATGAAATTCGCAAACATCATCCCGATTCAACTCGTCATCGAGAAAAACGGAATCCCCACAGGCGAAACCTGCGACGTTGAATTGCCACGCAATGAATACGTCTGGTGCCGCCGGGCGATTCGCAAATTAGGCCTGCCCCCGTTCGAGCATGGCGGATTTTCCGCCATCATCGCGGCTGGCCTGCAACTCGTAAATGCGGAACGGGTCGCAGAAAACGCGGGAGGCGCACGATGAAAACGCTTACCCTCACCGTCAGCGACGAATTCGCGAAGAACCTCGAAACCCTGCGCGACGTCTTCACCCCGGAAGATCAGGATGCAGGCCGGGCGCTCGACGCTCTCACCGGCTGGCATCTCAAAAACTTGATCGCCGACGATGCCGACAACCTCAAAGAGGAAGTTGATCGTTGGACCTTCGCCACGATCAAAGAGGCGAAGGCGGCCGGCAGGAAGATCAGCGCGCTCTTGGGCGAGGAGGCGCCCTACACGTGGGCGTTCAAGAGCGACCGAAAGTCCGGCCCCTTCACGCTCGTTCCCCTGCAAAAGAAGGAACACCAGGAAATCTGGGATGCGTGCAGCGCCCGCGAGATCGACTACGACGATGCGAAATACATGGTCGGCGCGCGAATGCGTGAATCTGGTCTGTCCGCCATAGATGCGCTCGATCAACTCCTAGACGAGCAACGCAAGCGGAAGGGATCGGCCCAGCTCGCCACCGCCTGACCCGTCCCGACACGAGAACGCCCGTGGTGAAGCTGTGAGGCTCGCCACGGGGCCCGTTCCCGATTGACCGCCCCAATGAATAGGAGTATTAGTCGCTCAACCTCAGCGAGGCTGTGGCTATCCGAAAGGAAGTCACGTGAGAACGCTGGCACCCGGCTGGGCACTCACGAACCAAGAGTTGTTTCCATGACTTGGCATGGCGCGGCAATCCGGGAACCCCGCAAGGGGTGTGTCTAAACAAACTGAACCGCGAAAAATGAACACAGAAACATTGCCACAATCGGAAGCATCGCGAGAGGCACGTCTTCGTCGCGCTGCGAGAACTCAAAACCTTATCCTGCGCAAATCTCGCACTCGCGATCCTTGGAAACCCGGATGGGGAACGTATCAGCTCGTCGACTTCAACAACCTGCTCATCGCGGGTGATTCCCAAGCCTGCAACGGCTACGGGCTATCCCTTGACGACGTAGAGCGCGCATTGAACGAATAGCGTAGTCGGAGCCCGAAACGCCCCGCCGTGGCCCTGTGAGGCTGCTGGCGGGGCTTTCTTTGCCCGTGGGCGTAGGGGGAAGCGACTACCTGATCGCCTTCTGCGGCAGACGCGCATCGTGCATCGAGTAAAGTTCGTCGAGCTTTGCGGCCATGCGGTCAACTGTCGCCTCGAGGGAGCCCTTACCACCGCCGCCACCTCCGCCAGTCCCTCCCTGCATCATGTCCTCCTGTGCTTTCTTGCCGTCAGCCATCATGTCCTGCCTCGCCTTCATGGCCGCGCTCTTTGGGTCCATGCCCTGCGATTGATATTCAGCAGCAAGCGCCGCCTCTTGTTTGGCGGCCGCGTTCTGCTGGCGAAGCTCCTCCGCTGATGTTGAGCGGTTAGGCATACGCCTCTCACGCGACGCGCCAAACGTTTCGTCCGCCTGTCGCTCTGCCGCGGACTGTCCGGGCTCGCGCGCCGTGGAACCGATGCCGCGAGCGCGCCGGCGCATCTCGCGTTCCGCCGCCTCCGCTGCCGCTCGCTCGCGTTGACGAAATTCGCCGAGCTTGCCGGTGAGCATCTGCCCGGTTTCGGGGTCGAATGTCGCCGGATCTGCAAGAAATTCGTCGAGTTGTGTCTGCTCTTTGAGCGTTCCGGGCGGAATCTGAGCTTCCGGAGGAGGCGTGTAACTTCCGCGGCCGCCACCGCCACCTCCGCCGCTCGGCGCTGGTGCCGGCTGGTTTTTCTCGGCCGCCTTCTTCTCGAGCCGCGCGATCTCGGCGTCCTTTTCGGCAAGCTGCTTCTCAAGCTCGGCGCGCTTCACCGGGTCGCTCTCGCGCTTGATCTGCTCTTCGATCGATAGGCGCTCGCGAGCCAGCATCGTGCGTTTCTCCTCATCCGCCGCGGCATCGTAGGCCATGTCCCTGCGAATCCTGGCCGTGTCCGCTTCGATCTTCTGAACCTCGGCGGCTACCTTGGCGCGCTCCTCGCCGGCCTTCGCTTCCTCTTCGGCGCGGTGCTTCGCCGCTTTCTCGGCAAGCATTTCGTCGGCCTGTGCCTTCGCCGCTGCAAGCGCCCGTTGAAAGTCGCGCTCCTCAAACTCTTGTTGAGCCTTCTTTCCCGCGGCGGTGCGTGCGCCCGCTCGCTGCATCCCTACGGTCTGCTTGGCCGGGCTAAAGTTCGCGGAAACCCGATCGGCAATCCCTCCGTCCACGCCGCTTTCCACGAGCGCGTCGGCGATGCGGGTTTGAAACTGCGTTTTAGGAGTGGCGGAAAGCGCGGCAATGGCGGCTCCGCCGGCCTGCTTCATCGTGCGAACAAGCGACGTCCAGGCGTCATTTAGTGCCTCGATGTCGCGAATCTGCGCGCGAGAAAGCGTCTGGACGGATTGGAAGTCCGTGCTGACCTGTTCGAGGAATGGAAGAATCTCTGTTCCAGATTTTCCGAAAAGAGCCATCGCTGCGGCAGACTGCCGGGCCGGGTCGTTGAGATTCGTGAGCGCCGATGCCACGTCCTTGATGGCCTGCTCGGGAAGCTTGTGGCGAAGCTCATCGGCAGACAGGCCAAGGTCGGCCAATGCCTGCGCACCTTCCCGCGTCATCCCGAATTGAATCTGCCGGTTGAACCGGTCGTAGGACTTCACGACCGCGTCAATCGAGGTGCCGGCAAGCTCCGCGTTGGCCGCGAGATTCTGCATCATCCGCGCACCGATCCCCGTTCGGCTCGCGGTTTTTCCGATCCCGTCGAGCTCCTCCGAGACGTTGCTCAGGAACCTGGTGGCGAATCCGACACTGGCGACCGCAGCGCCAATCCCTGCGATGGCGGCCGTCACGCCCTTCCATCCCTCCATCAGCTTGTTCGTCTCCTCGCGCTGCTTCTTCGCCTCGCGCCCGAGCTGCTTGATGTTCTCCTTAACCTTCGCGGTGCCGGCAATCAGCTTACCCGTCTCCGCGTCGAGTTCGACGACGATGCGATTCGCGCTCATCGCAAGCCTGCCTTTCCTTCGATCTCCTCTGCGAGTGCCGCAAACTCATCGACCCGCCGCGCCGCCTCGTGAATCCGCGGCTCCATGATCTGCGTCACGACCGGACCGGCCTTTTTCAGCACATCGCGAAGTTCTCGGATCTGCGCCGCAACGCGCTTCCGGTGCCAGCGAATGACGGTCTTCGCGGCGAGCCAGAAAAGCCACCGGCCCGGAAATGGCGCGGGGGTCCATGTCTTCTTTGGTTTCTTAGGACGCACGAGCACGTGGTCGTCGTTCAAGTGCGGGCGGAAACCCGGCGCGTCGCCGTTGTGAGCGTTACTGCACATCGGGTCCGTGGCGTGAAAATTCATCATGTGGCGTTCTCGAATCGCTGGCCGCTCCAGTGATTCCATGCGGCCTCGCGGTCGCGCATAGCCTCGGGCGGAATGACATCGGCAACTGCTTTGTTGTCGTCGGCGCGCTCACGTTCCTGCTCGCGCTGCAACCGTTCCTGGCGGATGCGGACGGATTTCTTCTTCATGGTTCAAAAAGGGAGCGGCGACGGGGGGAACCCAAGCCGGAGCAAACCACCCCGCCGCCGCAAATGGAAACTCGCCGGAGTGCGCGAACGGGCTCCGGGCCGCCGAGTGAAAATAATGCTCGCGCTGCATTGTTCTGCCTTCTCAGGCCCGCGTGAACTCGACGATCTGCCCCGACAAGAAAAGCGCCCTTGGCGAACCTTTGCCCGTTCGGCCGATTTCACGAAATCACCCCATCCACGTCTGTGATGTAGCTCCGCGGTGCCGCCTTGCGCTTCGCGAAGTGTTTCCAAATGTCCAAAACCGTGAGCGCAAGCGGGTCTTTGCCGCTTTCCGCCGCCGCGATCCGGCGCGCCTTGTCGAGTGAACTCGGCATGAAGAATCTCGAAATTTCCTTGAGCGGCGTGTTCGGCGGAACAGGCTCGTAGGCTGTCGATCCAATGGCCATCGCGTATTCCACGGGCGAGAGTTCAATGACGCTGCCGCGCTCGAGGAGCTGCCCCTTAGAGCCGCGGACGTGGATTAGCTTCAAGAGCCGGACTTTCGTGTTCACGAGCCCAAGACGCCTGAGCTTGTTGTTCGCGGCCACGAGGGAGTCGGGATCGCCGTTGATGATTTCAAAGGAGCATGGAACCCTGCTCCAATGTCCGGCAATCGGTCGATCCGGTGCTGGAGCCCAGCCTTGAGCGTCAGGCCACGAGTTCGCGTCCGGCGTATAGGGTCGGCCCAGCTTGCGCTCGGCTTCGATTCGCGCCGTCTCGTCCTCGATCTCAACGAGGCGCTGCTTTTGCACGCGGACGCTCGTTTTTTCGCCCGCGGGGCTGTCCCATTCGGTAGCGGAGAATGTAGTTTTCATGGCAAATTATTGGTTTCCGGCGTCCGAGGAGCGGGCAAAGGCGGACCCGTGAAGCGGGGCGAAATCGAGGTATGCGTTCGCCACGATCTCGACTTGGTTGTGGAGCGAGCGGGTGTAGCCATCCACCACGATCTCGACGTGGAAGGTGTGAACCCAGAGCTGCCGAAAATCTCCCAGGAGAACACGATGCTCGGCCGCGAAGGTGGTTTCGTGCGGAACGCCAATCTCCTTCGCTGCGGACCATAGCGACGGGGTTCCGTCACCGGAGCTGAACGTGGAGATCATCCGCCACTTGCTCGCGGTAGCCGGAGACACGCACCACGTCAAAGGTCCGCTGACCTTCGCATTGCGGACCGCCTGCGAAAACTCTTCGATGTCTGGGAGCTGCGCGGCCCCGCCGAACGTCACGGCGACTGGAACAGCCGGATGGTAAAGGAGCCCGAGCGGCGTCCCTTCACTGCCGGAGCCGCCGAGAATCGCGCCGTCGATTGCTTCGGCGAGAGCCCGTCGCAAGTCGCGTTTGATCGCCTCCACTCCGTCCGGAGCCTGAAAGAGGAGCTGCTTGGAAGCCCGGACCGCGCACCCGACGCGCTTTGGTGTGAGCTTCACCGCTTCGGTTTCCAGGTCAACGAGTGGGGCCGCATCATTCTCGGCAAGCCACGCTGCAACCGCACCGGACGCGACAATCGGCGCAACGGCGTTGCCTTCGCCCTGTTCGGTCGCGATGGGATTGAGCCGCGCAATCAACGATTCTTCGGAAAGCGCGCCGATGATGCCGATCGGCTGGCTGTCGGAGACGTGAGCCCCGCCCTTCGCGTGAGAGGTTGCCGCGAGGTCGCGGACCTCGATGCGACCGGATGAGATTTGGTTATCCCTTGCGACCTTGAGCAAGGATCGGAATGAAGTGCGTTCGAGTGTGTGCATGTCTCTACTAGTGCGGAGAAACGGACGGCATCGCCCGCGGAGCCTGTATTTATGCGGGAAGGCGGGCGGAAGTTACGGCCTTCCTTTCATCGTCCGGACGATCGCCGGGAACGCTGTCCCAAGGACCCGTGCTTCGGGTCCTTACTTGATAGCCTCTTACGGGTGTGGGTTCTGCGGTATCAAACCAGCGCCAGAACTCCCCGAAAATCTCCACAAATAGGTCATAGCCCGAACTCCTTCCGTGCCCGCTTCACGCACTTCTGGATCGTGCTTTGATCGACGCCGATCGAGCACGCCGCGCTGAAGGTGTTGGTCATCCCGAGCACGACCTGAAGCGTCGCGAGTCGCGCGAGCTTGCGCTTCGGGGCGCGGGGTTCGTTGATCCATGCGAGCGCGTGAGCGACGGCAGGGACGACCAAGCCCTCGATCTCGGGGGATGAGGTGGATGAATCATCCAACTCGCCCGGTTCGGACCATCCGAGCACGGCGTCCATGTCCTCGGGGTCTTCGGTCGGTCCTCGGAATTCCTCGTGGTATGCCTCCCGTTTCGTCATGGCTTGGCGGCCCTCTTGGCTTCGGCCTTCAACGCGCGCTTCAAACGTCGGCGTGCGTCGGCGTCGAACCATCCGACCTTGGCCTCGGCATAGTTCTTCACGTCGCGCTGCCACTCGACCGCGATCAGGACGACCGATCCGGGATTCGATTCGAGCCTGTCGAAGAACGGTGCCAGCTCGTCGGGGGCTGGAAGGCGGGGAGGGATCATAGCCGTCTCAGCGCCTCCCCCGCAGTCGTCGCGATTCCGGTTTTCTGGAAATCCCGTTCCGCGACACTCTTGTTCGGGCGGGCGGTAAGGAACTCGTCCACGATGTTGTCGCGCTCGATCAGGGCGTCAGTGTCGAAGTCTGGATACGGCTTTGCGGCCCACGCCTCAAACTCCCGGCGTCTAGCAGTGCGGACGTGCTCGCGGGGATCTGTGGATTTGCTCTTCTTGTGTTGAGAGCGTTTCCCTTCCGGCCATTCCTTTTTCTCGTGACAGGCCTTCGCGTATCCCCGTCGGCTCTTCTTGATCACGCCCTCACGATCCATCTCGATGATGCGGAGGAGTCCGTCTCTCGGCATTCCCTGCCGTTCACCCCAATCCAAAAATTCCTCGTCCTCGTCCTTCACCGCCGCCGGCTCGGAAACCTCGGGAGCGTCGCACGCGCCCTCGCGCGGAGGAGGAGGATTCTCCTCTGGTTCTGGATTCTGATTCTCCTCTGCTTCTGCTTCTGCTTCTGCCTCTGCTCTGCCTCTGGGTTTAAGGGGGGCCTTAAGGGGGGCCTTAACCCCTGCCTTAACCCCGTTCTTTTTAGGAGTAATTTTCGGGTTTCCGCCGAGCTTCCCTAGCTCGCGCTGCTGCTCTCGGAACGCATGATCGCGCACCATGCGACGCGAGAAAATCACCCCGTTTTCGTCACGAGAAAACACGCCGTTTGCGTCGAGTTCGGCGACCAATACGGACACGATTTCGCCGGATTCGCCAACGATTCTCGCGAGCTGCTGGTTCGTCATCGCGCGACCGTTTATCACGAGGAATCCATGCCGTTCCGAGTCGTGCATGATGGACAGCATCTCGACCCACAATCCGCGCGCGGCGAGGGAACAGAGCTTCAATGCCGGATCGTTGCGATGGTCCGAAAAAAAGAACTTCGTCCACGGCAAACGGCCTTCACGCGACTTGACATTCGTTCGATTGTGGTCGAACTTCGCATCGCGTATTTCGACGGGGCGGCTTTCCTGACCGGGGGCCGCCCCTTCTTTTTCGAGCTGGTGCATCAGGCCACCTCCCGCGCGTTAATCGTCCGGCTCGCGATGAAGTCCGCGACCGCCTGCCGCGGAATCCGGCAAACTTTATATGACAGCCGAACCTTCGGGAGTCGGCGCTTTGCTAGGAGTTGATCGACGTATCCGACGGTGACGCCTCCAAGCATCTGCGCCGCCTCGGCCTTCGTTATCAGTTCGTTGGCATGTGTGAACATGCCTGTCCTATTTACGCACAATCTCGAAGACAGCGAGAGTCTCCGGGTTGCGTTGAAAGGGCCTATTTCTGCAACGAGGTGATTCCCATTCGGTGCAACTCGCCGCGAAGCGTGCCGACCTTTGCGTTTAGCTCTGGAAACTTTTTCTCCAAGAACGCCACAAGCGAAGCCTCTGCGCAGAATTCATCGCTTAGGACGCCAGATGCGCGGGCTTCCATACAGCCGATCCAAATACTGAATTTGCGGTCGATATCTGGTTTGCGCCCTTTTCCGGAGGCAACTTGGTAGGGAACCCATGTCTGAATCTCAGGTTGAAACCCATGGGCGGGAAAAGTTGTCCTCGGAAAGCTCTCGTCAGCCAGTCGGGCTCCGGCGGCCCACCATTGGCATTCTCCGATGACCAACTTCCACTCACTTGGCTCCCATTGGTATGCGCCGATCATGGCGTTAAAAGTGCCCTCTGCTTCAGGCTCAAAGATTCTCACGCACCCCCCTTCGACATAACCGGGGGACCCCAATAATTGCCAATGGCACTTATTCAGGAGCGTGCACAACCCGAGCTTCCCGTCAATTTCTGCGGTTCGCTGAAAGGCGAAATACTGGTTCTCCGAGAGTATCACGCCACCGCCTCCCGCTTGAACGCCACGACGTTCTTGCGCTTGCCGGGCATGATCGCCCAGAACTTCCGCGCCTCCGCCTCCGTCATGGCCTTGTGGTAATGGTCCCAGAGCGTCGAGGAACTTTTGTGCCCTAGATTGTCTCGAAGCCTATGCTCGTCCTTGTGAACGGCGAGCCATGCGCTCGCGTAGGTGTGCCGCATTCCATCCTGAATCCACGCGACGCCTGCGCGAGCCCTGACGGCCTCCAGTCGCTTGCGGAGATTCTTCCGATCGACGATTGCGCCGGCTCCGGGACCGATGTAGGCGAGCCATGCGGCGAGGGTGTCGTTGATTTCGACGACGCGGCGGTGGCCGGTCTTCGTGATGAGGCTGGGCAGGACAATCGAACGCTCGGAAAGGCGAACCATTTCCCATGTCACCCGCTGCAACTCGTCCGGGCGGATGCCGGCGAAGAATCCGAGAACGTGATACGCGAGAAGGTCGGGAGCCTCGCTCGCTTTCAAGATCGCGGACACGGCTTCCGCGGTGAAGGTCTCCACCTCGCCGCCGCCGATGGATTCACGGGAAACGTTCTTCGTCGGATTCAACGACACCCATTTCCGGGGGGCCTCCATGCACCATCCAAAGAACGCGGAGAGGATCGAAAGTGAAAGCGTCCGCATGGCCGGCGTGAGGTCTGAGCATTCCGCATCGATCATCACGTCGGAGATTTCGGGCAAGGGGAGGGGATCGAAGCGGGAGAAGTGAGCGAGCCGGGTTGCCGTCGTGTTCTGATATTTCGTGCTCACCGGCCGGCCCTTGATCGTCTTTTTCGCAAGGTGGGCTTTGTAGGCTTCCACCGCCTTCTTGAACGTCGTGCTCGCGTTGTTCGCCTCGTGGCGCGCGATCCAATCGCGGGCAACCTCGTTGAGCGATACCCGGAACGGTGCCAGCAACGCCAAGGCTTGCGCCGCCTGCTCGGCGTCTGCGGGGGATAGAATCCCACCGCCAGACGTTCCAAAATTCTTCAACCTGACTCGCTGCTCGTCGGCGAAAATCTCCGCCTCGGCTTTCGTCGGGAAAAAATACCGGGCACGCTTCCCCGTCTCGCTCAGGTTCGCGGGGATCTCAAGTTTCCACGGCGCGGAACGCCCAGGAACCTTGATCGGGCGGAGTGCAACGCGCTTCGGCATGTGGGCATAGTGCCCTATGGTGCCCAAAACACAAGCGCGAATGTGTTAGAATGAAAACGAAGAACCTAGAATCTATCAGTGTTAGCGGGCGATTGACACAGGGAGGACGGTTTATTCGTAATGAGCGGGTCGCCGGTTCAAATCCGGCCGTCGGCTCCAATGCGTGTCCGGCATTTCCTTTTCGCCGACCGGCTCCTATCGCGTGGAAGTTTCAATGGTTTTGCCGCTGGTCCATTGGGTCCCATGCGGTTCTTGACGTATACGGTGTAGTTGCTAACGAATCCGGGCAGGAAAATCGTCCCATCATGAAGCTCAAAGCGGCCGCCTCCATCATTGTGCTCGTCCTGCTCAGTCTTAGCAGTTGCAAGAAGGAGGAGCCGGTTGTCGAGGAGGTCAGCACGCCTGAGCCGACGCCCGTGGCGACGCCAACACCCACGCCGGCACCGACCCCTGAGCCCACGCCGGAAGCGACTCCCGAGCCCACCCAGGAACCTGTGGTCGAGCATTCGTATTACCTGAAACGGCGCATTTCGGTTTCGACGGACACCGGTCTGATGGGCTTCGATGCGGGCACCGAGGTTGAATTGTTGTTTGAAAACGCAGGTCGCGCAACGGTTGCCATCGGCGACACGGAGTTCGAGGTCGAGACAAGTGATTTGACGACGGACCTGACCTCGCTTTCTGAGATTCTTGCGAAGCAGGACGCGGCCGCAGCCGAGCGTATCCGTATGCAGAAGGAGAAGCTTGAAATGGAGAAGGCACGGCGTGAGCAGGTTTACGAGGAACGCGCGGCAGCTGTCGCTACCCAGACTGCGAGAATGAACGTTGCTGCGATGCAGCAGCGGCTGAGCCAGCTTAGCATTCAGATCGAGCAAATAACGGCGCGACGCACTCAACTCGAATACGATCTGAGGAAGTTCAAGGACCCGGCCGCAGTGCCTGAAGGCCGTGCGAAGCTACAGGAGTATCGTCAAATTCCTCAGACTCTTCGGAAACTCCGCAACGAGGAATACCAGCTTAAGCGCCAGATTCGGCAGGCCTCGTTGAAATAGAGCTCGCGCCCGGCGAATTGACTCGGAGGTTCGCGTTCGCGTAGCCTCCGGTTCCCCCTCATGAGACAGGTCATTTTCTTCGTCGTCGCGCTCATCGTGCTAGCATCCTCGATTTCCCACCTCTTCGCGCAATCCTCGCATGGACCGGAACGCGCGGTGACTCCCGCGATCAAGGACGAGCATCGTCACCAGGAGTTTCTGCAGCGGATCAAGGAGGGGCCGGTCGCCCTTCTTTTCCTTGGCGATTCGATCACCGACGGATGGCGCGGGGACGGAAAGGAAGTCTGGAAGAATTTCGAGAAGTATCGCCCGGCGAACTTTGGCATCGGTGGCGACCGCACCGAGCATGTGCTCTGGCGCATTGAAAATGGCGAACTCGATGGCATCGATCCGCGGGTGACGGTCATCATGATCGGCACCAACAACATCGGCCACGTCCCGCCGGATGAACCCGCGTGGGCGGCGGCGGGAGTGGAGAAGATCGTCGACACGGTGCACGCAAAACTTCCCCGCACGAAGATCCTGCTGCTGGCGGTGTTCCCGCGCGAAGGCAAGGACTCGGAGCGCCGCAAGGCCACCGAGCAGATCAACGAGCACATCAAGGCGCTCGGAGATCGTGACTACGTGGAGTTTCTCGACATCAACGAGGTGTTCCTCGACGAGAATGGCGAGATCCCAAAGGACATCATGCCCGATGGCCTTCATCCCAACGCGAAAGGCTACGAGCTCTGGTATGCGGCGATTGAACCGAAGCTCGAGGAGATGATGCGCTGAGCGGGCGCATTTTGTTTCCGCGCTGGTTTTCGATCTGCTAAGCACATCCGGCATGGGCTGCCATGTCGTGGATCATCCATTGGTGCGGGCAAAGCTGACGGTTCTCCGCGACGAACGCACGGGTCTCACGGCATTTCGCAACGCGTTGCACGAGCTCAGTCTGCTCGTTGCCTACGAGGCGTTGCGTGACCTGGAAGAGGAGGCGATCACGGTTCGCACGCCGCTTCGCGAATGCCACGGATCGAAGGTGCGCCGGACGATTTTTCTAATGCCAATCCTGCGTGCCGGCCTTGGGATGGCGCAGGCTCTGTCGCAGGTGCTGCCCGAGGCGCCGGTGGGGCACATCGGCATGTTCCGCAATGAAGAGACGCACCAGCCCGAGCCTTATTATTTGCGGGTGCCGCCGGGGATCGAGGAGGCGGAGGTCGTGTGCGTGGATCCGATGCTGGCGACGGGAAACAGCGCCGTGTCGGCCATCGAGCAACTCAAGCAGGCCGGCGCGAAACGGCTCCGGCTGGTTTGTGTGATCGGCTGTCCGCAAGGCGTCCTGCGCATGACGGAGGCGCATCCCGACGTGCCGATTTATCTCGCGGGAATTGACGAAGGGCTCAACGAGCGCGCTTACATCGTGCCAGGCCTTGGCGACGCGGGCGATCGCTATTACGGGACGTGATGCGTCGTCAGTAGGGGCGCATGAGGATACGCGCCTCGGGATCGAGCTGACGCTCGGTGCGATAGATCAATGGCGGGCTCATCGACCGCAGCTCGTAGCCGGTCAGCACAAACTCCGGATAAAATCCATCGCTGGCCGGTTCGTAAACCATGTCGCCCGAGAAGTAACCGGTGAACTTGTATTCGAAGTTATTGTCGTAGCCGATGTTGTTGGCGGCGCGATCCGGGGCGAGCATCTTCTGCTCGTTGAGCATGACGAGTTTCGCGGTGTTCCAGGGCTTGCCCGGTTCGCGCACCCAGCCCCACATCTTGTAGTGCTTTTTGTAAAGTCGGCGCGCGATGAAGTAATCCCCCGGCGGCTCGAGCTTGATCGAGGCGTTCATCGCCTGGCGACGAATCTCCGCGTCCGACTGCAGCGTTTCGCAGCCTTGGAAGAAGGCCAGCAGGGCGAGGGAAAGAACCGGAAGCGCGCGAAGGAACCTCATACGAATGGGTTCGCAATAACACGCCCGGGCGCGGGACGGAAGACTTTCACCGCGTGATTGTCGCGGCGCTCAGCTGGCCGTGAAGGCCTACGACAGGAACCAGCGAGAGCCCGGGTGTCTCGCGCCTCGCAAGAACTCCGCAGATGAGCTGAAACACCGTGGATGCGGCGAATGCTTCACCCAGTGCCTGTCCGGGTTGCAACAAGTGGCCGGGAAGTTCGGAGACGATGCCGTCGAAACGGGTGCCGGATGCCGGGGAGATGAGCAAATCGGGAGTGCGATCCCCGCAAAGCCTGGCAACAACGTCCTTCATTGCACGCCGTCCATCGGGGATCGTTCGATACGTGCGGCACGTCGGAGGGCAGTCGATGCGGACATCACCATCGCGTCCAAGCAACAATGCGCCCGCACCCTCGCTGAAAATCACAGGGCGGTAATTCCACGTGGCGTATCCGTCGCAAATGATCCAGTCGGCTTCCTCGGCGGCCACAACGAGGCAGCGATCGCAGGCATCGGACTCGAGGAGTTCGATGGCCGCGGCGACGGCGTCGATGCCGGCCGTTGCGTCATTGACCATGGTGGAGACGGTGCCCGCGATGCCGAGGGCGGCCGCGACATGGCTGGCCGGCGCATTGTAAACGGTCTCGGGAAAGAGGAGGGGACTTCCGGAATGCGCGCCGCGTTCCGCGACATCCGCGAAGAACCGCCGCGTGTAAATGACGCCGCCATTCGTGGTCGCGAAGAGAAGTGCCAGCCGGTCGTTGCCGGCAGTGTGATCGGCATCGCGGCATGCGTCCATTGCCGCGGCGACCGCCATGTGGGAAATCGCACTCGACCGCCGAAGACGTGGCTGGCGCGCGGTGTCGGAGAAAAACTGCTCATCGACCCGGCGGACGGCATGCGGCGTGCCGGTAAAGGGATTCTTCAGTTCCGAGACCGGCGCGGATATTCCATTTTTCAACGCCGTCCAAACGCCCTGCAAATCCCGACCCAGCGGAGTCACCCAGCCACAACCTTGAACGGCGACACTCATAAGGTGGCGAGGGCGAGGGTGGCATTCGAGCCACCAAAGCCGAGAGAGTTGGAGAGGACGCGTCGCGCGGCATGCGGCCGCGTGGTGTTTGCGACGATGTCGAGCGCGACGTCGGGATCCGGCGTGCGGAAATTGAGATTGGCGGGGAGAAAGCCCGCCCGCATCGCGAGCACGCAGAACGCGGCTTCGATGGCGCCCGCCGCGCCGAGGGAGTGGCCCATCTGCCCCTTTGTGCTGCTTATCGCGGCCTGTGGACACGTCGCAGCGAGCGCGCGGGCTTCGCAGGCGTCGTTGAAGGTGGTCGCCGTGCCGTGCGCATTCACGTAATCGACGGAGTCCGCGCTCCAGCCTGCGTCGGCCAAAGCGGATTCCATCGACGCTCGCGGTCCGCTGCCATCGGGGTTCGGCTGGGTGAGGTGAAAATTGTCATTGGCGGCGCCATAGCCCGCCACCTCCGCAAGGATCTCGCGGCCCGCGGCGCGGGCGGAGTCCAGCGATTCGAGCACGAAGACCGCAGCGCCTTCACCGAGCACGAGTCCGGTGCGTCCCGCGTCGAACGGCCGGCACTTGTCCCCGGTCGCCGCCTGCAGAGAGGAGAAGCCGGCAAAGACGAGCTCGCACAGCGCGTCGTATCCTCCGCAAAGGACGCGTTCGGCGCGGCCGGATCGGATCAAATGAAACGCGGCTCCGATCGCGTTTGTTCCGGAGGCGCACGCATTCGAGACGATGCGGATCGGCGCTTCGACGCCGAGTGCATCGAGCGCGTCGCGCACGGGTTGCTGCGGCACGTATTCGCGCACCCAGCGGGCGGCTTGCGGCGACCGCTCGCCGTGCAGGAACATGCGATAGAAATTTTCGCCGAATGTCATTCCGCCGCTCGTGGTGGCAATGATCACGGCATCGGGCGTGAAACGTCCGTGCAGGACGATCGCTTCGAGAGTCGCGGCGAGCATCATTCGCGATGCGGGATTCCATCGTCGCGAACGGGGAAATCCCTCGACGCCGCCGGGATCATCGACCTGACCCGCCGTCCGGCACTTGCATTGTGAGACGTCGAACGCGCGCACCGGCGTCACGCAATCGCGGGCCTCCCGCAAGGCTTCCGTGGTCTCGGTGCAATTGGAGCCCAGCGGGCTCACACACCCCATACCGCTCACCACGACTCTCCGACGACTCATCAGGATACGTTACGGGCAGCGGTGGGGAGTTGGCGGCAAAAATTATCGAACAACCCTTGCCTCGATCTGGCCATGCGGCGCGTCCTGAGGCGTGAAGGTGAGATTCGGATTCTCGATGCCGAATCGCGAGAGATCCGCCAGGAAGTAATGCTTGTTTGGCAGCGCGATGCGAATTTCGGAAATCGACGGCACCGCGGCGAGGGCCGCTTCGCCCATTTCGAAGATCGTGCGTTGCACCGAGGGGCTGAAACGTTCGACGAAGACTTTCAGCAATGCGCCGAGGACGGCGAAATTTGCGGCGGGAAAATCAATGTCCGTCGAGCTGAATTTCCATTCACTCTCGATGATCGTGGAAAGAATGCGGTCCGTCGCATCCTCGAGGGTCGTGAACTCCGAGCGGTGAAAGCCGACGAACGCCGAATTCGTGGAGTTCAGCACGAGCAGGTCGCGGATGCCCGAGATGACTTCGCAATCGTCGCGGCTCATCACGACCCGCGTGAAAGGCTCGCCCTTGCCGGAGGCGTGAAAGGAATGCCGGGCGGGATTTCCCTCGATCACCATGCGCTCCCAGCGACGTTCACGAATCTCGATGTGCACGCGATCGACATGCGCGTAGCGCTCGAGGAAGTGATTGCCGATGACCAGTGCGAACGATTCGATGCCCGGACCGAGATGCTGGTGGGCGAGCGCGATGACCGTGTTCTTGATGGTGTCCGTCGCCACGATCTGGGAGTTGTCGTCGCTGAGGTAGGATTTTTCGAAGTTTCCCTCGAGCAGCACGTCGGCCGAAACTTCGACGACCGACTGGCATTCCCCTTCGATGAATTTGCGCAGAACGCGCACCTTCTCCTTGCCGTAGCGATTCGATCCTAGCGTGGCCATTTCAGTTAAATGATAGCACCCGGCGTGCGGATTGTCGCTCATCGCGCAAAGAGTTGCGACATGGGTCAATTTTTCCGAAAAGGCGGCGTGCAAATCGGGGAGTTGAACGCTCTGGCGAGGGAGGAGTTTCTGGCGCGGCTTGAGGGCATCTGGGAGCATTCGCCATGGATTGTTGAGGCGGTGGTCGATCAGCGGCCGTTCGCGAGCCGGCAGGCGCTGCTGGCCGCGATGTGGCGCGTCGTGACTTGCGCGGACGAGGCGCGGCAGCTCGCGCTGCTGCGGGCGCATCCCGACCTCGCGGGGAAACTGGCGCGGGCGGGGGAACTCAGTGCCGAGTCGAGCGCGGAGCAAAGTGGTGCGGGGTTGGACCGGTTGTCGCCGGCGGAGTTCGACGAGTTTTCGGCGCTCAACAGCGCCTACACGGCACGGTTCGGATTTCCGTTCATCATCTGCGTGCGGAATCACACGAAGGCGTCGATTCTCGAAGAATTTCGCGGCCGGCTGGAGAATGACCGGAAAGCTGAGCTGAGCCGGGCACTGGAGGAAGTGCGGCAGATCGCCGCGCTGCGGCTTGCAGACCGGGTCAGGGAATGAGTATGGAGGAGGGGCCGGGCGATTGTGCTTCGGCGACCGGGGAAAGCCCGATCTGCGAATTCCTTTGATGGCCGGAAAACTCACGACTCATGTGCTGGACCTGGTTCGCGGCGGACCGGCCGCCGGAATGACCATCGAATGCGTCGATCAGCACGGCGAGGTCTTGAAAACTCTTGTCACAAACGCCGATGGCCGAACGGATGTGCCCGTATTCAACTCGGAGGAAATGCAGGTCGGAATCTTCGAACTGCGATTTCAGGTGGGTGCCTATTTTCGCGATCACACCGGATTCCTCGACATGGTCCCGGTGAGGTTTCGCATCATGGACGCGTCGCAGAGCTACCACGTTCCGTTGCTTTGCACGCCGTGGTCCTACAGCACGTATCGCGGGAGCTGAGGGTTGGATACGCGGGCCTGGGAGTATCTCGAGATCCTTGGGGGAATCACGGACGAGCTGCCGGGTCTCACGCGCACGTTTCTCTCGCCGGCCTTGGAGCGCGCGAAGCAGGTGGTGGCGCGCTGGATGGAGGAGGCGGGACTGACGGTTTTTGAGGATCAGGCGGGGAACCTGATCGGGCGATGGGATTGCGGAGATCCCCATGCCGGCACGTTCGTGGTGGGGTCTCACCTCGACACGGTTCGCGATGCCGGCCGATTCGATGGGGCGCTTGGCGTGGTGCTCGGAGTGCTCGCGGCGCGGCGGCTGAAGGGGGAGGGCGTCCGACGGTCGCATCATCTCGAGGTGGTCGGGTTTTCCGATGAGGAGGGCGTTCGATTTCAAACCACGTATCTCGGCAGCCGGCATTACTGCGGAACATTGGGTGAGCGCGAGAAGGCGTTTGCGGATTCCGAAGGCATCACGGTTGAACAGGCGATCGCGGCGCATCGTCCGCGATGGCCGTTGCCTCCGCCGCGCCGGGTGATCGGCTACGTCGAGGCGCATATCGAGCAGGGACCGGTGCTCGAGAAGAGTGGGCTGGGGCTTGGAGTGGCCACGGCGATCGCGGGGCAGACACGCGCCCGGGTGGTGGTGGAAGGCGAGGCGGGCCATGCGGGAACGACGCCGATGCATTTGCGGAAGGATGCGCTTGCCGGTGCGGCGGAATGCATCGTGATGATCGAGCAACGCGCGCGGGAGACGGACGGAATTGTGGCGACGGTCGGCGAGGTGAAAATCCGCTCGGCCGCGAGCAACGTGATTCCGGGCCGGGTGGAATTCACGATCGATCTTCGCTCCGCCGACGACTCAATGCGGGCCCGATTTTCTCACGAAGTTTTTGTGGAGATTGAGAGTGTCGCAAAGCGGCGGGGTTTGGCGGTGCAAATCGACCTTCCTCTCGACGCGTCCTCGACGAATTGCTCGCCGGTTCTTTGCGATCGACTCGCCGAAGTGGTTCGCAACCGACAGGGCATATGCCCGATGCTGGTGAGCGGAGCGGGACACGATGCGGTGGCGCTCGCGGAAGTGGCACCCACGGCGCTGCTATTTGTGCGTTGCCGCGGGGGGCTCAGTCATCATCCCGACGAATATGCCTCGCCCCAGGATGTCTCCGCCGCGCTCGATGTGCTCGTCGAGTTTTTGAAAGCGATTCCGGAGATCATTCGGACATGAACATGCGGGGTGTCACAACGAGCGAATTTTCCTCCGGCAATCCGCGAGTTTTTGGATATCTTCTTTGCCATGTCGGAGCTCACGCATCTGCCTGCCGAGCAGCGCTTCGAATCTCCGGAGGGCGGCGTGCTCGAGTATCGGCTCGATGGCAGGCGAATGCTTTTGACGCACACCTGGGTGCCGCCGGATCTGCGGGGAAAGGGCATTGCGGAGAAGATGGTGCTCGCGGCGCTGGAAACCGCGCGAACGGAAGGGTGGAAGGTCGTTCCGATTTGCGGATACGTGGATGCCTTTCTGCGCAGGCATCGCGAGTTCGACGACTTGCGTGCGGACGCGTAGCATGACGCATCTCCCCATGATGCACCCCGCCTTGCGACGCTTGTTTTTTGTGACTGCCGCCGCCGTGATTTGTGCGCAGTCGCTTCTCGCCGACGGACGAAACTGGATGAAGGAAATCCCGGATGACGCGCCGCTCTCATCGCTGGCGATTCCGGGCACGCACGATACGGGGGCGCTGTATGAGGATTTCCCGGGAACTTCGACCTGCCAGAATTTGACGCTCGAGAAGCAACTCGATGCGGGCGTGCGCTTTCTCGACATCCGTTGCCGGCGCGTGGGGGATTCGTTTGCGATTCACCACGGGATGGTGTTTCAGCGGATGAGCTTCGATGACGTGCTGGAGATCGTCTCGAAGTTTCTCGACGAGAATCCCTCCGAGACCGTTGTGATGAGCATCAACGAGGAGTATGCGGCGAAAGATCCCGCGCGTTCCTTCGAGGAAACCTTCGAGGAGTATCTGAAGCGGGATCCTGCGCGCTGGTATCTCGACGAGGAGCTGCCAACGCTCGGTGCGGTGCGGGGCCGGATCGTGCTGTTCCGCAGATTTGCCGCGGAGCGAACCAAAGGCATCGACGCCTCCCGATGGCCGGACAACTCCACGTTCACCGAGGGATTGATCCAGGTGCAGGATGAGTTCGACGTCAAAAGCAACGACGAGAAATGGCGCGCGGTGAGCGCGATGTTCGACGAAATGAAGCAGGGCGATCGCGGCGTGCTGCGCCTGAATTATGTGAGCGGCCGGCAGGAGGGGATGTTCGGTATTCCAAACATTCCCAAGGTTTCCAATGACCTGAACGCCCGGCTCGTGGACTGGCTGGAGAGGAACCGCCAGCCGTTGAGCGGGATTGTCGTGATGGACTTCGTCACGCCGCGGATGTGTGAGCTCGTGATTGCGCAGAACGCGCAACGTTGAGGCCCTTCAAAGCGACAGCCCGGCGAGACTCGCGACCATGGCGAGGAGTTCGGAAGGATTTACGGGCTTCGCAATGTGCATCTGGAAGCCGGCGTGCAGAGCTGCGATGCGATCCTGCGATCGGGCGTAGGCGGTGAGTGCGATGGCGGGGATGTTGCCGCCACGGTCCGCGGGGCGTTTGCGAATTTCGCGGAGCAACGCATAGCCATCCATTTCCGGCATGCCGATGTCGCTGATGATGACGTCCGGCAGTTGCTGGTCGAGCAACTGGAGCGCGGCTTGCGCGGAGTCGGCGACGGTGATGCTGGCGTTGTGCTCCTCGAGGAGTCGTCGCACCATTTCGCGGCTGTCAGCCGAATCCTCGACAAGAAGGACGTTCACATTTCGCAGGGAGGGTGCGGTGAGCGGGGTGGGATCCCCGATGGAGTCCAGCGCCTCGCGGGATGAATCGCCCGGATTTTCCGTGGGATGGATGATCCCGCGAGGAAGCGAAACCACAAAGGTTGCGCCCTGGTTTTCTCCCGGACTGGCTGCCGTGACCGTGCCGCCGTGCAATTCCACGAGTTGCTTCACGATGGCGAGGCCGATGCCGAGGCCGGAGAATCGGCGTGTTGTCGAGGCGTCCGCCTGCTGAAAGCGATTGAAGATGAGCGGAAGGAAATCGGCGGAAATCCCGATGCCTGTGTCGCTGATGCGGATCTCGACATGGGACTCCGCACGTGTGAGCGCGATCTGGATCCGTCCCTCCTTCGGAGTGAACTTCACCGCATTGTTCAGCAAATTCCAAAAGATCTGGCGAAGCCGATTCGGATCTCCGTGGGTGTGTCCAACGGTGGAATCGATGACCGATTGCAGGTGAATACCCTTGGCTTCGGCTCCGGGACGGATGGTCTCGATCGCATCGGCGAGAATGTCCGCGATGTCGACCGACTCCACTTCGAGTCGCACCTTGCCGGAGACGATGCGACTCAGGTCCAGGAGATCCTCGATGATCTGCGTCTGATTCCGGGTGTTGCGCGCGATGATTTCCAGTCCCTTCTCGAGATCCTCCGGTGAGCGGGAACGCTGGAGCAGGGTGGTCCATCCCATGATGGCGTTCAAGGGAGTGCGCAGCTCATGGCTCAACGTCGCGAGAAATTCGTCCTTCATCCGGCTTTGCCGTTCGGCCTCGAGACGCGCGCTGCGCTCGGATTCCAGGAGTTCCTGAATGCGTTCCTCCAGCAGCTTTTTGTCGTGGATGTCCGTATTCGTGCCGAACCATTTCACGATCGCACCTGTTTGATCGCGGACTGGTAGTGCGCGACCGAGGTGCCATCGCCACTCGCCGTCGGCGCGCCGGAGACGATACTCCATCTCGTAGGGGGTGCCGGTCTGCACGGCGTGATTCCATTTCTCGACGATTTCCGGAAGACGCGATGGTTCGTGGGTGCGCTGCCAGGATTCGTAGCCTACGGCGCCCGGCTCGATGCCGGTGTATTCATACCACTGCTGGTTGAAATACGAGACGTGCCCGTCGGGCTCGGCGACGAAGATCATCTGGGGCATCGCGTCGGCAAGGCGGCGGAAATTCGCCTCGCTGCGCATGAGTTCGCGGGTGACGCGGGCGCGCTCGATCGTCGCCCAGGCCCGTTCGATGACGACTTCGAGAAGCTGCAGGTCGTTCTGCGTCCAGTCGCGCGGCGCATTTTCGTGCACGGCCACCATTGCCACGAGCTGGCCGGCCTTGATGAGCGGCTGGCAGATCGTTGCGTGGATGGACAGACGGAGCAATCCGTCGCGGCCCTCGTCGTTCAACTCGTTGGCGACGTTCCGCAGGATGAGCGTCCGCCCCGCGCGAAGCGTCGAGCGGATCGTGTGGCCGAAGTCGTCGATACGATACAGGCCCTTGATGCTCTTGAAGCCGTCGCTCGTGTAATCTTCGCGGACACGGAAAGTGTTGCCGTCGGACTCGACAT
>Ga0182737_1000960_pt1 | contig 32319 bp, 26 predicted proteins | sample eDN5th30CBELigOP_FD_128878 | JGI IMG/M metagenome (GOLD analysis project Ga0182737, IMG submission 128878) | Enriched Organic Plus compost microbial communities from Emeryville, California, USA - eDNA 5th pass 30_C BE-Lig OP (version 2) (version 2) ... | reverse complement strand
GTATCGTTCCTGCTGCTGGCCGCGCCGGACGTGGCGATGGCGGAAGCGGCCATTGGCTGCGGCCTCAGCACCTTCGTCTTCATCTACGCCATTCGCAAAACCGGCGGCGGGGGCGCGCAATGATGGATCTGGCTGGCAGCCTCATTATCCTGCTGGGCGCCATCTTCCTGTTTTCAGCGGGCCTCGGCGTCCTGCGCATGCCCGACGCCTTCACCCGTATCCAGGCGGGCACAAAGGCCACCACCCTCGGCAATATCCTTGTGCTGGCCGGGCTGGCGATCCTTCATCCGGACTGGACCCTGAAGCTGCTGCTGGTCATCGGCTTCGTGCTGATGACCAACCCGGTTTCGTCCCACGCCCTGTCCCGCGCCGCCTGGCTGATACGGACGCCGACGGCGCCGTCCACCGGCGCGGACGCGCTGGCCGCGCACGAGGCCGGCGAACGCCTGGCGCGGGAGCCCGGGCCGGACGAGGACGGAGGACCGTCGCGATGATGAAGCGCGCCTTCGCCGCCCTTGCTGTCATCCTGGTGGGCCTGGTTTTCCTTCACATCGTTGGCGACTACGCCGAGTTGCAGGCGTTGCGCCCCCTGGCCCACTATTACGTCACCCAGGTTCCCGCCCAGCTCGGCGCGCCCAACGTCGTCACCGGCATCCTGATTTCATGGCGCGGTTTCGACACGCTCGGCGAGGTGGCGGTGCTGTTCATGGTGGCGGCGAGCATCGGCCTGCTGCTGCAGCAGGGGGACGGCCAGGAAACGACGTCGCCGGCGCGCCGGCCCGCCAGCGAACTGGTGGCCACTGGCGCCATGGTGTTGCTGCCGCTGATCTTCACCTTCGGCGCCTATGTGATCGTCAATGGCCATCTGTCGGCTGGCGGCGGCTTCCAGGGCGGCGCCATCGTCGCTTCGGGCGTGATGCTGATGCTGGTGGCGAACCCGTCCGCGACGCTCAACACGGCGCTGCTGGGCGCCATCGAATCGGCGGCCGGCGTGCTCTACGTCTGCCTTGGCGTGCTGGGGCTGTTCCTGGCCGGCGGTTTTCTTGATCCGCGCTTTCTCCCGAAAGGTCAGTTCGGCGCCTTTGTCAGCGCCGGGGCGATCCCGCTCATCTCCGCCCTGCTCGGCGTCAAGGTCGGCGCGGAGCTAAGCGTCATCATCGACAGGTTCCGCAGCTGAGCGAGGCGGCCATGAGCATCGGCGTTCCGGTTTCCACCATTTTGATGATCACCGGCTTTGGCCTGACGCTGACCGGGCTGTGGGGCATGCTGACCCACCGCAACATCATGCGCATCATCATCTGCTTCGTGCTGATGGGCACGGGCTTCAACATCGTGATCGTGGCGGGCGGCTATGTCACCGGGGCCACCGCGCCGATCATCGACAGGGCGCTGGGCGCCGCGGAGGCCGGCGCGCGCGCCATCGACCCTGTGCCCTCCGCCCTGGTGGTGACGGCCATCGTCATTGGCTTCTCCGTCACGGCGGTGATGCTGGCCTTCGCCATCCGCCTCTTCGCGGCGAAGAAAACCCTGTCGATCGACGCCTTCACGGAATCAAAATGGTAGCCGCCGCGTTCCATCCGCTCGGCATTTTCCTGTTCGGGCTGGGCGGTGGCTTCGCGCTGCCGCTATTGTACCGGCTCGGCAAGGGATGGCTGGCTGGCGGCTTTTTCCTGGCGCTCGGCGGCATCGCGCTGGCCAGCGGCGCCGGGCTTCTGCGCCTGCTGGCGGGCGAACCGGCCATCGAGGTGCTGACGGCGGGCGCCATGCCGCCGGTCTCCATAAACCTGCGCCTCGGGTTGTGGGAAGCGTTTTTCGCCGTCAGCGTCAATGTCACGGCGCTGCTGGGAGCCTGGCGCCTGTGGGACCGTTTGCGCGGCTCCTACGGGGCGCTGCTGCTCTACCTCATCCTGGTGATGGGGATCGACGGCATGATCATGACCCGGGACCTGTTCAACCTGTTCGTGTTCCTGGAGATCGTGTCGATCGCCACCTACGGCCTGCTTGGTTTGTCGCGGGCGCCGGCGGCCCTGGCCGCCGCCTTCAAATACATCATGGCGACGGTGGTGGCCTCCAGCCTGTTCCTCGTGGGCTCGGCGCTGCTGTACCATGTGGCCGGCACGCTCAATATTGACGCGCTGATCGCCGGCGCCGGGGCCCTGAGCCGTCCCATGGGCGTCACCGCCCTGCTGATGCTGCTGGCGGGCCTGCTGGTTGAGCTGAAGCCCTTCCCCGCCAACGGCTGGGGACTGGACGTTTATGAAACGGCGCCTGGCGGGATCGCCGCCATGGTTTCGGTCGGCGTCTCCGCCGGGGTGTTTTTCGCGCTGTTCAAACTGGCGCCGCTGTTCGGGGCGCAACTCGGCATCATCGCCTTTTCCGGGGCCGCCACCTTCCTGTTCTCCAATCTCATTGGCCTGTCGCAAACCCGGACGCAGCGCCTGCTCGGCTATTCCTCCATCGGCCAGATGGGCCTGCTGACCCTGGCCCTGGGCGCGCTGGCGCAGATCGACGCCGCCGACGCGGCGCCGCTGGTGATCGGCGGACTGTTCGTCAATCATCTGCTGGCCAAGGCCGGCCTGTTCTGGCTGGCGGAGACGCTTGGCATGGAGAGGACCGACAGCCGCGCCGGCCTGCGCAACCATCCGCTGGCGCTGGCGCTGCTTGGCCTGCTGATCGTCGCCATCGCTGGCCTGCCGCCATTTCCAGGCTTCTGGGCCAAGTGGGAGCTGGTGATGCGGCTCACCGCCGCCGGCGCGCATCACTGGACCGTGATCATCCTTCTCGGCTCCCTGCTGGAGGCCGCCTACATGTTCCGCTGGTTCGGCCTGACCCTGCGGCGCAACACCAGCGCCCGCGCCGGCCTTGTCAGCAACCCGCCAGCGATCAACGCCAGCCAGCTGGCGCCGCCGCTGGCGGCTGGCCTGCTTTTGCTGGCGGCCGGGGGCATGGCCGCCAGCATGGCCGGCGTCGCGACGTGGCTGTTCGCGCCCCTGGTTGCCGGCGCCGCCCTGCTGGCGATTGACGGCGTCCTGCCTGGCCGGGTGAAGGCCGTGGCCATGCTGCTGGTTACGCTGGTCGCCGGTTCATGGCTTGCCTGGCCCATCACCGGCATCGCCGCCCTGTTCGCCAGCCTGCTGCTCGCCGGCGGCCTCGTCATCGCCGCCGCCAGCCTGTATCGCGCCGACGCGCGACCCGGCTTTTATCCCCTGATGACCGTGCTGCTGCTGGCCATCATGACGCTGTTGCGGGCGCGGGACAGCCTGAGCTTCTTTTTCTCCTGGGAGCTTGTCACCCTCGCCAGCTATTTCCTGATCGCCCGCAGCCCCCGCGCCAGCCGCTATCTGCTGAGCTTCCTGCTGTTCTCGCTGGCGGCGGCGTATTTCCTGATGGCCGGCTTCGCCGCCGTCGCAGCGAACGCCGGCAGCGCGGAGCTTGCCGCCCTGCGCCTGCCCGGCGATGGCATGGAGGTCGCCTTCATCCTGCTGGTCGCCGGTTTCCTCATCAAGGCTGGCGTCCTTGGGGCGCATGTCTGGCTGCCTGGAAGCTACGCGGAGGCGGAGGATGATGCGTCGGCCATGCTCTCGGGCGTGGTCAGCAAGGTCGCCATCTACGGCCTGTTGCTGGTCACCTATCTGGCCATCCGCACGGAACTGAAGCTGGAGGCGGCGCATGTCATGGCGTGGATCGGCCTGCTGACGATTGTCGGCGGCGCGCTGATGGCGCTGCGCCAGCAGGACTTCAAGCGCCTCCTCGCCTTTTCCAGCATGAGCCAGCTTGGCTACATCATTATCGCCATCGCGCTGATGAGCCGGCTTGGCTGGGTGACGGCGCTTTACCTTGTCGCCAACCATCTGATGGTGAAGGGCATATTGTTCCTGGGCGTGGCCGGGATCATCGCCAGGACCGGCGCGCGCCGCTTCGCCAGCACGGGCGGCCTCGCCCGGATGATGCCCCTGACCTTCCTGATGATGTGCATCGCCGTGGTCTCCATGTCTGGCCTGCCGCCGCTGATGGGATTCGGCGGCAAATGGCTGCTGCTCGCGGCCATGATGGAGCAAGGGTGGCGCCTGCTGGCGGTCGCCAGCCTGTTCGGCGCGTTCCTTGGTTTTCTCTACATGATCCGCCTGCTCCAGGGGCTATTCGCCGGCCCACGCGCCGAGGGACAGGAACAGGCGCGGGAGGCCTCCGTTTTTCTGCTGGCGCCGCAGGCGCTGCTGGCGGCGGGGATTATCGTGCTGTCGCTGTTTCCGAAGCTGCTGTTCGAGCCGGTGTCAGCCGCCATTGATCCGCAGTTCGCCGCGGGCCTGGTGTGGGAGGGCATGTCGCTGGAGAAAATCTACGCCGCCTGGAACCCGACGCCGGCGCTACTGGCGGCGCTGGGCGCTTCCGCCCTGCTGTTCGTCGTGTTCTGGATCATCTGGCGACGCAAGGCGCGGACCGGCGGCCTCGCCCGCTTTTACGCCTATTACCGCATGGTGATCGGCCGCTCGCTGCCGCCGGTCGCCATCCTGTTCTGGGATGGGGTCGCCGCCAGCGCGGCGGCCGCCGCCAAACTCGCCCGCCGGCCCTACACCGGCAACGGCCAAACCTATGTGGCCTACGTGATTTACTATTTTCTCGCCGTCTATATCTTCGGCGCCGGACTGGGCGGACTGGCCCCATGAACGACCCCATGACGCATCCCCTGCCGCTGCATCTGCTCAGGCTGGTCAGCCAGAGCCTTCCCGTCGGCGCGTTTTCTTACTCGCGCGGGCTGGAAGCGGCGGTGCACGCCGGCTGGGTCCACGACGAGACAACAACGCGCGACTGGATATTCGGAACGCTGGAGCACAGCTACGCCGTGTTCGACGGCGCCCTGTTCCTGCGCATGATGGCGGCTCTGGAATGCGGCGACCGCGCCGGCTTCGCGGCTTTGGACGCCTGGCTGGCGGCGGGGCGGGAAAGTCGGGAGTTGCAGCAGGAGGACCGGCGCATGGGCGAGGCGATGCTGCGCCTGCTCGCTGACCTTGAGGTTCCGCTGGCCAGGGAGCTGGCGAAGGAATATGTCGCCGCGCAGCCAGGGCAGCCCCCCTGCCCTGGCGGCTCCCGGCGTCGCGGCCTCTCGTGGACAGCCGCCTTCGCCATCGCCGCCTGGCACTGGCGAATTCCGGCGGCGCAGGCGCTATCCGGCCTGATCTGGAGCGCGGCGGAAGCCCAGGTCGCGGCGGCGATCCGCCTGGTTCCGCTCGGACATACCGCAGGTCAGCGCATCCTGGTCGCCGCCCCCGGGATGATTACACGGGCCGTGGCGCGGGCGCGGGATACGGGCGATGACGGGATCGGCAATGTCTCGGTGGCCCTGGCCATGGCGAGCGCCTGGCACGAAAACCAGTACAGCCGCCTGTTCCGCTCCTGAAAGCCTTCCGGTCCCCGTCTTTTCCGGGAGCCGGATGGCGCCGGATTGCCCGCGACGCCACGCGGGACAGGCTCAGAATGAACCGAACAGCGAGCCAAGGACCAGCACCGCGACCAGCGAGATGACCACGCCGACGATCACGGTCATGACCATGTCGCCATAGCTTTCCTTGTGGGTCAGCTTGCTGATTTGCAGCAACATCAGCACGGTGCCGTTGTGCGGCAGCGCATCCAGCGTTCCCGCGCTGATCACGGTGACGCGGTGCATCAGTTCCGGGGCCACGCCATATTCAGCGGCCAGTTTCAGGAAGTGGTCGCCAAGCGCGCCCAGCGCAATTGCCGAACCGCCGGAAGCCGTGCCAGTCAGGGCGGCCAGGGAGTTCATCGCCACGGTCAGGGAAATCAGCGGGCCTCCCGGAATGCCTATGACGGCGTCCCGAACCATGTTGAAGGCTGGCAGGGCGGCAACCACGGCGCCGAAGCCAACGAGGCTGGCGATCGTCATCATTGGCAACGCGGCTGAATTGGCGCCGGCGTCGATGGACTCACGCATTTTTGGCATACGCCGGAAATTGACGGCAATGACCGTCAGGTTCGCGGCGGCGAGCGCCAGCATCACCGACCAGACGCCGCCAATCGCCCGGAACGTGGTGGAGCCCCAGGCAGGCTCGGCCAGAAAGGCAAAGTCCAGCCGGGGCAGCACCACGAGGGCCATCAGGAAATTGACGACGATAACGACGGCCAGCGGCAGGGCCGCCAGGGCCGCCGGAGGGTAATCCTCCGCTTTCTGGCCATGTTCGAGTTCAGCGATGTCGAACTCACCGACCGCCGTGGTCTGCTCGCGCAGCTTCTCGTCAATTGGCGCCGGCAGAACGGCTGCGATTCCAAAGCCCTCGCCGGCGCGCCGGGCGGCGGCCTCGGCGCGGGCGAGCCACCACAGGCCAAACGCCAGGGTGATCAGCGACGCGATGATGCCGATGCCGGGGGCCGCGAAGGTGGTCGTGCCGAAATACGGCATCGGGATCGCGTTGTTGACCGAAGGCGTGCCCGGCAACGCCGTCATGGTGAAGGTGAACGCCCCAAGGCCGATCGTCGCCGGCATCAGCCGACGGGGAATATCGGCGGCCTCGAACATGCGTTGCGCCATGGGCACCAACACGAAGAAGGCGACGAACACGCTCACGCCGCCGTAGGTCACAACCGCCGACGCCAGCACCACGGACAGGATCGTGCGCCGGGTTCCGAGGCGTTTCGTCAGATAATTGGCGATGGATGCGATGGAGCCGCTGTCATCCATCAGTTTGCCAAAGAGCCCGCCCAGCAAAAATATCGGGAACCATTGCGCCACGAACCCTGCGGCGCCCGGCATGAAGGTTTGCGTCCAGTTGGCGAGCACCGGCTGTCCAGCGATCATTGCCGCCAACAGGGCCGCAGCCGGGGCAACCAGCAGAACGCTCCAGCCGCGGTAGGCAAGCCACATCAGCAGCGCCAGCGAAACAAGAATCCCGATCAACCCCATGCCGGCATACTCCGTGCTCACCTGTGTCGGCGCCATGGTCCGGCGCGCATTAACCGTGCGGTCCACAGGACTGGCGCGCCCGGGGCGCCAGTCCCTGCCTTACCTTAATCCCTGGAAGCCTGGGCGGCAGGCGCCGACCGATGCCGGCGCATGTTGTCCTCAGGCGTCGTGGCCTCGGCCGGCGGCACGGGAACCAGCGCCCTGAAGCCATACTGGCCCAGCAGCATCAGCCAGGTGACGAGCACGAAGGTTGACGTCAGCACGGGCATGCCGATGGGCTTGAGGAAAATGGCGATCGAGGCCCACAGCCAGGTGGAGATGACGACGCCGAACAGGGCGTAAAGAAAGCTGCGCCACGTCAGCACCAGGAAAAAACCGCCAAGCGCGATGGCGGTGAGCGCGGCGTTGTAGCCGAACAGACCGTCGCGAATGGCGCCCTCCGGCCCGCCGAACAGCGCCGCCACCAGCGCGGCGACCGCGGCCCCGATCAGGGCCATGCCCGCCGCGATGCGGGAGTTCACGGCGATGCCGAGGATGATGAGATAGCCAGATATCCAGTTGTCCTGAAAGAAAATCTGCCCAATTGCGTTGCCAATGCCCATGTACCAGGTTGGCAGAACATAGGCGACGGCGGCGTCATACTGCTCCGGCGACACCGGCTTCGCCAGCGGGCCCGCCTCGATCGACGCGAATTTCAGCACCGCGAACAGGAAAAGCCAGCCCGTGAGCACGAACGGCGCGGTGAGCGCCGAAATCCTGTAGGGAGCCAGCAGGGCGGAGAGCGACTGAAACACCACCGCTGTCATGGCGGCGGCGAACAGCAGATAAACAACCATCCAGCCCGAAGGAACATGGCCGACGCGGAAATTGGCGCTGGTGAAAGCGACCAGCGCCAATGTCACGAGCGCGCCGTTGAAGCCGAACAGACCGTCGCGGACCAGCCCCCGGTCCGCCTGCAACGCCAGCGCCATGAACGTGGCGGCGACCACGCCGGCAATGCAGACCAGACCATAAATCCAGGAATTGAAGAACAGGGCCAGAAGGATGATCAACCCCGACAGCGGGTTGTTCTGGAACACCACCTGGCCAACGCCCCGCAGGCACCAGTCGACAAAACCGAGCGCCGGGTGATCGCGAAACATGTCGACTGAAGACAGATTTGCCTGGCTCACCTCACGCCCCTCCCCAAATATCCCGCCGGCCTTTTGCGGCCGGCGGGAGACGCATTGGTCACCTGCGTTTCTCCGCCCGAAAGCGCGCCCGCCTCAGAAGAGGAAATAGCGCTGGGCCATCGGCAGGCTTTCGGCCGGTTCGCAGGTGATCAGTTCGCCATCAACCCGCACTTCATAGGTTTGCGGATCCACCTCAATTTTTGGCGTGAAGGCATTATGGATCATGTCCTTCTTGCGCACGCCGCGCGTGCCCTTCACGGCCACCAGCTGCTTGTCCAGCCCCAGTTTGTCGCCAACGCGATCTTCCAGCGCCGCCTGGGAGACGAAGGTGACGCCAGTGGCGCCGCGCGCGCCGCCAATCACCGCGTACATGGGGCGGTAGTGCACCGGCTGCGGCGTGGAGATGGATGCGTTGGGATCGCCCATGGGCGCGATGGCGATCATGCCGCCCAGCATCACCAGCGACGGCTTGACGCCAAAGAACGCGGTTTTCCAGAGCACCAGATCGGCGCGTTTGCCGACCTCGATCGAGCCGATCTCGTGGGCGAAGCCATGGGTGATCGCCGGGTTGATGGTGTATTTGGCAATGTAGCGCTTGCAGCGGAAGTTGTCGTTGCGGGCGCTGTCCTCTGGCAGCGGGCCGCGCTGCACCTTCATCTTGTGGGCGGTCTGCCAGCAGCGGGTGGTGGTTTCGCCGATGCGGCCCATGGCCTGGGAGTCGGACGACATCATCGAGAAGGCGCCCAGATCGTGCAGGATGTCCTCGGCGGCGATGGTTTCCTTGCGGATGCGCGACTCGGCGAAGGCCACGTCCTCGGGAATCTGTGGGCTGAGGTGGTGGCACACCATCAGCATGTCGAGATGCTCGTCGATGGTGTTGACGGTGTAGGGGCGGGTCGGATTGGTGGAGGCCGGCAGGATGTTCTCCTGGCCCGCTGCGGTGATGATGTCCGGCGCATGACCGCCGCCCGCGCCTTCCGTATGAAAGGAGTGGATGGCCCGCCCCTTCATGGCGGCGAAGGTGTCGGCGACGAAGCCGCTCTCGTTCAGCGTGTCGGAGTGCAGGGCGACCTGGACGTCCATTTCGTCGGCCACCGACAGGCAATTGTCGATCGCCGCCGGGGTGGTGCCCCAGTCCTCGTGCAGCTTCAGGCCGATGGCGCCGGCGCGAATCTGTTCGCGCAGGGGCTCCGGCAGGCTCGCGTTGCCCTTGCCGAGCAGGCCGACGTTGATCGGCAGCTCATCAACGGCCTGCAACATGCGGTGGATGTACCACGGCCCCGGGGTAACGGTTGTCGCCAGCGTGCCAACGGACGGACCCGTGCCGCCGCCCACCAGGGTGGTCGTGCCGCTGGCGAGCGCTTCCTCCGCCTGCTGCGGCGCGATGAAGTGGATGTGGGTGTCAATGCCGCCGGCTGTCAGGATCTTGCCCTCGCCGGCAATGACGTCTGTGCCCGGGCCGATGACGATGTCGACGCCAGGCTGGATGTCTGGATTGCCGGCCTTGCCGATGCCGCTGATCCGGCCATCCTTGACGCCGACGTCGGCCTTGATGATCCCCCAGTGGTCGAGGATGATGGCGTTGGTGATCACCAGGTCGGCGACCTCGGCCGCCCGGCCCTGGCCCTGGCCCATGCCGTCGCGGATAACCTTGCCGCCGCCGAAGGTCACCTCTTCACCATAAATGGTGCGGTCTTCCTCGATCTCGATCAGCAGCTCGGTGTCGGCGAGGCGGACGCGGTCGCCCGTGGTCGGCCCGTAGAGCGAGGCGTAGGTTTCGCGTGTGATGCGCGTCATCTCAGACCTCCAGCTTTCCGTTGACCAGGGCGTTGAAGCCGTAAACGACGCGATCGCCAGCAAGGGCGACCAGTTCGACCGTGCGGTCCTGACCTGGCTCGAAGCGAACGGCGGAGCCGGCCGGGATATTGAGGCGGAAGCCCCGCGCCTGCTGGCGATCGAACTTCAGCGCCGTGTTGGTTTCATAGAAATGGTAGTGGGAGCCGACCTGGATGGGTCTGTCCCCGGTGTTGGCGACGTCGATCCTGCGGATCTCGCGACCGGCGTTGAGCTCGACCTCGCCGTCTTCAAGCAAAAATTCGCCCGGAATCATGACGCAGCCCCCTCACGGAATCGGATTGTGAACGGTGACAAGCTTGGTCCCGTCCGGGAAAGTCGCCTCCACCTGGATGTCGTGGATCATCTCGGGCACGCCCTCCATGACGTCGTCACGGGTCAGAAGCGTCGCGCCATAGGACATCAGGTCCGCCACCGTCCGGCCGTCGCGGGCGCCCTCGAGGATCGCCAGGGAAATGTAGGCGATGACCTCCGGATAATTCAGCTTGACGCCGCGCGCTTTCCGGCGCTCCGCCAGCAGACCCGCCGTGAACAGCAGGAGCTTGTCCTTCTCGCGTGGAAGCAGTTCCATTTCCCAAACCCTCGCTGCGTCAGTTTGCCCGTGTCATGTCGCCCAGATGCGCGGGGCGCTCGCCGGCTTGCCCTGCCCCAGTTTTCTCAGGATATCCCAGGCCTGAACGAACATCGCCTTGCCGTCGGCGACGCGCGGCCCAAGATACCGGCACACCACCACATCTTCGAGCTGGCTTGCCGAAAACATGCCCCGGAGGCCACCCGTGTCGCCGAACCCGCCCTGGCCCTGGCCGTCGATGGCCGCGCGCACCCGTTCAGCCGCGTCATCCGGCAGGGCGCCGGCATAGACCATCGCGCCGGCCGTCGGCTGGCCAGAAAGGGCAAAAGCGGCGGCAAGCTGCGGCGCGCCGGCGGACAGCACCATGCGCTCGAACCAGACCGGCCGCCCGTCGCGCACGATCTCGACGCGCTGCGCCACCCTTCCGGCCGTGAACCCCTCGCCCGCCGCGGGCCGGCCGAGACAGATAAAATCCCAGCCGGCGTAAACCGCGTCCGGCGCCAGCGTCACGGTGGTTTCAACGCGCGCATTGGCGCCGGCAAAAATAATGGTTTCCTGCGGCAGGAACTCGCAAACAGCGCCGGCGCCGACCTCCACGCGCGTCGACTGAAGGGCGACATCGCCAAGGCTGCGGTAGAAACGCGTGGCGCCTGGCGTGGTCAGGACGACGCGCGCGCCGTCGTCCACATGAAAATGCTGGGCGAGACGATCGCCACCGACGATTCCGGCCGGCGGATGCAACAGGTAAACATGGCAGCTACCGTCCTTCTCGGGATAGAACGGCTTTTGCACAAGTAGCGGGCCGGAATGACGGCGGCGGGCCAGACGGGTTTTGCCGGCAATGGACGCGAACCACAATTCCAGCTCCGCCGGCCAGGAGCGGCGGTGCGTCGCCGTGGGCGCAACGGGGGGCGCCGTGTCTGGCAAAATCTCCCCTGGCTGATACAGGACCATGTGGCGCCTCCCATTCCCGTCTGGAGTATGCGTCCCACCTGCTCATGGCAACTACTTTTACGGTTGAGTTTATTCAAGACAACCGTGGAATTTCAGTCATTGTCACAAGCATTTGTACAACATTCGCGCATTGCGGCGTTGACGCCCATCATCTAGGGTCGGCCCAGATTTTCCGCGCCCAGGAATTGGGCCTGCGGCGCGGCGTTTTCCGAATTTCCAAAATGAGGCGCCTCATGTTGAAGGCAGTTGCGGTGCGACGCGCATCCGAGGGCGGCGTTCAGGGAAAGTTCGTCGTTGGCCGCGCGGTTCTGGCGCACGATGAACGGCATCTGCGCCGGCGGACCATCGAACTGACCGATGGCGCGCGGGCGCTCGTCGATCTGCCCGTCACCGTGGCGCTGGAGCACGGCGACGCCCTGATGACCGATTGCGGCGGAGCCATCGCCATCGCCGCGGCCGAAGAGCCGCTCTACGAAGTGGTGGCCCGGGACCCGCTGCACCTGACGCAGCTGGCCTGGCACCTCGGCAACCGGCACCTGGCCGCCGACATTGCGCCGGGCAGGATCCTGATCCTGCGCGACCACGTTATCCGCGCCATGCTTGAAGGCCTGGGCGCGCGGGTCAACGAGATCGTCGCGTCATTTCATCCGGTGCGCGGCGCCTATTCTTCCGGCCATGGCGGCCATGATCACGGGCATGGGCCGCATGGCCACAACGATGACCATGTTCACCATGACCATGCCCACCATGACCATGCTCACCGTGCCCCTCATCCCGACTGACCGCCTGCTGAAAAAGCCGTGACTGGCGGGCGTCAACAGGCCAGCGCCGCGAGGCGGACGCGGCTTCCACGCCGCGCCAGGGGGCATGCGGGCCCGTTTTACCGGCGGGCAAGGTTTCGCCAGATTGCGCGAAGAGCTCCATACTGTTGAAACACCACGTTTTCCTGATGCAAAGTGGCGTTTACTCCATGGGAAAATGCCCTGGAGGGCAAACCACGCCCCATGCGGAACGCAGGCGCGCCCCGCATGACAAACATCTGAGGCGACCGCGTTCATGACATCCAGAAACGGACCCCTGCGCGTCGGCATCGGCGGCCCCGTCGGCTCGGGAAAAACCACGCTGACCGAGCGCCTGTGCAAGGCGCTGCGCGACCGCTTTTCCATCGCCGTCATCACCAACGACATCTACACCCGGGAAGACGCCATGATCCTCGCCCGCCGCCAGGCGTTGCCGGAGGAACGCATCATGGGCGTCGAGACGGGGGGCTGCCCGCACACGGCGATCCGCGAGGACGCTTCGATCAATTTGCAGGCCATCGCCGAGATGAACCGCCGTTTTCCCGATCTCGACATCGTGTTCATCGAGTCGGGGGGCGACAACCTGGCCGCGACCTTTTCGCCCGATCTGGCGGATCTGACGCTTTACGTCATTTCCGTCTGCCAGGGCGAGGAAATCCCGCGCAAGGGCGGCCCGGGCATCACCCGCTCGGACTTCCTGGTGATTAACAAGAGCGATCTGGCGCCCTATGTGAACGTGGACCTCGACGTCATGCGCGCCGACGCCGCCCGCATGCGCGGGCGCCGGCCGTTTGGCTTCACCGACCTGTCGCGCGGCGCGGGCCTCGACGCCGTTATCGCGTTCATCGCCGAAAATGGCGGCCTGGAGCCGCACGCCGCCTGAGGGCGCGCCCTGCCCCGGCGGTCGGAAGGGCGCCCCGAACAGCGGAGACGGTCGTAAAACCCATGCTGCCGGAAACCCGTGTGGCCTGAAATCCATGTGGCCTGAAACCCGTGTGGCCGGGACAGGCCCGGCCACATGCAAAAAACGATCCGCTCCCGGATGCTTATGACGTCGGCGCCGCCGTTGCGGCGGCCGCTTCCGGGGTAATCGGGTGGGCGGCGAGCGCCTCGCGCAAGGCCTGCTCCTTGCTGTGGTCGAGCGAGGTCTTGAGCACCTCGCCGCCCGTGCCGCGCAACTCTTCCAGCACCTTGTCGCCCGTCACGCCCTGCACCAGCACGAACAGGGCCGCGTTGCCGGGCTGAAGCTTTTCGCCCAGATCCTTCATGAACTTGTCGTTGATGCCGTAATCGGTGAGCGCGCCGCCGACCGCGCCCGAGGCCGCGCCGATGGCCGCGCCAACCAGCGGCATCAGGAAAATGGCGCCGATGAGCAGCCCCCAAAGGCCGCCTGAAGCCGCCCCAACCGCTGTCGTGTTCATCAGCTGGTTGAGCTTGACCTGCCCCTTTTCGTTTTTGACGGCGATCACCGCGTCGCCGATCCTGATCAGATATTCCTTTTGCAGCTCGAACAGGCGCTGGCGGATCTCCTCCGCCTTCTGTTCGTCCGGATAAACAACGACAACAAGATCAGACACTGGGATACTCCGCTGTACAGGTGAGAAAGCGGCGTCCGGGGCGAACGGGGCTCCCGCGCGAAACCGCCGCCAGCGCGCCGGACATGCCGCCTACACTGGACCGCGCCAACGCGCCGCACAACCGCTTATCCGGCGCCGGCGCCGCCGGACGATGACAGCTTCGCGGATCGTGATGGGCTTGCGCCACGCCAGGCAGCAGGGGCTGGCGGCGCTCCCCGCGCAAGGCTCCGCTCCCCGGGGCTCTCCGCGTTTCGCGCCAGGGGCCGTCACGGGAAAATGATCAATCCGCCGCCGGGCGCATTCAGGTCGCGTCCCCTGGGGGCGGCGCGCCGAGCAGATCGGAGAACCAGCGGCTGGAGGGATGCTGGGCGCAGAAAGTCAGCATCGCAATGGATACCGGCACGCCGATGAAGGCGCCGGGGATTCCCCACAGATAGCTCCAGAAAAACACCGAGAACAGCACCAGGAACGGCGACATGGACAGCGCCGAGCCGGCGACGCGCGGCTCCAGATAGCTGCCAACCACGAACTGGATCAGATTGAGGCAGATGAACACCACCAGCACCGCCTCCCAGGACTGGAACTGGGCCATGGCGAACAGGGTGGGAAAGACAGTGGCCACCAGCGGCCCGATGAACGGGATGTAGTTCAGCGCGAAGGCGATCACGCCCCACTCGGCCGCCAGCGGCAGGCCAACCGCCGTCGCGAATATCCAGACGAGCGCGCCGGTCATCACGCTCATCACCGTCCGCACGCCCATGTACCTGCGCAACCTGGCCGCCGTCTCGCTGGAGCCGCGCAACAGCACGCCAGCCACGGTCTGGTTCTTCAGCGCGGCCACCTTGCGGGCGGCGTCGTCCACCTCAAGCAGTCCCAGCACCACGTAGACAAACACCACGATCCAGAAGCTCAAGGTGGTGTTGAACCGGCCGGTGACCTGCTGCGCGGCCCGCACCACCCAGCCAACGTTGAAGTGTTCGGCCCAGAGCCCGGCCACGGCGACGCCATGGCCCTCCAGCCAGGCGACGCCCATGGCGTACAGCGCCTGAAAACGCCCGGCGTCGGCAATGATCCAGCGGGTGACGCGACCGAAGCCCCAGACGACGATCCAGCCGAACACCAGAAACACCCCCGCGACCACCAGCATGCTGAGCGCCAGCGCCAGGCCTTTCGGCATGCGCTTCTGCATCCAGCTCTGGAACGGCCACATGAGCGCGATCATGAATATGGCGAACACCACCGGCGCGATGACCGCGCTCGCCAGGTACACGCAGCCAAACACCAGGATAACTGCGATCAGGACGATCGCGGCCGTCGATAGCGCGCCTCTGCCAGCGTCTTCCATGCCCGCTCCCCCCCCAGGCCAAGGCCAGGTCCAGTCAGCACTCTTCCGCGCTCTTCCGCAGCGGCGCCGGGAACCAGCCGCAGACGCCGCGACGCCCTGTCGAAACAGCCGATGCAAACACTCATGGCAGCGGCGCTGCGTCATCGCAAGGACAGGCGCGGCCCATGAATTTATTCAGGCGACCGCAATTCCCGAAGCGCCATCCACTCCGGGGCGCTCGATGCGCGCCAGTGGGCGGCGGCGGCATGTCTCCCATGAAATATGCGTGAATATACGTGAATATCAGCGATCTGCGTTGTCATAAATGAATATTACGTCTTAAGAATACTGACTGGCCATGCGATTACATCCGTCTGGTGTTTTCTGGCTCCAGTCTTGCGGGGGAGATATCGTGTCTGGGCAGGCTGCCGACAGAACAGGCGGAGCGCGGTCGCGCTGTCTTGCCGTTTCAGCACTGATGATCGCGGGCGTCGCGCTCTGCGCCTGCGGAGAGGAGGACGCGAAAGCGCCTCCCGCGCCAGTCCGGCCGGTGCGCACCATGACGGTCGCGCCCCAGCCGCCAGCCTCCGCGCTCGCCTTCACGGGCCATATCGCGGCGCAGGATCGCGTCGACCTGTCGTTCCGCATCGGCGGCCGCGTTGTGGCGCGCGAGGCAGGCGTGGGCGCCCCGGTGCGCGAAAACGACGTGATCGCCCGGCTCGATCCGGCCAATGAACTCAATGACCTGCGGGCGGCGCGGGCGGCGCTTGCGGCCGCGGAAGGGCATCTGCGCGAAGCGGAGGGGCGTTACCTGCGCCAGTCCCAGTTGCTGGCGCGCGGCGTGATCTCGCGGGCCGATTTCGAGGCGGCGGAACAGGGCCGCCTCTCGGCCCGCTCCCAGGTCGCCGCCGCCCGGGCGCGCGTCGCCTCGGCGGAAGATATCGTGGGCTTCACCACGCTGAAGGCGGACGCGCCCGGCGTGGTGACGCGCGTCGGCGCCGAACCTGGCGAGGTGGTCGCTCCGGGGCGGATGATCGTGCAACTTGCCCGGCGCGATGGCCGCGACGCGGTGTTCGAGGCCCCGGCCGACGTCGTCCGCGCCCTGCACGCGGGCGACGCCGCCACCGTCTCGCTGGCCGGCCAGCCAGGCGTAACGGCGCATGGGCGGGTGCGGGAAATTTCCCCGCAGGCGGATCCGGTGACGCGCACTTTCACAGTACGGGTCGGCCTGGCCGATCCGCCGCCCGCGCTGCGCCTTGGCTCCGCCGTATCGGTTCGCACCGGCGATGGCGGCGAAGCGGCGATCCGGATTCCCGCGACAGCGCTGACGCGGCGCAAGGACAAGGGCATGGAAGCCGGCGTGTGGGTGGTTGACCCGGCGGCCTCGACGGTGTCGCTGCGCCAGGTCGAGGTGGTGGCCGCCGATCCGGCCATGGCGCAGATCGGCAAGGGGCTGGCCCCTGGGGACATCGTCGTCACGGCGGGCGCGCATATCCTGCGCGAGGGCCAGCAGGTGCGTCTGGGCGGAGCGGAAACACCATGAAATTCAACCTCTCGGAATGGGCGCTCCGAAGCCGCTCCGTCGTCATCTATCTGATGATCATCGCCGTCGCGGCGGGCGTGTTCGCGTTCGAGCGGCTCGGGCGCAACGAGGACCCCGCCTTCGTCATCAAGACCATGGTGGTGTCCGCCGCCTGGCCAGGCGCGACGATGGAGGACATGCTGACCCAGGTCACCGAGCGTCTTGAGCGCCAGCTTGAGGAAACGCCGGGCCTGGATACGGTCCGCAGCTTCACGCGCCCTGGCGTGACGACCATTTTCGTTGACCTGAAGCAGTCGACCCCGGCGCGCGACGTGCAGGACACGTGGTATCGCGTGCGCAATCTCGTCACCGACATGCGTCACACGCTGCCGGCGGGCGTGGTCGGGCCGCTGTTCAATGACCGGTTCGGCGACACGTTCGGCATTATCTACGGCTTCACGTCCGACGGCTTCTCGGGTCGCGAACTGCGCGATTATGTGGAAGCGGCGCGCGCGCGGCTGCTTCAGGTTCCGGACGTATCGAAGATCGAGATCATCGGCGCCCAGGACGAGCGCATCTTCATCGAGTTCTCCGTCAGGGAGCTGGCCAACCTCGGCATCGACCGCAATGCGCTGCTGGCGGCGCTGCAGAGCCAGAACGTGGTCCGCCCCGCCGGCGCCATCCAGACGCGCAACGAAACCATGTCGCTGCGGGTTTCCGGCGCGTTCGGATCGGAAGCCGACCTGCTCAACGTCAACTTCCCGGTGGGCGACCGCATGGTGCGCCTCGCCGACATCGCCACCGTTCGGCGCGGCCATGTGGATCCGCCGCAGCCGATGTTCCGCGTCAACGGGCGCGAGGCGATCGGCCTTGGCGTCGCCATGCGCGACGGCGGCGACATTCTCGCCCTTGGCCAGAACATCAAGTCAGCCATGGCCGGGATCATCGCCAACCTTCCGGTGGGCGTCGAGGCGACGCTGGTCGCCGACCAGGCGGTGACGGTGGATCACGCCATCGCCGATTTCATGACCTCGCTCTGGCAGTCCGTCGCCATCATCATGGCGATGAGCTTTCTCAGCCTTGGCGTGCGCCCGGGCCTGGTGGTGGCGCTCTCCATTCCCCTCACCCTGGCCGTGGTTTTCGCGGTGATGCTGGTGTCCGGCATCGACATGCAGCGCATCTCGCTTGGCGCGCTCATTATCGCCCTCGCCCTGCTGGTCGACGACGCCATGACCACGACCGACGCGATGGTGACGCGGCTGGCCGCCGGCGACGACAAGGCCAGCGCCGCGACCTTCGCCTTCCGCAAATACGCCATGGCGATGCTCGCCGGCACGCTGGTCACCATCGCCGGCTTCCTGCCCGTCGGCTTCGCTGCGAGCTCCGCCGGCGAGTACACCTTCTCCCTCTTCGCCGTGGTGAGCATGGCGCTGGTGGCGTCGTGGTTCGTGGCGCTGATCTTCGCGCCCGTGCTGGGCGTCGCCATGCTGAAGGCGCCGGCGCCTGGCGCCGGGCCGCCGGGCCCGGGCAAGGTGGAGCGCCTGTTCCGCCAGCTCCTCTCCGGGGCGATCCGGCTGCGCTGGGTCACCATCGGCGTGACGGTCGCGCTGTTCGTGCTGTCGCTGCTCGCCCTGCCGCTGGCGCCCCGGCAGTTTTTCCCGGCGTCGGACCGGCCGGAACTGCTCGTTGACCTGACGTTGCCCCAGAACGCCTCGATCTACGCCAGCGAGGACATGGTCCAACGCTTCGACGCGACGCTGAAGGATGATCCCGACGTGGCGCGCTGGAGCGCCTATGTGGGACGCGGCGCCATCCGCTTCTACCTGCCGCTGAACGCCCAGCTTCCCAACAACTTCTTCAGCCAGGCGGTGATTGTCGCGAAGGACGTGCCGGCGCGCGAGCGCCTGCAGGCAAAACTGGAGAAAATGCTGGCGCACGACTTTCCCAATGTGGTGGCCCGCGTTTACCCGCTGGAGCTTGGGCCGCCGGTGGGATGGCCCGTGCAGTACCGCGTCAGCGGTCCGGACATCACCGAGGTTCGCTCCATCGCCATGAAGGTCGCCCAGGCCATCGCCGCCAATCCCCGGACCGACCATGTCAACTTCGACTGGATCGAGCCGGCGCGGGAGTTGCAGCTGAAAGTGGACCAGGACGAGGCGCGGCGCCTGGGGCTCAGTTCCTCGGCGGTCGCCGCGGCGCTCAACTCCGTTGTGTCCGGCGCCACCGTGACCCAGGTGCGGGACGATATCTACCTTATCGACGTGGTGGCGCGGGCGCGCGACGCGGAGCGCGCCTCGCTGGAGACCCTGCGCAACATGCAGGTTTCGCTGCCCGGCGGACGCACGGCGCCGCTGTCCCAGTTCGTGACCTTCAGCTACGGCCTCGCCCAGCCGCTGGTGTGGCGCCGCGACCGCACGCCGACCCTGACGGTCGCCGCCGACGTTCGCCCTGGAACCCTGCCGGAAACGGCGGTCAGCGCCCTGAAGCCGTCGATCGAGGCGCTCGGCAGGAGCCTGCCGGCCGGCTACAGCATCGCCACCGGCGGCGCCGTCGAGGAAAGCGCCAAATCACAGGCCTCGGTTTTCGCCGTCGTGCCGGTGATGCTGCTGGTGATGCTCACCGTGCTGATGGCCCAGTTGCGCAGTTTCCGGCTGCTCGCCATCGTGCTCGTCATCGCGCCGCTTGGCCTGATCGGCGTGGTGGGCGCGCTGCTGCTGTCCGGCAAGCCGCTCGGCTTCGTGGCCCTGCTCGGCGTTCTCGCCCTCATCGGCATCATCACCAAGAACGCGGTCATCCTCATCGGCCAGATCGAGGCCGAGCGGGCCGATGGCAAAAGCGTGGTGGACGCGGCGCTCGACGCCGCCGCCACCCGTTTCCGGCCGATCATGCTGACGGCGATCTCGACAGTGCTCGGCATGATCCCCATCGCGCCGACCGTGTTCTGGGGTCCGATGGCCTTCGCCATCATGGGCGGGTTGCTGGTGGCGACCGTGCTGACGCTGGTGCTGCTTCCGGTGCTTTACGTTACGGTCTTCAACCGGAGCGGGTCGGCGCGGGCCGCGCCCGGCGCCCCGGCCGCGACCACCGCTGTGGGAGTTTCGGCATGATCCGGTTTCCAGCCAGACAGCCCGGACAGCCCCTGTCCAAACGGTCCCTGCCCCGAAGCGTTCTGGGCGTGGCGGCCGCAGTCAGCCTGGCGGCGCCGCTCATCGCCTGCCAAGAGGCGGCGCCGCCAGCGGCGGAAGGGCGTCCGGTGGGCGTCATCCGCGCCGAGGCCGGCGCGGTCGCCAGCGACGTGCGGCTGAGCGGTGAAATCCAGGCCGAGAAAAGCGTCGGCCTCGCCTTCCGCATCAATGGCCGCGTCACCGAACGGAACGTCAATGCGGGCGACCGGATCAGCGCCGGCCAGGTGGTCGCCCGCCTCGATCCGACGCTGGAGCGCAATGAGCTGACGGCGGCCCAGGCGGCGCTGAAGGCGGCGCGCGGCGAGCTCGACACCGCCCGCAATACCTTCGCGCGCCAGGAGCGCCTGATGGCGCAGGGCTTCACCACGCGACCACGTTTTGACCAGGCCCTGCGGGCCCGGGAGACCGCGCAGGCCGCGGTGGAGAACGCCGAGGCGCGGATGGAGCTGGCGCGGGACAGGCTGGCCTTCACCGAACTGCGCGCTGGGGTCCCGGGGGTGGTGACGGCCCGCTCCATCGAACCTGGCGAAGTGGTGCAGCCAGGACAGGTGGTGATCACCATGGCGCGGGAGGAAGGACGGGACGCGGTCTTCCAGGTTCCGGCCAGGCTGCTGGAGGATCACGCGGGAACCTATCGGGTTCGCGTCGCCCTCGCCGACAATCCCGCGGTGAGCGCCATCGGAACGGTGCGTGAGGTCGCGATCCAGGCCGACCCCGCCACGCGCGCCTTCCCGGTCAAGGTCAGCCTCATCGATCCGCCAGAGGCCATGCGCCTGGGCGCCACGGTGACCGGGGTGCTGGAAATCAGCACGCCGTCGATCATCGCCATCCCGGCAAGCGCGCTGACCCAGCAGGGTGCGACGCCGGCGGTGTGGGTGGTCGATCCGGCCGCCTCGACAGTATCCCTGCGCCCTGTCGACGTGCTGCGTTTCGACCCGGACAAGGTGATCGTAGCGCATGGCCTGGAGCCGGGGGACATCGTTGTCTCGGCGGGCGTGCAGGCGTTGCATCCGGGCCAGCGCGTGCGGCAGTTGCCGGCGCGGCCTGCGGCAGGCGGCGGCCCGGCGTGATTGGCGCCCTTCGCGCGCCCGCACGCTTGATCCGGGCGGCTGTTCCATAAGCCTGGCGATGTGAACACATATGGCGCGGTCGCCGCTGGTTGCAAAGCCGGTCGCGCCGGCCCCGGGGGGAAGCATGACCAACCGACAGACAAAACGCCCGCTCGCCCGTGGCGCAGCGACGCCGGAACTGGCGGGCGCCGTCGCGGCGCCGGCCCGGCGCATCGGCTGACCGGACGCGCCATGAAACGGACCATGCGCGGGCGCCTCCTCCGATACCTCCGGCGCGCCGTGGTGCTCGCCGGCGTGGTCGTGGCGACCCTGCTGGGCGCCCGGGCTTTCGACGCCTGGCGCAGCGCGCCGCTGAGCCCCTGGCATACGTTCGCCCCGGAAGAGCTGTCGCGCGACGCGCTTCAGCACGCGACCTGGGCGCGTTATCTGGCGGCTGAACAGCGCATTTTCGCGGAGGTTCGCGCAAGGGTTTCAGACAGGCTGCCGCCGGAACTGCGCACGGAGCTCAACCGCTACGCGCCCGGCAGCCGGGTGTATCCGGGCAACTTCGCCACCGACTGGAACCGCTCGACCATCCTCGCGCCAGACGGCGCGCCGCGCGGCGCGGCCGTGTTCCTGCACGGCCTCACAGACGCGCCCTACAGCCTGCGCCACATCGCCCAACGCTATCGCGAGGCGGGCTTCGTTTCCGTCATCATCCGCATGCCCGGCCACGGCGCGACGCCGGGCGGTCTCACCGGCGTTGAATGGGAGGACTGGCTCGCCGCCACACATCTCGCCGTGCGGGAGGCGCGCCTGCGCAGCGGGCCGGGCAAACCGCTGCATGTCATAGGCTATTCCAATGGCGGCGCGCTGGCGCTGATGTACGCCATGGACGCCATGGACAACGCCGCCCTGGCGAAGCCAGACCGGCTTGTGCTGCTGTCGCCCATGGTGGGCGTCACCGCCTTTGCCCGCTTCGCGGGGCTGGCGGGATTGCCGTCCATCTTCCCGGCCTTCGCCAAGAGCGCCTGGCTGGGCGTCCAGCCGGAATTCAATCCGTTCAAATTCAATTCGTTTCCGGTCAACGCGGCGCGCCAGTCGCATCTGCTGACCAGCGCCCTGCAACAACGTTTGCTGGCGCACGCCCGCGACAACCGCTGGCAGGACATGCCGCCGGTGCTGACCTTTCAGTCCACGGTCGACGCAACGGTGTCGTCGCAGGCGGTCATCGACGCGCTGTACGCCCTGCTGCCCGCCAATGGCAGCGAGCTTGTGCTGTTCGACATTAACCGCTCCGCGCACTTCGCGCCCCTGTTCCGCCCTGGCCTCGCCGCGGAGGCGGACCGGATCAAGGCGGGGAGCCCGCGCCGGTTCCGCCTGAGCGTGATCACGGCCAGCGGATCGGGCGCCGCGATCGCCCGCGTCACAGAAGCGGGCGCGACGACGGAGCAGGCGCGTGACCTCGGGCTGTCCTGGCCGCGCGACGTGTTTTCCCTCTCGCACGTGGCCCTGCCGTTTCCCATGCAGGACGGACTTTACGGCCTGACCCCCGATCCGGCCGATAACTTCGGCGTCACGCTGGGAGCCCTGGCGATCCGCGGTGAGCGCGGCGCGCTGGTCATTGGCATGGACACGTCGCTGCGCATGTCCTCAAACCCGTTCTATCCCTACATGATCAGTCGCATCATGGCGGACGTCGGCCAGGAGAAGGCGCGACGCTGACCTGGTCGCCCCCGCGTTCAAGGAACGCAAGGCTGTTGCGGGCATGATCGGGCGCGCCTTCCCGGCCTGTGCTGGCGGCGCGGCCCTTGCGAAACGCATTCATCTCGCGGCGGGACCGGACCTGCTGTTGCAGGCGGGGAACGACGCCTGCTTTTCGTGAAAACGCATCGGGCGGTGGTTTGACGAAAGCCACGGGCCGTTTCATAGAACTGTTACAGGCAGCGCATGAAAGGCGCTCGCATCCAGGCAAACCGCCGCCCCGGCGGGGTCTGACCGGGCTCCCGTCTTGTCCCGTCTGCTTTGGCGCATTGTTCCGGCGCGCAGGCATATCTGCGCCGCCGGGAAATGCTACAGGTGCGCATCCGTGGCGAAGCAAAAGAATATCAGCAAGAATGCCGCGCCGTCGCCGGCGCCCGCCAACGGCGCCCGGGCGACAGAAGCGCCCGCGGCCGTGATCTCCAGCGGCGAAAGCACCGTCGCGCCCGCGCCGCAAGCCGCGCCCGAGGTCAAAAAGCCGGCCCGCAAGCCGTTCATGCGCCAGTACGAACTGGTCGAGCGGGTCAAGAGCTATGACCCTGACGCCGACGAAGCCCTGCTCGATCGCGCCTATGTCTACGCCATGCGCGCCCATGGCAGCCAGGTGCGCGCCTCAGGCGACCCCTATTTCAACCATCCGCTCGCTGTCGCCGCCATTCTCTGCGACATGAAGCTGGACGACGCGACCATCGTCGCAGCCATCCTGCACGACGTCATCGAGGACACCGACGCCACCCGCGAGGAGATCGACCGGCTGTTCGGCGCGGAGATCGGGGCGCTGGTCGATGGTCTGACCAAGATCAAGAAACTCGATTTCGTTTCGCGCAAGGCGCAGCAGGGCGAGAATTTCCGCAAGCTGCTGCTCGCCATCGCCGCGGACGTGCGGGTGTTGCTGGTGAAGCTGGCCGACCGGCTGCACAACATGCGCACCCTGGAGTTCGTGCCGCCGCACAAACGCCAGCGCATCGCCCAGGAAACCCTGGACATCTATGCGCCGCTGGCCGGCCGCATGGGCATCCAGGAGATGCGGCAGGAGCTTGAAGAGCTTTCCTTCCACTATCTCAACGGCGACGCCCAGCAGACCATCAAACGCCGGCTGGAAGAAATGGTGGGGCGCAGCGGCGCCCTGATCGAAGGCATTGAAGGCGACCTGCGCGACCGGCTGGCGGCGGCGGGGATCGACGCGGTGGTCAGGGGGCGCGCCAAGTCGCCCTATTCGATTTTCCGCAAGATGGAGCGCAAGTCCGTCGGTTTCGAGCAGCTGTCGGACATCTTCGGCTTCCGCGTCATCGTCAACAGCATCGCCGACTGCTATCGCGCCCTTGGCGTGGTCCACACCACCTGGCCGATGGTGCCGGGCCGGTACAAGGATTACATCTCCACTCCCAAACAGAACGACTACCGTTCGATCCACACCACGGTGGTCGGCCCGGGGCACCAGCGGGTCGAGCTGCAAATCCGCACCCGCGACATGGACAGCATCGCGGAACTCGGCATCGCCGCCCACGCCCTCTACAAGGAGGGGCTGCACGACAACAGCGCCCTGGCGGTGGAAAGCCGCGCCTATCGCTGGCTGCGCCGCACGGTGGACCTGCTGGCGGAAGGCGACAGCCCGGAGGAGTTTCTGGAGCATACCCGGCTGGAGCTGTTCCACGACCAGGTGTTCTGCTTCACGCCGAAGGGCCGGCTCATCGCCCTGCCGCGCGGCGCCACGCCCATCGACTTCGCCTACGCCGTGCACACCGACGTGGGCGACAGCGCTGTCGGCGTGAAGATCAATGGCCGGCTGTCGCCGCTTCTGTCGGAATTGCAGAACGGCGACGAGGTCGACATCATCCGCGCCAACGGCCAGACGCCGCCGGCGGCGTGGGAGAGCCTGGTGGTGACCGGCAAGGCGCGCGCCGCCATTCGACGCGCCTCGCGCAGCGCCGTGCGCAAGCAGTACGCCGGCCTTGGCCAGCAGATCCTGGAGCGCGCCTTCGAGCGCGCCGGCAAGGCGTTCTCCGACGACAAGCTGCGCGGCGCCCTGCCCCGCCTCGCCCGCCAGTCGGTCGAGGACGTGCTGGCGGCGGTGGGGCGCGGCGAGATCTTCTCCGGCGACGTGGTGAAGGCGATCTACCCGGACTATCAGGAAGACAGCCGCGTCAGCCCGGACGCCCCGTCGATGGCCGGCTGGTTCGACCTGAAAACCGACAGCAGCGTCAAGCTGCAGCTGCCCGGCAACAACCAGGACAACCCCGGCGCCCTGCCGATTCGCGGCGCCGGCAAGGACCTGCCGGTGCGCTTCGCCCCGGGCGGCGGCGCCGTGCCGGGCGACCGCATCATCGGCATTTTCACCCTGGGCGAGGGCGTGACGATCTACCCGATCCAGTCGCCGGCGCTGGCAGGCTTCGAGAACGAGCCGGAGCGGTGGATTGACGTGCGCTGGGACGTGGACGGGCGCAATCGCCAGCGCTTCCCGGCGCGCATCCGGATGAAGTCGATCAACGAGCCTGGCAGCCTGGCCCAGATCACCCAGGTGATCGCCGACCACGACGGCAATATCGACAATGTGTCGATGGTGCGTCCCACCGCCGACTTCACCAATGTGACGGTTGACCTCGCCGTCTGGGACCTTAAACACCTCAACAACATCATCGCGGAGCTGCGCGCCAAACGCGTCGTCAACAATGTTGAACGCGTTATCGAATAGGCGCCGTCGCCCGAACACCAGTGCAAGGCTCATGACCCAGCAAGACACCTCTACCCAGGCAGACGCCCGGATCCAGGAAGAAACCCTGGCGGAATTCCGCGACGCCGGCGCCCTGCTGGAGGGCCACTTCATCCTGTCCTCGGGGCGGCGCAGCCCCGTGTTCATCCAGAAGATGTTCATCTTCCAGGACCCGGCGCGCACCGAGCGCGTCTGCAAGGCGCTGGCCCGCAAGGCCGAGGCGGCCTTCGGCAAGATCGACGTGGTGGTTTCGCCGGCGGTCGGCGGCATCGTGCCTGGTTACGAAACCGCGCGGCACCTGGGCGCCAAAGCGATCTTCGTCGAGCGTGTCGAGGGCCAGTTCGAACTGCGCCGCGGCTTCGAAATTCCCGCCGACGCGCGCGTGCTGATGGTCGAGGACATCATCACCACGGGCCTGTCGTCGCGCGAGTGTCTGGCCGCCATCGCCCGCTATTCGGCCAATGTGGTGGGCGCCGCCTGCCTGATCGATCGCTCCGGCGGCAAGGTCGACATCGGCGCGCCGCTGGTGTCGCTGGCCGCGATCGAGGTGCCGGACTATGCGGCGGACCAGCTGCCGCCAGAACTCGCGGCGATCCCGGCGGTCAAGCCCGGAAGCCGCGGCCTCGTCGCCTGAGGCCCCCGGCATCGCGCGGGGCGGCGCCAGCCACGCCCGCCTCGCCGCGCGGGATACGCGGATCGCGCGGGCTTAGCCGATCCGCGCGGGCGCGCGCCGGCTGGCGTGTCTGCGCGGCCCTTTCGGCCCAATGGACGCTCCGCCGGACGTTCTCCGCCTGCCGGAGCCGTCAACCGGTTATCCTGGACAATTGTAGACCTGATGCTTTTCGTCTAGTGTCAGGGACGTTCTTCCGATACTTCGCGATTTGATTTCCCGCCGGCGCGACGACAGTCCCCGGCCCATTCATTTGAGGCGCCATGACGAGCCGCGACCGCATTGCTTTGTTCATTGACGGAGCAAACCTGCACGCAACCGCCCGCAATCTCGGCTTCGAGATTGATTACAAACGACTTTTGAAAGAGTTCAACGCCCAGGGCGTGCTCATTCGCGCCTATTATTACACGGCGATGATCGACGACCAGGAATACTCTTCGCTGCGCCCGCTGGTGGACTGGCTCGACTACAATGGTTTCCGCGTCGTCACGAAACCGGCCAAGGAATTCATCGACGCCTCGGGCCGCCGCAAGGTCAAGGGCAACATGGACATCGAGCTGGCCATCGACGCGCTCGACATGGCGCCCTACCTTGACCGGGTGGTGCTGTTTTCCGGCGATGGCGACTTCCGCTCGCTGGTCAACGCCCTGCAACGCCGGGGGCTTCGCGTCACCGTGATTTCCTCGATCGTGACCCAGCCGCCAATGGTGGCCGACGAGCTGCGTCGCCAGGCCGACGAGTTCATCGACCTCGCCAATCTGGCCGCGCGGGTCGGCCGGGATATCGCCGAGCGCGGCCCGCGTGGCGAACGCGCGCCAGAGGGGCGCGGCGAAGACCGCCCGCGCAACCTGCAAAGCCGTTATGGCATTCGCCAGAACGGCGACGAGGAAGTGGAGCCGTAACCGCTCGTCGGGCGCGCGGCCGGTATGTCCCGGGCGTTGCCGGCCCATCCGGGATGGCGTCAGTTCTTCCAGGGCAGCGCCAGGAGCTCGCCCCGCAGATACGCCGGCGGAGATGCGCCGGCAGCGGGGCGCAGCACGCTCCGTGAGGGCGGCGAGTGCCCCAGCTGGCGGGCGAGCGCCAGCAAGACATCCTTCGCCAGCGGGATAGTCATCGTTCCGCCAGAAAGAGCCTGCGCCCCTCCGGGTAAACAGAGCCGGCCCCGGCCGATGCGCCGGGCCTGGCATCGTTAGCGGCGCAACCGTGCGGCGGCGGCTTCGCCGTTCGCCGCTTATCCCTTGTCGCGCAACAGCCGGCCCTTCTCCCGCTCCCACTCCCGCTTCTTGACCGTCTCGCGCTTGTCGGCGGCGTTCTTGCCGCGCGCCAGCGCCAGTTCAACCTTGGCCCGGCCCCGGTCGTTGAAGTAGACGCGCAGCGGCACGATGGTGAAGCCGTCGCGCTGCACGGCGCCGATCATCTTGCTGATCTGGCGGGCGTGCAGCAGCAGGCGGCGCGGCCGCTTCGGCTCGTGGTTGAAGCGGTTCGCCTGCAAATACTCAGGAATGTAGGCGTTGAACAGGAACAGCTCGTTGCCGGAAGGGCCGGCATAGGATTCGCCGATCGTCGCCTTGCCGGTGCGCAACGATTTGACTTCGGTGCCGGTCAACGCAATACCCGCCTCAACCGTTTCAACGATTTCGTAGTTGAAACGGGCCTTGCGATTGTCCGCCACGATCTTGCGGTCGTCCTTCCTGGCAGCAGCCATGCTCAGGCGCTCTCCAGCAATCCGGCGTGGACCATCGCCGCCCGCACCGCGACCTGGCCCATATCCGTCACCGGGACGATCGGCAGGCGCACATGCGGCCCCATGCGGCCCAGCAACGACAGGGCGTATTTGGCGGGAGACGGGCTGGGCTCGCAGAACAGGTTCATGTTCAGGGGCATCAGCCTGTCGTTCAACACGCGCGCATGGGCGTACTCTCCGGCCAGACAGGCGTTCTGGAACTCGCTGTACAGCGCCGGCGCGACATTGGCCGTCACCGAGATGCAACCGTGGCCGCCATGGGCCATGAAGCCAAGACAGGTTCCGTCCTCACCCGACAGCTGGATGAAGTCCTCGCCCATGGCGAGACGCTGCATGCTGATGCGGGTGATGTTGGCGGTCGCGTCTTTCACGCCGACAATGTTGGGCAACTCATAGAGGCGCTTCATGGTGTCGATCGACATGTCGACGATGGAGCGGCCCGGAATGTTGTAGATGAAGATCGGAATGCCGACCGCATCATTCACGGCCCGGAAGTGCTGGTACATCCCCTCCTGGCTCGGCTTGTTGTAGTAGGGCGTCACCACCAGCAACGCGTCGGCGCCAGCCTGCTCGGCGTGCCGGGCGAGATCAACGGCTTCGCGCGTGTTGTTGGAGCCGGCGCCAGCGATGACGGGCGCCCGCCCCTTTGCCTCGGCGATGCACCACTCGACAACCTTGCGGTGCTCGTCATGGGAGAGTGTCGGGCTTTCGCCCGTGGTGCCGACGGGCACCAGCCCATGAACCCCATTGGTGATCTGCCAGTCCACGTGAGCGCGAAAGGCCCCTTCGTCGAGCTCTCCATCGGCGCCAAAAGGCGTCACGAGGGCGGTAAAAGCTCCCTTGAAGTTCGTGTGCGTTGTCATGAATGTTCCTGGACTGTGACGCCGCAAGGCGGAGTATCCGCCAGCAAATTGATATCTGATACCCTGAACCCGGTCATGCCCCGGAAACGCGGTGGTCAAACCAGACGCTTCCGCGCATTTACGTTCATTTAACCATAAATGCTGCTGAATCGGACCCGAAGAGGCCAGACTGACCGCATCTGCTGCCTGACTGATGTCTCATTCCTGTCCTATCGAACACGTGCCGCTCACGCGGGAGTGAGATCATTGATGGCAGGCTCCCGCGCTGGATTAAAGACATACCTGCTCTTTTGAACTCGTGGAAGGGCGCCGATGACCCAGCCCCGTGAAAACGCCGCGCAAGGCGCCCCGCAACACCGCCGCCGGCCACGCCGGCGCATTCTCGCCGCTGGCGCAACGGCCGCCGCCAGCGCTGTCGCCGTTGGCGCGCTCTACGCCGGGCTGCACTGGGGACCCGGGTTCCACGTCGCAAAAATCAAAACGCCGCCCAAGATGATTCCGCCGCGCGTGCAGCAGCAGGCCGCGTCGCCGCCGGTCATAACAATGCCGGCGCCGAGGCCGCCTGGCCTTGTTGAGCAGGCCGCCGCCGTGGGGCTTCCCGCTCCGTTGACCGATCCGGCGCTCACTGTCAACGACCGGCCAATCGCGGCCCCGCCGACCGGCGTCGCGACGGCGGTGTTGCGCCAGGCCATCGACGCCTACCGGGGCGGCAAGCTGGCCGACGGCGACGCCGCAGCGGCGCGGCTCAATGACCCCGCTGCCCGCGCCCTGCTGGAATGGCTGGCCATCCGCTACAATGGCTCGTCCATGCAATTCGGGCGGATCGACGCCTTTTTACGCAAGTATCCCGACTGGCCCTCCAGCGATCTGGCGCAGCGTCAGGCCGAATACGCGCTGATGCGGCAAAAGGCCGGCCCTGACGCTGTCATCGCCTTTTTCACCGGCAAGGAGCCCGAGACGTCGCATGGGACCCTGCTGCTGGCGGACGCGCGCCGCGCCCGTGGCGACACGGCGACCGCCGCCCGGCTGGTCATCAACATGTGGCGCAATGATCCGCTGCCGGCAGCGATCGAGAAACGCCTGGTCGCCGATTATCCGCAGCAGCTGACGCAGGCCGAGCACCGCAACCGCATGGAGCACTTCCTGCTTCGGGAAAGGTGGGATGTGGCGCTGCGCGCGGCGGCCCTCGCCGGACCGGACCATGTAAAGCTTGCCCGCGCGCGCATGGCGGTCGCCCAGGTGAAGCAGCCCGGCAAAGCGGCGGAAAAGGCGCTGGAGGCGGTCCCCGCCGCACTGCGCAAGGATCCGTCGTGGCAATTTTCCAAGGCGCTGTTCCTGCGCAAGAAAGACGACAATGACGGCGCCCTGGCCATCCACAAGAGCGTGCCGCCTGAGGCGCTGGATCTGGACGGCGGCGACGAATGGTGGATCGAGCGGCGCATCCTCGCCCGCCGTTATCTCGACGCAGGCAAGGCGGATATCGCCTATGATCTCGTGCGCCGTCACGGGGCCGAGCGCGACGCCCTGAAAATCGAGGCGGAATTCCATGCCGGCTGGATCGCCCTGCGTTATCTCGGCAAGGCGGACGCGGCGCTGGCCCATTTTGACGCCGCCGCAAAAATCGCCGGCACGCCGGTTTCCCTGGCGCGGACGTCCTACTGGCGGGGCCGCGCTCATGAGGCCCTGGGTGATCTGGCGGAGGCCCGCGCCGATTACGACGCGGCGGCGCGCCATGGCGCCACCTATTATGGCCAACTGGCGCGCATCAAACTGGCCGGAAACACCCTTTCGGTCAGCCCGCCGGAGCCGCCGGCGACACGCGACGCCATCGACAGCCTGCCCGTAAGGGCGATCCGGCTGTTGCATGAGGCGGACGCGGACGATCTCGCCACGCCGCTCTACGTGGGCGTGGCCAGGACGCTGGACGACCCCGGGGTCATTGATCTGGTCGCGCGCCTCGCCGCCAATCGCAATGACGCGCGCGCCATGGTCATGATCGGCAAGGCGGCGATGCAGCGCGGCCTGCCGCTGGCGGAGATCGCCTGGCCGGTGCAGGGCGTGCCGCTATTTACACAGGCCGGCAAGACCGTGGAGCGGGCCATGGTGCTGGCCATTTCCCGCCAGGAAAGCGTGTTCGATCCGGCCGCCATGTCCCCGGCCGGCGCGCGCGGCCTCATGCAATTGATGCCGGCCACGGCGCAGCGCACGGCGCAGCGCGCCGGCCAGCCGTTTGATCCGGGACGCCTGACCACCGACGCGGTCTATAACGCCAAACTTGGCGCCTGGCATCTGGGAGACCTGCTGGACGACTGGCGCGGCTCCTACATCCTCACCTTCGCCGCCTACAACGCCGGCGGCGGCAATGTGAAGAAATGGATCGCCGCCCATGGCGATCCGCGCGATCCCAATGTGGACCCGGTCGACTGGGTCGAACTCATTCCGTTCAGTGAGACGCGCAACTACGTGCAGCGGGTCATGGAAAACCTGCAGGTCTACCGGCAGCGCCTGAAACCTGGCGCCCCCCTGCGCATCGCCGATGATCTGAAGCGCGGCATGGCGACGACGACCGCCAGCAGTCCTGCGCCGTCGCAGGCTCCAGTCCCGGTCGCCGCCGCCCTCACCGCTTCCACGGAAACCACCGCCAGCATAAGGCCGGCGGAGCCCGTGGCGGCGGACTGACAGGCCGGCCGCGCCGGAAACAACGCGGCGCGTTCTGGCCTTACGTCACCGGCTGGAGGGCGCCAGGAATACGTATTCAGGAACACGTCGCCAGGAACATTTGGCCTGGAACACTTGGCCAGGAACACTTGGCCTGAAGCCGCCACGCGGGACGTCATGGAAGTGCGCCCAGGAATGAGGCGCCAGAACTGGCCGGGCGATTGCCGGAACATGAATCCGGGCGCGGGCGCATGCGCCGGTAACCGTCCAGGTTCTGGCCAGAAGACCTCTGCGCGAACCGCTTCGCGCACCTGCCTGATCCCGTTGCCGCCGGTTATCTTGCCGGCGCCGGCTGACGAGGCGGCAGTCACATGTGCCGGTCATGACCCGGAAGCGCGCCACCTGAACCTGTGAACGCAAGCCATGGCGCGCAGCTCCGGTACAACCGCCCCCGGTTGCGGCCGGCCGGGCGCGCCATGGCTGTTGGCTGCGGGACGCCGGGCAAGGACCGGGCGGGCTCTGCGCCCCAGTGCCCCCCAGCCCCCAAGCCCCCAAGACCCCTGGCCTTCTCGCGGCGCCGCCGCCCACGTCAGCCTTGCGGCAAATACAAAAAACCCCGGCTTGCGCCGGGGTTCCCTGGACTGAATGCTGCTGGACAGCAATCAGAAGGTGCGGTCGATACGCAGGCGGGTCAGCCAGTTGTCGTCGAAGGTCGTGGTCTTGCCGGTCAGCGTGCCATACTTGTTGGCGTCGTAGACGCGACCCTTGGCGATGTCGAGGCGCTGGTAGAGCACTTCCACGCCGATATCCAGGTCCTTCACCGGCGACCAGACCAGGTTCGTCAGGCCGACGAACATGTTGTAGTCGCGCATGTACGGGCTGTAGATGCCGCTGTTGTTGGCGTACATGTTGCCCATCGGGCCCGTGACGCGCGCGCCGTTCGGGAAGCGCAGCTGGCCGTAGGTGGCCACGAAGCCCGAACGCAGCTGCGG